>Ga0316190_10000973_pt1 | contig 20519 bp, 20 predicted proteins | sample Eddworburrow2_MG_FD_204929 | JGI IMG/M metagenome (GOLD analysis project Ga0316190, IMG submission 204929) | Coastal sediment microbial communities from Maine, United States - Eddy worm burrow 2 | ecosystem: Environmental > Aquatic > Marine > Coastal > Sediment | place: USA: Maine | collected... | reverse complement strand
CTCTGGATCTACGTTTTCCGGAGCACATCACAGTCTTTCAGCCAATAGCGGTTGAGTCTGAATGTCTAACTTGTCATGGTTATGACACGAGTTCAATGCGTGGTGTTTTGACTTTGAGTCTTTCGCGGGAACAAGGTCTGGCACGAATCGTTGCCATGCGTAACAACCTCTGGGCTATCGCTGTCTTATTGGTATTAACCATCGGCGTGACGATGTTGGTGGTGCTGCGGATTAATGTCCTAAATCCTATCAATCGTTTGCGGGATGCGATTATCCGTGTGGGTGCCGGTGAACGTCATGTTGAGTTACCGTTGCAATGGCGTGACGAACTTGGCCAGGTAGCGACGGTGTTTAACGACATGCAGGAGGACCTGGTTGCCAATGAGACGCGTATCCGTGCCGTTACCGAGAATGCCTTTGATGCCATTATTACCAGTGATGAACGTGGCGTAATTGATACCGTTAATCATGCGGTTGAGAAGCTGTTCGGTTATCTGCCGGGTGAGTTGGTTGGTCGTAATGTTTCTGTTTTGATGTCGGAACCTTATCGTAAGGAGCATGATCGCTACATTGAAAAGTATCTGCTGACGGGCAAGGGTCGTTTGATCAACAACCGTGCTGAAGTGATAGGTCTGCGTAAGGACGGGACGTCTTTCCCCATAGAAATTGCCCTGAGTGAAATGTTTATTGGCGAGCGACGCAACTTTGTTGCTGTTGCTCGTGATGTAACTGAGAGCAAGCGGCAGACAGCCGCTTTGCAATATCAGGCCCTGCATGATGCACTGACCGAATTGCCAAATCGCAGCCTGTTATCTGACCGTATCCGCCAGAGTATTTTGCTGGCTCAACGTGAACATCATGAGCTGGCCTTGCTGATTATGGATCTGGATCGATTCAAGGATATTAATGACACCCTTGGTCATCAATATGGCGACAAGGTTTTACAGCAGGTATCAACACGTATGCGCACAGCTTTGCGTGAGTCTGACACCATTGCCCGGTTGGGTGGCGATGAGTTTGCAATCTTGCTACCGAACACCAGTCTGGCTCAGGCCAAGGCGATTGCCAATAAATTGCTGCGGATTGTGGAAGAGCCATTCGTGATTGGTGAGCAGGTGCTGCACGTTGGTGGCAGTATTGGTATTACACTCTATCCGCAGCATGGTGAGGATGAGGTGGCGTTACTGCAACGTGCCGATGTGGCCATGTATGTTGCCAAACGTGGTCATCATGGTTCAGCCGTATATGATCCTTCGGTAGATCAACATAGTCTGCGTAACCTGGCGTTGCTGGGAGAGTTACGTGGTGCCATCGACCGCAATCAGTTACTGCTGCACTACCAGCCCAAGGTCAATCTTAAAACCGGCAAGGTCTATGGTGTTGAATCACTGGTGCGTTGGCAACATCCACGGCATGGTTTGATGCATCCAGATGAGTTTGTGCCGTTGGCTGAGCAGACAGGTTTGATTGCGCCATTGAGTCAGTGGGCCTTGAAAGAGGGTTTGAAAACCAGTCGCGAGTATTTTAGTGAGCTGGGTCTGGATATGGCCGTGAATTTGTCGGTACGTAATTTACAGGATCTACGTTTCCCCGATAAAGTGGTGCAGATGATTGAAGACAACGGCGGTGAACCCTCTCAGCTGCAGCTGGAGATTACTGAAACGGCAATCATGGCTGATCCTGGCCGCGCCCTGGATGTGCTTAACCGTCTTAGTGCGATGGGGGTGAAGTTATCCATCGATGATTTTGGTACGGGTTACTCTTCACTGGCGCATTTGAAACAGATGCCGGTGGATGAGCTAAAGATCGATAAGTCATTTGTAACCGGCATGCTGGAAGATGAGAGTGATGCCATGATTGTTCGTTCGGTGATTGATCTGGCCCACAATATTGGCATTAGCGTGGTTGCCGAGGGGGTTGAGACGGAAGCGATTTATAATCGTCTGAAAGAGATGGGTTGTGACGCGGTGCAGGGTTATTACATGAGTAGGCCTGTTCCAGCTGAAGAGCTGGTTGAGTGGGCCAAGAGTTCTACCTGGCGTTTGTAAACTATTCTGTTGTGGTGTTTGCTGGCAACGAAATGGGGCGGTAGACATCAACCTTTCTAAAAAACTGGTCGGCGATGTAAACACGGCCATCTTCATCGACATCAATCCCGGCGGGCAACATGTAATTGCCGGGCGCGCTATTCTGGCCGCGCTGGCCCATCACCATTAATAACTCACCCTTGTCATTGAATATCTGAACATTGCCAAAGGCGGTGTCGACGACATAGATGTTGCCGTCTTTATCGGTGCTAACTCCTTTGGGGCTGAAAAACTGGCCGGGGTAGCGTCCCAGTGTGCCAAAGCTGAATTTGTAATTGCCGTCGGCATCAAAGCCCTGAATGCGGAAGTTGCCCTTGTCGACAACGTAGACCGTGCCGTCAGCCGCGCTGCTAATCTGCAACGGTAGATTGAACTGACCGTGTTCACCGCCGCGTTTACCTATGACTTTGAGTTGTTCGCCGGTTTGTGAGTCAAGGATCAACATCTGGTGATCCTGATTGTCGACGCCGCCGGTATCGATGACATAAATCTTACTGCCATCCGCTGATACGGCTACGCCGGCAGGACGCCTGAACATTTTTTTTGTGCCAAGGATGCGCAGGAAGTTGCCCTTCAGGTCAAATACGGTGATGTGCTGAGCACTGACATCGGCGACAAAGATTTCACCTTGTGCTGAGATGTCGATACCAACAGGCTTGAACAACTGGCCGGGTTTTTCACTGCCAAACTGTTTGTACTGATTGTTCCTGGTATCAAACATGACCACTGCACGTTGTACCGTGTCGGTGACATAGACGCGGCCAGCGTGGACGGCTACGCCATAGGGTTTGACCAGCCCTTTGATGTCATCGACTTCGCCGGTGGCGTAGCGGCGCAGCTTTTTGGCGGTGGTCAGTGGTTCGATGTTGCTGTTGTAGCGCAATGAGCGCTCAAAGATAAAACGAGGTTGATCCGGTGCGGCTGGATAGACAGGTGGTTCATATGTTACCTGGGGCGGCGCTGTGCTACAGGCTGCCAGAATCAGAGGCGCCAGCAATATGAGACAGCGAAGCGATTTGTTTATTTGATGTGGCATGTCTCACACAACCGCTCGGCGCCGGTTCTCAATAGCAGGTTGACGTCGGGATTGTGGACATTGTGACAGCTGGCGCACTCTACCTTGTTGTCATAGATCTTTACGCCGTTGTCAAAGCCGTAGTCATGATCGAGTGGGCGGAAGTCAGGATCCTTTGGATTAAGGCCGGCATAATCCATTGATATGGGGTGATCATTTTGCAGGTCGGTGCCGATGTGTTTGATTTCGATGCTGTGAGCGGCAATACCGTTGTGACATTTGCCGCAGTTCATCAGGCTATTGCCGCCATTGAGGCGCAGATGCAGTGAGGCATCTTCACTGCTGTTCCAGGTGTCCGGTTTGAAGACGGTCATGTCCACCGCCAGGGTGCCATCGTGACAGGACAGGCATAACAGGCTGATTGGGCTGGGGGTCTTGACCTTGTTGTCGAGGGTGCGTGAGTCGTACAGGTCATAGGCGTTGTCGACAGCGGGTTGAAAGCGGTTCCAGCCCAGAATGCCGCCCAGTTCGCCTGAATCGGCCCCCTCTTTTTCTGGTGGCAGGTGACAATAGACGCAGGGGTTACCGTAATCGGCAAAGGCCAGCCCGGACATGGCGGCGACACCAGCGCGATCATTGAGGCCGGTGAAGTCGTGTTTAGAGCCTAGAATAGTACCCGCCTGGGCATACCCCGTTAAAACGCAAGAGGCTAGCGCCAGGCAGAATAGATTTTTTGTTAAGAAATTAAACACAAAGATGTAATCGTCTTTTAACACACAACTCAACTGCTAAGCATACTAGGCCTGACTTGGGTAGCGCAAACGCTTATTTTAGTGGAAAATAGCCACCTCTTGAATATTAGAAAGCTATTGCGCCTGATTGATGTGCTCAGAGCGTGAAAGTTAAGGCGATAAATGCGTTTTTCCCTGTTTAAATCTCTGCTGTTTTCTGTGTTGATGTCCGCTGTGGCAGGTGCCTGGGCGGCTGCCCCGATTCCTTTGGATGAGGCTGGCAAGATCTATCGTGAGAATTGTGCCGTTTGTCATGGTGATCGCGGCGATGGTCAGAGTCGTGCCAGATTTGGTCTCACCCCTCAGCCTCGTGACTTCACCACGCCGGGAGCGGCCGCCGAGCTGAATCGCAAACGGATGATCACTTCGGTGGTGCAAGGCCGTGAGGGTACCGCTATGGTGGGCTGGCATGGTCGGCTAAGCATGCCGCAGATTGAAGGAGTGGTGAATTATATTCGCACGACCTTTATGCGCCTGGCGCCATCTGAGGAAGAGCTGGCGGTCATCGAACCGCGTCTTCAGCACGGCAGGACACTGTACGAAGAGCATTGCCGGGTTTGTCATGGTGATCGTGGTAATGGCGCTACCTGGACCAATTCGGTTCTGAATCCGCCGCCACGTAACTTTACCTCGCCACAGGCGCGCCGCATCCTGACGCGTAAGCGTATGTTGGCCTCGGTCACCTATGGCCGTAAACAGACGGCGATGATGGCTTTTTCTACTCGCTTATCGGAAAGCGATATTGATGACGTGGTTGATTATGTCCGTGCAACCTTTATGAAAGGGCCGGTGGTGGCGGATGCGGGGATAATGGATCTGTCCGGTTCCAGTGCCTTGGGTGGCGGTGGTCATAGCGGAGGTGGTCATGCCGGTGCAGCACCGCATGGTCGTGCGCCTACATCGATCGGTTCGCATGGAATGGCACCACGTTTGGGACAGTCGCAGACCCAGGGGCATGCTATCGATATGAATGCGCCTTTTCCTGCTGGTTTGCAGGCCGACTTTAAACGCGGTCGCGAAATCTATATGACTAATTGCACTGCCTGTCATGGTAAACGTGGTGATGGCCTGGGGCCGCGGGCCTATTTTATTCAGCCCAAGCCGCGTAATTTTATTCATAGCGAATCACGCAGCATGTTCAATCGTCCAGCCTTGTTTGGCGCGATCATGATGGGTAAGACAGGCACGGTGATGCCTGCCTGGGGTACGGTGTTGTCACCACAGCAGGTGGCTGATGTGGCTGAATTTGTCTATCAGGATTTTATTCATCCCAATCCAGATGAGATAGAGCCGCTGCCTGAGTTGGAAGAGGATAAAAAAAAAGCCCCTTAGCGGCAGCTGAAACAGCGGCGGCAATTCCCTCTACAGTTGAAATAGCGGCAGGTAGCCGCGCCACCAGCGCCTTTGAAAAAGGCCGTGATCTCTATAATTATTACTGTTATTTTTGTCATGGTTACGCGGGTAATGCCGAGACGCTGGCGGCGACTTATTTGTCTCCACCACCACGAAATTTCAGCGCTACTCGTTTGCAGGATCTGCCACGCGAACGGATGCTCAAGTCGGTCACCGATGGCCGCATGGATACCGGTATGGCCGGTTTCAAAAACAAACTGACAGCAGAGCAGATTGAATTGGTGGTGGATTTTGTTCGGCAGGCCTTTATGGGTAGCGACAAACTCAATACCCGTTATCACACCAAAGGTAATGGCTGGCCGGATCATGATCGTTACGCCATTGCCTTTCCGTTTGCAACGGGTGAGATTACGCTCGATACTCCGGCTGAACAGTTGAGTGCCGAGCAACAGCAAGGTCGAAAGCTGTTCATGGATAGTTGTATTACCTGTCATGATCGGGCCAAGGTTGAGAGTGAAGGGCTGGCCTGGGATCCGCGCGCAGTTTCATTTCCGCGCACAGGTTATTCGCACCGCATGCCGGATGCCGTATCGGCGGCGACGCCCTATTCGAAGCATGATGTGTTACCTGATGCGGAGGGGTTGTCTGAGCAGCAGCGCCAAGGTGAGGTTTTGTATCAGGCCAACTGTGCTTTTTGTCATGCCGCTGATGGCACGGGACAGAACTGGATTGGTTCATTCCTGCAGCCACATCCACGTAATCTGACCGAGGTGCAGGACATGACTGCAGGACGGCTGCGGGCGGTGATTCTGGATGGGTTGCCTGACACCACCATGCCGGCCTGGCGTCATGTGTTGGATGATCAACAGGTTGATGCTGTTGTCGCCTACGTCATGCAGGTTTTTATAGATAAAGATCTTCGCTAGGCGAAGACAAATCTGAGCTATTATATTTTTTTGAATCAGTTTTATTATTAAGAACAAATGTTGGAGAAATTGAGAACATGATCAAGGCAGGCATAGTGGGTGGTACGGGTTACACCGGCGTTGAGTTGCTGCGCTTGTTGGCGATGCATCCTGAGGTTGAGTTGCGGGTGATTACTTCTCGCTCTGATGCAGGGATGCCGGTCGCGGATATGTTTCCCAATCTGCGTAACAAAGTTGATCTCTGTTTTAGTGAGCCAACGCTGGAAAACCTATCGCAGTGTGATGTGGTGTTCTATGCCACGCCGCATGGTGTGGCTATGGCGGGTGCTACAGCGTTGCTAGACAAGGGTGTGAAGATTATCGATCTTGGTGCCGATTTTCGTATCAAGGATATTCCAACCTGGGAGCAGTGGTATGGCATGCCGCACACCACACCAGAATTGGTGGCCGAGGCGGTCTATGGTCTGCCTGAAGTAAATCGAGATGAAATAAAGTCGGCGCGTTTGATTGCCTGTCCTGGTTGTTATCCTACCGCTGTGCAGCTGGGTTTTATGCCTTTGCTGGAAAATGCTCTGGTGGATATTGATCACCTGATTGCTGATGCCAAATCGGGTGTTAGTGGTGCAGGCCGTAAGGCCAATGTTGGCACCTTGTTGTGTGAAAGCAGTGAAAGTTTTAAGGCTTACGCGGTGGCGGGGCACAGACACCTGCCGGAAATTAGTCAGGGCTTGAGACAAATGGCGGGCGCAAATGTTGGCCTTACTTTTGTGCCACATCTAACGCCGATGATTCGCGGCATTCATGCCACCCTCTATGCAACCTTAAAGACGGATGTCGATTTGCAATCGCTGTATGAACAGCGTTATCAAGATGAGACCTTTGTTGATGTGATGCCGGCAGGCTCTCATCCAGAGACACGTAGCGTTAAAGGTGCAAATCAATGTCGTATTGCCATCCATCGGCCTCAGGGCGGTGACACGGTGGTGGTGTTGTCCGTCATCGATAATCTGGTTAAAGGGGCTGCGGGTCAGGCGGTGCAGAATATGAATATCATGTTTGCCCTGGATGAAAGTGCAGGTCTGAACAGTATTGCCTTGTTGCCATGATGATAGCGCTGTTGAATCACGGGTGGGATAGATGAAAACGGGTGAGTTGGTCGTTAAGAGTCACCGCCCCTGGCAGCGCTGGCTGATCTTGATCGGTAGCTGGGTGGGTGTTTTTGCTGTTGCTATTTTCAGTTATTGGCTGGGGCAGATTCAGGCCGGTTATAACCTTGTAGAGACTGCCCGTGAACGTGGAGCTCTACAACAAGCGCTGATCGAACAGAAAGATAAAACCAAGCAGCAGGGTGAGCAGGTAACGGTGTTAGAGAGGACTCAGGTTATTGATAGTCAGAGCTATGATGTTGTCCGCAATGATCTCAAGCAGCTGCAGGAAGAAAATCTGGAGCTGCGTGAAGAGGTGGAATTTTACCGTGGTATTGTTTCGCCGAGTGATCGCCAGGCGGGTTTGGCGGTTCAAATTTTTAAACTTGAATCGGCAGACGAAGAAGGGCTTTATCACTTTGAATTAGTCATGAGCCAGGTGTTGAAGAATGATCGTTTTGTTAAAGGTGTGGTGACATTGGTTGTGCATGGAGTGCAGGATGGCGAACCGCTAAGTCTTGATTTTAGAGATATTTCGCCGAACAAAAGTGTTAGCCGTAATCTCAGCTTTCGATATTTTCAACGAATGGATGGGGAAATTCGTCTGCCAGAGGGGTTTGTTCCCAGGAGCGTGATGATCGAGATGAAGCCGCAAAAACGCAATGCGCTAACTAAAACGTTTGATTGGCAAGAGGCTAGTGCTGGTTAGGCTGGACCTTCGTAGACGATGCGCCAGATGCCGTCTTCTTCCTGACGCCAGTGCTGTTGTTTTTGTGAGCTTTGTTTGTAGTTGTTGCTGTCGTAATTCTGTGTGAATGTAATCACTCGCAGGTTGTCCTGGCCTGGATAGGCAAAAACGCTGACGTCAGTGAGGTCGACATTGATGAATGATTTGTTTTTTCCGACGCGGCGTTTGTGCGAGGACCAGCGTTTGTAACTCATCTTCTTGGAACGAAAATTATTTGAGTAGTGGCTCAGGTAACGATCGACATCGAGGCTTTGCCAGTCCTGTTGCCAGCCCTCTAATACGGTGTTGAATTCATTGCTTTTCTGGATAGAGGTTTCAGGATTTTGCCAGTCGATAGATTCGGCGATAATGACGGGTGTTTTGCCTGGCTCGATAAGTGGTTTAATCGCAAGAAAATCGTTGTTACTAAGTGTGACACAGCCATCGGATGCTCGTGGACTGCGACTGTAGGTGTCTAGTGGTGTGCCATGTAGCCATATGCCGTGCCCAGTCTTGCCTGCCAATTCATCGATCACATTTGGATAGTTGATAGGAAAGGCACCTGAACCGTAAAAGTCAGGCAGTTTGGCTGGATCAAGAAACTTTGTGACGTGGTAAACGCCAATAGGTGTTCTTTTATCTCCCTCACGTTCTTTTACGGCACCATTTTTGCCAATGGAGATGTAATAGTCGGTGACCAGGCTGAGTTTTCCGTGGTCGTTGGCGTAAAGATAGAGGCGTGATTTACTAAGATCGACGACAACAATATGCTTGGTGTCATCTGCAAGTTTTATCAGGTTGGCTGGTATGATGTCATTGCCAGGATGGCTTAAATGGTGCTGCCAGCGTGCCTGCGCTTCCTGTTTTAATCCGGATAAATCATTGGCCGAGCCTGTGCCCAGGATGGCGTTGCCAAAGTCGTTGATTGGGCCTGTTTTGGCTAACAGTAGATCAGCATATATCAGTTGTGCCAGTTTGAATTTTGGATTGTTCTGGACCAGGCCTTCGATTTTTTCCATCGCACCATCAAAGTGCTGATTTTGAATGTCTTGCAGTGTGGTGATCAGCTGGTCTTCGTTCAGGTTTTGAAGTTGTTTCTGAGTGCTGGGCAAGACGGTATTTGCTTGAACAGGGATGTTTAATGCTAATGATAAGGCGAGGCTCAGCCAGATCTTTTGCCCCTTAATATTGGCGGCTAGCATGTGCTTAGTCTGGATCATTTGCCTACTTCAGTTTCCAGTGCGATGCGCCATTGGTCCTGTTCTAGCTTGAGCAGGAGCAGCTTGTTTGATTTTTCGGCAAAGCGATCGGATTTGTAACTTTGTTTGAGTTTAACGCCGACGGCGGTTGGGCTGAGAATGGTAGTTTGCATATTGCTGATACCTATCTTTATAAACTTTGGCGATTTGAGGCGGTCACGCCGTTGTTTCTGCCATGTTGCCCGGGAGCTGTTTAATGGTTTGAAATCAGCGCTGTAAAAATCCAGGTAGCTGTCAGTGTCTTGCTTCGACCAAGCTTCGCCCCAGGCGACTATTCTGCTCTCTACTCTACTTATATCGACTTCTTCAGCTGTTTTTGTAACAGTTTCTTGTTTTTGTACCTGCGGCATGATTTCAGCCGGACTAAGTTGTTCTATGGTTGGCTGTTCGGTTTTTTGCAGCGATAACAATTCTGTGACCAGGCGAAGATGAGGTGCTGCCGGGGCTGTTGCTTTGCCGTCATTGAAGGCCTTGTTGTAGGCGACGCTGGCCAGGGCTTTGTATATATCGCTCAGGTTTTCGTGTGCAGTTGCATAACTGGGGTGGGTATTAAGGGCGGACTGAAGAGCGCCCTCTGCCTTTTCGAAGCCTTGTTGTTTGGCGTATAGAACCGCCAGATTGTTGCGTGGTTCGGGCAGGGTTGGGTATTCAGAGATAATCGCTTCGTAAATACTGATGGCTTTTTCTGGCTGATCCAGCTCAGACAGGGTGGTGGCATGTAAAAAACGAAGTTCAACATCGTCGGGACTATTGGTTAACAGGGTTTTGATTTTTGGCAGGGCTTCTTGAAAACGGTTTTGACTAAGGAGTTTCTGGATATCGTCTACCGAGCTTGCCCAGCTGACATTGCTTCCCAGTACTAGAAGTAAGGTTATAAGGCTTTGGCGCAGCATTTGTTTAGCTTGTTTGTTATTTAGAATTTAGTGATTCTACCGTGTTTTTTCTAAAAAACTCAATGTGTTGAGTCTTTTTTTGGCGTTTCGTTGCTAGAGGCTCTGGCCGCCAAGTTTTTTGGCTACTTGTTGCTTATTCCAGAGGATGCCAAGTGTAAATGCCAGGGCTAAAAAGGCTATAAATGTGGTGGCAAGAAAAAACAGGGTGTTATCTTTATCAGGGGTCAATTCGGCGAGTTTGTTATTCAGAATCTTTACGTCTTTGTTGAGGAGTTCAAGGCTGTGTGAAAGCTGCTGTTTTTCACTATCCGTGGCTTTTAGCTTTTGCTGAAGTTGTTTTAGTTCTTGCAGCGTCTTTTTGTATTCTATTTCCATTTCCTGCAGCAGAATCTTGGCGGGTGGTGTTTTGCTTAGATAGAGGCTGCGCACCCAGCCTTTTTTTCCATCTGCAATGCGGACGTATGAATAATCACCATCATTTTTTAGAAACTCAACTTTATCTCCAGAGGTTATGACCTTGAATGGTGATGTCTGGCTGCTGTGTTCGCTTCTGACTCCAACGCGCAAATTATCGCCGACGTATAAAGTTTTAGCTTGACTGATAGTGGTCAGGCTGAGTAGTAGTCCGGCAAAAATGATTTTCTTCATCAAACTAGTATCTATAATCCGTTATAGCGATCTGGTTGTGAGATAACTGCGTGTTTTTGCTGTTATTTCCGTATTAGCAAGATTGTTTCCCGCTAACTCACATGGTACGGTTGCATCAAATATTTTATGCTACCTAGAATAGTATCGGCGTTAGAAAATAATACTTAATGCTTTGAAGTTACATGGGATCAAGGGAGTTTTTTTATGGAGTGGTTAAACTTCTTTCTCAGGTAAACCGATAAGTTATATTACTCAGGATGATTATCTACAGGGTGTTCTAAAAATTATGTTTTCGAGCAAAAAACGCAAGTCCGCCAAAATAGATTCGTTGATTGGCCAAAACACTTTGTTGAGTGGTGATGTGGAGTTTAGTGGTGGATTTCACATTGATGGCAAGCTCAAAGGTAGTGTCAGGGCGGTTGAGTCCTCATCGCTTTTGACTTTGAGTGATCATGGGGTGGTTGAAGGTGATGTGCATGTGCCGAATATCATTCTTAACGGTACGGTGATTGGTGATGTTTACGCCAGTGAGCGCGTTGAGCTGGCATCTAATGCCAAGGTGATTGGCAATGTTTATTACAATTTGATTGAGATGGCGATGGGGGCCGAGGTCAATGGCAATCTTGTCCATCAGGCAGAGCCAAGCGAGTCGGTGGCTGAAATTTTAAACCCTTCGTAATCTGTGGTGTTGAACCTGAGGCTCGCTGTTGTTGTCTCAATGGTAGCTGGAATTTTCCTGACTACGGTTCTAGGGTATAATCTAGCCAATCAAGTAATACATTAGAGGTTTGATTCCATGACTATAGCGACAGCAGAATTAGAAAACGATTCTCCGGTAACCTTTTTCGACAGTGCCGTAAACAAGGTGCGTGAGCTGATTGATGAAGAAGGCAATGAGGCGCTTAAATTGCGTATCTATATTACCGGGGGTGGTTGTTCCGGGTTTCAGTACGGTTTTACCTTCGATGAAAATGTCAACGATGGCGATACGGTTGTTGAGAAGGGTGGCGTTAGCCTGTTGATCGATCCGATGAGCTACCAATATCTGATTGGTGCCGAGATTGATTACAAGGATGACCTGGAAGGCGCACATTTTGTGATCCGTAATCCGAATGCATCAACAACTTGTGGTTGTGGTTCGTCCTTCTCTGTTTAAGATTCAGTTTTATTTGCTACAAAAAGCGCCAGCCCTGTTTCAGGGGGCTGGCGTTTTGCGTTTTAGGCTGGGTAGATTCCGCCCAGGATCAGGTTTGCACTTGCGCCGGTAACTTCGGCGATATTGCCGGATTTGTTTTCCAGGGTCTGTTTTGCCAGCCAGGCAAAGGCCGCCGCTTCAACCCATTCAGGCTCAATTCCCAGTTCGGTGGTTGTTTGTACTTTTATATGGGGTAAGCGGTTCTCAAGTCCTTGCATCAAACTGGCGTTAAAAGCGCCACCACCACAGACATATACTTCATCGCAGCTGTGGCTATGTTCTTCGATTGCCCTGGCAATGCTTTCAATGCTGAGTTGTGTCAGTGTGGCCTGAATGTTTTCTGCTCTGTCATCGGTTGAGTGTTGTTTTAGCCAGTGCAGGTTGAAATATTCGCGGCCGGTACTTTTCGGTGCCGGTAGAGAAAAGTAGTCATCTGTTAGTAGTTGTTCTAGCAATTGATGATTGATACTTCCTGTCGCCGCCCACGAGCCATTTTTATCATACGGCTGATTTAGATGTTGTTGACACCACTCATCTAGCAGGCAGTTGCCAGGGCCGGTATCAAAACCAGAGATGGCCTGGTTTTGATCTGCTACCAGCACTGTGATGTTGGCGATACCACCGATGTTGAGTATTACCCGGTTGTGTTGCTGCGAGCGAAAAAAATCATTATGGAAGGCCGGTACCAGTGGTGCCCCCTGTCCGCCTGCCGCAATATCTCGACGACGAAAATCGGCGACCGTGGTAATGCCAGTGAGTTGGCTGATGCAGTTGGGGTCGCCGATTTGCAGGGTAAACGGCGGTGTGCTGTCCGGCGCATGAAAAACGGTTTGGCCATGGCTGCCAATGGCTGTGATTTCGCTTTTATCGATTTGCTGTTGTTGGATGAGTTGGTTTGTCGCGTCGGCAAATGCTCTGCCCAGCTCAACATCCAGTCTGCCGAAGTCGCGCAGATTAATGCTCTCTGACTGAATCAGTTTTTGTAGTTTTTGCTTTAGTCCGTCAGGAAAGGCATGGCTGTGGCTGGCGATTAGCCTACAGTTGTCGTTGCTAAAATCCAGTAGGGCGACATCGATGGCATCCATGCTGGTGCCCGACATCAGACCGATGTAGTAAGCCATGGTTTAGGGGTTAGAGGCTAAAGCAAAACTGGTCTGATTGAGTAGATTCAGGCTGACCATAAGTCGATTGGCCTGTTGCTTGAAGTCTGCCAGGAATTTCTTTGACAGCGGCTGTGCATCAGGCAGTTTTACCGTTAGAGGATTGCGGACTGAGCCATTGAGTCGAAACTCGTAGTGCAGGTGTGGGCCAGTAGCCAGGCCAGAGCTGCCGACATAGCCGATGATCTGACCTTGTTTGACCCGTGAACCGGTGCGAATGCCTCTGGCATAGTTGGACATGTGGGCATACAGGGTGCTGTAGCTGCTGCCATGCTGGATGATGACTGTGCTGCCATAACCGCCTTTTCTGCCGCGGTGGACAATCTTGCCATCACCGGTGGCCTTGATAGGGGTGCCGCGGCTGGCGGCATAGTCGACGCCCTTGTGAGCGCGAATTCGGTTCAGTACGGGATGTTTGCGCTTCAGGTTAAAGCGTGAGCTGATGCGTGAGAAATCAACCGGAGTACGCAGAAAGGCTTTGCGCATGCTGCGACCATCGGCTGAGTAGTAATCTGTGCGGTTGTTGCTGTCGGTGTAGCGGATGGCCTGGAAGGGCTTGCCGCGATTGGTGAATGTGGCGGCGACAATGTTGCCATCACGGACCTTTTCACCATCAAGAAAGACTTCTTCATAAATAACGGCGAAGTTATCACCTTGGCGAATATCGAGGGCAAAGTCGATGTCCCAACCAAAAATGCCGGCCAGCTCCATGGTGAGTTTGTCCGACAGTCCAGCGGCCTGGGCGCTTAAAAAGAGAGAGTCATTAATGGTGGCGGTGGTCTGTGCGGTGCGGTATTCCAGTGGGCGTTCAATGATTTCCGCATCGAAGCTGTCATCAACGCGGACCATGTGCAGGCTTTTGCCAAGATCAAATTCATAGCTGAGTTCGGTTAATTTGTTTTCATCAATGCGTAGCTTGATTTCGTTTCCGGGGTAGAGGCGCTTGAACTGTTTGGCGGCAGTCTTGTTTGAGGTGACCTTGTAAAGCTCTTGTGGACTCAGGTTGTTGCGGTCAAACAGCCGCGAAAGACTGTCGCCTGATTTGACCGTTGCGGTTTGCCATTGTCCGGGGAGTTCTGGGGTGACGGCTAATTGTGCGGCCTCATTGCTGGGGCGGCTCGGGATTTCCAGGCTTGTCGGAGTCTCGATGGTCTGTAAGACGCTGGAATCGGGCGCGCGAGTCGCCTCAGCATCGTCCGGCAACATACCGATTACGATCCCCAGGATTGCTGTACCAGCTAACACTAGCAGCCAATGTAGATTTTTGCCGACCATCATATTTATTGTTTTCGGCACTTGTTCGTCCTTATTGAAGCTTATTTTGTAAAAAAACCGACTTAGCGCACAAAAAATGCCCACATATTAAAACGTTAGCGCTACATTGTAATCTCGTCAATGAAAAAATGTGGATTTGGTCGATGTCATTGGCTGTTCCCATTTATAATGCCTGTTTTTCCCTGCTGAGTCAGGCTTAGATTTTTACATATATATAGAGGGTGATGATGATCGCGGTAGAAGAGCAGCTTAAGCTGATCAAACGTGGTGCTGATGAGGTGCTCCGCGAAGAAGAGCTGGTGGAACGTTTGAAAGAGGGGCGGCCTTTGCGCATCAAGGCTGGTTTTGATCCAACTGCGCCGGATTTACATCTTGGTCATACTGTATTGATCAACAAACTGCGTCAGTTTCAGGATCTGGGGCATGAGGTGATGTTTCTGATTGGTGATTTTACCGGCATGATTGGTGACCCGACCGGTAAGAATGTCACCCGCAAGCCACTTACCCGGGATGAGGTGATTGAGAATGCCCGCACCTACGAGCAGCAGATCTACAAAATTCTTGATCCGGAAAAGACCTTGGTGATGTTCAATTCCAGTTGGATGGGGGCGATGAGTGCCGCAGATCTGATTCAGCTGGCGGCCAAACACACTGTGGCGCGGATGTTGGAGCGCGATGATTTCAGTAAGCGCTATAACGGTGGCCAGCCCATCGCTATTCATGAGTTTATCTACCCGTTGGTGCAGGGCTATGATTCTGTTGCCATGAAGGCCGATGTTGAAATGGGCGGCACGGATCAGAAATTTAACCTGCTGGTGGGGCGTCAGTTGCAGGAGGCGCATGGGCAAAAGCCGCAGGTAGTGCTTACCATGCCGATTCTCGAAGGCCTGGATGGGGTGCAGAAGATGTCCAAGTCGTTGAACAACTACATCGGCATCCATGAAGCCCCTGATGAAATGTTCGGCAAATTGATGTCGATTTCTGATGAGCTGATGTGGCGTTATTTTGAATTGCTGAGTTTTCGTCCCTGGACTGAAATAGAAGACTTGCAAAAACAAGTGGCTGAGGGGGCTAATCCTAGAGATGTGAAGTTCCAGCTAGGTTTTGAAATTGTAAGTCGATTCCACTCAAGGGAAGCTGCAAGGCAGGCGAATGACAATTTTATTAAGCGTTTTCAAAAAGGTGCGATGCCGGATGATATGCCTGAAGTAGAGCTTTCTGCTTCTGATGGAAAGCTGGCAATCGCCAATCTGTTGAAGGAAGCGGGTTTGACCGCCAGCACATCGGAGGCAATGCGCATGCTGAAACAGGGGGCGGTCAAGATTGATGGTGAGAAGGTGAGTGACAAGGGGCTGGAAATTCAGAGTGGTTGTACGGCGGTGTTTCAAGTGGGTAAGCGCCGTTTTGCCAGAGTGACTGTTGTTTGAACGCGATTGTTGTTACAAATGTCAGCTAGAAATCTCATTTTTCCTGACTATGGATAGGTGATATCGAGGGCGGATGTTTCCTTAGTTAAATACTCAGGTAAGATGCTGGTGTTTTATTTAAGTAATTAAATTAACTTGTAGTTGTGTCTTTGAAGAAAGGCGAATATTGTAGGAAGGCCATGGATGGCACCGTTTAATCTGATCTGACAATGTTGCGCATATATTGGAAGGCGTCATTGAATATGATATTTGAGATAGGTGTTTATCATTTTGTCGTTACCCCTTCACGAGTATATCGATGCCGTTTCTAAAGCAACGACCGTAAAAGAGGTTCATGACGCATGCTCTGGAGTGTGCGGTTATTTTGAGTTTGATTTTTTTCTTTATGCGGCAATGATGCCGACCTCCTTCGTTAATCCTAATATTATCAATATCAGTGGTTACCCTGATGAATGGCGTGAAGTTTATAAAAACGAAGAGTATATGAAGGTTGATCCTTCAGTGGCTTATTGCACTCGTAATATAGTTCCTGTTGCCTGGGACAAGTTGGCGCCTCATAAGCAAGAGAGTAAAGCTGCTTGGGATATGCTGGGCGAGGCGCGTGGTTATGGTTTAAGGAGTGGCGTGAGTTTCCCTTTGCATTCGCCGACTGGGGAGGCGGCGATGTTAAGTTTTGTTGTTGATGAAGAGCACAAAGACGCTAAAGCAAAAATCGAACATGCGATGCCCCATGTTCATTTGTTTAATGCCTATATGCATGAGGCTGTGCGCAAGATTTTTAATGCTGACTCTGTTTCTATTGCTAAGCTGACCGAAAGAGAAAAGCAGTGCTTGTTGTGGATGGCAGAGGGTAAAACTGCTTGGGAAACGGGGCGGATTTTGAATATCTCTGAGCGCACGGTTACTTTCCACATGCAAAACACGGTTGAGAAGCTACAGGTTGTTAATCGTCAGCAGGCTGTTGCCCGTGCTGTTTCCTTAGGTTTGATCAGTCTGCAAGTTTAGTTGCCTGCGTGCCTCTATATTCAGCTTGATACCGTTTTTCGGCCTCAGTGTCACCGATGGTATGAGTTCAGGTTCGTAGCCGGTATTTTTTGTCAAAGTTACATTTCTTAGTATCCCCGCAAGAATAATTGTTGCTTCCATCATGGCGAAGTGGTCGCCAATGCATTTTCGCATGCCACCACCAAAAGGAAGAAATACATAACGTGGTAATTTTTGGCTTGAATCATCATGCCAGCGTTCCGGCTGAAACTGTTCCGGATTTTTAAACCACTGGCTATCTCGGCCAAGCTGCCATTGAGATATCATTACGTTGTCTCCAGGTTGCAGTTGTTGTCCGTAAAGATCATATTCTCGTGTGACTGTGCGAATGGTGCTCCAGATAGGCGGGTAGAGTCGCATTGATTCGAAAATTACCCCTTGAATGTAATAGAGCTTCGATAGATCACATTGAGACAAATTCATGTCGCTGTAGCTATCAGCTTCAAGTTGTGCTTTTTCTTGGGCTTCTGGGTTTGATGCGAGTAGGTAGAGCGCATAAGACAGTGTTAGCGCAGTTGTTTCATGGCCAGCCAAAAAGATGGTGAGTGCTTCGTCGAGTATTTGTTGTTTACTCATCTTGTTTTCTTTGTTGGCTTCAAACAGCAATGTAAGCAGGTCAGCACCTTTGTGAGGGTTGGCTTCATATGAGGCTACGATTTTTTTAATCATCCCGTGCAGAGTCTTGCATTCCTTTTTGAATCCGCGACGTGCATTTGTTGGTATCCATGATGGGATAGTGCGCTGCCAATCTAATGCAAAGGTGTGGAAGTAAGACGTCGCTCTTTCCAGAGAATCCCCCATTTCCTGAATGATATCCTCAATGTCGGCCTTAAATAATGTGTCGGCGATAATCTCGACGGTGATGTGCATCATGTCGTTATGAATGTCTCGTTGTCCGTTAAGCATTTTTTTTATCAGTCTATCCGTGGCATCTACCATGGACTGCCCGTATTGAATTAAGTTTTTGCGATGGAAAACCGGTGCAAGGATATTGCGGTTTTTGCGCCATTCATCACCCTCGGCGGTAAATAAACCTTTGCCAATCATTTGTTCCATGTCTTTAGCAAAAGCACTTTTTATGAAAGCCCCGTCCTTGCAGCGCAAGACTTCCTCGATGGCATCAGGTCTTGATATCAGGTGCATAGGCAGGGTGCCGATGTGAAATTTTGCGATCTCATTTTTCAATGCAAGCTGTTCTGTAAAAGAAAGTGGGTCTGCCCCAAATGCCAGGGTTGATTTCATTTTTGAAAAAAAGTTTTCTTTTGCGCGTGTTGCTTGAGGGTGTCTGTTTGGATGTGTTGCTGTTTCTTCTTGTTGCATAGATTACCCCTGGATTAATTACTAAGCCGCCTTGGTGGAAGAGGGGCTTTACATATGGGGTATATGAGTATCACGCAATGTGATTATACGTACCTGTAAGATCTTACAGTTATGCCGGCAGTGGTGGTGGAGTTTACTGGCCTTTCCAATTTTGTAACAAGGAGAGGAGTGAAATGCATCACATTTTAGCGGAGAGGGCCGGTGGTTTGGTTGGTAGTGATGCTAGCGTTCTGCATGGCGTGCTTAGTCTTAGGCATAAGGTGTTTAGTGAGCGTCTAGGTTGGGATGTGAGAAGTGATAACGGTATGGAGTATGACTTTTTTGATGTCATGAATCCGGTCTTTATTGTTGCCAAAGATGATCATGGTCAAGTCGATGGTTGTTGGAGGGCATTGCCAACAACAGGTCCTTATATGTTGCGTGACACTTTTCCTCAGCTGCTGCGCGGTGAGGCTGTGCCAAGCGATCCAGAGGTTTGGGAATTAAGTCGCTTTGCTGTTTCGTTTGAAGATGGAAAAGGCTCTCAGGCGGGAGTCAGTCCGATCACCGTCATGTTGCTTTATGAGGCTTATAACTATGCCATTGAAAATGGGATAAAAAGTTATGTCACGGTAACCAGTGTTGCCTTGGAACGCATGTTAACGCGCAAGGTAGGGGTTCCTTTGCGCCGTTTCGGGGATAAAAAATCTCAGCGGGTTGGGTCTGTTCTGTCGGTGGCTGTTTGGGTGGATATTAATGATGAGTTACATGCCAGCCTGGACAATGCAATGGCGGCATTTGAGGTGATGACGGAGGCCGCATGAAAATACTGTTAGCGGGGAGTGAGCAGCGCTGTTCCAGTCTGCGTGAGGTGGAAGGGCAAGTGGCAGTACATATTATTGATGGCCTTGACGATAGCGGGCTGGCTATGGAGGTAAGACGATGGCGTAAACAATATGATCTGGTGATTATTGATGGACAAACAAAGGATGGTGAAGAAGGGCTTGTTGATTTGTTTGATGTGGTTAGCGCTTTGGGTTCTAGCGAAAGGCAATCCGATTGTCAGCAGGGGATGAATGTTTCGTGTGGTGTTGGGGTGTCAAAAAATGGCGCGCTTGAGCTTTTTTGTGGTCTGCAGAAAATGGCGAAAGCGGTAAAAAAAGGTCGAGTAGAGCCAGAAGAACTTCGGCAAGGAGGGGTTATTTTTGAGTATCACGCTCCCTGTGCAGGCAAGTGTTAACCGCTTGTTTTTGTGATTGAAGGTATTTTTGAAGCATGAATTGGGATGTGAAGAGTAAGGAGTGCATGGGGGAAGGCTATGTTAAGGGCCTGGACCAAGCTTGTGTGTTGGTGAGGAATGAGAAAGATCTGGTTGACGGTTGTTGGCGAGTCTTGCCAACCACGGGGTCATATATGCTGAAAGATGTTTTTCCTGTGTTGTTACGAGGCGAGAATGCTCCTTGTAGCCCGGATGTCTGGGAGATAAGTCGTTTTGCTGTTATGCCAGGCGACAGTAAAGGGGAGATTAAAGCAGGCATTCATCCTGAAGCTATAGAAATTCTCAGGCAGGGGTATAAGTTTGCGATAGAGAATGGCATCAAGCGCTACGTGGCGGTGGTGAGTGTGGCAATGGAGCGTTTTTTGGTGCGGATGATGGGCGTGCCTATGGTTAGGTTGGGAGACCAAAAATCTCAGTATATTGGTAAGACACTTTCAGTGGCCTGCTGGATTAATGTTGACGAGCGGTTATACATGGCTCTTTTTGAAAAAGAATCTCCATATAATTTCTAGTGGCGCAACGAAGACTCTCTTTTAAGTGGAGAGAATATCTTCCTATATATAGGAGGGGAGTAGTGCTTGCTGATAAGTATTACAGAGTTGGGGGGTTAAGCCTTTCGCATGAGTCACGAGGAATAGATGAGAATTGTAAGGGGTGAGGCGATAAATACTATATGGGTGCCCAGCCTAAGCGCCTTTGGTGTGGGGCTTGTGTGGCGGGGATAAAGGCTGGTTTGAATGGGATGGTAATGGGGTTTAAGCCCAGTGGTGAAAAAAGCCTTGACGCAGAAAAATTCAACCGTATAATGCGCAGCTCGTTTGGCAGTGAAGCAAGCGAAAACCTCTTGAAAAACATATTGTTATAAAGAGGTTGACGATCAAGAAATAGGACGTATAATGCGTCTCTCCTTGAAGCAGGACAGGCCGAGCAGGTCGCTGAAACAAGGGGGTCAACAAGAAAGATTGTTGTTGACGAGCAGGGGAATGGCTGTATAAT
>Ga0316190_10000971_pt1 | contig 20538 bp, 21 predicted proteins | sample Eddworburrow2_MG_FD_204929 | JGI IMG/M metagenome (GOLD analysis project Ga0316190, IMG submission 204929) | Coastal sediment microbial communities from Maine, United States - Eddy worm burrow 2 | ecosystem: Environmental > Aquatic > Marine > Coastal > Sediment | place: USA: Maine | collected... | reverse complement strand
TCCCTGCCATTACCTCTGGAGGTTATATGGTATACAGCACCATCATATTCTATTCTCAAGGGTCTCGCCATGGAGACAAGCCTAGCAGAAAAAATAGACCATATCAAGATTAAAGACTTGACCCCACCTTTCGAAGACTTGACCCCACCTTTCGTCTCACCCGGTCTGTACACTAACTGGAATAAGGGTCCGCACTCTTATAGCCCGTGTTTTGAATGGATCGGCATGAGGGAACAGAAAAGATTCTTTGTCATCCTCAAATAGGAGGATTGTCGTTATGAATAAGGCACTATTCATAACTATTGAACAACGATATGTGTTTGGAGCAGGATCAATCCTGCAAAACCTGAAATGGAACCGAAGTCGGAATGCGATTGGACACCTTGGACATCAGGCCTTAAAAACAGCGAAAATCAGAGATTTTCGTTAATAGATTTTTTTACCCCTTGACCAGCGGGGGCCATATATGGGTTAGCCCTTTTGCAATTAGTTGTTTAGTAAATAGATGCGTTCGATTTCATCTAAATCCAGCTTTTTAATGCTTTCCATAAGTTCCTCATACGTAATACCTGACTCAATCACAATCGTGTGTTCCCCTTGCATAGGCCAGTTTTTGATATAAAGATACTCATAGTCAAAATCACAATCCTCAGTCAGAAAATCTGCAAGCATGTCAAATAGCTCATAATCATCGGCGGAAACGGACGGACGTTTCTGATTGTCTAGTTGGATACATATGTGTGTACCGTGATGTATTCTATTCATAATCCGGCTAACGCCGCAAATCACCGGAAAATTGGAGCAACATGAGGCTTGTGGCATTAGCCACAAACGAACGTTGCGGAAATTTGTCCGTGTGAATTTGCCTTGTTATATGCATTTCACCACGACAGCCCCATTGTAAAAACATGTTTCACCATTTTCTTGGCCTTTTGTTATGGATAGACCTACCATAAGCATTTTCTTGGGCTCCGCTATAGCCACATGAGCTCTTTTTATTGGATTGTTTGTATCAGCGGAATAGACCTCAATTGGGTTATTCGTAAAAAAGGTGGGATGTTCAGAGCCTGAAATAACCACCTTTGTAATATATGTAGCTTTATCCCCTGTGTTTTCTAAATAGTAGTTACAGACATAAATATTACTTTGCTGACATTGCTTGTCTCTGAGTTCGAGAGATGCTTCTTTTTTTGAGGCCTCAACAACTATGTATTTGACACCGTCTGCTGCAATACTTCCAAAGCCTGCTGCTAAGAAAATTGAAAAAAGCCACGCTTTAAAACCTGGTTTATATTCTGTACTCATACTTTTCTCTTTTGCATATAACAATTAGCGTTTTATCTGACGTGCCAGCGGCATGATCAGATAAAATGAAGTTGAACTGAGCCGCTGGGTTTATTGTTACATCTATACTCTATCTCTATTGGGATTGCAAATGGATTTTAGCTTTTGAAGGAGGGAAGCTTATCCTGAAAGGGGGAGATATTTTCTTGATCCTGTGGCTGATTCATCATTTTTCAGCAACTTTCCTTTAAATAGCAATAAAATTGATCTTTAAGGGTTCGTCGGGAAGCAGGTTTTGCCTTTTCAGGGTACACCCGTCTATCCACCCTGTCGGCGTATTAAAATGCACATTTTTTAGATCTGGCTTCTGGTATTCATGATGAATCCAGAAGGGCATTTGTCACGAAGCCTCCTGCTTCTCCTGCTTTTTTAAAATGAGAGTGCTCTTCAAAAAAATGTAAAGCGTGCTGCCAGGAAGGCTGGCATTACCAAAAGGGTATCACCTCATACTTTTCGCCACAGCTTTGCCACTCATCTATTGGAGAATGGTTATGATATTCGTACTGTCCAGGAATTATTGGGTCACAAGTCTGTTAAGACAACGATGATCTATACGCATGTTATTAAAAAGGGGGGAATGGGGGTGCAGAGTCCGCTTGATATGATGGGGTGAGTCCTCGGTTAATCATCAATTCCCGATCAAGTTTGGAATGACAAATTTAGATTGCTTCGTTGTACAAATTGTCCTCCATGCAAAGACGCTTTTTAACTTGCTCTTTTTCTATTTTTTCTTCCGAGCCCTCTGTGGCTAATGTCCGCCCAAGTGAAGTTGGACCAGGTTAACCCTCTGATAACAAAGTACAAACCCTCATCGGACATTCATCTCTTGCGCTGGAGAGTCTTTTGCCCTATAACTGTAAACAAATTATCCCTTTATTAAAAAACGACCATGAAGACCGCTATTTTTATCATCCTGTTAGTCATAGCAATGGCTGCGGCCGCATTTTTCTTTATCCCTAATGAGCGGGGCAGTGAGGGACCGGACAGATCCGCTTTCGATGCCAATGACCAAGCGCTCTCCAACGGACTGATTGTTATAGATAAAAGGGTTCTCCCAAAAGCAGAGAGCAGTGCGGCAGGTATTTACGACGGGGCTTGTGCTTTCTGCCACGATCTGCCCGACCCTGCTTCACACGACGGACTGGAGTGGGAATTTGTGGTGAACCGCATGGAAGAACTTATTGTTGAAGTAAGGGGGAGGGAAAAGAGGGTGCCCGTTCCCTGGAATGAGGAGATTAAAGAGGAGATACTGGCCTACCTTACGCAACATGCCTTCAAGGGGATGAATCCCGCCGACCTGCCCGACAAACCCGAAAAGGGAGCCAAAATTTTTAAAAAGATCTGCGCTGCCTGTCATACGCTTCCCGACCCTTCCATGCATTCTCTCCTCGTCTGGGAATATGTAATCAGCAAGATGCGGCAGTTCCAGAAAGATATGGGGATGACCGTTATGACGGACTCTGAATCGGCGGACCTCCTTCTCTACCTTGAGTCCCTTTCAGGCCCCAACCCTATCAAATAAGGTGAAAGCTGAAGATCCCCCTCAAGCCCTTTCCTCTCCCGAATTTTTCAGGTATAGTATTTTTTAACTCACAAAAACGGGCCACCGGCCCCGGATAAGTGCACGCTATGTATTCTGGTGAAAAATTCAACAGCATTACCCATCTGGTGGGTGCCGTCTCGGCGCTTGTAGGCTTTGGCGCCTTGCTGGCCGTCGGCATCCAGCAGGGAGATATGCGGCTCATTATAAGTTTTACCATATTCGGCCTTACACTGGTCCTTCTCTATACCATGTCCACCCTCTACCACAGTTTTTATCTTCCCCGTATAAAAAAGATCTTTCAAAAGTTCGATCATATTTCAATTTATCTGCTAATAGCGGGTACCTATACGCCCTATATGCTCATCTCGCTCGGTGACGGCAATGGCCCGCTCATGCTCGTTTTTGTCTGGGGCCTTGCCCTTGTTGGCCTGCTCTTTGACGCCTTCATCCCAAGACGTATTGAGGTACTGCAATTACCCATTTATCTTGTAATGGGCTGGGTATGCATCCTGGAGTACGGCAATCTTGAGGCCGCTATTTTGCCGCCCGGCATGTTGTGGCTTAACATTGGCGGTGTGGCCTATACGGCAGGTGTCATATTTTATGTCCTGGGAAACATGAAAATACTGTCTTATGCCCATGGCATCTGGCACCTGTTCGTCCTGCTCGGTTCCATAAGCCATTTTATATCCATTGTGGGCTACGTAAGATAGAAAGATTAAGAGAACCAGATCATTAAGAATAGGGATTTCATTATTGAAGCGGAGAGCAATAAAAAGCAGGGGAATAGTCCCTATTTCTTTTTTCTAAACGATAGCTTGTGGTATAAAAGTAGAGAGATTTGCAATTTCTCTACTTTGGGGGTATCGTTATAGAAAGGGTGAAACGATGGAAAAGTGTTACGAATACTTCGTTTGTACGAAAAAAGATTGCCCGGCCTATGGAAGGAAAGATGTTAAATGCTGGGAGATTGAAGCAACTTTATGTCATGATCTGTCCGTAGAACATATTCAGAGCGTCGTATCTAAATCAGGTTTCGAGAAGTGCCACCTTTGCATCTATTTTAAAACGCTGAAAGAGAGAGAAAACCTGATTCCGGAAGATTGACTTCCCTTAGCCGCCAGGAAATTCCCTTTTTTAAAACCTGTGAGAAAAACTATTTAATCAAGACTTTAAATCCCCTCCATCTTGCAAGCCCTTTCAAAAAACTCTTTTCCCTACAAATCGATAGGGAACCTTAAAAAACAGAATACCTATATAATCAGGAGAAAGAATGAGCACCTATCTTTTTTACGATATTGAAACAACGGGGCTGAATAAATGCTTTGATCAGGTACTCCAGTTTGCCGCCATTCGTACGGATATGGATTTTAACGAAGTCGAACGCTATACAACCTTTGTTAAACTGAGGCCAGATGTCATTTATGCCCCTCGTGCAATGATGACAAACCGCATATCCATATTCGAGTCCATGACGGGACTCTGTGAATATGAAGCCATTAAAGAGATTCACAGTCTATTTAATCAGCCGGGAACAATCAGCCTCGGCTATAATTCATTAAAGTTCGACGATGAGTTTTTGCGCTTTTCCTTTCATCGAAACCTTTTGCCCCCTTATACACACCAATTCCGGGATGGCTGCTACCGAATGGATATTCTTCCTGTTACGGCCTGTTATTTATTATTTAAGAATGACCTCTTGAAATGGCCCAAAATCAAGGGGGATTTTACGCTAAAGCTGGAACATTTAAGCGAGGCAAACGGGCTGGCAAGGGGAAAGGCACATAACGCTCTCGTCGACGTTGAAGCAACGGTTGAACTGGCAAGACGACTGGCTGAAGAGGGGGAGATGTGGAAGTACTTAACGGGCTATTTTAATAAAAGGGAGGATAAAAAACGTCTTTCTGCCTTACCGCCCTTTTTTAGCGAGAATGAAGAAACAGAAAGCTGGGGGTTAATGATAGGCACAAAATATGGCCCTCAACTAAGGTACCAGATCCCCGTACTTTCCCTTGGAGATTCTATTCCTTATTCCAATCAAAGCCTCTGGTTGAGGTTGGATCAGACGGAACTCAGGGAAACGACGCCTGAAAATATAGAGGAAACAACCTGGGTTGTGCGAAAAAAGCAGGGGGAAGCTGATTTTATACTGCCGCCAAGTAAACGTTTCCTTGTTAATCTCGATAATGATCGTCTGGCTATTGTTGATGAGAACAGAAAGTGGTTGCAGGAAAACAGGGAAATTTTCAGGCAGATTGTCCACTATTACCAAAGCTACGAATATCCCTTTATCCCCGATCTCGATGCCGATGCGGCCCTTTATCAAATGGGTTTTCCCGATTCAAATGACGAAAAGTTGTGCCGCCGCTTTCATTCGGCGCTGCTTAAAGATAAAGCGCAACTTATCGGGCAGTTTACAAAGCCCGAATTCAAGATCCTGGCCGGGCGGATTCTCTGTCGAAATGCCCCGTCAGAGGTTCCGGCTGACTCCTTGGCAGCCTTTCAACATCGAAGGAAACGGTCTATCCATGAAGGGCAGGAGGCCTTACTTGATTATAAAGGAGAGGCACAGGGAAACTATAGAGAGGTGCTCACGGAAATTGCTGAGATAAGAAAGGAAGAAGGGCTGGACGAAGAACAGGCCCAATTGCTCGATGAACTGGAAGAGCACATAAAATCCGAATTAAGGGCAGGATAATAAAAAAGCCCCGGCAATGCACACCTGCCGGGGCTTATTAGTCCGTCCATTATTTCTTATGCTTGTTTTTGAAATAGGCTTTAATTTTCTCCCTCTGCCCGGCAGTCATTACCTTACGAATATCCTTTTTCATCATAAAGCGAGCAATCTGCCTGTCAGCCTCTTTTTCCTTTATTTCTTTTACTTTTTTTGCGTAGACCTTTAAATCCGTACTGTAGTCATGCTTTAACTCCTTAAGCTCCAGCTCGAACACATCCAGCTCGGCCTGGGCCATAATATCCTCTTTCCTGTAGGCAGACTTGATCGCCTTGACCTGATTCACCTGGTCGTCGGAAAGACCGATTTCGTCTGCCAGCATGAGGATATCAAAACCTTTGTTTCCACTTCTCTGGTCTCGGTGACGATGATCACCTTTTGTCTTCCCCGCTTTACTATCCCCCCTGTCGCAATGACGGTGGTCTTTTTTGTCACAGAAATCCCCCTGCTTTTTGTCACACTCTTTACCGGTCTTAGTTATTCCCGCACCGGCAAAGTCAGGCGAAGCAAAGGCAAGCAGGGCGAGTAACAATACTTGTACAGTAATGATTTTTTTTAACATTCATTCCTCCTGGTTATTATCTTTTAAAAATTAAGGTACCCTTTTTCATTGTTAATTTCAATTTAATCCTTTTACTTTCCCTCTATAGATTCCACTGTGGCCAATAAGTTCACTTTCACCCTTATCTCTTCCCTGCAAAACTTTTTGTATAAGTCATGTCATTACTTTTTGAAAGCCTCGGCAAAGGGGTTATTGGAAAAACTCTTCTTTGCTTCTTTTGCCTTTTTAGGCTGCGGCCTCTGTTTTTTTCTCTCTTCACTTTTCAATGGATTTTCCTTTTGTTGTTTCTTTGGCTCCGGCTTTTTTCCGGGAGCACTTTTCATGGAAAGAGAAATACGGTTTCTTTTGAGGTCCACTTCCAGTACGGATACGGTCACTTTCTGCTGCACCTTGACAATATGGGACGGATCTTTGATAAAATTATTTGACAGCTCACTAATGTGAACCAGACCGTCCTGGTGGACACCGATGTCGACAAAGGCGCCAAAGGCCGTTACGTTGGTGACGATACCAGGGAGTTTCATCCCCGGTTGCAGGTCTTCCGGTTTTTCGATACCTTCGGCAAAAGCAAAAGCCTCAAAGCTCTTTCTCGGGTCACGGCCCGGTTTTGCCAGTTCAGCCATAATATCAAGCAGCGTGGATCGCCCCACAGTTTGGGTAATATATTTTTCCATGTCGATTTTTTTCCTCAAATCCTCATCCTTGATAAGATCTTTTATAGAGCACTTCAGATCCTTTGCCATGGTCTCCACAACGGCGTATGACTCGGGATGGACAGCGCTTGCATCGAGGGGGTTTTCGCCTCTTATCCTTAAAAAGCCTGCCGCCTGCTCGAAGGCCTTTGCGCCGAGACGAGGCACTTTCAGTAATTCCTGACGGGATTTAAAGGAACCTTCCTTGTTCCTGTATTCGACAACATTTTGTGCCAGCTGTGGTCCAAGGCCTGCAACGTAGGTAAGAAGTTGTTTGCTGGCCAGGTTGACTTCCACGCCGACAGCGTTTACCGAACTGATGACCACATCGTCAAGACTCTTTTTAAGCGCATTCTGGTCAACATCATGCTGATACTGACCCACACCGATTGATTTGGGGTCGATTTTGACAAGCTCGGCGAGTGGGTCTATGAGACGGCGTCCAATGGAAAGGGTTCCCCTTACAGTCAGATCGAGATCAGGGAATTCCTCACGGGCCACGTCAGAGGCCGAGTAAATAGAAGCGCCGCTTTCATTAACCATGATGATTAATATTTCCTTGCCAAGAGGGAGAGCGTGAAGAAAGGCCTCTGTTTCGCGCCCTGCCGTACCGTTACCGACGGCAATGGCCTCGATGCCATACTTTTCGCAAAGGGAGAGGATCTTTTGAGCGGCTTCGGCTTTATTCTTTTCAGAGTTATGGGGATAAATGGTATCACTTTCAAGTAGCTTTCCCTCAGCGCTCAGGCAGACCACCTTGCAGCCCGTTCGAAAACCGGGATCGATGGCGAGCACGTTTTTCTGCCCCAGAGGCGGAGCAAGAAGCAATTCGCGCAGGTTTTCCCTGAAAACCCGGATGGCTTCTTCATCAGCCCTGTTTTTGGTAGCCAGTCGGACTTCCGTTTCAATGGAGTTGGCAAGGAGCCTTTTGTAGCAGTCCCTTACCGCCAGTTTTACTTCATTTGCGGCGGCATTGCTGCTTTTTACAAAGAGATTCTCAAGGAGCTTGATGGCCTTTTCTTCATCAGGCCGGAAAGCAAGAACGAGAAAGAGTTCCTTTTCGCCTCGGCGCATAGCGAGTATCCTGTGGGATGGGGCCTTGGGCAGCGGTTCCGACCACTCGAAATAATCACGGAATTTAGCCCCTTCTTCCTCACGGCCAATGATGATGCGTGATGAAACATTACCTTCCTTAAAGAAGAGATCACGCACCTTCTGCCGGGCCTCGGCATTTTCATTTATCCATTCGGCCATAATATCACGCGCGCCTGCCAGAGCCTCTTCCACACTGTTAACTTCCTTCTCCCCATCAAGAAAGCCTTTTGCCTCTTCTTCCACAGAAATATTATCTTGTTTGAAGATCATTTCTGCCAGCGGTTCCAGTCCTTTTTCTCGCGCAATAGTGGCCCTTGTTCTTCTTTTTGGTTTATAGGGAAGGTAAATATCTTCGAGTTCTGTGAGACTAATGGCGGCTTCGACTTTTTCCCTTAATTCATCACCTAGAACCTCCTGTTCTTCCAGTGATTTGAGGATGGCCTCCCGCCGCTTGTCGATTTCTTTAAGCTGCTCCAACCTGTCACGGATAGCCGTAATTTGAACTTCATCGAGGTTTCCCGTCGCTTCTTTCCGGTATCTGGCGATAAAAGGGACAGTACCTCCTTCTTCAAAAAGGGTGATGGTACTATTAACCTGGGAAGGTTTGATCGTTAATTCCCGGCTTATGGTGGTGATATACTTTTCGGACATCTGTGCTCTCCTGTTGTTTTTTCTGCCGAACATGGAATCAGTGTTATCTTTATCCATGCCTTGAGCGGCGTAATGTTAGCAGAGGTGGCTGGCTTTGGCAATGGCTTAGGGGAGAAGAGGTTATTCTATTTCTGAAAGCTAATAACAGGAGAGATAGAAAAAGCCTATATTTATGTCTACAGGAAACAAAGGCTCCTCTTTAGTTTTATAATTCACTCTATAGCGGTCTTTCCTGTCCCTTGCAGCACCCTCTTAAGGGTTTTTGCAATTGTATTTTTCCGCCTCTTTTGCTATACTTCTTTCCCAAAAAGTACCCTTATGGAATAAAATTTTGATCTTCATATCCCTCTGAAATACCAGTATCTCACTCTCCCCATAAATACAAAAAATAGGATTTAATACAATGTCTTTATTTAAACGAAAAGAAAGTACTTATCAAATATCTTCCATGAAGCGCACCCGAATCCCCGTTTTTCACCGTTTTTGGGGTGCTTCCATGTTGGTTGCTCTTATTATCGGATTTCCTTTCGGAAGCTGGATCTGGGCCGTTTTGAGGGGGCTTGCCGATACTGCCACCTTTTACGAAGAACTTAGATGGGCACATTTAAATATTCAGATTTTTGTCTTTTTCGGACTCTATGTCGCCGGTTTTGCCTTGCAGTCAGGAGCCCACGTGCTCGGGGGATCACCGCCTAAATCGGAACAGGTTATCTGGATTTTTCCTTTGATTCTTCTGGGCGTACTGCTTAAAGTTTTGCCTGTGGCCAATGTTCATATGGCCGGAAACGTGATTATTACGGCAGGTAATCTCTGGTTGCTTTATGTAATGGTTGTGACGGCTTTGGGAGGAAATAAGGAGCGTCTTGTTCCTATTGGCAGTCTTTTCTTTATCGGTTTTTCCGTCTTTGCTGCAGCACCCTGGCTCGACCTGAATGATCCGGCTCAGGCTTTCTTTGTTCTATGGTCCGGTGTATTTCTTATTGTCCTGGCAGCAGGTCAACAACTTATCGCCAATGTACTCGGTGCAAAACGTTTCAACCAGTTTCAGGGCGTTCTCTTTGCACTGGCAGCGCTGGCATCGGTTGTCACCATGGGCCTCACCGTTTTTGCAGGTATCAACCTGGTGCAAGTAACGGGAATTTTTATGGTTCTGGCTATTGTTCTCTATATTTCCTTTCTCGGCGTTGTTCCCGCTTTAATTGAAACGGGATTTACTTCCCTTGTCATGGCTTTTGTTTTTAATTTTTTATGGGCCCTGATTATTGCTTTCTCTTTAATTTTTGTCGATCCCAACTGGGATTTTATTTTACACATCCTGGCACTCGGCAGTATTACAACCATGATCATTGCTGTTGGTGCAAGAGTATTGGGCTTTTTCTCCGGTAAAGCGGCTTTTTCCGACGGAGGGCTCACTCTCATGGTAATGGTATGGCAGTTGGTTCCTCTTATTCGCGGTGGTGGACAATATTTTGAATTTGGTGGTTTTTCTGCAGCCTTGTTAATTCTCACGGTGGAGGTTCTTTTTAGCCTCTGGGCAATCCTTTGCTTTAAACGAGTCTTAAAGGTGATGAATCCTGACAAGGTGGAAGAAAAATGAGCAAGCAATCATTTAAATTCCTTTTTTTAATGGATCCCTACGATACGCTCAACCTGGAGACGGAAACGTCACTCCTATTAATGGATGAATTGAAACAAAAGGGGCAGCAAGTCTACTGGATTGAACCACATGCTCTTCACCTGAAGCAGAACCAGGTGATGGGAGAGGTACAGTCAGTTGAGTCGGTTTCCCCTTTTCAGTTGGGACCTGCTAAAGAGCAGTTATTGGAAAACTTCGATTGCCTGCTCATTCGTAATGATCCCCCCTTTGATATAAATTATTATCACTTAATGCTCATACTCGATTATCTGCCGTCCGGCGTTGTTCAAATTAACCCGCCGAGGGCATTAAGGGATCTTAACGAAAAAATCTCAGGCCTGGCTCTCCCTCAATTTTCTCCAGCCACCATTACAACAAAAAACTGGAAAGAAATGGTGAAATTTGCAAAAGAGCAGGGTGAAATTGTCATTAAACCTCTCGATGAGTGTTCCGGCAGAGGGGTTGAAAAGATTTCAGCTCAAGAGCCCGCGCTGGGGAATATATTAAAGGCGAAAATGGGCGAGGGAAGAAAGGCACATTATTTAACGGCTCAAGCCTTTTTACCGGCCATTTATGAAGGAGACAAACGTGTTTTTCTTGTCGATGGAGAATGTTTGGGTGTTGTAAACCGTATTCCTGCCGATGGAAGCTTTATGGGAAATATCCATCAGGGTGCCCGATGTGAGGCAAGTACCTTAAGTGATGATGAGAAAGAGATCATTCAGGCTATAGCCGCTTTTCTTGAGCCTCATAATGTATTTATGGCCGGTATCGATCTTATCGGGGGAAAAGTTACGGAAATCAACCTGACCAGTCCCTCTGCAGTGAGACAAATCAATAATGTTTCGGGACTCCAGATTGAGAAACGTATTGTTGAAAAAATTCTCGCCCATGTTGTTCGTGAGAAATCGAATAATCCGGTAAAAGCTGAATCATTGGCTTCATGAGTTTTTGATTAAGCCTTTTTTCCTTATGGGCAATAGATTCTTTATTCCTGTGGGCAGAAAAAAGGTGCGTGATTTGATGTAAAGAAGGGCGGGTCACGTTGCAGTATCTTTTTAATTTGAGGCTTGGCCTTAAATTCTTTTTCCAGAAAATTTCTTACCTCTTTCCTCTGCCATCCCCCGGGGTGAATAAAATCCTTATAAAGAGAGAGATCTCCTTCGTAAAAGTCCCTTGTTTGAAGGTTTTCAACTTCCGGACTTGATATGGGCAGATTAAAGATAGCCAGGTTGAGAAAGGTAATCGCCTCGTCATGCTTAAGCGTAAAGTCGAGCGTTTTTTCAGCCTCTGCACGGCTTTCGGATGGTGTACCGAAAAGAAGGTACACATAGGTGGCAATACCTGCCTTTTTAAGTGTTTTCAGAACCTTTGATGCAAGGGAAATGTCGATTCCTTTATTCATGGCATGGAGAACTTTTTGATCTCCCGATTCGAGACCTAATTTCAACATGACACAGCCTGATGCTTTTAACTGACGGCAAAAGTCAAGGTCCGTAAGAAGGGAGTCTATCCTTGCAAAACCATACCAGTTAATTCCCGGAGGATGAAGAACCAGCCTTTTTAAGAGGGCTGGACTGATGGCATCATCGAGGAGGTGTAGCAATGCAGGACTCATCCGCTGATTGAGCGTATCAATTTCATTAAGAGCAACCTGTGGTGACAGAGGAATATAGGGGCTCCCTTCAGCCGTTTCCGGACAAAAGGAGCACTTTTTCCAGTAACAACCTGTTGACGAGGCATAGGGGAGGATCAGGCCGGGAGAAAAGTATTGATCAAGAGGTAGATTGTCAAAATGGTGCCCTTTATAGGCCCTTTTTTCAGAAATACCAAAGAGGTCTAAAAGAAAATCCTCACCCGGCCCCGCCACAAGATGATCGACAAGTCCCGAAAAAGGATTTTGCCAGTTTCTCTTTCTTAGCCATGAAGTGACCAGTCCGCCTCCGAGGACAATTGTTATTTGGGGATAGCGTTTATTTATAAAGCCCACAATGGCAAAAGAAATTAAAGCCTGGCTTAGATAATTGAGGGAAATACCTATGACGGTGGGGCTCTTTTCTTCAATTAATGATTCCATTCGTACCGAAAAATAGGGATAGAAAAGGTTGCTATCAAAATTGCTGGCCGAATAAATAAGATCACTGCTTTTCAGGGGAGAAAGATGACGGTCCTGGTAGTTAGCAAAGCTCATGTCGATATCTTTTGGCCGGGAAGCAAGCTGAAGGACTTTATTGGTATCGGCAAGAGCTCTTTCATAGCGGGAGCGGTTGTGATAAAGTCCCCTGCTTTGGAGGGCCTTAATGTTAGGATGAATATTTTTAGCAGCTCGGGCGCTCCATTTGTCGCCGCTTTCAATCGTTGATCGAAGCAAAAAATGCAACCCTTCAATGTTGGCGTCAAGCATGGTACAGGGGATATTATACGCCCTCAAAGCACCGGCAAGCCGGACAATTCCGGCAGGGGGCTCACAGGCCCTGGCAAGGGGTGGGTGAATGAGAAGCATTGATATATTACCTTTTAAAGTTTATAGAACAGGGAAATAATGACAGAGTCAGCCTCAGACTGAAAAGAAAAAAACATTTTCTCTCACAACAGAGGTCCCCTTTTAGTTCCATCTCTTCAAGTTGATTCTGTTAAGATAGCGAAATGGAGGTTAAGAATGGAACCATTAATGCTTTTTACCGATGGAAGCGTCAATAACCAGTCAAAAGTTGGCTATGGAGCTTACCTTGCCGTCCCTGCCGGGGGACCTTCCATAGATTTCCTAACGAGTCAGGTGAAAGTAAGACGCTTTGAGCATACTTCTTCAACGAAGCTGGAACTACAAACTTTATTATGGGCATTGGGAGAGGTTCAAACCTCCGGTGGGAAGGTAACCGTTTATACAGACTCCCAAAATATCGTCGAATTAGAAGGCAGGCGTCATCGGTTTGAGCAAAATAATTATCATTCAAAGAAAAACAAACGACTCAGGAACCATGAGCTCTATGAGGATTTTTTTAAAGTAACTGATCAGTTGGACTGTGACTTCGTTAAGGTCCGTGGGCATCAGGCATCCAACAAAAAAGATGCCATTGACAGGCTTTTTACACTTGTTGATAGAGCGTCAAGGAATGCGCTGAGGGAAGAAAAGAGGTGCCCCCCTGATTCTAATCGATAGAAGAAGCGGGGCACATTAAACAAGTTATTTATATTTCTTCAGCCGACTCAGGTTCGTCGCTGCTTTCTGTCACATCTCCCGTTTCTTCGCCGTCAGCCTCGTTTTTTCTTGCCAGTTTCTTCAGTCTTTTTTCTTCCCGCTTTTTCTGTTTTTCAAGCTCTTTTCTTCGTTTTTCAAAAGAATAGGTATTTTTTGCCATTGTTCATCCTTTCTCCCCCGGTTTATCCCCTAAATAAAAAAGCCCCGGTTTCATTCCGGAGCCTGCATTTTTCCTGGAATAACTCTTATAATGAGTTCTCATTCTAATGCCTTTATCCATCCTCTGTCAAGGGCAATGACTTTATTAGGTTTACCAGTCCCGCTTAGAGCAGGGCTATATTAAGTTGTCATATTTTGCAGGACTGTCGTACCGGTACGGTATGTTTATTTAGTAGCCAAACCATTTAAAATAACTAAATGCAGCAATTTCTCTTAAAAAGATTGCCTTTGACAGGGACATGCTGTTATAGTAGTTCCAATAATCAGAGAAGTTCCAGGAAAGAAACGGTATATTAGATAACGTAAGGCCCCGGAATAATTTCGGGGCCTTTTTTTTTATTTGGAACGCAAAAAGGAAAGCATGCAAAGTTTTAAAGATTTCAAATTCAGGCCGGAAGTAGAAGCCGGCATTGAAATGGCAGGTTATACAGCGCCAACACCCATTCAGAAACAAGCCATTCCCACCGTCATGGAGGGTCGCGATGTAATGGGCTTGGCACAAACGGGAACAGGCAAAACGGCCGCCTTCGGTCTACCCATCCTCAACAGGCTGGCCACGGGAAAAAGAGGACAAGTACGTGCCCTCATTATTGCACCGACTCGTGAACTGGCAGAACAGATTCACACCTCTATTGAGACGCTCGGTAAAAAGACGGGCCTTAAAAGTGTCACCATATACGGTGGCGTCAATATCAGACCCCAGATTAACCGTCTAAGGCAGGGTGCCGACATCGTTGTTGCCTGCCCCGGCAGGTTGCTCGATCATATGGGACAGGGGACCATCGACCTGAGGAACCTGGAAGTACTCGTTTTAGACGAGGCAGACCACATGTTTGACATGGGTTTCTTACCGGATATTAAACGTATTCTGCAGCGCATACCGGCAAAAAGGCAGACGCTGCTCTTTTCGGCCACTATGCCCCCGGAGATCAGTCGACTTGCTCATGATATATTGAATAAACCTGCCACTATACAGGTAGACAATACGGCAGCAGCCGTTACCGTTACCCATGCTTTATACCCCGTCGCACAACATCTGAAAACGAAACTTCTCATGGAGTTGCTAAAACATAGCGATACGGAGTCTGTGCTCATCTTTGCCCGGACAAAACACCGCGCCAAGCGACTGGGCGAACAACTGGAGAAAGCAGGATATAAGGCAGCTTCACTGCAGGGGAACCTCTCCCAGAACAGGCGTCAGTCAGCACTTAACGGCTTTCGTGACGGTACCTACCAGATCCTTGTTGCAACAGATATTGCTGCCCGAGGAATTGATGTGTCCCAGGTTTCCCATGTCATCAACTACGATATTCCCGATACGCCCGAGGCCTATGTTCATCGTATCGGCAGAACGGGCCGTGCGGCCAGAACAGGAGATGCCTTTACGCTTGTTAGTCATGAAGATAACTCCATGGTAAAAACAATAGAAAGAAAGCTTGGCAGACCGCTTGAGCGAAAAACAATAGAGAACTTCGACTATTCCGCTTCATCGCCAAAAAAGAATAATGAATTTGCAAGACCGCCGAGACAGCAGAATAATCGCCGTCCACAGCAACAAGCAGGCAGGCAGGGTACAACAGCGGGCAATTCCCGCTTTAAAGGTGCAAGACGAGCAGGTTAATATTTTATATAACTGTAAATTTCAGGAAAGGAGGGAAATATTATGGCAGAACGTCAAACAGGGACAGTTAAATGGTTCGATGGTGGAAAAGGCTTTGGCTTTATCACACCTGATGATGGAGAGAAAGATCTTTTTGTTCATTTTAGTGAGATTGCAGGTGATGGATTCAAAAGCCTCAATGAAAATGATCGTGTAGAATTCACTGTTGGTCAGGGACAAAAAGGTCCTCAGGCTCAGCAAGTTGTTCTCATCTAATCGATGAACAGGTGACGGCTGCTTCCCTGAAGTATCCGTCACCTTCCTTACTTTATATTTTTCGGACTTGACAGACTATCAAGATCCTTATATACATTAATGAAATAAAAGAATCAAAGGAAGACGAGGCTAAGTAATTTGGAAATTAAAGTATTTGATAATCAGATTGATAAGGCATTAAGAGACCTTAAAAAGAAACTTGCCCTGGAAGGAACCTTTCGTGAGCTAAAGAAGCGCCGTTTCTATATGAAACCTTCTGTAAAGAAAAAGCTCAAGCAGAAAGAAGCTGAAAAAAGAAGGCAAAAGGCTAAAAAAACACAACGTAGATTTAACCGTTAAAGTCTTCTCCTTTTGCGGGCTAGAGGCTAAGGGTAACACCTTTACTGGACCGTTCTAGATGAAAAACCTGGAAGAATGAAAAACCTGAAGCAGTAATATACTGTAACGGGTTTTTTTATCTTCTTTACTCTAAGTAGTGGAAGAAGGTCCAGAGAGGGGAATGATCAAATACTGGTTATAATGCCACAAGTTTGAAATCCCACTGAGATTGCTACTCTCAATCACTTCGAAAAAGAGGATATGAGACTGGCAAATCAGCTAACCCCTTCATAAATATGCCATTTTTCATTCTCATGGGGTTTAAAACAGACAATATGCCTGGGATCTATTTTTGCCTCTGCCCTGATTCCATGAGACATAATATTTGTTGAAGAGGTAACGGCCAGAACCTCCCGCCCTGAAGAGAGACGCAAAGCATAGAGGTTAACGGAGCCTTTAAAAATCCTTTCTTCGATATAACAGTTGCCCTCCTCATGGGGCTTCATTTCTATATCATCGGCCCGGATCATGATTTCAACAGGCTTACCCAGAGCACCTTCCTCCTCAGCCAGGGAGGTTTTGAGAAAACCGAGTTCCGTCTCAACACCACCTGCAACGACCTCCCCTTTAATAAAAGCCGACTCGCCCACAAAATCGGCCACAAAACGGGTTTCCGGCTTATGATAGATATCTTCAGGAGTACCCACCTGCTCTATTCTTCCGCCATTTAAGAGGGCCACCTTGTCGGACATGGAAAAGGCTTCGTCCTGGTCGTGAGTAACGATAATGGCTGTTATACCGGCAGCTTTTAAAATGCGGTTTACTTCTTGTCGTACCTTGATGCGCATATCGGCATCAAGGCCGGAAAAGGGTTCGTCCAGCAAAAGAAGCAGAGGCTTTTGAGCAAGCGCTCTGGCAAGGGCCACACGTTGCTGCTGGCCACCTGAAAGTTCATGGGGAAAGCGTTTTTCCAGCCCACCAAGACCTGTCATGGCAAGCACCTCGGCAACACGCCTTTTCTTTTCCTCACCGTCGAGCTTTCTAAGTCCAAATTCAATATTTTTTATGACATTAATATGAGGGAAGAGGGCATAATCCTGAAAAACCATGGCAACGCCTCTTTTTTCAGGAGAGACAAAGGTTTTACCTTGAGATACTTCTTTGCTATCAATATAAATAGCCCCTTCTTCCTGCCGCTCGAGCCCTGCAATGAGGCGTAGTGTTGTTGTCTTGCCACAACCACTGGGACCTAAGAGGCTGACAATTTCCCCCTGCTTTACAGTGAGGTTTAAATCCTTAACAGCATAATCGGTACCTTCATATGATTTACCTACATTCTGCAAACTAACGACTGTGTTCTTCATGAAATCCTCTATTTTTTAAAAAAGCGATGAAGTGCGTCCCTTTATGATGGGGTTTTATTTTGAAAAAGATACTGGCCTGTCGAAGCCGCAATTCTCCATCCTCTGTAGCTGCAAAATCTTTATTATTCCTTCTCCGAATGACTTGTTAAAAATATGACGGGAATGAGACTTGTTAAAACAAGGGTAATGGCCGGGATAGCCGCCCTCTCCCATTCTCCTTCTGACGTAAGTTCAAATATTTTAACAGAAAGCGTATCCCACCCAAAGGGCCGCGTCATAAGCGTAATAGGCATCTCCTTCATAATATCGACCAATACAATCGTTGCCGCCGTCAGAATTCCTCCTTTTAAAACAGGAAGATATAGTTGCAATAGAAGCATGGGGCCTTTAAGTCCCATCACCCTGGAAGCATCGTCCAGACTCTGCCTGACCCTCTCCATAGCACTGTTGACCGAAAGAAATGCGGGAGACATAAAACGAACAAGATAGGCGATCATCATAACAACTACCGTCCCCTGCAAAAGGGGGCCTGCATCCATATTAAGAATCTTCTTTTGAAGATAAATAAGGCTATCATCGAAAAAGGAAATGGGAATAAATATACCGACTGCCAACACCGTTCCGGGAAGAGCATAACCAAGCGTAGCAATCCTCACCAGTCCACGGGTCACTTTATCCTTACGCCGCCTCGCTGAATAAGAAAGTAAAAGTGCACAGAAGGAAATAATAAAGGCCCCCATTAAACCAAGGAGCAGTGAATTTATAAAGAGTGATCCATAGCCACCATCAAACTCTTCCCTATAAACTTCCAGCGACCACACGAGCAGTTGTCCAATGGGGAGAACAAAGGCGATAAAAAAGATGATGCCACAAAAGAAAAAAGATCCCCATCCTATAAATCCCTGCAACTCAATGCGATAAACCTCCTTACTCTGCCTGCCTGCCTGGGTAAAAAGCATACGGGAGCGCATCTTCTGCTCTACCAAGAAAAGGATAAGGACAAAAACAACCAGTATAGATGAAAGCTGGGCCGCCGCAGAGAGTGAAAAGAGACCGAACCAGGCCTTGTAAATAGCGGTTGTGAACGTTGTGTAGTTAAAGATCGATACAGCACCAAAATCGGCTAGCGCCTCCATGATGACAAGCATGGAGCCTCCCACAATCCAGGGACGGGCCAATGGAAGGCTGACCCTGAAAAATCCACTTACCCGACTGTATCCAAGCATCTGTGCAGCCTCTAGCGCCTGTCTTCCCTGCGTAATAAAGGCATTTCTGGCAAGAAGATAGACATAGGGGTAAAGGGCCAGCGACATAATTGTTATGACGCCACCTGTTGAACGGAAATTCGGAAACCAGCTTAAATCAGGCCCATAAATAAGCCTCAGCTTCGTTTGAACAGGACCGGTGAAATCAAAAAGACCAAGGCCGACAAAGGCAAAGACATAGGTCGGTATGGCCATGGGTAAAAGCAGTACCCATGAGAAAAATTGCCTGCCCGGAAAATTACATGCGGCAGTGAGCCAGGCAAGACTTACCCCAAGAACAAGTGTCACCGCAAAGACACCACTTACCATTTTCACCGTATTTATAAGAAGGTCCGTAAGAACCGTCTCCATAAGGTGAGTCCATATCTCACCTGAGGGACTCAGAAAAGAAAAAAGAATAACGGCAAGAGGTGCAATGACAAAGCCGGAAATAATCACTGTTGACAGCAGCCACCCATCAAAGGCCTTGCTGTGCCCCCTGTAAACAGCTATTTTTGTTTTTTTAGTGTTCTCTAACAATGTTGGTGAATTCCTTTGGATTTGTGGCGTCCGGGCCTGTTTGAGACTCTATTTTTTAAAGTGAGAGGAATTGGAAACACAAAACAAGTACCTCACATTGACAGCACTATTCGTCCAAAGAGAGGCGTACATGGATTTACTTGTAGCCCGCCCTGTCCATGAGCTTAATAGCACTCCTTTGCAGCTCTCCCGCTTTTACCACATTAATCATGTTCTGCTTAAAATTCCCCCAGCCGGCCACCGTCTCATGAGCGTTTACCCTGTCATTGGCAGGATATTCCATATTGCTGTCTGCAAAGAGGTTTTGCGCCTTTTTTGTTGAAAACCATTCGAGCAACTTAATGGCCTCCTCCTTATTTTTGGCATATTTTGTTACCCCTGCGCCTGACACATTAACATGGACACCATTTCCCTGCTGATTGGGCCAGAATAGCGAGAGGGGAAGGGATTTGTCTTTTTTGATAAGACGACCATAATAATAAGTGTTTACAATACCCACATCGCACTGCCCGGCAGCAACGGATTTTAAAACCTTCGTATCATTCGAAAAAGGGGGGACAGCTAAATTGTTAACCCATGATTTTACAATCTTTTCAGCCTTTTCTTCGCCATGCTCTGAAATAAACATGGCTACCATAGACTGATTGTAGACCTTGGCCGAAGTACGAAGGCAGAGCCTGCCCTTCCATTTCTCTTCACCGAGAGCCTCATAGCTTGTAAGATCCGACGGTTTTACCTTATTTGTATTGTAGACAATCGTTCTGGCCCTTACAGAGAGACCATACCAACGATTTTCAGGATCTTTCAGGTGTTCGGGAATGTTCTCATCAAGTACTTTAGATTGCACGGACTGAAGCAGACCGCTTTCTGCTGCAAACCATAAGTTTCCCGCATCGACGGTAATGAGAAGGTCGGCAGGACTGTTTTTCCCTTCTGCTTTTAACTTTTGAACAAGAACGGCTGATTTATCGGTAATAAATTTGACGTTAATGCCGGTTTCTTTCGTATAAGCTTCAAAGAGGGGCTTAACAAGATGCGCCTTTCTTGCCGAATAGACAACCACCTCTTTGCCATAAGCTGTAGAAATAAGTAGGAAGTTAATCGTAAAAACCAGTGTGTACTTTAAAAACATTGAGTGCTTCATAGAAAAATCTCCTTCATAATTAAATCTTTTTTATTTCCTGAACAAGCCCGCCTCGATATTGAAAATCATTTTCAATTATAAGTTTTTTTCTACATTTGTCAAGGCTAAAAGAAGGGATTAATAAAAAAGATATATCTGCCGCTTTATTGTCGGCTACCTTTTAAACATTCTCCAGGAGTCTGTCAGACTTAGGGGGCGTAGCGAGGAGAAGTCATTTTGAGTCGTATTTGTTTATTAAATGAGGTAAGTAGTGGACATATTCAATGAATTTACTCAGGCAATCCTGCCAAAAAGACTTTTTTGCAGCAAATTCGGCCCAAGTCTAACAGGCTCCCAACATTATACGAATACGCTTGTAGTGGCTCCCCTCCCAATAA
>Ga0316190_10000969_pt1 | contig 20573 bp, 8 predicted proteins | sample Eddworburrow2_MG_FD_204929 | JGI IMG/M metagenome (GOLD analysis project Ga0316190, IMG submission 204929) | Coastal sediment microbial communities from Maine, United States - Eddy worm burrow 2 | ecosystem: Environmental > Aquatic > Marine > Coastal > Sediment | place: USA: Maine | collected... | reverse complement strand
AAAAAGGCCATTGCTGAAGCAAAGAAATTCTGTGAGGTGAACGTTGCTGGCACAGCTGAGGAATCCAGTTTTACAACTGTACCTAGCCAGGAAGAGCTGGATCTTAATCCAAACGCGGCCTATCTTCACTTCACCCCCAATGAGACCATTGGTGGCGTTGAATTCCCATATCTGCCGGATGCTGGCAATGTGCCACTGGTTGCAGATATGTCATCAAATATCCTCTCTCGCCCGATTGATGTCTCAAAGTACGGCATTATCTATGCAGGTGCTCAGAAGAACATTGGGCCTGCCGGGTTAACGGTAGCTATTGTGCGTGAAGATTTGATTGGTGAGGCTGTTCCAGGCACTCCAGCCATGTTTGATTACAGTGCACTGGCGGGTGCGGATTCCATGTACAACACACCACCTACCTATGCCTGGTATCTGGCTGGTTTGGTTTTCCAGATGTTGAAACGCAAAGGCGGTTTGACGGCGATGGCAGAGATCAATCAGCGTAAGGCAAAGGCGCTGTATGACACTATTGACGGTTCTGACTTTTACGCCAATCCCGTCGACATTAATTGCCGATCACTGATGAATGTACCTTTTACACTGGCTAATGCTGATCTGGATACCAGCTTCCTAGCTGAAGCTAAAGAGGCTGGATTGGTCACCCTAAAGGGACATCGTTCTGTGGGTGGCATGCGAGCCAGTATCTATAACGCTATGCCAGAAGAGGGTGTGCAGGCCCTAATAGATTTTATGGCTGACTTTGAAAAGCGTAACGGTTAAACCAAAGATGGGCAGAGTGGGTACTTGGTTTGTGCCCACAAATATAAAAACATATAAACATTCTTTAAATACAACTGAAGAGTGGCGGGGATTTATAAAATAATGCATAAAATACTGACGCTGAATAATATCTCAGTAGCTGGATTGGAAAGGCTGCCACGGGATAGCTATGAGGTTGCTTCTGAGATCGCCCACCCAGATGCTGTACTGGTGCGTTCATTTAAGATGCACGACATGGATGTGCCTGAGACAGTAAAGGCTATAGGTCGCGCGGGAGCAGGAACAAACAACATTCCAATTCCTGCAATGAGTGAACGTGGCGTAGTGGTTTTTAATGCCCCTGGTGCCAACGCCAATGCTGTTAAAGAGCTGGTAGTTGCAGGCATGCTCATTGCTGCCAGAAATATTGGCCAGGCCTGGTCATATGCTCAGGGGTTGAGTGGTGATGATGCCACTATTCACTCCCAGGTAGAGAAGGGCAAAAAACAGTTCGTCGGATTTGAACTGCCTGGCCGTACACTCGGCGTAATTGGTTTGGGTGCTATTGGGGTGCAGGTTGCGAACGCTGCCCATGCATTGGGTATGAATGTTGTGGGTTTTGATCCTACCATCACCGTGCAGCGTGCCTGGCAGTTGGAGGCTGGGGTTGAACAAGCAGTCAGCGTTGATGATCTACTTTCAAAGGTTGATTTTGTAACGGTTCATGTTCCGCTGATGGAAGAGACCAAGCACCTGATCAATACGCAACGCATAAAACTGATGCGCAAAAACGCTGTTGTACTCAACTTTGCACGAGATGGCATTATTGATGACGATGCTGTTTGTGCGGCTATGGATGAAGGACATCTTTATGCTTATGTCTGTGATTTTCCGACCAATCAGCTGAAGGATCATCCTCGAGTCATTGCCTTGCCACATATTGGCGCCTCAACGGGTGAAGCTGAAGATAATTGTGCCATTATGGTTGCGAATCAGGTGCGTGATTATCTGGAAAACGGCAATATTCGCAATTCGGTCAATTTTCCAGAGATTAATCTCCCACGTACTGAAGGACACCGTATTGCCATTGTGAATAGTAATGTGCCTAATATGGTGGGCCAGATTTCTACTGATTTGGCGCAGGAAGGATTGAATATAATCGACCTGTTAAACAAATCTCGTGGTGATATTGCTGTTACACTGCTGGATGTTGATCAGAAGCCATCGCAAGATACCCTGGATCTGATCCGAAATATTGATGGCGTGCTCTCTGTGCGCAGCCTGTAACGATAAACAATCTATTGATCCGTATGAGCGACGACGAACAACTCAAAGCTATAAGGAATAAGATCAACTCACTGGATGAACAGATCCAGGTGTTGATCAGTCAACGAGCTGCTGCAGCTCAAGAGGTAGCACGGATCAAACTGGCTGCAAATAGCCAGGCTGAATTCTACCGCCCGGAACGTGAAGCCGATGTGCTGCGCAAGGTTAAAGGTCGAAATCAGGGGCCGCTAGGCGATGAAGAGATCGCTCGCCTGTTCAGGGAGATTATGTCTGCTTGCCTGGCACTGGAAGAGCCGATGAAGATCGCCTTCCTTGGTCCCAGTGGTACCTTTACCCAGGCGGCGGCACTGAAGCATTTTGGTCATTCAGTACAAACCCAATCAGTGGGGGCAATCCCTGAAGTTTTCCGGGATGTGGCATCGGGTGCATGTCACTATGGTGTCGTACCCGTAGAAAACTCCACTGAAGGGGTCGTTACCCATACTTTAGATATGTTCCTTAGCTCGCCTTTAAAGATCTGTGGTGAGGTTTCCCTGCGCATTAATCACCATTTGTTAGGTGTAACCAAAGAGATAGGGCAGGTGCAGACAGTCTATTCTCATCAACAGTCATTGGCACAGTGCCGTGGCTGGCTGGATCGCAATCTGCCACAGGCAAAACGGGTAAGTGTTGGCAGCAATGCCGAGGCGGCCAAAATAGCTGCAACGGATCCTCAATCAGCTGCCATTGCCAGCGAAGCGGCTGCTGAGATTTATGGACTCAAAATACTCTCTCAAAGCATTGAAGATGAGCCCGGCAATACCACTCGTTTTCTGATTATCGGCAAGCAGGATGTACCCGCTTGCGGTGTTGATAAAACCTCTCTGTTATTAGCTACACGTAATATTGCTGGGGGGCTGCATCAATTGCTGGCCCCATTAGCCGAACATGGCGTAAGCATGACGCGCATTGAGTCACGGCCTTCCCGCAGAGGCAACTGGGAGTACGTCTTTTTTGTGGATATCGATGGACACAAAGATGACGCTGTTGTTGCGCAGGCACTTGAAAATCTAAAGAGCAAAGCGCAAGTCTGCAAAATCCTGGGATCCTATCCAAAAGCAGTGCTTTAATGCTGTGGCAGATTGCAAATTAATAGCAATAGAATAACTTATACAGCGCTCTGCTCATGCCCTTGTGATTTTTCTGCTTTATTGATTCTCCTTTACCGATGCAAAAAACAACTGACAACCTATTTCTGAAATATACCGCTCCTGGCATTTCAGGTCTGCATCCTTATGTACCAGGCAAACCCGTCTCTGAACTAGAGCGTGAGCTTGGTATTTGCGATTCAGTTAAGCTGGCTTCTAATGAGAACCCCCTCGGTGCTAGCCCCATGGCGAAAGCTGCGGTTGCTGATCTGTTGGGCGAGCTTGCACGCTACCCGGATGGTGGTGGATTTGAATTACGCAAAGCGCTGGCTAAATTTCATACTGTTGAAGCCGATTCAGTCACGCTTGGAAATGGCTCAAACGATGTGCTTGACCTGATTGCCCGTACTTTTTTGGCGCCAGGCTCTGAGGCTCTGTTTTCTGAGCATGCCTTTGCAGTTTATCCCATCTGTACCCAGGCGGTTGGAGCTACCGCTCGAGTGGCTCCGGCGCATGATGGTACACATGGCCCGAGATATGGCCATGATTTAAAAGCAATGCGGAAACTGGTGGGCGAGAAAACCAGAGTTATCTTTATTGCAAATCCAAACAACCCAACAGGCACCTGGGTGGCTAAAGATGAACTACATCAGTTTATTGATAGTTTGCCGCCAAAGGTTATTGTGGTTGTCGATGAGGCCTATACTGAATATGTAAAAGAGGATGCTTTTCCTGACGCTACCCAGTGGTTGAGTCAATATCCGAATCTTATTGTGACTCGGACATTTTCAAAGGCCTATGGGCTGGCGGCATTGCGTGTTGGTTATGCTTTGTCCCATCCAGATGTGGCAGAGCTGTTAAATAGGGTGCGGCAACCCTTTAATGTGAATGCACTTGCATTGGCTGCTGCGCATGCTGCGCTTGATGATCGAGAACATATTGAAAAATCTGTCGCAGCTAATAGTGCCGGAATGAAACAATTGACGGCCGGATTTGAAAAATTGGGGCTGGATTACATCCCATCCGTCGGCAATTTTGTCTGTGTTAATGTGGGGCGCTCAGGTGCTGAAGTGGATGCCCAATTATTACGCAAAGGCTGCATAACGCGCCCCATTGGCGGTTATGGTTTGCCCCAGCATCTTCGCATTACGGTAGGATTGCATGATGAAAATCAACGATTTCTTCAAGCCTTGGAGTCTGTGCTGAAATGAAGATACAGCGCCTTGCCATCATTGGTGTTGGATTAATTGGCGGATCTTTGGCGCAAGCCTTGCGCAAAGCTGATGCCGTTGTCGAAGTGGTTGGCTGCGGCCGTGGAAAACCTAATCTGGAGAAAGCGGTCGAGTTGGGTGTTATTGATCGCTACACCCATGACATAAGTAAGGCGGTTGATGGGGCTGACATGATTTTTGTCGCTGTACCGCTTGGTGCAATGAGATCTACCTTCCAGGCTATGCAAGGGCATCTGTCGCCCAATGCGATTATTACGGATGGTGGTAGCGCCAAAGCAAGCGTAGTAAGAGATGCCACAGAAGCTTTTGGCGAACTGCCGACTAACTTTATTCCAGGACACCCTATTGCCGGAACAGAGCACAGTGGTGTTGAAGCAGCCTTTCCAACGCTCTATCAGGAACGCCGTATTATTCTTACTCCACTGAGTACAACAGCCCCAGAAGCATTGGCTAAGGTAGATGCCATGTGGCGGCTTTGCGGTGCTGATGTGACACACATGGATGTTGAGCATCATGATGAGGTGCTGGCAGCAACTAGCCACCTTCCACATATGTTGGCTTTTAGCCTTGTCGATGCCTTAGCGCAGATGAAAGAGAATGATGAGAACTTCCGTTATGCAGCGGGTGGGTTTCGGGACTTTACTCGCATTGCTTCCAGTAACCCGGTTATGTGGCGGGATATCTGCCTGGCAAACCGAGATGCACTGGGCATGATGTTGGAGTGCTTTGCTGCTGAACTGACCAGCCTCTCTGAGATTTTACGAGAAGGTGATGGAGATCATCTGCTTGAGATATTTGAACGCGCCAAGGCTGCCCGCGATCGATTTACAGATGGAACAGAACGCGACCAATAATATCGCTCTATTTAAGCCCTTTTTCAGGATTACTAAAAATTGAATTCATCCAACACTGTTACCTTTAACGTAAAACCTGGCGGCAAGCTGCAAGGTAAATTGCGTGTCCCAGGCGATAAATCTATTTCCCACCGTTCCATTATGTTTGGCTCACTGGCTGAAGGTGTCACCCATGTAACAGGCTTTCTTGAAGGGGATGATGCGCTGGCAACACTCAATGCCTTTCGTCAGATGGGTGTCGAAATAGAGGGGCCAGATGAAGGTCGGGTAACGATTCATGGGGTTGGCATGCAAGGGCTTCAAGCACCGAAAGAGCCACTTGATGTTGGAAACTCTGGCACATCCATGAGACTGCTTTGTGGTCTGTTGGCAGGACAGGGGTTTGAGGTGACGCTGGTAGGGGACAGCTCTTTATCAGGTCGCCCCATGCGAAGAGTGACAGCGCCACTGCAAGAGATGGGCGCAAATATTGAAACGACAGAGGCAGGGACTGCACCACTGATTATCCATCCAGTTGATCATTTGCAGGGCATTGATTACACAATGCCTGTCGCTAGCGCGCAGGTAAAGTCATGCCTGCTTTTAGCAGGGCTTTATGCCAAAGGAGAGAGCAGCACCACAGAGCCTGCTCCCACGCGTGACCATACTGAGCGCATGATGAGTGGATTTGGCTACGATATCCAACGAGAAGGCCCTAAAGCAACGATTTCTGGTGGTGGTTGCTTTAAAGCATGTGATCTAGATGTTCCTGCTGACATTTCATCGACTGCTTTTTTTCTGGTTGGAGCAGCTATTGCTGAAGGCTCAAATTTAATGCTGGAGCATGTGGGTATCAATCCCACACGTATTGGTGTGATCAATATACTCCGTGAAATGGGAGCAGACATTGAGGTGCTCAATGAACGTGATGCGGGTGGCGAGCCTGTTGCAGATCTGCATATCCGTTCCAGTAAACTGAAGGGGATCAAAATCCCTGAAGATCAGGTTCCCCTGGCTATTGATGAATTTCCCTCGTTGTTTATTGCAGCCGCATGCGCTGAAGGCGAGACCGTTCTCACCGGCGCTGAAGAGCTGCGGGTAAAAGAGAGTGATCGTATCCAAGTGATGGCTGATGGTTTAATTGCGCTGGGAATTGATGCGCAACCAACGCCAGACGGCATGATTATCAAAGGTGGGCAGATTCAGGGAGGAACAGTAGACAGTCATGGTGACCATCGTATTGCTATGTCGTTTGCAATGGCAGCACTTCGTGCATCAGGCGACATTACCATTACAGATTGCAGCAACGTAAACACCTCATTCCCAGGGTTTGTTTCACTAGCAGCAGAAACAGGTCTGAATATCACATCATCATGATCCCTGTTATTACAATCGATGGTCCCAGTGGTTCAGGCAAAGGCACGATCAGTCGCCTAGTAGCAGAGCATCTGGGTTGGAATATGCTGGATAGTGGCGCTATCTACCGCGTTTTGGGGCTTGCTGCTGAAAAAGCAGGGATCACTGCACAACAAACAGCGGAGCTGGCTGCATTGGCCAGGGATTTGGATTTAAGCTTTCAAGGCGAATTGGTGCTTCTGAAAAATAAGGATGTTAGTCATTTAATTCGCACAGAGACGGCAGGAAATGCAGCCTCAAAAGTGGCAGCAGTGCCTGAAGCGCGGGCTGCTCTGTTGGCATGGCAACGGGATTACGCCAAAGCTCCAGGCCTGGTAGCCGATGGGCGAGATATGGGCACAGTTGTCTTTCCTGATGCCAAAATTAAGATTTTTCTTACCGCAAGTGCAGAAGAGAGAGCGAAAAGACGTTATAAGCAGTTGAAAGAGAAGGGTTTGAGTGCTAATCTTGCGAGTCTGGTCTCTGAAATTCAAGAACGTGATGATCGTGATCAGAATCGCAGTGTGGCTCCACTAAAAGCGCCGGCCGCAGCGCTAAAGATAGAGTCAACCTCGCTGTCGATAGATGGGGTATTGGAATTGGTTTTGGAAAGAGTGCAAAAAATCTATCCAGAACTGAATATTTCACTACCTAAATAGGTGGCTTATGGGGTGGACACCCCAATAGCTGATTTTTTAACTAACCGTTTGATCCAAGCAGCATCGGACAAACGAAAATGCGGCATACCAGGAAAACCAAACCCATGACCGAAAGTTTTGCAGAACTATTTGAGCAGAGTATTGCCAACACTCAGCTCCGTACAGGTGCCATCGTTATCGGTACCGTCATTGAAATCACCTCTGACAACGTTATTGTTAACGCTGGACTCAAATCAGAAGGTGTCATTCCCAGATCTCAGTTTCTTGATACCAATGGTGATATTGAAGTCGCCATCGGTGACCAAGTGGATGTCGCATTGGATGCCGTCGAAGATGGCTTCGGTGCCACTCGTCTTTCCCGTGAAAAAGCTAAGCGCGACCAAGCCTGGCGTTTTCTGGAAAAAGCTTCAGAAGCTGAAGAGACTGTTATTGGACGCATCAATGGCAAAGTTAAAGGTGGATTCACTGTTGAATTAGGTGAAGTTCGCGCCTTCCTACCTGGCTCCCTGGTAGATGTACGCCCTGTACGTGACACTGCCTACCTCGAAGGCAAAGATCTCGAATTCAAAGTTATCAAGCTAGATCGCCGTCGCAACAATGTTGTTGTATCTCGTCGGGCTGTTGTTGAGTCTGAGTACAGCGCTGAACGCGAAGCTCTACTTGAAAGCCTGCAAGAAGGCATGGAAATCAAAGGCGTGATCAAGAACCTCACCGACTACGGTGCTTTTGTTGATCTGGGCGGCATTGATGGTTTGCTGCATATCACTGATATGGCCTGGAAACGCGTTAAGCATCCATCAGAGGTTGTTGAGATCGGTGATGAAGTTTCCGTTAAGGTTCTGAAGTTTGATCGTGAGCGCAGTCGCGTTTCTCTTGGCCTGAAGCAGATGGGTGATGATCCATGGGTAGCACTAGCACGTCGCTATCCAGAGCATACCCGCCTGTTTGGTAAAGTTACCAATATTGCTGACTACGGTTGCTTTGTTGAGATTGAAGAGGGTGTTGAAGGTCTGGTTCATGTTTCAGAGATGGATTGGACCAACAAGAATGTTCACCCATCCAAACTGGTTCAGCTGGGTGATGAAGTTGAAGTCACCGTACTGGATATCGATGAAGAGCGTCGCCGTGTATCTCTCGGTATGAAACAGTGCCAGGCCAATCCATGGGATGAGTTCTCAAACAACTTCAAAAAAGGTGACCACGTCACCGGTAAAATCAAGTCTATTACAGATTTTGGTATTTTCATTGGGTTGGATGGAAACATTGATGGACTGGTTCACTTGTCAGACATCTCATGGGATGAAGCGGGTGAAGGCATTATTCGCAACTACAAAAAAGGACAGGAGATTGAAGCTGTTGTCCTCTCTGTTGATCCAGAGCGTGAGCGTATTTCGCTTGGTGTTAAACATCTTGATAAAGACCCCTTCTCCAGCTACGTCGGTGCAAATGCTAAAGGCAGCATCGTAAAAGGTGTAGTGAAAGAAGTTGATGCCAAGGGTGCTGTTATTACCTTGGAAGAAGGTATCGAAGGTTATCTGCGTGCTTCTGAACTGTCTCGTGATCGTGTAGAAGATGCACGTTCAGTATTGAAAGAAGGTGAAGAGATTGAAGCCAAGTTCCTTGGTGTTGATCGCAAGAACCGTACAATATCACTTTCAATCAAAGCCAAAGATGTTGAAGAAGAGACAACCGCTATTAAAGGTTATGCTTCTGCTGCTTCTGCAGGAAAAGCAACTTTGGGTGATCTTTTGAAAGAGCAAATGGGTGATAAGAGCTAATAGCTCTTAAATAGTCCCTAAGTGTCCATATAGTACATGGGGCGGCAGCTCTTCTGCTGCCCCAATATCTAGATAGGGAAACTGAAGTGACGAAATCAGATTTAATTGAAGCCATTGCCAAGCAACAAAGCCATCTTGCATCTCGTGATGTTGAACTTGCTGTTAAATGCGTTTTGGAGCAGATGAGTCAAGCATTAGCATCAGGAGAACGCATAGAAATCAGAGGCTTTGGTAGTTTTTCGTTACATTACCGTCCACCTCGAATGGGGCGAAATCCCAAAACGGGTGATTCAGTCGCTCTATCTGGAAAGTATGTGCCACACTTCAAACCCGGCAAAGAGTTACGTGAAAGAGTAAATGAAAATGCCGGTCATGAAACTCCGACAAACTCAGAGTGAATTGAAGTAAGTTAGACAAAAAACGCCCAAATTTATTTGGGCGTTTTTTTGTTGAGGTCTACGATTTACATTAGGCTCTAAAAATGAGCATTAATAATGCAGAAAGAGTTTAAAGCGTATATCCGTCTGTGCAAGTTAATATAAAATCAACATCAAGCATTGCCTTTAGAGTGAATGATGAATTAGCGATTCTATCGGCGGATTTATACGTATACGGCTGGCTGCCATCGTTAAAATACGCATAACCAGAGATTTTTCCATTTGTTGGCGTATTTCCGGTGGGAATAGAAAGCAACAATAACCGCCATATACCCCCACTTTAATTAAAGCTAAACTCCAAACACTGTAGGCATTGTGGCCTTTATTGGCAGGCATATTTTTACAATTAAAAAGTTATGAAATCTAACATCCTCCATGAGTCACAATAAACACCCCAAACTTTTTGTGTGGGTAATCCTCATCAGTGACATCATTTGAACCTGTCGGTTGAGGTGGTGCGATTGTACCCATTGGAATTGAGACAGGGCTTCCATCATATACGCCCTCTATCATGGGTGCTTCAAAAAGGGCAAAACTACTATGGATTCTATAGGCCTCACCAGTTTTTAGAACAGTATTTAAATTGACATCTACCGCTGCCGCATCGTTATAGTTGTAGATTACAACACGAGCACGCCTTGGGTCGTGATCATTGGCTCTAACAAAGACCTTATTACCGGTATCAGGCGGCGTGCTCTGAACAACATTTCCACTTGCTCCATCAGCAATAAAGGAACTGGCAGAACCAGTCAGTCCACGAAAAACTGAGGTATTGCTAGTATCAAGTGATGTCCACTCACCGGCAACCCAAAAGTTCTCATTAAGATAGTTATCTGCCAGGATTGCATTTTGACTGGTAACACTGCCACCATAACCCAGGCGGGTTCCACGCGAATTTTCAGAATAACCAAGATTGTTCTTTAGAGTAAGATTATTTACTGGCTGAAATCCGCCAATTAGGCAGTTGTCCTTTTTCTGGCTAGCTCTTGGATCAGATGCACCAGTCATAAACCAGGCGTTATGTTGAACATCAAAATTATTCATTTGGCCGCCTTCGGTATAGACATGTATACCCGTGCCATAGCCAAAAAATATGATGTTGTTGGTTAGCTTTTTGATGCCCGTGTTGTTTTGGGCATAGATGGCATGTCCATGCCCTCTATCTGGGCCAGTCCAGCCATTGTTATAGATGATATTTCCATATAGTTCGGAATCAGGCGCATTACTCCAGCTATTCATTCCACTGCCCACATTGTCATGCACAATGAAGTTAATAATTTTTGTATTTGGCCCTGTTACCGTCACCCCACTATTGGTTACGAGGTCAGTTGGATTTGATCCGGTCTCTAATGATGTGTGTGTAGTTGAGGAGCTCATAACTTCCAAACCATAATAGTTTGTCCATTCCCCTTTTATTGAGAGTGCAGAGCTTCCGGAGGGATCATTTCCATCGATAATTGCTCGCTTGCCGGGAAGTGGTTTCACACTAATAGGCAGTAGACTTGTTCCCCTTAGATTTGAGGTAAAGCTCCCTCTGTATGTGCCTTCCATCAACCAAAGTGTTTCCCCCTGTTGAACAATGGAGGTAGATGAGAGAGCTGTGGCAAGATCTAATGGGTCATTTTGTGCACCTGTCGCCGAAGATACACCTGTAGGTGAAGCAAAAACTCCGACAGGTGTTTCGATAGGGAGGTTAGTGCACATCGAATTGGAAAAGGTGGCATCTGTGAAGCTATTAAAAGCAGTAGTTGAGCCGTTATTGCCTGGGTTGGTGGGAATATCTCCTGAAAGGCAGTTGGCCAAAATGCTATTTCCAGTTGTATCAGTAACATTAATTCTTGAGCAATAATTATCATATAGCAGCGTTGGATTATTTATAAGCACATTGTTCTGGTAAAAATCATAACCATCATCTGCACTGGTATAAGGGTACAGACCATATGTCCAATTATTTAATGTAATGTCTGAATTAATATGATCTTCAGCGATGCTGTTAATTCTTACAAAAGCATTACCCTGTGCTGCATAAAGACTGTATGGCAGTGTCGATTGCTCTCGAATATGTAGCACACCTTGTTGTGCCGCATCAGCCTCTTCATTCATTTGCAGGTTTTGTATATTTAATGCACCACCATCAGGGTAATATGAAATACTCGACCAGTCAGCTGGGTTGGTAGCATCGATAGTGCCAATGTTAATTTGGTTATTCTCTGTTGTGTAGAGAAGAAGACCTCCATGAGCTTGGATGTTTTCAAAGTCAATTTTAGGATTACATAATCTGGCGTGCGTTAGGTCTGGATTATTCTTGATCTCAGGTAAATCTCTAGCGCAATCATGCATGAAAAGCTGAGATACTTTTGTCTTCTCACCATCAAACAGCGTTCTGTATGTACCAAAAGGCAGGCCGTTATAATCTGCCGTTGCATTTTGAATAGATGTCATCCATTGCCCCGGACTCGGGTTGTCATCAGAGTAAGTGGCATTTCTCCAAAGGCGAATGCGCCCCTCATCCAGAAGATCAACATTGGGTAACATCCATCCAATATAGTTGCCACTTGTATCTTTAAAAGGTCTATCTGAACCTCGGAAAAAACCACGTAAATTCACATTTTCAAAGTGATAGGGCATATTGAAATCATCATAGAATAGATGCCCAACAACGCCTCCTGTTTGAGTTAACTCCACGGCATGCTCATTGCCATCAAGTAAAAATTCTAATTGAGCCGTTTGAACAGAAATAGCTGATGGATTTAAATTGATAGCTGCATCTAAGGTCAGTGACAAATAGTGGATGTAGCCTGCTGCAAGTGGGCTAGTAGGATCAAAGGCTCCTACTTTTTTATATTTTTCTTCCGTAGCAACAACGTTTACCGTTACACCATCAACATCAAGCTGATCACCAGCTTGAATACTCCACCCCCAAACTTCAATGGTATTTTTATCAACTACTACAAGATCATTTCCGGCTTTAAAATCACTTCCGATAGTAAATTGATCACCGGCTTTGGGTATCTGAAAGATGCCTCTAACTGTTGCATTATCAATAAAACTGTCAATCACCTGATTGGAGCCACTTAAGTAGTTCCAGTCACCTTCATTGCCTAATTTGATATTGTAGCTCTTTGTATTATGTTGAACCCTTATGTAAGCATCTTGACCTTGGTTGGTATTTGTTCCTCCCCACCAATATTGATTAGCTAACTGCAACCAGCTTCCATAACCTGTGATTTTAAATATTCGTTTTCCACCGAAGACCGTATCATCAAGCACCTTGAGTTTAGTATTGACTGCCATATCTGATGAGAGTGCAACGGGGTTGATGTAGTTTTCTGGAAGGTCTTGCTCAATAATCTCAGACATGTTGTCTGGGCTCTCACCAATAATGCGCTTGTAAATACCTGCGCCATTATTTGTCTTCATGGAAGAGAAGCTTCGAAGATGCATATTTGAGTTAATGCAGTTTAAAACAAGCATGTCGGTTACTTTATATGCATCATGCTTGCCCGCATAAATAATGCCAAATATAAAGTTTGGGCCTACAAAATTATATCCATCTGGCAGGTATTGCAAGAGGCTGCTATCACGTAATTCATAGTATTCAGTCCAGTCATCAGAGCCATAAAGCTCTAGTGTTCTAGCTTGCTGTTCTGTAGGTGTTGTACCACCAAAAAGCCCGTAATAGTATGCGTTCTCCTGCATGGCAATAGCACTATAATGTGGGCCTATTACATTGATGTCTCTTATTGTTATATCGAAGTCTGCAACATCAAGTTTAAAAAGAGTGCTTAAAAAGTGTCCGGTTTCCGGTAGATCTGAACCTCTTTGCCCCATCACATCTTCAGCTGATATTTTAATGCGTGCTTTTGATGTGAAGTTATTCTGACTTTTTAGAATAATATTTGATGGTGTAATCGCATTCCAGCCGCCTTTTGTAACATAAATAGCATTCTCTTTTAAGGTTATCACTTCCCCTCTTTCTGATGAGGTGATAGCGCTTGTGAAAGCTGTCTTATTATCAAAAAAGAAATAACCTGAGGCATTTTCACTGGTTATTGGTGTATCTATATCACCACCGTTATATGCAAAATCAACAATCAATGTTTTGTTATCAACAACATCAATTACTTTGGAATATCTTGAGCCTAAAGTGTTTGGAAAATACTTGTCGACGTCATTTGTTTCCAGTGGGTTTTGGTGGATACGGAAAGCAACGAACTCTTTATTCAGATAGTCTGAACTGAATAACTGCTCTGCACCCGTATACGCAATGGTTGAAGTGCCATCGTTATTGGGACTGATTTTGAGTGTTCCATAGTAGGGTTTATAAAAGGCGTTTGCTCCATAATTTTCAATCAGGTCTTCAGCTATGCTTACCGTTAGACTGAAAGTGTCAGAGGTGATGCTGCCGTAGCTGTTACTCACTATGACACGATAAGTGCCAGCATCATCATTTGAGACCAAAGGAATGGTGAAAGAGGCCGAGTTAGCTGAAGCGATATCGCTACCATCTTTTTGCCATTGGTAACTTAATCCATCACCACTTGCTTCTACTGTAAAGGTTACGCTATTGCCTTCCGTGATGGTTTGTGTTTCGGGGTGGGCGTTGATATCGGGTGGCGTTGTGTTGCCATTATTTTCCCCTACAATTGTAAACCCTGCGCGGAAATAGGTATTGACGGCTTTGCTAGTGTATCGTGAATCCCAATTGTATCTGTGCTGCTCCTTAGCTTTCTCTATAAATGCCTCTGCTGTCGCAATACCCCCAAGGGATAAGTTATAGCCAGCAAGTGATACATCGGGAGATATATAGTCAAGAGGGGCCTGTGCAACAGAGGTGTCACCAGACCCGGCGATCCAGTCATCAAAGTCGACATCGGTTCCATTGAGTCTAAACCATGAATCAGCACTTAGGCCGGAATGGTAGGTATTATCATAGAATGTACCTGGGGCTGTGTATTCCGTCCTTATCGCTTGGGCATTAGTTTCTGCCAACTGGATACTATTATTCCAAATATGGAGGTCTTCTTTAGGGCCTCCCCGGGTTGTATCAATATCTCCATTTACGCGGATAGCAAAACCGTTGGCGATATTACTTATTACATTATCGTAAATATCTACATCAATAAAATGCCCTTCAAGCTGCATGCCATATGTATTGGTTACGATACTATCACCATAATTAACGAGATAATTATTAGCAATTGTTCCACTGTTCCAGTCTTTAATTTCCATACCCCAGCCAAAGTTGCGGTCAGTGGCGTTGCGACCATTACTGCCTTCTGCGCGACCAATTTCAGTAAGTACATTATTATTGATATGTATATTTTGCCATCTATATCCATGACCCCAATCATTATTGCCTCCTACAGACATGGCAATCTCACCACCAAAATAGAAATTATTATCAATAAGTAAATTACTGACACTGATTTCATCTTTAGCCGTGATTATTCCTGGCTTGATTATAATGTAACCTCCAGGGGTTCTTTCGTAACCACCAAGCTCATCATCAGGGATAAGGTCGCCATTACCATCGTAATAAACAGTTGGGGAATTGGCCGTGAATTTAGTGTCTATACTAGATGCGCGTGAAAAAATATTGTTACGGAAGATGGTGTTTTTTGTGCTGCTGAAGTATGAGTTATGGTTAAACATGGTGGCTTGACCTTCGCCATGGCCATTTCCATCGGCTTGTTTATACCAACCGTTGTGATCAAACAGATTTTCTTCCAAGAGGGCAGAGGTATATGCTGTCATTAAGCCTTGTGCGTGTCCTCCTGTGCCATAGGTATTTAAAATTTGAGAGCGGCGGATAATAACATCCTCTGTTTCAACATGATCTGCACTCTGTATCGTGTTGTTACCGTAATACTCAAATACACAATCCTCTATTAAAATAGAGCGAATCGGAGTTCCACCAGATCCCGTATATAGGCTAAATCCTGTAACATTAGCTGCTTTATCAAATCCTACAAAATTAGGGGTTTGAGGGTCACGCTTATCAGCATAGAATTTGATGCCTATAGCTGCAAAATAAGGGGCTGAACTAATGCTAAGCCCAGAACCGTTACCCGTTTTAATTAATGGCCGTGCGGCATTTTCATTACCATAATAAGTAATTACAGATCGTTCTGTAGGTGAACGTCCCGCTTTTGTTTTTATTATTGTAGATGTATCTGCAACCCATTGGTCACCACGCTTCCTGAGTATCCAATAGGGTGCAGGAACCGATGCCATAATAGATGCTGGCTTCCAGCTATATTGATAGATATTGATAGATGCTGGGGGGTTATAGGGGTCGCCATTAACATCATCATATGAATAAATGCCCTCAGTTCCATAAGTGTTACTGCCGTTTTCTGTATCATAATAGAGAAACTTATAGTCCTGATTATATTCATCTCTGATCCATTCATCTCCACGTTCTAAAATCAACCAATCTGGATAGCCACTGCGCAGATGGTTCATTGCAACAGTGATGGTTTTGAAGGCATTGACGGTGCCAGATGGGTTATGTGGGTTAGTGCCAACATCTGCAATTGAATACACCTGGCCAGTTGTATCGTTACCAGAATTGCTAACATAGATAAGTCTGGAGTCCGCAGAAGGCGTAAGATTAGACCAGCCATCTGAATCCAGATTAAGGCTATCCAAGCTAAACTCGCTCTCCCAACTGACCTGGGGGTGAGGAGTAATACTGCTAACTATTAGGGTGGCACCAGCTGATGTTACAGATCCTTCACTATTGGTAACAACTACACGATAAGTAGCTGCATCATCAGAATGAACAGCAACGATGGTGTAGTTGCTATCGGTAGCCCCGGAAATATCAACATTATCCTTTTGCCATTGGTAAGTGAGTGGAGTACTCCCCAATACTGCCACATTGAAGCTGGCACTATTGTTAAGAGAGATAGTTTGATCTATTGGTTGAGCTGTGATGGAAGGGGGCAATCTATTGCTGGAAATAGATATAGTAGACAGATGGTGCAAATACTCTTCAATATTTGTATATCCATTGCCATCTTGGTCAAGTGCTGAATCATTTATACCTACATTGAGTTCTTGCTCCAGCTCCCAACTATCTGCCATCCCATCATTATCACTGTCCACTGGGGCGGGTAAATTCTGGAATACTGGAAAATCATCAGGAAAAACTATATTGTCAATAATTGATCCGGTTCCTGCATCAAAGTCGGCGATCACCCGCTTATCCACGCTATCACGCATTGGTGCTGTCGCTCCAACCTGCGACAAAATATTATTTGCTACAGCCAGACTCATTTCTGAACTATTTATAATAGGTGCATCCCAACGTTCCAAACGCCGCCAAGCTTCATCTAATAGTTGATTTCTCCATTCAAAACCTACATTCCAGTTGGGTGCTGATTGGCTTAAGCGTGTAGAGCCTATATTGCCATGCACATAGAGTTGTGGGTTTGGTGCTACGTTAATATCACCAAGAATCACCTCATACGAATAAGAGTTTGAATCAACTCCTTGTTTTGCATAATTGTTATCCCAATTAATTTTGGCGGCACCGGCACTTGTTGGAGCCAGCCCGCCATGCCAGTTATAAACTACGTTATTAACTACATCTACACGAGTATCCACATTAGCAGGGGATGCAATCATAGGATTACGCGCTGTATTGTGGGCGATATAGTTATGATGAATGGATACAGAATTAGGGTGTTCATATTTTCCTGAAACCAACAGTCCCTTGCTATGCTCTCCTTTGGGATGACCTGCGTGGCTTAATCCTTCCGACACAACACTCCACTGTATAGTTGTATTTGTTACACCACCTGAAAAAGTAACTGTTTCATCGACTCCCCAACTAAATGAACAGTGGTCGATCATAATATTACTGGCATTGATTCCTCCCCAGTATTTACCCAGGATATCAAATGAATCTAGCGTTTCAGGGTCTGCTCCATCTGTCATTCTATGGGAACCAACACGAAAGCGCATATGACGCATTATGACATCATGGTTGGTAATGGTGGTTTGATAGCCGGTAACCAATATGCCACCGGGTGAGGTTTCACCCGCAATAGTAAGATAAGGTGTATTTATATTTAACCCTGATTCCAGATTGATAATTCCAGAAACCTCAAAGACAACAATTCGATGCCCTGAATCATCTAGCCTTTGAATGAAATCCGCTTCTGGTTCGTATACATATAAATTTGGATTTACCCAATGACGGGGAGGGGATGTGACAGCTTCTCTAAAACTCCCTGGGCCGCTGTCATTCAGATTTGTAACTTTTACGATGCGGCCGCCACGACCGCCAATCGCTTTAGCACCGTATCCTTCTGCGCCTGGAAAAGCGGGAATAAAATTTTCAGCATTAACTGTCACGGTTACAGTTTGAGAGTCACTTCCGCCATGACCATCATCTACTGTTATTGTGACTATATGTGTTCCAGTATCACCAATAACAGTTGCATAACTATTGCTTGTCATCCAGTTTGTATAAGAGAAGCTTAATGTGTCTCCATCAGGATCGGTTGCTGTTGGTGTAAGCGTTATAGTTTCTCCTTCAGTTACACTAATATCCGTTATCAGGTCCAATACTGGTGTGCGATTTACATTAGCTACGGTTACTGTTACGTCCTGACTATCTGTTAATGCACCGTCAGTGACCGTGACAGTTATTGTATATACACCTGCGTCTGTAAAGGTTGTTGCATAAGAAGGACTGCTGATCCAACCGCTGTAGCTGAATGTCAATGCATCGGCATCAGGATCTGTAGCAGTTGGATTGAATATTACGGTATCACCTTCGTTTACTGTGATATCAGCAATAGGATCAAGCACCGGAGGCATGTTGGTGATCTCATCACCTATTTTAGGTAATGCATCCATACCAAACCCTTTCCGCATATAGTTCACCAGCGGTCGGGAGGTGAGTTCTGTTCGCCAATACCCCTTACGCTGTTGCGTTGCTTCATTGAAGAATTCAATAAAACCATCATCACTATTAACGCTATGCCCTAATGTCTGTAGATAGGTTTTTAGTGTACGGTTGGGATCTGTCCACCCTAATGCACTCGCGGCTGTGTCTCGATCTGGATAAATCGTGTTATTTGCAACAAGCGTATCATTTGTAGTGCCAGCAGCTGCTGTTGCTGGTCTGTACTCCCAATCACTGTTCAGTGCATTAATCAAAATGTTATTCACAATTTGATTGTTGGTAACACCAGGAAAAACCCAAGGTGAGTCACAAGCATCTCCCAGACCATCGATTACACGTATAGCTTCAGGGGCAGATGCAGAGTCAAATATATTGTCATGAATGAGATTGTTACGCGTGGGGTAGTGAAATTGGTGGCTATAGCAATACCAGCCCAATGAAGAGAGTTGCAGTGCATAGAAGCTCGCCTCATGCTGAGCACCTGTCACAATATTTCGTGCAACCTCAACCAGGTTAGCTCCAGATGTAAGTTCAATACCCCAACCAGGGTGTCCACGGTTATCATCGGTTCCGCTACCATGAAACCGTTGCAGTACGTTGTCTAAGAAGGTGCCTGTTGAACCATCTTCATCAGGATATCCACCATGAGCTCCCATGGCGAGATAGCCTTGATAGAAAAAGTTGCGTTCAATTCGCATACCTGGACGAAATTGATCTCCTGAGGCACCAATCATACTGATGCTGTCAAATACACCACACTCCATATTGTCGCATTCACCGCTGAGATACATGTTGCGATCAAATATGTCATAGGTCTGAGTATCTTTAGGAGGCCAGCCGGTGATGGCGGGATCACCATGCCTAAAGCCATTGCGCATGAATATGGACTCTTCAATGCGAATGCGTGCATCACGATTCCCTGATGTATATAAACCTTGAACATGTCCTGTTTCACCTGCGGCTCTTGATGCCCATGCATCAGTGAACATACTGCGTCGTAGTGTGATTTGTGCCGACGTACTCTGAATACTGCTGCCTTTTGTTCCATCCATCCATAGATCTTCTAATAGAATATTCTCTGCGGCAGGTGTTTGATATAAGAAAGTAAATCCTCCTCCTTTAGTATCGCCTCGACCATCCAGGTGTAAAGAGAGATATGCAATATGCTTTATATCTGATAAGTAGCGAATAAATGACCCTGCTATAGGGTTTATAAATCGGGGTCTTGGTTTAGATAGATTTCCATAAGCGCCTACAATTTTCATTTCTGTTTTTGATTTGCCACCAGATACCGCCAGGGTTCCTCCTGCTCCTTGAACGGTGGTTAGGCTGGGTGTGGTCTCTTGTGCAAAAGAGAGATAATCCGCATGCAAATCAAAGGTCTCTCCACGTTTAAATAACCACCAGTCTGGAAACTCATGACGGGTAGTTGTACCGCCTTGTCCTGGTGCTCTATAAGAGGTGCCATCCCAAGGGGCACCCACTTTCATAGGCTCTATACCCCAGCCACTTCTTCTTGGTGCAACATAAGACCAACGCTTGTAAGGCTTAACGGGGCCTGTAGGATTCATAGGGTCTGTTCCGTAAGCAACCCCGTTATCTCCTGTTGCACTGCCTGTGGCATCAACAATCTGCGTACCATCCCAAAAATAAATCTGCCCTTTAGGGTCTTCTCCTACAGCAGGGTCACTGCCATCTTCAGCGCTGATATAAAAGATTCTTGAACCAGGTTGTTGCAGGTCTGTTAATGCAAACTCTGATGTGTCATATGCAGCAGGTGTAAATTCACTCCAGCCACTATCGGGAACAGAATTGGTCGGGTGGCTATAAATTGTGGCGCTGTCGAAACGGGCAGCAGCGTCACGCAGTGCGGCATCTGCTAGCAGCGCACCGGTTGATGGGACCGTGCTGGTATAAAAGATTGCGCCATTGCGCCTGTAGACGACGGTGCTGCCACTGCGCTCAATCCGCAGGACATCATCACCCTGGTAAGTCCCGAAGCGCCCTCTATGCGTGCCGTTTTCATATACGCTCAAAGTACCGTCAATGCGCAGATAGATGGCGTAACCAATGGTGTCATAAGCGGCGGAGGCGTTGCTATTGGAGAGCCCCAGCATGCGGTAGGTATCTGTCGTTACGGCACTAAACT
>Ga0316190_10000968_pt1 | contig 20581 bp, 19 predicted proteins | sample Eddworburrow2_MG_FD_204929 | JGI IMG/M metagenome (GOLD analysis project Ga0316190, IMG submission 204929) | Coastal sediment microbial communities from Maine, United States - Eddy worm burrow 2 | ecosystem: Environmental > Aquatic > Marine > Coastal > Sediment | place: USA: Maine | collected... | reverse complement strand
AAGTTTCCATCAGAGGGCACATCTACAGGACCAAAGTCACCACCATAAGCCCAGAATTCTTCTCCTTTTTCGTTTTTGGTAAGTAGTCCCTGATCTACCCAATCCCATATGAATCCTCCTTGCAGTGCATCGTATTTCTCTATTGCATCCCAGTAGTCCTGAAAGTTACCCACGCTGTTACCCATTGCGTGAGCATATTCACATTGTATTAAGGGCCGTGAAGGATTAGATTCCGCATATTTGACCATGTTTGCAATACTCAAATACATAGGACATACAATATCGGTATTATATTCCAGTTCAGATCTTTCATATTGAACAGGCCTGCTTTTATCAACTTCTTTCAAATAGTCATAAGTGGCATAAAAATTAGGCCCATTACCTGCTTCATTTCCTAGAGACCAGATAATGATCGATGGTTGATTTTTATCACGCTCAAACATGTTTTTTGTACGGTATAAATGAGCTCCCATCCAGGTTGTATCTTTAGCAAGCGATTCATCGCGATAACCCATTCCATGAGATTCTATATTCGCTTCATCAATGAGATAAAGCCCATATATATTACATAATTCATACCATCGTTCAGGTTGAGGGTAATGTGAGGTTCGTACTGAATTGATATTATGGGCTTTCATTACTTTAATATCTTTAAGCATAGTAGCTTCATCAACAACATGTCCATTCACATCATGGTGTTCATGTAAATTCACTCCTTTTAAATAAATGTACTTTCCATTTACATGTAATTGCCCGTTTTTAATCTCTATAGTTCTGAAACCGACATCTTGTCCGAAAGCTTCAATGGTATTGCCTTCCTCATTTTTTAATACAATGGTCAATTTATAAAGATTCGGAGTCTCCGCTGTCCATGGATTTGCATTGGATATCACTTCAGATAAATTGACTTTATTTGATCCGGGCTCTAATGTTATTTCTTTTTTGTATTCAGAAACGGCCTGTCCTGCCCAGCTTAATTCTGCTTCTATTACTCCAGCGAACGAGTTTTCTTCTGAATTAGAAATTTCAATGTCTAATTTAAAATCACCGTCCTTATAATTATTTATTAAATCTGAATACACACGAAAATCGCGAACGCTTTGTTTGTTTTTAGCCAATAGGTATACATCCCTTGTGATGCCGCTTAACCTCCAGAAATCCTGGTCTTCCAGGTAACTTGCATCACTCCACCTGAATATTTCTACTGCAAGTGAGTTTTCTCCTTCTTTCAAATATTGGGTGATATTAAATTCTGCAGGAGTTTTACTGTCTTCACTATATCCAACTTTCTGTTCATTAACCCAAACATTCATTGCGGAACTAACGGCTCCAAAATGTAATATTATCTCATGGCCATTCCAGGATTCCGGAATAGCAAAAGATCGTTTGTAAGATCCCACAGGATTGTAATGACTTTGAATAGTTGGAGGAGTCCTGTCATGAGGAAATTTAACATTTGTATAAATCGGGATATCATATCCTTCAACTTCCCAGTTTGAAGGCACCTTTATTTCATTCCAATCACTAATATCATAATCATCCTTGAAAAAGTAAAATGGCCTGTCTGCAGGCTTTGTAACCAGATTGAACTTCCATGTTCCATTCAAGGATTTTAGAAATGTAGATGAATAAATATCATTGCTGATAGCATCCTTTGACTGAAAAGGAATAAAATGAGCATGCGGAGTTTCTTTATTAATTTGCCATACAGTCTCATCCTGCCATGGGGGAGTCTTATCTTCTTCCCATGAAACCTGATCATACTTGTTTGGCTGTGCGAATAAAACCACATTAAGAGCCATACTTAATATGATTAATGACCATAATTTTTTCATTATAATTTATTTTAATAATATGTGGGACAGTAAAAAAATTCTAATTTATTCTCCAAAGAGTTGAATGCAAAAATATTAAATCAATTGGTCTTTAATTCAATTTATTATAAATTTCACTAAATATATTTCAGATGAAATAAGCTAATTTATTTTTAGTAAATTTCGATCTTGATTATAAATTATAATTGCAGTATATTAAAAGTTATAATTACTGAGATTTCGAATTCAAAAGTATTAATTTTAAATAACAACTATTTTTTTATCTTTGTCGCACCCTTAAGTCATATATTCGTAAAATCATAGAATTATGAAGGTGTTAACAATTTAATAACCTGATCGATGGATGCTTATTTATATTTAGAAAAGTGGAATGCCTTTGGTAAATATCTTTCCTATGCACTTCTAGGTATTGGAATATTTATATTATTCTATCACTATTTCAGGCTTATATTAACAAAGGAATACAAAAAGAAATATGATTACATCAATCGAAATGAGATCAGGTCTCTATGGCTCAGTGTCTTATTTATAATTTTTGGTATTGGAATTTATGTGAACACTCTTGTAGATGAAGGCGAGATAGTATGGTTGATGGTAAGAGTGTTTGTGACCTTTATGATGGGGCTGATAATAGGTGTGTTTATTTCAAATTTATTGAAGTTTTATTATCCATTTTATATTGAAAAACGATTACGGCGTTTAAGGTATAAACCTAGAAAATCACCCAAAACCGGCAAGCCTATGAAGCTTTTGAGCGAAGAAGAAGAAGATGTATATCTCGATGAAGGAATGCAGGCTGAAGAGAACGTATTTTCTGTGGATTATGATGTTTGGATTGATGAGGAAACTGGATTTACGAAGATTGAAAAATATGCCGGACATCTGGTCGCTTTGCAATGTCCAGAATGCAGCTATCAAACCTTGAAAGTTGTAAAGGAGGAGATTTTAGAATCACCTACTGAGTCGGAAGAGGGTGAATTAATGAAGTTTTATAAGTGTGATTATTGTGGCTATAAAGAACGAAAAGCCTTCCGTATTGCTAAAATAACAAAGACGGATAATCTTAGTAAAGCCACCTCTTCATTATAATTTTAATCTTTTAAGGAGATAATCCCAAAGTACCACAGGTGTTATCCGTTATTGAAATTGTCCCATTCCATTCCGATGGTGTTCCGGAATTATTATATTGTTCTATAGCTTCAAAATCGTAATCGCCAACAGGAAGGGTTACGGTAACACAACCTTCAGCTTCGCATCCGGGATTGTCAGGATAAAATAGCTCAATGGTGCCATAGTGTATATTATCGATAAATATATCAATTGGTGGGCCATCGAAGTTTGACCAGAAGGTATATTTCCCTTCTTCAATCAGGCCTTCTTCAAGTACTGAATCGCAACCATAGAAGACAAAGGCTGATACTAGTATAAAACTGATTAATCGAAATAATTTCATTTTTAATAAGTACATAATAAGTTCAAATTTATTAAATCTTATCAAAAACTTTACAAAAAAAAAGGGGAAGTGTTCAACTTCCCCAAGAAACTAACCTTAACATTATGAAGAGAGTCTATCGAGTCAATTTATAGTATTTAATTTGATTGATATCAGTAAGGAAATCACTTTTGTTAATTAAAATCTGCATTCTTTCATCTTCCTTATCCCTGGTTTCGTAAATCAATTCATTAGATGAATTATAAATTCGAATAATTTCACTGGTATAATCTGGCACACTTTCATTCAACAATAATTGTATCTCTGTTAACTGATAATCCTGTTCTGCCTGAAAGTTATAATCTATTATGATCGGGTCTCCATAGCTGATATTACTAAAAATAATTATCGTAGCAACGAGTACTCCTAATATGATGATCGATTTATTTTTCAGGTTGTCCATTAATAATTATTCTGATAAAAATTATTCAATTGATGTGCCAAAAAAACAAACAGGTTGATTATCAATGAGTTGTGGAAATAATTAAAGAAATGAAAGAAAATATATGTTCGTAAATGGACACTGAATGGGCATGGATGTACTGAATTTGTTTGTAAATATTGATTTAATTAATTAATCCATGAGACTTTATCTTTAATGGATCTTCTTTTCACTATAGGCCATAATTTAGGTACCCCAATAAATAAAAATCCAAGTAATTTATCATTTTCACTAAGACCAAAGAATTCTTTGGCTTCTTCAATATAAGTGATTCCTCCTGAACCCCAATAACACCCTACACCATATGCGGTGGCAGTGAGAGACATATTTTGGACAGCGCATGCCACTGCTTCAATTTCTTCAATATCAGGAATTCGATTCATGGTATCCCTCTTCATACCTATGGCGATAACATGGGAAGCCATCAAAGGTTTTTTTAGAAGCATTAGATATTTTTCTTCTTTGAAGCTACCTTTTTTTTCATGAATTCTCTTATAAAGGTCTGCCTGGAAATTTGCAAGTTTCATTAATCCATCGCCCGAAAAGACTATAAATCTCCAGGGTTCTGTTAGCTTATGTGTAGGAGCCCAGGCAGCGTTTTCAAGCATTTGTTTAATTATTTCATCATCTACTGATTCTTCAGTAAACATATTTGTATTTATGGATCTGCGATGTTTTACCAGGTGGTTAAATTCATCAGTATTAAATTTCATATATGATATTTTAGTGCAATTAATTAAGTGATTTTTAAATTACTGATATATTCAGCTAGACTTATCCTGAGTTTTCCAAATGGATTATTTACATCTAAACTTGTTTCAGCCTGCTTTCTTACCTTCAATAATTAAAAGTTGTATTACGTAAACTACAATTTTATTAATAGTATTTCAATGAAATTTTTAAATTGTTGAAAACCTTATATAATTTTGAGGCTTTTCAGTTAAATGATTTAATATGCGTCAGCAATTATTACGGGAAGGTGCCAATGAATTGAGTTATGAAATCAGGGGGATTGTTAAAAAGGCTCACCAGGTTGAACAATCGGGACAGGAAATTTTCTGGGAGAATATTGGAGATCCTGTGCAGAAGAATATCTCTATACCTCAATGGATAAAGGATATTATCATATCTCTTGCCTCGAAAGATGAAACATATAGTTATAGTGATTCGAAGGGTGTAATAGATACACGTGAATTTCTTGCAGAATTAAATAATAAAAGAAAAGGTGCTCAGATAACTTCCGAAGATATTCTTTTTTTTAATGGATTGGGGGATGCGATTGCGAAACTCTATCAATACCTCATTCCATCCTCAAGGATCATTGGTCCATCTCCTGCATATTCCACCCATTCATCGGCTGAAGCAGCCCATGCAAATACGCATCCTTTAACGTATAGTCTGAATCCTGATGAGAACTGGTATCCTGACATGGATGAACTATACCTTAAAGTTAAGTATAATCCACATATTGTAGGGATCTTAATAATCAATCCAGATAACCCTACGGGGATGGTTTATCCTCCTTCAATACTTGAAAGGTTTGTAGAAATTGCCAGGGAATTTAATTTGTTTATCATATGTGATGAAATTTATTTGAATGTTACGTATAATGGGGCTAGCTCTCAGGTACTGGCAGAATACATAAAAGAAATTCCAGCAATCTCCCTAAAGGGCATATCGAAAGAAATGCCCTGGCCAGGGGGGCGCTGTGGTTGGATGGAATTTTACAACAGAAAATCAAAACCTGAATTTGACAGACTTTGTGAAACACTTGAAAATGCAAAAATGATTGAAGTAAGTTCTACCAAATTACCTCAACTTGCGATTCCACTAATAATGAAGGACGCAAGATATGCTGGATATTTAAAAGAGCAAAACGATAAAATTGGTAAGAGAAGTAAATTGATTACGAAAATACTTTCATCAGTAAGAGGTATAAAGTTTAATGAAACATTTGGTGCTTTTTATAATACAATAATCTTTGAAGAGGGAGTATTAAATACTCATCAGAAACTGCGTATCGAAAATAGTGAAATCAGGGAACTTGTCGAATCCTGGGTAGGAGAAAAGAATGTGGATTTCGATAAGCGGTTTGTATACTATTTACTGGGAGCTAAAGGAGTTTGTGTTGTGCCTATTTCTTCTTTTTGGTCAGATTTGCAAGGATTCAGGGTGACTTTGTTAGAAGAGAATGAAGATATCCTTCTTCAGACATTCACTAAGATTAAGGAAGGGTTGGAAGAATATCTTAATTCTTAAAATATTCGGGATTTACATTTTATTTGATAAAGAAATTAAATATCCAGGGTCATCGATGTTTTGATGACCCTGGATATGTGGAACTCTAATTGTTAATTTTAAGATTTACCAATTTGGCTATCTTTGTTTGTAATCCTGAGACATCAAAATTTGAATCTTCTTCTGTTCCAAGAAAAATAGCTTTCAAATAATAATCTCCTGCTTTCTCAGGTAAATTGTTAGCAACATAATAATCTCCTTTCACTTCAAGATTAAAAGGAGTCTCTTTAATTTTCAAGGACTCGTCCAGCCATATTGAGACCTCTTTGCAATTGATCTTTTTCCTCAAACAAATATCTGCGCATTCAGCTAAAGTGTACCAATCATCTGGTGCAGCATTATCAACTGTTTCCTGAAATTTAGCAACGACTTTTTTTTCTTTACCATCTTTCGCATAAGATGAAAATGAAAAAGCAACAAAAAGAATAATGATAGAAATTATAGAAATCTTTTTCATATTATATTTATTAATTGGGTTAACACATCATTAATTTCATTTATAAATTGGCCAAAGATGTGCCAGAAAATGTAAGTTGTTGAAAAACAATGAGGTAATTAACCTTAAAAATCAGATAACTATAATATGTGTCCGCATTAAATACAACATAGTGTACTTCTATGAACACTTCCAATAGGGCCAAATGATAAATATTTCAATAAACACACCCATTTTGGGGTATATTTTAATAATATTTTAAAAGCAACTTTATTTTATTATAATATTTTTAATATTTGTCACTGTAGGAAATAGTTCCAAAAGGGACTAAAGCATAGGCGGCCAGTTTTATATGTTGCAGTGCGAATGGAATTCCAATAATTGTAATAGCCATAATCACAGCAAAAACGATATGTGTAATGGTTACATAAATTCCACCAAGCAAAATCCAAAGTATATTAAATAATAGATTTAAACAGCCATCTCCGGTTTTGGAATAATCAATAGATTGGCCAAATGGTGCCAGTGAAAATATCCCTAGTTTAAAAAGTTGAATACCAAATGGAATGCCTATAATTGTAAGGCATATTAACATTCCACCAATAAAATATAAAATGAAGAGAATCAGTCCTCCTCCCAAAACCATCCAAATCAGATTTCCGATTGTTTTCATGTATTAAAACCAGTTAATCGAATTTTGTTTTTTAAAGGATTTGCATAGATTGATAGCATTCTGATTTTTGCATCCGTGTTTTCCAGGCCAGCGCTTTCTATTTTTTTTTCGTAGTTTTCAATGAAATGCTCTTTTTCCTCTTGAGTATATTGATCACTATATTTTTGATCATTCATTAGAATATCATATGCAATAAAATTAGTAGGCCATAGTTTGATACTGGATTGTATTTGTTCATCAATTGTCGCAGCTAAACTAGAAAATCGATCCTTTGCACTATCGTGGAGAATGATATCATCAAATTCTTTATCTAATAGATTACCCAAAGTAATATTGATTCGTCCTTTATATCCGGTTAAGCCTGTTACCATACTTTTCAGATCATCATCTTTCTTTTTACTATAGGCTTTGTTGTTTTCCTTTTCAATAGATTCTTTAACTTTTAGAATATCACAAGGATCATATTCATAGGACATCGACACAGGCAATATGTTTAAAGTTTTAAGATATTCGCATTTATCGGTATCACCACCAAAGGCCAGCATCTTTAATAAACTGACCTGTGTTACATCATTTCCATCCTTTGCTCTACCTTCTCTTTGAGCGATCCAGACTGATCTATTCCGATCATGAATTGTGTATTTAATATAATTCGATAATCTGTTCGAAATATAATAAGCTTGTTTTAAAGATGGAGTTCTGTTTACAATAAAGCTTTTGTTCAATTTTGCAAGGTCGCGAATCCACTTCGTTTGCATTAAGTTATCTCCAATTGCAACTTCGGTTGTATCCAACTCTCTTTCATGCAATGCCATATTCAAAATAGATGGATCCAGGATGATATCATGGTGATTTGAAATAAAAAGATAGGCGGTATTTTTATTTAGGCGATCGAAACCTAACTGTGAAATGCCTTTTGAGCTCTCAGAAATAATTTTTTTTAGAACAGGATAAATTACATTTTGCTGAAATTCCTTAATTGAATGATTATTACAAAAAATTTCTCTGATAGTATCCTGATTCTGGTCTGGAAATATCTTAGTAGTAAGAGGAGTAAAAAAATCAAGCTGAGCAATACCGTTAACAACATCATTTACTTCATTGTCAGCATAAGGACGTATTTCTTCAAAATTGTGTATATCAATCATTTAGTTGAATTATCATGCTAATTAATATCTTTAAGGAAATAATCAAAAAATATTTCTTTAAATTACATAATTAATATTTGGTATCAATTAGCCAACAGAATTCTTATAAAAGAATATGTTAAGAATTAAAATCCAGAAAATATTTTTTCAAGAACTTCTGTTTCAATCTCAGCGGATCTATTTTTGATTTTTTTTCCTTCCTTAATGATTTTTTCAGTATAGGCAGCATCTTCCATGCCCTTGCAATTGATACGAACATTCAAATAAGCACCTAGCACGGCCGTTCTGGCACATGCTATTCCGACACCTACATCAGATATTGAACTTCTCAAACCTCTTTCAGCCATTTTTTTAAGAATGTTCATTGATTCAAGTGATATTTTCATAATGCTAAAAGGCACCTCTATGGCTTTTTTTGTTGCTTCAGCAATGGCTTTGTTTCTGATAACTATGTCTTGATCAGTAGATTTTGGCATCTTCGTGGCAAGTAATATTTGATTGAATGCCTTAGTATCTTCATCTACCAATTTCAGAAGTTTTGACATGATCATCTGGCCCTTTTCGGCTACATCAGAAAATTCTTTCCATTGATCATCCCAGCCTCTTTTATGAGCTGATAAATTAGCAACCATTGTACCGAGTGCTACTCCAAGTGCTCCAACATAAGCTGAAACGGACCCCCCCCCTGGTGCTGGAGATTCCGATGCGGTTTTCTCTGAAAATTGTGTGAGGGTTTTTAATATTAGCGTATTATCTTCATGTCCTTCTAACATATATTCAATTATCCTTTCCCGAGGATTGAATGGAGCCAGGTCCTCAAGCCCCAGAGACTTAATAGCAATTCTAACAATTTCATTTTCAGGAATTCCTATAGATCTTTTTTGTTTTTGAAGAAAATATTTTCCGGCATCAAGGATTGATTTTAAGGGTACCAGTCCAACCAACTCTGATCCTGTAACCCGAATCCCTCTATCATTTGCTTTTTTGCAAGCTTCATCAAAAGCAATATGTATGGGGGTTTCAATGATGTTAGTTAAATTCAAAGATAATTGGGATATACCATACTCTTCAATATACCATCCAATTCCTTTTACATGCTTTAATGAACCCGGAATGCTTTCTGGATTACCGGATTTATCCCGGATTATTTCCCCGGTAATCGGATTTCCCTTTCTCTTAATTCTCCCTTTTTCACGGATATCAAAGGCAATTGCATTCGCACGCCTGGTGGAAGTTGTATTCAAATTTATATTATAAGCAACCAGAAAATCACGGGCTCCAATAGCTGTTGCACCAGTTTTGGCATTGAATTGTGAAGGTCCAAAATCGGGAGTCCATTTGGGATCTACGAGTCTTTTTTTAAGTCCTTCATACTCTCCAGTTCTACAATAAGCAAGGTTTTGTCGTGCCTTTTGCTTAGCAGCATATTCATAGTAGTATCCGGGTATACCCAGTTCTTCTCCAACCCGGTAACCAAGTAAATGAGCAAATTCCACCACCTCTTCCATGTCAATATTTGAAATGGGCACCAAAGGACATACATCAGTTGCTCCCATTCTTGGATGTTCGCCATAATGGGTTCTCATGTCAATAACTTCAGAAGCTTTTTTAATGGATCTAAATGCAGCCTCAATTACGGCTTCAGGATCCCCGACAAAAGTAACTACGGTTCTATTGGTGGCTTTTCCAGGATCTACATTAAGGAGCTTTACACCTTTGATTTTAGAAATCGAATCTGTGATCTGCTTAATGACAGTCAGATTTCTTCCTTCACTGAAATTTGGAACGCATTCTATGATTTTGTTTTTCATACTTATAAAATGATTTATGGTGTATATTTCCCCCCTTTTTTCCATACAATTGAGGGTTTTAATTGCCCCTGGTTGTATAGAATTTCCCGATAATCATTTGTGGGAAAAGATACCAGGTCAGCATTTTGACCTGCAGCTATTTTTCCTCGATTGTTTAATCCTAGTGCCTTGGCTGCCCGGAATGAAATACCAGCATAGGTTTCGGCAAATGATAATTTCTGATATATAGATAGCATTGCAGCCTGGACTAAAAGGTCACCCATGGGGGCAGAACCGGGATTATAGTCTGAGGCAATTGCGAGGCAACAACCAGCGTCCAATAGTTTTCTTGCAGGTGCAAATGGTATTCCTAATCCTAAACTGGCTCCAGGAAGAACAGTAGCCACCGTATTGCTGTTAGCTAATGATTTGATTTCTTTTTTGCTACTTACTTCAAGATGATCAGCACTACGTGCATTTACTTCAATAGCAACCTGACTTCCACCGGTAGTGAATTGATCAGCATGAACAGTTATATCAAATCCGAGTTTTTTTGCTTTCTTTAAGTATTCTAAAGATTCTTCAGTTTGAAATGCATTTTTCTCAATAAAAATATCCACTCTCCTCGATAAATTTCTCTGCTTTACTTTTGGCAGCAGCTCGGCTGTCAAGAAACTAAGATATTCAGCATTAGTATCGAATTCTACCGGTTTTACATGGGCTGCCAAACATGTTGGAATAATATCTGCTATCGATTGCTTTGATAGATCAGAGATGACTTCCAACATCTTTAGTTCATCCTTCAAACTAAGGCCATATCCGCTTTTAATTTCCAATGTAGTTACCCCGGAATTAAAGAGGTTATTAATTCGATCCTTGGTTAAATTAAAAAGAGTTTTTTCAGAAGCATTTCTGGTTTTGTTGACCGTATCATATATTCCACCACCCTTTGAAAGAATTTCCTGATAGGAAAATCCATCAATTTTCAATGCATAGTCATTTGCCCTGGATCCAGCGAAGCAGGTATGTGTATGTGCATCAACCATACCCGGGAGCAAAACGGAATATTCATCAAGAGGTTCTACTTCAAGAGAGTGTCTTTTACTTAAGATGTCAAAATTGCCTGTTTCAACAATTAATCCATCTTCGATAATCACACCTCCACTATTAATAATTTCAAGCTGATTGTCCTTAATAGGACCTTTCTCGTTCAGATGGTCCATAGTTACTATTTGGAAAGGGCCTATCAGTTTTTTCATATTATAAGTTAAGAGAAAATTTCATTGCCATTTCCATTGCTTTTTCATAACCGGCATCTGCATGTCGAATTACACCCATGGCCGGATCGTTATGTAGTACCCTTTTAATACATCGATCGGCTCTATCACTGCCATCTACAAGCAATACCATTCCCGCATGCTGGGAAAATCCCATTCCAACACCACCACCGTGGTGAAAAGAAATCCATGTAGCTCCTCCGCTCGCATTCACCATAAGGTTTAGTAATGGCCAGTCGGAAACTGCATCACTGCCATCTTTCATTGCTTCTGTTTCTCTATATGGGGAAGCTACTGAACCACAATCCAAATGATCACGGCCGATAACTATTGGGGCTTTTAGTTTCCCTGTTCTGACCAGATCGTTAAAGATAAGTCCCGCTTTTTCACGTTCGCCCATACCCAGCCAGCAAATTCTGCTCGGCAAGCCTTGAAAAGCAATTTGTTCCTTAGCCTTGGTCAACCAGTTGATCAAATGTTTGTTTTCCGGAAAAGCATTCTTCAAAGCTTTATCGGTTTCGAATATATCATTGGGATCTCCGGATAAAGCAGCCCACCGGAAAGGTCCTTTTCCTTCACAAAAAAGTGGGCGAATAAATTCAGGTACAAAGCCATGAAAATCAAAGGCCCTTTCAGCTCCTCCCTGCCTTGCGAATTCACGAAGATTATTTCCATAATCGAATGTGATAGCTCCCTTTTTCTGCATGTCAAGCATAAATTCCACATGCCGGGCCATGCTTTTTAAGGATTTTTCTTTGTATAATTCAGGATCATTCTTTCTAAGTCTATTTGCTTCTTCCAATGAAAAAGTATTGGGAATATAACCATTTATAGGATCATGAGCTGATGTCTGATCTGTAAGTATATCAGGAACAATTTCGTCCCTAATTAATCTTTCAAGTAAATCACCAATATCTGAAACAAGTCCAATTGAAATGGGTTTTCCAGACTCTTTCGACTCTAAAGCCCAATCACGAGCCTCTTCATAAGAGTAAGTCATTTTATCAATATACCTGGTGTCCAACCTTTTCTGAATCCTTGCAGGATTTATATCAGCACCCAAAAAAGAAGCACCAGCCATGGTGGTTGCCAGTGGTTGAGCGCCGCCCATGCCTCCCAGTCCTCCGGAGACTAATAATTTATGTTTCAGGTCCCCCTTAAAGTATTTTTCTCCACAGGCTGCAAAAGTTTCATAGGTGCCTTGCAGGATTCCTTGTGATCCAATATAAATCCAGCTGCCGGCTGTCATTTGACCATACATGATCAGGCCCTTCTTTTTTAATTCATCGAAATGTTCCCAGTTTGCCCAGTTAGGCACCAGGTTACTATTAGCTATCAAAACTCTCGGAGCTTCTGGATGAGTAGGTAAAACTCCAACAGGTTTCCCGGATTGAACTAATAGACTCTGATCATCCTCAAGTTTTAAAAGTATTTCAATTATTTTTTTCAGGGATTCTTTATTTCGGGCAGCCTGGCCTGTACCACCATATACCACAAGGTTTTCAGGATCTTCTGCGACTTCACTATCAAGATTATTCAGGAGCATCCGCAGTGGTGCTTCAGTCTGCCATGATTTTGCATTTAATTGAGTACCGGTTGGGGCCTTATATTCCGGATGATTTGCATACAGACTAATAAACTCCGAATAATTCATGATAATCTCCTTTTAAATTGATTAGTTCTTTTTCAGCTATTTCATATGTGAGATCAAGAAGCGCCTTAGACGTAAGAATACTATGGGCTATCTTAATATCATTGGCAAAGATCCTGTCTTCTTCAGCATGGTCTATCTGGCCTCTAATCATTTCATGGCAGGCTTCTAAAATTTTACCAGATCGTAAAGGTTTCCGGTAGTCAAAAGCCTGGGCGGCACATAATAATTCTACCGCCAGGATATATTCCAGATTATTAATTATCTGATAAGTTTTTCTGCCACTTATAGAGCCCATGCTAACATGATCTTCCTGTCCGAGGGATGTGGGGATGCTATCTGCGCTTGCCGGATAACATAAAGATTTATTTTCACTGACCAGTGCAGCTGAAGTATACTGCGGCATCATAAATCCGGAGTTAATACCAGTGTTTTTCATAAGAAGAGAAGGAAGTCCTTCAATACCTCCTTCCAGAAGCATATACGTTCTTCTGTCAGAGATATTACCCAATTCACTGGCAGCCAATCCACAATAGTCTAATGGCATGGCCAGGGGTTGACCATGGAAATTTCCTCCGCTGATGGTTTTGTCTTTGCTGAATATTACTGGATTATCCGTCACTGAATTAAGCTCTATTTCCAACAGTTCTTTTAAATGTATCCAGGCATTTCTGGATGCGCCGTGAACCTGTGGCATGCATCGTAAGGAATAAGGATCTTGAACGCGTCCACACTGTGAGTGGGAAGCAACCATATCGGAATCATCAAGTAGTTTTTTTAAACGGTAAGCTACATGCATGCTCCCTTTGTAGGGCCGTAATTGATGCAATTCCTTGTCAAATGGTTTGGAAGAACCCAGAACGCCTTCCAGGCTCATGGCACCTATGATATCAGCGGTGTCAAGACAAGTCTGGAATTTTTCGGTGATAGCAATTGCATATGATGTAATGAACTGGGTTCCATTGATAAGAGCCAAGCCTTCTTTAGGTCCAAGAATTATGGGATGCAGGTTTTCTTTTTTATAAATCTCCAGAATATCAGTTTCAACCTCATTTATTTTTACTTTTCCGAGACCTATTAAAGGAAGGAAAAGATGTGCAAGGGGTGCAAGATCGCCTGAAGCTCCCAAAGAACCTTTTGAGGGTACCATAGGAGTAATGTTATGGTCTAGAAACCAGAGGAGGCGGGTTATAACCTCCAGTGAAATTCCGGAATAACCAAAGGAAAGAGAATGCACCTTTAAGATGATCATTAAACGGGTTATCTCTTCAGGGATAATTTCCCCGACACCAACACTATGACTTCTCAATATATTATCCTGGAGCTTTTGAGTATCTTCCTTCGAGATCTTAGTACTGCATAAAGAACCGAATCCAGTATTGATCCCGTATACAGTTTTTTCATCATCGACAATTTCACTCACCACCTGCTGACAATCCTGGATTTTTTTTTGAACCTCTTTATTAATTATCCCATTTACTGTCCCTCTACTTATTTTTAAAGCAATAGAAGCGGTTAAGGTGTCAGCTCCATAATTAAATACTCCTCCGGATTGAGACATATAAATACTTTATTTATTGACAAATTTATGAATAGCTTTCACAAATAGCATATAGCTTTTCAATTGATTTATGATCCCTACTGAACTGACACCTTTCTTCCCTTCGATGGGCATAATATTTCCCTGAATTTAACAATTCCAAAGGTGTAGTTACCAGCCAAACTGGTGTTTCAGCACCTTCATCAGGCGTATTGTGCCCTCCAAATCCAAGGTCGTTGCTTAAGTTTGAATTCACATCTCCCGGATAACATGAGAAAACCGAGATACCTTTTGGAGTAAGCCTTTCGGCGAAAGCTACGGTAAGCATTCGATTTGCCTGTTTTGATTGGCGATAGGCATCATCATTATTATATGGACGATGAAGAAATTCTAGATCGTCCAGGTTAAGCCCTCCGGCCCAGTAGCTCGCGACATTTATAATCCTGCTGGGGACTTCTTTCAGAAGATGCTTTTCAAATGCTTTGGTCATCCAGAAATAGCCCAATACGTTCGTGGCAAACTGCATTTCAATACCAGTCGAGTTTACTAGTTTTTTTCTTGGCGTGCTTGCTGCATTATTTACCAGGGCATATAGAGCCCCCGAATAACTTTCTGCAAAATTAAAAATTGACTCTTTGTCAGAAAGATCAACAATTTGATACTTGATTTTTTGATTTCCTGTTATTTCAATTAACTCATCCCGGATTTGAATAGCCTTTTTTTCATCTCTGGCAGTCATAAGCACCTCATAAGCATGATCCATCGCAATATTTTTTACAATTGCTTTGCCAATAGCACCTGTAGCCCCGGTTACGCAAACTGTCTTTCGTATAGGCAAGTTCATTTTATGCTGTTTACATTACATTTGATAATCTTTGAATATAAAATAATTTCTTTAAAAATATCCTTCAAGTCGTAGCAATCTTTTCAGAAATGGTCCAAATAATTATTATTGATTTGTTATATCCTAATAGCGAATCTAATGACTCGGGTGTTTAATACTTATAACTCCAGAGATAATTATCAGGATGCTGAAAACAATTGATCTGTTGCATATTAAATTAAGTTTTGATTCCGTATCTTTATTTCGGTCGAATTAATAGGATTTCCAAGACTAATTTTAAAGATCATAGAAAATCACAAACGAGATATTAGTTCTGAAAAAGTTGGATGGATATCCATTCTAATTAATGGTATTTTATTTATCTTAAAATACTGGGTTGGATTAATGACCGGATCAATTGCGTTGATTGCTGATGCCTGGCATACGCTTTCTGATTCTATATCATCCATTGCCCTTATTATTGGCTTACGTGCCGCAAAAAAACCTCCTGATGAAGAACACCCCTATGGTCATGGCAGAGCTGAATTAATCTCTACTTTACTGATTGGAATCATACTGGCATTGATAGGATTGAATTTCTTTAAAGATTCTATTAGCAGGTTGGTAGCAGAAGAGGCAGTAGTATTTGGTTTCTGGGCAAAAGCGGTAACCATATTATCCATTGTTGCTAAAGAGGGATTGGCGCAGCTGTCATTTTATGTTTCCAGGAAAAATAATTCACCCAGTTTGAAGGCTGATGGTTGGCATCATAGAAGTGATGCTTTATCTTCAATTATTATTCTTATTGGTATATTTTTTGGATCAAGATTCTGGTGGCTGGATGGTGCATTGGGAGTGATGGTATCTGCCTTGATCTTTTATTCCAGTTATGAAATCATCAAGAGTTGTATTGCAGATATTATAGGGAAATCGGCTGATGAGGAAACGGTTCAAAAAATAAAGCACCTGGTTGAGGATAATCTTTCCCAAGATGTACACCTTCATCATGTACATATGCACATTTACGGTGACCATAAGGAATTGACCTGCCATATTGAGCTACCCGCCCAAATGTCATTAAAAAAAGCCCATGACATCGCTAACGATATTGAAGAAAAGATCCGTCAGGAAATGCATATTGAAGCCACCATTCATATGGAACCCCTGGGTGGTTAGTGGTTGAGTGATTGAGTGATTTATGTTTTGGGATCAAATTATTTTAAACAGACCGGTCGGTTTACGAAAATGTATTAAATTTTTATATAAGTAGATTGTTTGTAATTTCTTGTTTTTAACTTCTGAATATTAAAAGAATGACCAATGCCATTTAGGCGGTTATTGTTATTTGATCATTTTACTATTCTACCTCGCCAACTCCCATAACTATTTCTCCCCCTTATAAGAAAAGGAGATTTCGTTCAAAGAACTAATATATAATTTTGTTTTTTCTTATTGGCCGGAAAGATGCCTGTTTCAAGACGCAATCTCTTTTTCTTCCTTCCGGCTTCCTACCTCAGACATCAGATTAATATGACCGAATAATTTACTTCTTGGCTCGTAACGGTCAATAATCTTACCTAAGAATCCTGCTTTTTAACTTTGCAAGTTGAAATGCCAAAAGGAAGATATAGTGGGCAGACACTTACAAGACTTGTTAAAAGAAAGACTCCTGAAAATACAATCAATATGATTCCAAGTGTTCCACTAATGATTCCCTGTACATAAAGATAAATTACAATAGCCGCGATCAATACTCTAAGGATGCGGTCAACATTTCCCATATTTTTTTTCATAGTTGAAAATTTTATTTATACAAATCTATGCTTATACATGATAATAGTCAGTAACAAATGTTACACAACTATAATAATTTAATCGAATTTCTTGTAAGCTCAATTTTGCCTTCTTTTTCAATTTTTTTCAATGTTCTTGATACTACCTCCCTGATAGTTCCTGTATCCTGAGCTATTTTCTGATGGGTGATATGTAATTCCATGGTTTCTAAATTCTTTGATTTCTGGATAAGATATTGAAGGAGCCTTTCATCGAATTTTTTAAAAACAAGTTGGTTGATGGTGCCAATCAATTCATTATACCTGTTATGATATAGATTGTGGAAGAAATTATTAAAAGAGGGGTAATTGTTTAGAAGTTCCTGAAGTATATCTCTGCTTACCAGTAATACTTCCGTAGGCATCTCTGTAATTGCATAAATACTGCTTGTAGAATTGGCAATGCATGCGGAAAAAGACATGATGCAACTTTCACCTTCTTTTATATAATATAAAAGTATCTCCTTATCATCTTCTTTTTTTGTGACTTTTAGTAATCCACTTATAACCAAAGGGATGTTATTTACATATTTACCTTCTTTTAATATAACTAGACCAGCTGGTAAAGAGGCATATTCTCCTTTTTCTTCCAGAAATGAATACAATTCAAGAGGATAGCCAGGTAAAAGAGTTCTTAGCAGATGACTTTCCATAGGTAAAGCAGGTAGAATATGTTCTTTCGATAAATTTATACATAACTGATATTTATTAATTATAAATCTCCAGTTATTTCAATATCACAATGCTAATCCTACTTCAACTGATAATAATTCTTTAAACTCTTTTCTTATTTAGTCACCTTAACACCATGCCAAAAGGCTATATGATCTTTGATCATCTCCGCCAGTTTCATAGGCTCCGGATAATACCATGCTGCATCTTCATTTTCATCTCCATTAATTTTGACGTTATAATAGGAGGCTTCTCCTTTCCAGAAGCAATGTGTATTTGTTTTACTTTCTTTAAGATATTCTTTCTTGACTGAATCAATGGGAAAGTAGTGATTCCCTTCAATCATTATTGTTTTATCGCTTTCAGCAATTACTTTTTCGTTCCAGATCGCTTTCATAATTATTTTTATTTTTTCCTCTTCTAACTAGATTCAGAAGAAAAGGATTTAGAAAGGAATATAGAATAAGATATATGTCTTGAATGCGACCTTAAAAGGTTAAAAAAATAATAAAAGGGTATCTACATTTAATCTTTTAGTATTGATTCAATTTCCTTTAACTCGAAGCTGGAAAATTCTAAATTTACCAGACCGGCCAGGTTATTTTCAAGTTGCTTAACCGAACTGGCTCCAATAAGTACTGAGGTTACACGAGGATCTTTCAGGAGCCAGGCAATAGACATTTGGGCTAATGATTGTTTACGCTTACCAGCAATTGTATTAAGTTTTTCAAGCTTGAGAACCAGTTCCGGAGTGATTTGAGATTTTTGTAGGAAACCATGCGATTTGGCCGCTCTGGATCCCTGGGGGATACCTTTCAAATATTTATCTGTAAGCAGACCCTGAGCCAAAGGAGAAAATGGGATACATCCTATTCCTTTATCTTCCAGTACATCGAGTAGTCCGTCTTCCACCCATCTTACCAACATAGAGTATTTTGGTTGGTGGATCAGGCATTTGGTCCCCATTGATTCCAATATTTCAACCGCCTCTTTTGTTTGTTCGGCTGAGTAGTTGGACAAACCCACATACAAAGCTTTTCCTTGTCGTACGATTTGATCGAGTGCGGACATCGTTTCCTCAAAAGGAGTATCCGAATCTGGTCGATGAGAATAGAAAATATCAACATATTCCAGGCCCATTCGCTTTAGACTTTGGTCAAGACTTGCTATAAGATACTTACGGGATCCCCATTCTCCATATGGTCCTGGCCACATGTCATAACCAGCTTTTGAAGAGATAATTAATTCATCCCGATAGCTGGCCAATTCGGTTTTTAATATTTTACCAAAATTCTCTTCCGCTGATCCGGGAGGAGGCCCGTAGTTATTGGCCAGGTCAAAATGGGTGATACCTTTATCAAATGCTTTGAGCACTATTTCTTTACCCAGTTCAAACTGATCAACTCCTCCGAAATTATGCCATAAACCAAGTGAGATTAAGGGCAGTTTGAGACCACTTCGGCCACATCTTTTGTATTCGGCATTTTTATATCTGGAACTGTCAGCTAAATAATTCATAAGATGGAAAGATTAATGTTATTATTGTTATTACAATTATAGAGTTAATATAATTGAATCCAAAATCGTGGGATTACATATAAATACCTTATAATTTTTATTTCAGCATTAATAAATAATTTCAGGTGTCTAGCTTTCATTTATTTTTCTTCTGGCAGGTTTAACAGCAAGGATAGCACCGCAAATCACAAGGAAGGCACCTCCAAAACCCAGTGATGATATCGTCTCAGGAAGGATCCAATTTATGCTCATCTCAGCTAAAATAGACATGATCAGAAAGGTGATAATTGGATTTAGTGTAACAATAATACTTACTTTATTGGCCTCAAGATATTTAAAGGAAGCAGCTAAGGCCCCATAGGCTATTAATGTGTTAATACCTAAAAAAATCAACAGGTACCAATGCCAACTTTCAAGCGTTTGAAAATCGTTCGGACCTATAAATGGGAGAAACATGAAAATTGGTATTGCATATATAAATAAATTAATCTGTTGAGGGGGATAGGATTGAACCATCTTTTTTTGAAAGCTGGCGTATACTACCCATGAAATAGCGGCAACCAGTATAAAAATTACTCCAATATTAAAGGTGTCTTTGTCCTTGATTAAATTAGTCAGCTGATCATTATAGAAGACCAAAAGACCAATACCAGCTATTAAAAATCCAAGCATCTGACGTTTTGAAAGGGTTTCTTTGTAAATCACTACTCCAACAATGGCCATAAGAATTGGGCCTAGTTGAATGATGACCTGTGCATTTCCAGGGCTGGTAAAATTTATTCCTTGAGTAAATCCTATGTAATTAAATCCAAGAAAAATCCCTGTAACTATTAGTGCCAGAGGGGGTTTTAATAGTATTCTCAGCTTTTTTTTATCAGTTATTAGATAGTATAGAAACAGGACTGAAAATGCTATTACGAATCTGGACCATACTATTGCATAGGGACTGATTACGTTAACTGCTATTTTTAAAGCTATAGCCAGAAAACCCCAGAAAATGGCTGTCGTAGATGCATATATGATTCCTAAATATCTTTTCTGGGGATCTATCATAGTCTTTGATTCACAGGCTGGCAAAACTACAGCCTGTAAAAGACTAAATCAGCAAATAAATAATAAAAATAAGCAGCTGTTCTAATAATCAAATTACAATA
>Ga0316190_10000964_pt1 | contig 20604 bp, 24 predicted proteins | sample Eddworburrow2_MG_FD_204929 | JGI IMG/M metagenome (GOLD analysis project Ga0316190, IMG submission 204929) | Coastal sediment microbial communities from Maine, United States - Eddy worm burrow 2 | ecosystem: Environmental > Aquatic > Marine > Coastal > Sediment | place: USA: Maine | collected... | reverse complement strand
GTAAGGGCGCATCTGCCTCGACGGGGACCACACGCTTGCGAGCAGTGCCACGGTGCTCCATGCGCGACACCACTTCTTGGCCGATGAAACATCCCTTTTTGAAATCGACGCCGTCCAACTGATCGAACAGCGCCTCGTGCGGAAACGTATCTCCAAAGGCGTAGTCGCGCCCCCCTTCAGGCACGCTAAGGGCGATGCGCTGGGCGTGGTAGTCTTCCGCGCTCCCCTCCGTGCACGCAAGATCGCCGAGCGCTGCGTCTTCGGGAAGCAGTATGCGCAAGCCGAGATCGGGGTGCCGTGGATCGGCGAACGCAATCGCGCCGCCCGGTGCCGATGCCTGGCCGCCCCAAACTGCGGCAATTTGAAACTCTGGTGCGTCGGCGATCTCCACCTGAGCGCGCAAACGATAGAGGCCAAGCCGCTTCGCGAGCCCGGCAAGGTTGTCCTTTGCCACTTCGATCAGAAAACCCTCGCCATCGGAGATCACGAAGAAATCGAACAGGATTTTCCCTTGTGGACTCAGCAACCCAGCATGAACCGCTGCGCCATCGCGCGCCTTGTTGAGGTCATTCGTAATGACGCCTTGCAAGAACTTGTGCGCATCCGCACCAGCCACTCGAAGAATGCCCCGATCGGAAAGAAGTGCTGCTTGGCAATGGCCCATGAGGCGCCCTTCTGCTACCAAGAGATGAAATCGGAATGAGCAAGGGCAACCGCCCCGAAAGGACCAAAGCGCACCCATGGCTGAGATCTTCGACATTGTGTTCAAGGGCGGAACCGTCGTCAATCAGAACGGCGAAGGGCTTGCAGATGTCGGCATTCGGGATGGGCGGATTCGCGCTATTGGCGATATTGGTGGAGCGCGCGCGGGCGAGACGGTCGATGTGTGCGGGCTTCATGTGCTCCCCGGCGTTATCGATACCCAGGTGCATTTCCGCGAACCCGGTATGGAGCACAAGGAAGATCTTGAGACCGGGAGTAGATCTGCGGTCCTCGGCGGCGTCACGGCCGTCTTTGAGATGCCGAACACCAAGCCCCCGACAACGAATGCCGAAGCCTTGGCCGCTAAAGTGGCCGCCGGGACAAATCGCATGCATTGCGATTTCGCCTTCTTCGTCGGCGCGACCCGTGAGAATGCGGGCGACCTCGGCGAGCTTGAGCGGTTGCCAGGCGCAGCAGGGGTCAAGATTTTCGCAGGATCCTCAACCGGCGATCTGCTTGTCGAAGACGAAGAGACGCTGGCCCGTGTATTCGCAACGATCCGGCGCCGCGCCTCGATCCATTCGGAGTGCGAATCACGCCTTCGCGAGCGCCTTCCAATTCGGCGTGAAGGAGACCCATCGAGCCACACAGAATGGCGCGACGAGATTGCGGCGCTGGCCTCCACGGAAAAGCTGTTGCGGTTTGCAAGAGCGGCCGGTACGCGCATCCACATCCTGCATCTGTCGACGGGCGTCGAGATGGAACTTCTGTCGCACCACAAGGATGTGGCAAGTGTCGAGGTTACGCCGCAGCATTTGACGCTCGCCACGCCCGACGCCTATGAGCGCCTTGGGACCCGTGCGCAGATGAATCCGCCCTTGCGGGACCGCGCCCACCAAGACCTGCTGTGGTGGGGGCTTCAGCAAGGGGTCGTGGATATTATCGGCTCGGACCATGCACCCCATACGCTGGACGAAAAGAGCGGTGTCTATCCCGCCACGCCATCTGGAATGCCGGGCGTGCAGACGCTCGTTCCGATCATGCTGGATCACGTCAATGCGGCCCGTTTGACCCTAGCGCGCTTTGTCGATCTCACCAGCGCCGCCGCCCAGCGCCTGTTCGGTATTGCGGGCAAGGGTCGCATGGCGGTCGGCTATGACGCCGATTTGACGATCGTCGACCTCAAGGCCGAGCGCGTCATTGAGAACGACTGGATCGGCAGCAAAGTCGGCTGGACGCCCTTTGCCGGAAAGACAGTCAAAGGCTGGCCGGTAGGCACGATCCTGCGCGGTCATCGGGCCATGTGGGAGGGGGAGCTGGACCAGGCGAGAGGCCAGGCGGTCCGGTTTGGCGAGGCACTGCCGAAAGCCTAGGCCGCGCGATTGCCTGACCGCTCTACTGAATGAAATAGTGCCACACGCCCGCGGGCGAGACCCCAAGCCGATAGCCGGTATATTTGCCGGTCTTCATCATGGCCGCCGCGCGCTCAGGCGGGACCATACGGTAAAGCTCGACCTGCTGCCGTGGGGTGAGCTTTCTCAAGTCGGTTTCCGCGAAATAGGGCCAGACATACATCGCATCATAGCCCTTGCCCGTCAGGACAGACCCGGTGCTCAGCATGTTCAGCATGTCGGCCAGAATGTCCCGCCCCGAGCCATCGACTGAGTGCTTCTTCCAGTAAGCGATGGGGTCATCGACATGCTTTGCCGCGACCATGGGCTTGAGTTCATTCGATTCGAGGACCGGACGCATCTCTTCAATATCGCCGCTCTGCGCGGCGACAATAATCATTTTTAGGATGCGCTGAACGAGGACGGGAAGAGCGGTGGCATCGTACAAAACCTTCGGACCGGTCGCAGATTGCGCAGAATCGCTCAGCGGATCGGGTAGCCGGTCGGCTGCGGCGACCCGTCTGTACGGGGCGAGGACAAGCAGTGATGCGCCCGCTACCGATGCCGCGAGGGCGATCATGACCATGTTTCTTCGCAAGCTCACAGCAGACTCCATGCGATTTGCGCCAATTTCGCAGAACCGAGGCCAGTTGCAAGTTCCGGTCACTCAGGCGCAAGATTCGGATCGTACGCGTTTCGTTAGCCCTCTCGTAAGCGAATAGGTCAGGAGACTTTGGAAGCAGGCGCGCAAATCGTGCTGTCCGGCATACAACTTGTGCTTGCCGGGCTCGGTATAGGCCTGCTGATGGCGGCGCCCATCGGGCCTGTGAACGTGCTTGTGATTCAAAGAGCTGTCGCGCGCGGTTTCTGGGGCGGTCTCGCGGCGGGCATTGGCGCGGTGCTCGGCGACGGTCTGCTCGCCGCGATTGGCGCCTTCAGCATGGCCGCGATCTCTGATGCTATGATGGCGTATGGAAATGTCATCCAGTTGGTCGGCGGGCTGCTATTGCTCGTTTTCGGTCTCGCGCTTCTCTTGCGTCAGCCGGTGATGACGACCCCGCCAGAGGAACGCTCCCATCTTCTCGACCATATGGGGATCATTCCGCAGACCTTTATTTTGACGGTCACGAACCCGGGGGCCGTGCTCGGCATGGCCGCCATGATTGGTGGTCTCGGCTCGATCATCGGCGGCCTCAACACCAATCTCCAGGCGCTGATTCTCGTCGTCTCCGTTATGGGGGGAAGCCTGTTGTGGTGGCTCGGGTTGTCCGAGTTGATCGCCACCATACGGCACAAGCTGACCGATAGCCGGTTGAAACTCATCAATCGGATTGCGGGTGTGATTCTCTTTGGCTTCGGTATTGCGCTGATTGCCGAAATCTCGTTTCGGTATTTTCGCTAGAGCCGGAGCCGGCGGTGAGGCAGCCGCTTCCAGCCCGCTACTGTGCGGTGCGCCGCAAGGTGAACTCGCCGTGGTGAATCCGGCGCTGCAGCCCTGTCGTCATCTTGGCCACTGCGTTCTCGCCATAGACATCGATCAGGTCCGTCAGCGCGGCGAAGGGCGCGGCATTGGCCAGCATTTCAGGTTCGATGCCATCCTGGAGCGCGTCGTCCCATGCATCGAGGATATATTGCAGCGCGGCTTGCTTTTGGGCGCCGTCATCCTCGTCAACCTGATTTGTCCAAATGCCAGAGTCCACGACCGGGTTGCTCCCTCGTTTCGCGAAACGATCTCGAGGGTAGCATTTACACCGCGGCCTGCGCCCGTAGTGGCACAGATTAAACTGACGGTTAATTTTGGCCTAGTTGGAGACGTTTTGACCCGCGCCTGGGCGAGGAGTGGCCCCCGTTCGCACTTGCGGTCCGCTGGCGAAGACCGATGTCTGTGAAAGGCCAGATGCGATCTCAGCGCCTTCGGTCGAGAACCGGCGCGTGGCGCGCTCGGCGGACTGGGTGCAGCTTCGATAGGTGCGCCGGTAGCCGCGATAGCCGTCATTGAACTTATTGACCAGCTTGGCGCGGCGGACGCCCGTCGTGCCTTCGTTCTTGAGGATTTCCCTCATCTGATCGCGCCAGAGCTGCCCCTCATCCGCACCGCAGAGTTCCCGCAAATAGTGAACGGCCCCGAGAATTTCGGCGAGGCGCATCAGCCTGTCGTCATAGGGACGGTCATCGGGCGGAGGCGGGGCGAGCGCCTCTTCCGTTGGCGGGGCGATTTTCGGCCGGTCGTTGCTGCGCCGCCGTGCCGGACGCGCCGAGCGCTTCTTGGAGGCCTCTTTTTTTTTATCGAAAAACCAGAAAAACTGGGCTTTTGCGGGTGGCGCATAGCTCAAGGTTCCCCCGGCCACCCAAATGAGCCCGAAGAAAAGCAGCGCCATAGGCTTTGCAAGCCGTCCCATTAGGCCTGACTACCGCCAATTCGTGGTGAAATCTAGCCGCGAAGCGTCAAAGAGGCTTCTTGAAAAGGGCTCGCGCTCGCCCCTAGCGGGGTTGGAAGAGCGTATTGATGGTGAGCTGATTACGCACATCGGCCTCGGTCTCAGCCTCTTCGTGCTCTTCCGGGGCAAAGCCATTGGCAATGGCGTTGGCGCTGTCGATCAGGACTCGCAAGCGGGTGGCCGCTCCATCACAGGCCGTTTTGAGATCTTGGTGGCCGTCGAGTGCATGGCCGACTGTGGCCACTAGCCTCAGCGCTTCGCCTTGAAGTCGGGCGACGGCCGTATCGAACTTCGCACGGACACGTGGAGGGGCCATGCGGTATGCGGCGACCGCCAATTCCTTGTCCCGGATACCTGACGTTGAAAAATGCTCTTCGTAGCCAACCGGATGCCATTGGCGTAAATCGCCGATAAATGCATCGGGCTGAACAGCCAAGGCTTCAAGCAGCATCACCAGTTCGTGGAATTGATTGAGAAAGTCGGAGGCGAGCAGCGTGCGCTCGTTGATGCTTGTACCAGGCACGTGGGAGCGCAAATGGCCTATCATGGCACCCCGGAAGGCCGTGACAATCGCCTCGCGGCTGACATCTTCCTGGATTTCCGCGCATATCGCGCTACGGTCTCGTTTGCGTAACAACATGATGGGTCCGTCCTCGGGCCAAGAATGCACAAACATGGTTGCCAAATCATTACCAGGCCCCGGACCAGTCGATCGCTGATCCATGTGCTCCCGCTATGATCTCACATCACCTCCGGAGGCCGTACGCGCCTATTTCGGCTATGCGGATCGGCCGAACTTTCCGCCACGCGACAACATCAGACCGACGCAACCGATTGCCGTCGTCCTGCTCGACGAGATGGGTGCTAGGTGCTTCCGGCTGATGCGATGGGGCCTGCTGCCATCCTTCGTGAAAGATCCGAAGAAATTCCCGACCCTGATCAACGCGCGGTCCGAGGATGTGCTGAGCAAGCCGTCGTTCCGCAATGCGGTCCGCCGCCGCCGCTGTCTCATCCCTGCAGACGGCTTCTACGAATGGACGGGTCCTAAGGGACACCGGCGCCCGTACAACATCAGGCCACGGGTCCCGCATCTCATCGCTTTCGCAGGGCTTTATGAAAGCTGGAGCGAGCCCGAAGGCGGCGTTCTAGACACAGCAACGATTTTGACTTGCGCTGCAAATCCCACCGTTGCCGCGTTGCACGACCGCATGCCGGTCGTGCTCGACCCTGCGCAATTCGACGATTGGCTCGATGTGGAGCGGGTCAGCGCGGAAGAAGCCCTTGCCATGTGCGGTCCCGCCGCCGACGATCTGTTTGAGGCGGTTGCGTTGCCTGGAAAGGTCGGCGAGACGCCAAAAAACGACCCGGACACAAAAGAGCCGCCGCAGCTATCGTTGCTCTAGGCTGTTGCGCCACAAAGGGGGAAGAGATGCTGCCAGCGAAGATCATTGAGCGCTACCGCGTGACCAAGGGCGAGGGATTCAATCTCAAGGATTTCGACCCCGACGATTCGGGCAATGTCGATTTCGAAAAGAAGGACGGAGAGGAGCTTCTCGAAGTTGGGGTCAAGCGGCTGTCGCGGCTGCAGCAGCGCCTTTATGCGGAGGGCCGCTGGGCGGTTCTCATGGTCCTGCAGGGCATTGATACGGCCGGCAAGGACGGCATCATCAAACACGTGTTGACCGGCGTGAACCCTCAAGGATGCTCGGTGCATTCCTTCAAGCAGCCCAGTCACTTGGAGCTTGCCCACGATTTTTTGTGGCGTGCCAACCGCGCGCTACCGATGCGGGGACGGATCGGAATTTTCAATCGCTCCTACTATGAGGATGTCATCGTGGTGCGCGTGCATCCCGAGTTGATTGAAAGCCAGAACCTTCCGCCGGAACTCTTCACCAAGGATATTTGGAAAGAGCGCTATCAGGACATCAACGACTTTGAGCGGCATCTGGCGCGGAATGGCACGGTGCCGATCAAGTTCTTCCTCAACATTTCTAAGAAGGAGCAGCGCGAACGCCTGCTCGCGCGTCTCGAAGACCCGGACAAGATCTGGAAGTTCTCGGCCGCGGACGTGGCCGAGCGCAGGCTGTGGGACAAATACCAGGAAGTCTATGAGGACATGATCCGTGCCACCGCGACAAAGCATGCGCCCTGGTATGTGGTGCCGTGTAACAAGAAATGGTTCGCGCGGCTGGTGGTTGCTGGCGTCCTTGCCGAACACATCAAGGCGCTCGACCCCAGTTTCCCGAAAATGTCGAGCGCGGACGCCGAAGAGGTCGATGCGGCTCACAAAGAGCTCTTAGACGAGAACAAGTAACCACCAGCGGCGCTGACACACGCTGCGTGCCTACGGGGCTTCCGTGACCTGCACGATGGCAAGGCCGTCATGGCCCTTGTGGCCGACCGTCTGAAAGGCGGTCGCGGTCACGCGCGGATCGGCGGCGGCGCGGGCATAGAACCCGCGCAGGCCTTTGACGTGCTTGTTGTCGCTTTGGGCGGCCAGGATCGCCCCTTCGCGGACCACATTATCCACCACGATTAACGTGCCGAGGCGCGCGAGCTTGACCGCCGCGTCGAAATAGTCGGGCGTGCTCGGCTTGTCGGCGTCGATGAAGACGAGATCGAAGGGGCCGGCGTTCTCCGCATGAAGCGCGGCCATCGTCTCAAGGGCGGGGCCCAGCCGAACCTCGATGCGGTCGCCGAACCCAGCCTTGTCGAAATTGCTCTGGGCAATTTCCGCATGGCGCGGGTCGCGTTCAAGGGTGGTGACGCGCCCGCCCTCGGCAAGGCCGCGCGCGAGCCAGATCGTGCTGTAGCCGCCAAGTGTGCCGACTTCCAAGATGTTCTGCGCCTGAAGCGCGCTCGCAAGCATCATCAGGAGCTTGCCCTGCAACGGTGCGATTTGGATCTTCGGGAGGCCGGCCGCATCGCAAGCTGCTTGGGCCGCGTCAAGCACCGGGTCCTCCGCCAGAAAACTCTCGACAATGTAGTCGTCGACCGCCAGCCAAGTGTCGCCTTGCGTCATATGGGGCGGCTTTTCTGTAGGAGGTTTCTTGCTCATAACAGCTTGCCTGGGTTGAGAATGCCATTTGGATCGAAACTCGCCTTGATGGATCGCATCAAGTTCATCGCCACTTCGCCTTTCGCGCCGGGAAGAAGGTCGCGCTTCATGCGTCCAATACCGTGTTCGGCGCTGATGGAGCCGCCGAGATCGAGCACAATGTCGTGCACAGCCGCGTTCAGCGCCTCCCAGTTGGAAAGGAAGGCCTCTTTTTCCATGTCGGCGGGTTGGCTCACATTGTAGTGGATATTGCCATCGCCGAGATGGCCAAAAGGCACGGGCCGCGCACCAGGGATCATTCGCTCCACGAGGCTGTTCGCCTTATCGATGAACTCGGGCACACGCGCGATTGGAACGGAGACATCGTGCTTGATGCTGCCGCCTTCGTATTTTTGCACCTCGCTCATGATCTCACGCAGGCGCCAGAGCTCTGCGGCTTGCGCCGCCGACTGAGAGACAACCGCATCTTTAATTTGTCCCGCCTCGAGAGCCGCTTGTAGCTGCGTCTCGGCGAGGGCACGAATATTCTGGCCCGTGATTGGGCTCGACAGCTCGAAGAGGACATACCAGGGGTGCGGGGCTTCGAACGGATCGCGCAGATCGTTGCCGTGCTTGACCGCGAACGCGATGCCGATGCGCGGCAAGATCTCAAAGGCCGTCAGCATGGGCCCGGCTGCGCCTTGGATATGGGTGAAGAGCGCAGGGGCGTCTTCGAGGTCGGCGAGGGCTGCCATGCAGGTCACCCGTTCGACAGGGGGAGGGAACAAACGCAACACTGCCGCTGTGATGACCCCGAGCGTTCCTTCCGCGCCGATAAAAATGTTCTTCAAATCGTAGCCCGTATTGTCCTTGCGCAAGGCTTTGAGCCCGTTCCACACGCGCCCGTCGGCCAGCACCACTTCCAGGCCAAGGGCGAGGTCACGCGCGTTGCCATAGGCGAGCACGGCAAGCCCGCCTGCATTCGTTGAGAGAACGCCGCCGATTTGGCAGCTTCCTTCCGAGGCAAGGCTGAGCGGAAACAGGCGGCCTGCGCGCGCGGCTTCCTCTTGTGCGCCAGCAAGTGTGAGGCCCGCCTCCACCGTCATCGTATTCGAGGCTAAATCCATGTCGCGGATTCCGGTTAGCCTCTCTAGCGAAAGCACGATCTGGGTCCCGCTCTCGTCGGGAATTTGCGCGCCCACAAGGCCGGTATTGCCACCTTGAGGCACGATGCCGATCCGCGCCTCATTCGCGCATTTCAGGATGCGGGAGACGTCGTCCAATGAGCCTGGTTTCAAGACAAGCGTAGCCTTGCCCCGATAGCGGTCTCGCCATTCGGTGAGATAGGGCGCCATGTCTTCCGTATCGCGCACCGCATAGCGTTCACCCACAATGGAGGTCAGCGCGAGAAGAGTTTCGGCTGAGGGGGGCTGGAGCTTTGGCATCGCATTCATAGGAGAGGGCTAGCGCGCCTTGGCCGCGCGCCGCAAGCGGTCGTTGATGGCTTCTCCCAATCCTTCGTCGGGAATCGGCATCACAGCGATGCACCGAGCGCCGGTTTCGTCGAGCGCGCGGAGCGATGCGAACAGGCGGGCTGCCGCCTCGGGAAGGTCTCCCGTGGCACTGAGATTGATTGCCGAGCCATCCCATTCCGGAGTGCTCGGCCCAAAGGCGAGCAGGGCTTCTCCTGCATCTGGCGCCGTGACATTCAGCCTCAAAGGCGTCTGCGGCGCGTAGTGACGTTCAAGCTGGCCGGGGGAGGCAATAGGGCCGTCCTCTTTGGCAAGTGCAATCGGCCGCCCCAGCACCGCCTCAATGGCCTCGCGCGGGATGGCGCCGAGACGCAAGAGCACGGGCTTACCGCCCGCAACACCCACCACGGTGGATTCGAGGCCGCACGTGCACGGACCGCCATCAAGGATCAGGGCAGGGATGTCCCCCAGCTCCGCCGACACATGAGCCGCCTCCGTCGGGCTGATGCGGCCTGAGCGGTTGGCACTTGGCGCGGCAATGGGCAGCTTGGTTTTGGCGAGCAGCGCACGTGCGATGTCGCTCGCGGGCACCCGCAGTGCAACCGTATCGAGCCCCGCTGTCACCAGATCTGCGAGCCCGCTATCGGCGCGTTTCGGCACGACGAGCGTGAGCGGTCCGGGCCAGAAGGCGTGGGCCAATTGGCGTGCGAGCGGACCAAACTCTGCCAGCGTCTCGGCCGCGGCAAGGTTGTGCACATGGACGATCAACGGATTGAAGCTGGGCCGGTCTTTCGCCGCAAAAACACGTGCGACCGCGTGCGCATCGCGGGCATCGGCCCCGAGCCCGTAGACGGTCTCTGTGGGAAACGCCACGATATCGCCTTGCGCCAGCGCGTGCGCGGCGTGTGAAATAGCCTCATCTGTGGCGGGGAGAACAGGCATGATTGGCTCATTTGGCGGGTTCGATGGAGGCGGTCAAGCTATCCTCGCCGTCCAAGTGAGGTATCATGGCGCTCAAAGACCAACGGATATCCCATGACCACGCTCCTTCTCACCCATCCCGCCTGTCTTGAACACGATACGGGCTATGGCCATCCCGAACAGCCCGATCGCTTGCGGGCCATCGCGCGCGCGCTTGCGGCAAAGGACTTTGCAGCGCTTGAGCGCGTGGACGCACCGCGCGCCGAACTCAGTGCCATCGAGCGTCTGCACCCCAAGGCCTATGTGGAGGCGGTAAAGGCAGAGATTCCGCGCGAGCTCCACAACAGGCTCGATCCCGATACGGTGGTCTCACCAGGAAGTTGGGAGGCCGCGCTGCGCGCCACGGGCGCGGTTCTTTATGCCGTGGATAGCGTGATGGGTGGCAAGGCCGACAACGCCTTTTGCGCCACGCGTCCGCCCGGCCACCATGCCGAGCCCTCGCGCGCCATGGGCTTTTGTCTGTTCAACCAGGTCGCGGTTGCCGCTCTCCATGCACGTAAAGTCCATGGCGCGTCCCGCGTGGCGGTGGTGGACTTCGATGTCCATCACGGCAACGGCACCCAAGCGGCGTTCTGGGACGAGAAGGATCTGTTCTACGGCTCGACCCATCAAATGCCGCTCTTTCCTGGGACAGGGGCCAAGGATGAAACGGGTGTGGGCAATATCTTCAATGCCCCGCTGTCGCCTGGGGACGACGGCGAGGATTTCCGCACCGCGTTCGAAAGCTGCGTTCTTCCTGGCCTCGATGACTTCGCGCCGGACTTAGTCCTTGTCTCCGCCGGGTTCGATGCTCATGTGAGGGACCCGCTGGCACAAATCAGGCTTCAAGAACCTGATTTCGCCTGGGTCACGGAGAAGCTGATGGCGGCGGCCGCGAAGCATTCGGGCGGTCGGCTCGTGTCCACGCTCGAGGGCGGCTACGACCTTGATGCCCTGGCCTCATCCACGGCGGTCCATGTAAAGACACTGATGGGCGCTTGAGGCGCTTCCCGGAAACGGCTAATTCAAGTCATGAGTAAATCTGCCGGCACTCCCGATATCAAGACAATGAGCTTCGAGGACGCGCTGAAGGAGCTTGAGACCATCGTCGACCGTCTAGAGAAAGGCGACGTGGAGCTCGAAGCCTCGATCGCGATCTATGAGAGGGGTGAGGCGTTGCGCGCCCATTGCGACAAACTTTTGCGCAGCGCCGAAGCGCGCGTCGAAAAAATTTCCCTCAGCCAGGACGGGGAACCGGCTGGTATCGAGCCACTCGACGTTGACGATTAGCGAGACTCTCGATATGCGGCGGCCCGGATGAGTCCTTGCGAAAAGTTGCCAGCGTCGCAGGTGCCCGATAGAGTTGCTGTAACACATTGATACCACGAACGATTTGGCGAAATATCTGTCAGGAAAGCGAATGAGCGCCCAGAACGCCACGCCATTGCTGGACGAGCTTCAAGAGACGGAAGATTTACGCGGCCTCACGGACGGTCAGCTGAAGCAGCTCGCGGACGAGCTTCGCCAGGAAACGATTAGCGCCGTGTCCGTGACCGGCGGACACCTTGGCGCAGGCCTTGGCGTGATCGAACTCTCCGTTGCGCTGCATCACGTCTTTGATACGCCGCGCGACCGGCTGATCTGGGATGTGGGCCACCAATGCTATCCCCACAAAATCCTCACCGGCCGCCGGGACCGTATCCGCACGTTGCGACAGCCAGGCGGACTATCCGGCTTCTGCAAACGGGCCGAGAGCGATTATGACGCGTTCGGGGCCGGCCATTCATCCACGTCGATTTCGGCTGGGCTGGGCATGGCTGTGGCGCGGGATCTCGCAGGCGAAAACAACAATGTCGTTGCAGTGATCGGCGATGGCGCCATGAGCGCCGGAATGGCCTATGAGGCCATGAACAATGCGGGCGCCATGGATTCGCGCCTGATCGTGATTCTGAACGATAACGACATGTCGATCGCTCCGCCCGTGGGCGCGATGAGCGCGCATCTTGCGCGGTTGATCTCGGGCGGCACATACCGGCGCTTTCGCCGCTGGATGAAGCGGGCGGCCCACAAATTACTGCCGGGCAGCTGGCAGCGCCGCGCGGCTCGTGCCGAAGAGTTTACCCGAGGGTTCTGGACCGGCGGGACGCTGTTCGAGGAATTAGGCTTCTACTATGTCGGGCCCATCGATGGGCACAATCTCGATCATCTTCTTCCTGTGCTGCGCAATGTGAAGAAGATGAGGACGGGTCCGATCCTGGTTCACGTGGTGACCCAGAAGGGTAAAGGTTACGGCCCGGCGGAAGAATCCGCCGACAAATATCATGGGGTCAGCCGCTTCAACGTGGTCACCGGGACGCAGGAGAAGGCCGCCCCTGGTGGACCGCCGAGCTACACCAAGGTCTTTGCCAAGGCTCTGATCGAAGAAGCCCGGGCCGACGATAAGGTTGTCGCCATCACCGCGGCAATGCCGTCGGGGACGGGGCTTGATGCGTTCGGCAAGGCCTTTCCTGACCGCTGCTTTGATGTGGGAATTGCTGAGCAGCATGCGGTGACATTCGCTGCGGGCCTTGCGGCGGAAGGCTACAAGCCTTTTGCGGCGATCTACTCGACGTTCCTCCAGCGCGCCTATGACCAAGTGGTGCACGACGTAGCCGTGCAGAAGCTGCCGGTGCGTTTTGCCATCGACCGCGCCGGACTTGTCGGCGCCGACGGTCCGACCCATGCTGGCACGTTCGACACGGCATTTCTGACATGCTTGCCCAATATGATCGTGATGGCGGCGGCTGACGAAGCTGAGCTTATGCACATGACGGCAACGGCGGCGGCGCTCGACGACGCGCCAACCGCGTTCCGTTATCCGCGCGGCGAGGGCGTCGGACTGGATTTGCCCGAGCGTGGGACGCCGCTTGAGATTGGAAAGGGCCGGATCGTGCGAGAGGGCTCCACTGTTGCACTGCTCTCCTTCGGCGGGCGGCTCTCCGAGTGCTTGACCGCTGCGGACGAGCTCGCAGGCTATGGGCTTCCCACGACCGTGGCCGATGCGCGGTTCGCAAAACCGCTCGATCTCGACCTCATCCGCGACCTTGCCAAGAACCATGAGGTTCTCATCACCGTGGAGGAGGGGTCCGCCGGTGGATTCGGTGGACATGTGCTCCATGCATTGGCTGCGGATGGTCTGCTGGACGGGCAGCTGAAGGTCCGCACGCTCGTGCTCCCCGATCACTTTATCGATCAGGGGAAACCAGCTGCGATGTATGCCGATGCGGGGCTTGATGCCAACGGTATCTTGACGGCGGTCTTTACGGCTCTGGGGAAGAACCAGAAGCCAGGCGCCGCCCAGCTCGCTTAGTCTAAAGAACAATCCCTGGAGAATTCCGTCACGGCTTCGGCGCGACCGCTCGTCGAAAGTTCGATACCGTTCGCGCCAGACCTCATCGACACAGGGCCTTTCTCTTTCAGGATTTTGAGAATTGGCGCCACAGCGATATCGCCCGCTTCTGCGTAGATGATGCCCGTGCCGTCTTCCGCGGCCGTTTCTCCGGCGACTGGCGTCGTGTGCCCGTTCGCGCTGAAATCGAGTGTGATGGCATCGCCGGATTCGCGCTCGGGAAAGTCCATATAGGCCGATAGAACCGCAATGCCGACGCCGTTCAAGCAGGACAGCAGGAAGACGGGCTTTTCGCGTTCGTTGACCGACCCATAGCGAAGCGTGACGAAGCTGCCGCTTTTCTTTGCTCGCCAAAAATCGGCCGCCTGCGCTTGCAGGGGCGGGAGCAGCAAGCCGGCGAAAAGGGTGGTTGCGAGAAGAAGCGCCAAGGATCGAGATGTCATAAGGAACTCCGTCTCATGTTGGAGGAATATTCTACTTAGTCCGCAACCGGCACTTTATCAAAATGGTGTGCGCGACCTGCCCGTTCTAAAGCGTCTATGCGCCGTTGCAGATAGGGGGAGAAATATCCGGCATAGCGCTCCCAAAGGACGGGGTCGCGCCAGTCTTCCCCGGTGATCTTACGTCTGCACGGGGCCGAGCGGCAGGCGCAAGTGAATTCATCGTAAGGTGAGCCGTCACACATGGCATAATCAATGCACACCTCTTCGCCCGGCATAATGCACCGCATGGCAATAATGGCAATCTGACCACTCAGCCCCGCATTCGGCTCGCATGAGTGATTGATGAAATCCGGCGGTGCGTCAGCGGAAAGCGAGGCGAGATACAGGTCCTCTTCAACCTGCACTGTGTGGGCCCGTATATCCTCCGGCAGGGTTTCAAGTTCGCGTGCACCCACAATGCGACCGCTCCAAATGCCAATGAGTCCGCCGGGTTCGATTACGCTGCGGGCAAAGACAGCTTTGCCGCGGGGGCCGTCACGATGCCTGAGTTCGCATTTGTCGGTTAGGTAGGCCAAGTGGTTTGAGCTTCGATTACCGTGGTCTGATTTCATGATCTGACTTATCGAGCGTACCTCTGCATTTTCGACCCGTGAGCACATGAGAACGCAAATTGAGCAGCCATAGAAAACGACGCATTGATCAGCGCTTGGTGGAAGATGGGCTCGCCCCGTCTCGCGCGCAAGCCGCGGACTTGGTGCGCCGGGGCTGCGTCACAGCGGCGGGTGCGGTCGTGTCGAAACCGGGGACCACAGTGCCGGACGATGTGCCCCTTGCGCTCGCGTCTGGCACCAAGGCTTTCGTGTCCTGGGGCGCACTGAAGCTCATTGCGGGATTGGAGGCCTTCGGTCTTTCACCAAAAGAATGTGTGGCGCTTGACGCGGGTCCATCGACAGGTGGTTTTGCCGAGGCTCTGCTCGCGGAAGGTGACATCAAGGTCTATGCGATCGATGTTGGTACCCGCCAACTCCATGAGCGCTTGCGCAGTGATCCGCGCGTGATCTATTTGGAGACAACCGATTCTCGAACAATCGACAAGAGTCTCGTGCCAGATGCAGTTGCGGCCATCACCGCCGATGTCAGCTTCATTAGCTTGACGCGGGCGTTGCCCGCCGCGCTTGCGCGCGCTGCGCCAGGGGCTTGGCTCATCGCGCTGGTGAAGCCGCAATTCGAGGCGGGCCGCGAGGCCGTGGGCCGCGGCGGCCTCGTTCGCGACGAGCAAGATCGCGAGCGGGCCATCGCTCGCGTTCGAGATTTTCTCGAGGCCTCGCGCTGGCGCGTCCTTGATGTGATCGTTTCGCCGATCACCGTCGGTAGCGGCAATGTGGAGTATCTCATCGGGGCGCGGCATGAGGCTTGATCTGACAATCGACCATCTTGGCGCACAAGGCGACGGTGTTGCCAACACACCTCAAGGTCCGACCTTCGTGCCCTTCACTCTACCCGGCGAGCGCGTCCAAGCTGATCTCCTAGATGACAAGAAACACGCGGACCTCGTCGAGGTCCTCGAGCCAAGTCCGGACCGCACCGAGCCGGTCTGTCCGCATTTCGGCGCCTGCGGGGGCTGTTCGCTCCAACATTTCGGCACGCAAGCCTATCTCGATTGGAAGCGGGACCTTGTCGTTCAGGCCCTTAACGCGCGCGGCCTCGACGTCGAGGTTGAGCCGGTGCGCGCTGTCCCCATTGCGAGTCGGCGGCGGGCCGCGTTCAGCTTGGTGTCCCGCGGCAAGGATGTGACGCTCGGTTATCGCCGTGCCCGCTCCCACGACCTCATCGACATCGGCGTCTGTCCCGTCCTGTCGCCGGAAATCGTCGCAAGCCTGCCTGCCCTGAAAGCGCTCTTGGCGCCGCTTCTTGGTGGCAAGCGTGAAGCCCGGGTCACAGTCACGCTTGCGGAAGCCGGACTCGACGTTGTGGTAGAGGGCGTGCGCCCAAACGAGAGGACATGGGCGAAGCTGGCGGGAGCTGCGGGGGCGCTTGGCATCGCGCGCATCACGGGAGGCGACGAGGCCATCATGCTTGCACCCCCGACACTGCATCTGGGCAGGGCTGAATTACGCATTCCGCCAGGGGCATTCTTGCAAGCCTCCGGTGCGGCCGAGGCCGAGATGGTTGGCCTTGTTCGCGATGGCGTTGGGAAGGCCAAACGTATCGCCGATCTCTTCTCAGGCCTCGGCACCTTTTCTTTTGTGTTGGCCGAGACAGCGGCGGTCGATGCCTATGAAGCCGACACCTTGGCCCTTGCGGCGCTCGAAGAGGCGGCGCGCCATACGGCGAAGCTGAAACCCATGACGACGGTCACCCGGGACCTCTTTCGCGAACCGCTCGGCTGGCAAGAACTCGCACCCTATGACGCCGTGGTTTTCGATCCGCCACGTGCAGGCGCGGCCGCGCAAGCCGAGCAGCTTGCCAAGTCCAAGGTCAAACGGCTTGTGGCCGTCTCGTGCAACCCCGGCACACTCGCGCGTGACCTTCGTATCCTCGTGGATGGCGGTTTTCGGATCAGCCGCGTGGTGCCGGTCGATCAGTTTCTTTACTCAAGTCATGTGGAAGTCGTTGCGCATCTCAAGCGCTAGCGGTTGAGCGTCGTTTCCACGAAAGCGGGCACGATCTCGGTTGCCGGGCCGTAATGAGTCTCCGCAAAAAGCGTTGCGCCTCCGGACGGATCGAGATTGAGCTCGACCGTATGGGCTCCTGCGCTCAGCGCCTCAGCCACGAAGCCCGCGGCTGGATAGACGGTGCCGCTTGTGCCGATGGATACGAAGAGATCGCAGGCGGCCAGCGCAGCACCGATGCGTTCCATCTGTCGCGGCATTTCGCCGAACCACACAACGTCGGGCCTCATAAAGCCGGACATGCCGCAAGACGGACAGTCCGTCGCGAGCGAGAGGTCCTCCGGCCACGGAACGCTCGCACTGCAATGGCTGCACAGCGCGCGGCTCAGCTCGCCATGCATGTGGATGAGCTGCTCGCAGCCGGCAGCCTCGTGGAGGCCGTCGATATTTTGGGTCACAGTAAGGACGTCGCCTTTGTGGTCTCGTTCAAGCCGGGCCAGCGCAATGTGAGCGGCGTTGGGGCTCGCATCCTTTAGCCAGCCGCGCCGCTTGTTGTAGAAGTCGTGGACTTTGGTTGGATTGCGCACGAAGCCTTCGGGGGTTGCGACCTCTTCGAGATTATATTCATCCCAGAGCCCGCCCGTGCCGCGAAAGGTGCCAAGTCCGCTTTCGGCGGACAATCCCGCACCGGTCAAGATGACGATTCGTTCCGAAGCCATTCCAATTTCGTGTCTATCTCTTGACCTGCATCTTGGCCTGTCTGGCCACGATGGCGCAGGTAATGGTCGGCCAGCACGATGGCCACCATCGCCTCGCCAATGGGGACGGCCCGGATACCGACGCAAGGATCGTGGCGGCCTTTAGTGACGATGTCTGTATCGTTCCCGTCTTTGTCGATCGAGTGCCGCGGGCTCAGGATCGATGAGGTCGGCTTCATGGCAAAGCGCGCGACGACCGGCTGGCCGGTGGAAATTCCGCCGAGGATTCCGCCCGCATGGTTTGAGGTGAAGGTCGGCCAGCCTGGTGGGCCGCTATGCATCTCGTCCGCATTCTCCTCGCCAGACAGAGAGGCGGCCTCAAAGCCTGCGCCGATCTCCACGCCTTTGACGGCGTTGATACTCATCAGGCCCGAACAAATGTCCTGGTCGAGCTTGCCGTAAAGCGGTGCACCGAGGCCAGCCGGAACGCTGTCCGCCACGATCTCAATCACCGCACCCGTCGATGAGCCCGACTTGCGCACCTCGTCGAGGAATTTCGCCCAGGTCTCGGCAGCTTTTGGGTCCGGACAGAAGAAGGGGTTCTTATCGATCTCATCCCAACACCAGTTGGCGCGGTCGATCTTGTGTGGGCCGACTTGCACAAGCGCGCCGCGCACGCGCAAGCCTGGGACGACCTTCCGCGCAACGGCGCCCGCCGCGACCCGCGTAGCGGTCTCGCGCGCGGAGGCACGGCCTGATCCGCGCCAATCGCGCACGCCATATTTCTCAAGATACGTGTAGTCCGCATGACCAGGGCGGAACTTGTCCTTGATGTCCCCGTAGTCCTTGGATCGCGCATCCACATTCTTGATCTGAAGCGCGATGGGCGTTCCGGTCGTCACCTGCACGCCATCTTCGCTCGGAAACACGCCTGACAGGATCTCGACCGTGTCCGGCTCTTTGCGCTGGGTTGTGTATTTGGACTGCCCGGGCCGCCGCTTGTCGAGATAAGACTGAAGGTCCGCTTCGCTCAGGGCAATGCCGGGCGGGCAGCCATCGACGATACAGCCAATGGCGGGCCCGTGGCTTTCGCCCCAGGTCGTAATGCGGAAGAGGTGACCGAAGCTGTTATGCGACATGCACTCTCTCTAGCCGCTTCTCGTTAAAGCGTCCATCCGGCCACGAAAAAGACGCAAGCCAGTCACGGGCCTATCCTGTTTTCGTTTTACTTTTCGGTAGGTTGCCCCTTGCGCGAAGTCTCGCGCCGACCGGCAGAGTGATCGCCCGTCTCACCTTTCTCAAAAACAATTCATACAATTCAAGAGGAGTCGCCAATGCGTGCTGCGCATGCATGTCTGCTGACGTTCACAGTTGTCTTTCTTTCGAGCGCGCTAACACTCGCGCCTGCCGGGGCGTTCCCGTCGCCATTTTCCAAAAACGCCGCCCATTCGAGCGCATCCAAGAAACTCGTGAAGCCCGCCAGGGCTGGCATGCATCATGTGGGCTCACGGCCCGCGCGATGGTGCGGCTGGTATATGCGCACCCAGCTTGGGGGCGCGCCTAAATATAATCTTGCGCGAAATTGGGCTAAACGAGGCCGCCCCTTGAACGGCCCGCGCGTCGGAGCCGTTGTGGTTTGGTCTCATCATGTGGGCATGATCACCGGCCGCACGAAGGACGGCCAGTGGATCGTAAGGTCCGGCAATGACGATGGCCGGGTGCGCGAGCGCCCCCGTTCGGTTAAAGGCGCAGTCTTCCGCAAGGTCTAGCCGCGCAAGGTCTAGCTCCGCGAGGCCTAGCGGCACGGGCCCAAAACGCAAAAGGGACGGGATACGTCCCCGCCTCTTATCCTTGGCCTAATCCTTGGCCACGGAGATGTCTGGTGCGTCTTCGTTCTTCATGCCGACCACGTGGTAGCCCGCATCGATATGCAGCACCTCGCCGGTGACGCCGCCTGAAAGGTCGGACAATAGATAGAGGCCGCCTCCGCCCACATCGTCGATGGTGACGGTGCGCCGCAAAGGCGAGTTGTACTCGTTCCACTTCAGAATGTAGCGGAAGTCCGAGATGCCCGAGGCGGCGAGCGTCTTGATCGGACCGGCGGAAATGGCGTTCACGCGGATATTGTTCCTGCCGAGATCGGCTGCGAGATATTGCACGCTCGTCTCCAGCGCCGCCTTGGCCACACCCATCACGTTGTAATGGGGCATGACTTTCTCGGCGCCATAATAGGTGAGCGTGAGAAGTGAACCGCCATCCTTCATCAACGGCTCGGCCCGCTTGGCCAGCGCGGTGAAGGAGTAGCAGGAGATCAACATCGTCTTGGCGAAATTGTCCTCGCTCGTGTCTACGTAGCGGCCATCGAGCTGATCCTTGTCGGAGAAGGCAACGGCATGCACGAGGAAGTCGATCCCGCCCCATTCCTTCTCAAGTGCCTCAAAGACGGCGTCCATGGAAGGGCTGTCGGTGACGTCGCACGGCAGGACGAGTTTTACACCGACACTTGCGGCCAGTGGGTCGACGCGCTTTTTCAAAGCATCGCCCTGATAGGTCAGAGCAACCTCGGCACCATGGTCGGTGATCACCTTGGTGATGCCCCAGGCGATCGAGCGATTGTTCGCAACACCGAAAACGATGCCACGCTTGCCCGCCATTAAATTTCCGCCGTCCGCCATATGCCCTCCTTCTGCGACACTTAGGGGGCTTTTTATACACCGGGCTGGCGCCTTCGGAAGGGCTTTCGCCACTTCCGAAGGACCAGACCAGTGCATGCGGGCGGGGGGTGAGCTCTAGTTTTGAAATCGTGTGACCGGAACGAGGCGGGATAATCTCTCGCTGCCGCCCCCGCTTGGCCGCCGCCGCGTGACCTCCGCGGACCGCAGTGGCGTGAAGCGCCGATTGCTTGGCAATTCGGTCTTATCCGCTTTGCCGCGGACAGACGGTGCGTTGCCGGTTTCGGACACGAAATGACTCTCGGACATTGAACCCCTCTAGCCAATAATCTCCCAGCGTCCGCCTACCCCGCGGCAGGCAACGCCTTCGACCTCTCTCTCGTTCCCGCCCCGCGACAGCGAATAGACGACCGCGCGGCAGATACGCCCCATATCGTCGCGGAACGCGGAGACGGGCTTGACGCGGCCGGTGAGCTGGCTGATCGGCCGGCGCCACACACGAGCGTTACTCCGTCGCCAAGCTCCGTGAGGGCCATTTGCAGGGCCTGGAGCGCGACTGTACGATCTGAACGATCAAGGTTGGCTTTGGGTTCCCCAAGTTTGGGTTCCACAAGTTTCAGTTCCCCGAGAGAGCCTTTGCGGGTGTTCCTTTTGGGTTCTGTCAGGCTCGGCGCCGTGGTGTTTGACACCGGCGCGATCATCTTTGCCCCTCTACCTCGGCCTTGAGAGGAAGGAGGGCGGGTAGCAATAGACACAACACGAGAGCCCCCGCCCCGATGATAGGGGCGTTC
>Ga0316190_10000960_pt1 | contig 20613 bp, 20 predicted proteins | sample Eddworburrow2_MG_FD_204929 | JGI IMG/M metagenome (GOLD analysis project Ga0316190, IMG submission 204929) | Coastal sediment microbial communities from Maine, United States - Eddy worm burrow 2 | ecosystem: Environmental > Aquatic > Marine > Coastal > Sediment | place: USA: Maine | collected... | reverse complement strand
ATTGGGTCTCATCAAAAAATTGATCTGCTGTGCTTTCATCTGGATAGGTTGGGTTGGCACGGCGATAGCCGTAGATATCTTCAGACAGTCCTTTAGTAATGGCTGTTTTTATGTAGATTAGCTTTGCCGGTTCTTCACAATCAATATATTCAATACTGCCCGTAGTGAAAGCATGTTCTGAGAAACGCCCCTCACCTTGAGGGACAAGATCGTCAGTAGACAATGTAACCTTGGCTCCAAAATCTACACGCACCATTTCAATTACTTTGGCAAGATCAAGAAAGCCATAGTCTGGGTCTGCCGCTGCATCAGATATAATAATAAAACGACAGCGACGACGAACCAACTCATAAAGCCCAAGATTTTCAAAGTGGCCACCATCGGCCAAATGAACATGTCGATAGTCTTCATTCAGGCCATTACCTAATATCTCGTACAGCATATAAAAGAACCACCAGGGACGAGAGAAAACCCCATTAAAAGATGCTGGACGCTTTGGATTTCGAATCCAATATCCTAAACGTAAATTCAATAACGTCATGAGAAAACTCACTGGGCGTGAGCGTGTCACATAAGAGTTTGGATCGACTGCAGCACCAGAAATAGCCATTGCAGTCGCAAGGTCCATCGTATTACCGACGTATTGATTCGTAGGTGCATAGCCTGTGGATTCAGCACCACAGAATAGGGGACTTAAAATGAAATTATCTCCACCACGACCTTGGCGTTTAGGATTGTCCGATCCCACCATATTCACTGTGGCATTAATGATATGAAAGGGCGCATCACTATTAGGCGCTTTCTTATAAATACGATGGCGATCTAACTTTGATGATTTATCTGCACCTTCTGCTGACTCCACAATGGGCATAAATGCTTCCATGAGTCGGTTACGATAATAGCGATGCATGGAAACCAAGTTAACATTGCCAAATAGGGCGAGAAAAACTGAGAACGCAACGGTATACCAAAACCAAGGGTAATCACCCAGGCTGGGTGTCCAAGTGACCTCATTTGGCTCCTTCATCAACTCATAAAACAGCAAGAACATGCCGTAGATCACAAGGACAAGCCCAACATTAATAAGCTTTGTACCTTGTGGTGAATCTACTTCAGCCTTCTGATTGATACGCCTGGCTGCTAAAAGTGAAAAAACACCAGATAGCACAGTGACAAAAATGGTAGATTCTGTAAACCTGCTGAGAAACTGAAATACCATCGAATCATTCGATTCAGTAAAACCAGCAGTCATCTGTCCTTCGAATGTAGCCATGTATTGATGAAACAACGGAATAGTGCCAGCAACAACAAACAGCACACCAAACATCAACGTCTTTCCCTGCAAACTCCGCATATTGCGTTGCCATCGAACGCCTCTGCACATAGGTAAAGATGTTGTGCTTACATACAAAACCATCAATATTACAAACAGGGCAAGGCAAGCAACTCCAAGCACTAACATCATGGCAAAACCATCATCGCCACCTTGGGTAAAATCTATAATCGGTGATAATGGCGCTGCAATCTCAGGTGGCAATTGGAGTTGGCGCGTTAGCAGGTAGAACATCAGCAGAATACCTGGAACGATAGCCACTATATTAGCCAGAACCGCAGTAATTAAAGCCGCAGCCAAACTCCAAACGCTCAATCCATCACCGGCTATTAGATATTTACCGTGGGAGCGCAACCATGCCAGCACAGCACCAGCCCGGCCACTGTAATCACTGCGGGACGTACCAAAAGGTGGTGTTTTAGGAGAGAGCGACTTTAACCAGATAAAACAGGATCCAATAAAGCCACCACCAGAGACCGTAGAAAGATAATCAACCCGTGACATCACATTATGGCGCTCTAATGCCTGGAGCAAGCCAAGATTGAACACAGCAGAACGAATGCCGCCACCAGAGAGACCCAGTCCCACCGCATCATCCTTAGGAGCGCCATAGCCATCATCATTTCCTTTAACCTGTTTGCGTCGCTGTGCTATCCAATCATGCTCAAGCGGCAGAGTAGTATCAAAATTTACTGTAGAACCGGTCTTATTTGTTTTTGGCATTTAAAATTAAAGTTCCTATTCAAATAGACAATCGGCTGAGTTGGCCTGGTCAGAATACAGCTATATCGTAGGGTTAACAGCTGATTAAAAAAACCATCATCTTTATAGTGTTTTGCGGGCATGGGGGTTAGGGCAAAGGAAGGTGAACTGGCCTTAAACTGCTCCGTTAGGCTATAGATGCTATTGCGCATAATGTATATTATGTAAAATAGCGAATATCAGAAAAGTCCTAAAGCATCACATTATGTTTCCACTGTATCCTACTGAACAATAATAATATTAATGGATTACAAGGAACAATAATGACATGTATGCGTTATGAACCCCCAGAAATGGATGATACTTTTAAGGAAATTATCTTCAGGTCAAGAATGCCCCCTGATAAGGCCGCGAAATATCTGGATGTTAGACCCCACACGATTAAACGCTGGATAAAAGATAACTCAGCACCTTATATGGCGCGAAAGCTGTTGCTGTTGAAATTTGGCAACTTAGGCACACTCTGGCCTGATTGGGATGGCTGGCGCTTCTGTGGTGATGATCTATGGACACCTGAAGATGTCCACTACAGCCGAGGCGACATACAAGCGCTGTTTTGGTACCGGCAACAGATCAGAGGCCTGAAGGCTGATTTGAGAGAGGCAAAACAGAAAGCTGAGCTATTGACCCGCCCTTCTGCGGATATTATCCCCTTCAAACGGGGTTAGGCAATAAGACTGAGCTTAATCTATATAGTCACTTTATATTTATATTCCAATGAAGAAAAAAGCGTCTCCTTTTTCAACATACTATAATCAATGCATTGGAAAATAGTTCGTTCAAAAGCCTCCTCACTAATTTTTATATTGTTTTTTATTTTATTGATAAAGATAAATAACAAATGGATAAAATCATGCCCCCTTATATTTTTTCTTTGCTCTGCTGGGAGTATTTTTCTAAACTCTTCGATCTGATCTAAGAATGCTTCCATTTCTGCAGTTTTGCCAAGATTGTTCAAAATCTTATGTAAGTGATTTTTGGAACAAAATTCAATCTCACCAGTTTCTTTTGTTATTTTAATTGACCTATTTATGTCTGTGATTTTTTCCTTGGGAAAAGGGCCATTAAGCTCGAGAATTAATCTTATAAGAAACATTTCAAATTGAACATTCTTTTTCATAGAAAAATCAAGGAGAGTTTGTATTAGTTGTCTTTGCCACTTTATATTAAGTGATATTTCAGGCTCATCAATTATAAAGACTGATGCCTTGTCACTTGCTGTGATCACATTACAAAATAATAAAAGCAGCTGCTTTTCACCTGAAGATAACATTTGAAATTCAATTTGTTCTTTAAATTCATTATCTATAATCTGAAATCCTCTAGATAAGTGATATATGATCGTTTTATTTGTTAAATAGTTATTAGTCCCTTCAACAAACAATGTGATTATTTTTTGAATATCTTTTAAAGAATCTAGACGACCTCTAACGCCTTCAACATATGGCTCTAAAACGTTATATATGAGATCTAAATTGTATTCAGTAGATACACTCAGTGCCTGCTCTATTTCCTTAGTTTCTATTTTCGAAACTAAGCCATTCTTGTAATACGATTTATTTTCATTACGTATTTCTATAAGCTTAGCTACAAGATCAAGAACCTCTTGCTTTGTGATAGATTTATTAGTTTTAGTAGAAACCCTTTTAATTAAGTCTGTATAAATAGAGTTTGTATTTTTATCGCCTGCTTTTGATCCCTGTAATATGTGCTTTTTTATCCAGTTTTCAAGAATTTTAATTGATGATCCAAGATCACTACCCTCTTCATCTGGATATTCATCCTGTAATGCTTGCTCAAATTCTCTGATTGTCTTTGCCTGATATTTATAATGCCTTTGTGCTTTTTGAGCAGTTTTGATTCCTGTGAATAACTTCCTTTTATCAGAGAGGTAATGAATAGAAATATTTAATTTGTTTATGTATTTGAGGATATATTGAAATTGTTCTGCTACTTCCGAGTTCGCATGTTTAATTCTTATAGCTAAATTGTCATTAGCCTCTAAAAAAACATTATTAATGATACTCCCATCTTCTTTTATCATAAAATGATAAGAGCCTATAAAGGGAGCATTCTCTCTTTTTGCAATTATTTCAATATTACCTTCGAGGAATATTGTAAATTGTTCAAATTTAATTTTTGCAATATTTGATTTATGACCAGCGTTAAGTACAGTTGATAAGAGATTGAATATTAATTCTAATATTGTTGTTTTCCCTGAACCATTATCCCCATAGATTATTATTAATGGGTCAGCAGATAAATTCGATATATCCTTTTCAATCCTATAGTTATAATGACCGAAAAGATTCTCAACCACTATTTTTTCTATAAACGTCGACAATTCATTCCCCTCTTATAAATTCAGATAATTTTCTTTTATTCGTCTAATTGCATATTATATTGACGCTAAACTCCTACTTTTTCAAGGTTTTACCCTTTTATGCACCAATCCAGTGTTTTTTGATCCAGATCCCCTACTCTTTTAACTAATAACTTTTTAAGTTATCCCGTTCCGGGGCTATAGGCAGTGCGGTGCTGGCCCTAAACTCCTCACTGCCCCCCGTGTTACCCATCGGAGGGCTATCCAGACCAGGGCCTAGTTTTCTGATCTGGGCAGGTCTACAGGAAAAGATTCAATCTGTATTTGAGAGTTAACAGGCAAAAAAATAAGGGTGCAGGCAGTGCCTTTGCGCCCTTCTATTTTTTTATTTATAAGACTGGATGCTCATATTCGTCATAATCTAGGACTTTATGGCTAGAAGTTCTACCTCTATATCTTGAAGAATCATATTTCTAATTTTATTAGAATAAGCCTCATAAAGCGTTTTGCATAAATCAAACTATTTTAATTTGTACTAATCATTAGTCATCGTTGTCATCATCGGTGCCCTCCTGCCATTTTGAAAAGCCACCATGATGGTAAAAAGATTTATGCACTGCCATATCTACTAATTCCATATAGTATGGAGCCTGTTTATGGTGCCAGGTCCATTTACTCTTTCTGGATGCTTTGCTACTACCTGCCAATCTGTCGCCAGCTGCGAAATGCTGTGCTCGTGACAAGCTGCCAATGTCATAGTCATGTATTTTCGCATCATTATCTAGGTCTATTGTGGCACCAACATGGCCTGCCCCCTTCGGAGCACTTTTGGTCGCGTTTCCTCCAAATGTATCTATCTTATTTCCGTCTTTTGGGAATCTGAACCAGGATGTAGCACCATTTCTTGTTTTGATCTTTTTATCTTGGGTTAAATTATCATCATCATTAACCCCAAACTCCACAACATCCGAAAGCTGAGCAACTCTTCCCAGAGTGCCACTAAAAAGAGCTGAATTCATTAATTGCACATTTTCATGCTCTGATTTCTGTGCAATACCGCCCCTAAGCGCTTTTGCCCCCATGGCATTTGCCTCTGTCTCAAACCTGATATCATCATTTACCGGCACCCCTGATTTCATTTGCATAGTCGGCTTAACTCTACCCTGTGCTTGTTGTACCACATGCCAAGCCTCATGCGGTAAATGCTGTTCTTGCCCCGGTGCAACATGAATATCTCTACCTTGTGCATAAGCATGGGCATGTAATTGTGCGGGTTTATCAGAATTATAATGAACCTTTACATCATCCATTGAATAGCCTGATAAGTTTTCTATGCCTGATTTCAGGTTATCAGGTAAACCAGTATTATTTTCTTTTTTCTGGATGGATTGCTGTTGAGCTGCACAATTATCTGCCACAGTCGGTAATTGATTTGCTTGCTTAGCTTGGGAGCTGTTATTAGCCGTTCCCTGAAAAGCTTTCAACTGTCTCGTTTGAGGGCGAGTATCAATCATCTCTTGCAATTGTATTTGTGCAGCGGTTTGAGGGCGGTTATCAACAAACTGAAAAATAGACTCACCACCTAGCTGCCGTTGAGAATCTCTCTTTGCAACCGATTGATTTTTATTTACCTGTGATTTTTCAGTACGGACTTTCATTTTTGGAAATCCTTATGTGTCTGTAGATATATCATCCCACTCTTGATCCATGTGCTTAATTAGCCAATTCAGAGCATAGTGGCGTTCCATCACAAGGCTGGGGTTTAGCCCTGCGGGCGTTTCTCTCCCATTAACCCTGGCATCTACGACAGCCCAATGGTATCGATATATAATATCGGCTTGATCGAGAATCTCATCGATTGCTCTTAACTTTGAATCATTTATAAAGCTAGATGCGGTTCGCTCCCTCATAAATGATACTGCTTTTGGAACATCACATATCTTATTTGGTGTATCTAACTCTTCAATATAGCCCAAGGCCCAAAGCAGAGTCCACGCAGACTCATAACGCCATAATGCATTAATTTTATCTTGTTCAGAATGGATTTCATTCCAAATAAATAGCTTTTCATTTTGGGTTAGCTTATCTTTAAGGCCATATTTATTTACTATACTTTCTACTATGTCTTGTTCCATGCCCTCACCCTTGAGAGCCACTACTAATAAAGATAAAGCGCGGTATGCTATTTCTTCTTTAGTTCTTTCCTCAAAATCGCCATTTTTCTCAATGACTGGTAAATGATAAATATATGGTACTTCTTCAGCTTCAAGCTGTTTCTCAGATTTCAGTTTCCTAGTTAACTGTTCTTGAGACAGGCTGCCTTGTTCCATTTTCTGCTATCACCTTTCAATTAATAATACATTGGATACATGAGGCCAGAGTAAAATTTGAAACATGCACTACCGATCAAATTCAACATAAGTATGGTACTCAGCGTCATCCCATGGGCGCTTATCACTGCTTTTAGAATATGGTGAATCAAATCCGATAATCGATATAAGATCATCGGCAAACACATCTGATTCGTAAACCTTAATCATAATTTTCCCCGTAATAGGGACAAGCCTAGATAGAGATATCCAAAAGGTATTGCGGTCGCCGGTATCGAGTTCTATTTCACCTGTCTGTTTGCTGCGCCCACTGTGTTCTGCAACAACATATACGTCATCAGGATCTTCTTGTGCATCCTTCACATTGACTTGTATCTTTATCCAACGATTACTTAGCGCTTTGTTGATAACTGTTTTCTCTCCTTCTGTTTTTGCAGAGGCATAGCGCTTGATTAATTCCTTTGAACTCAGTTTATCCATTTCGCCATAGGTTGGAGAGGTGCGGGTCACCATTGTGGTATTGTTGTAGCCTTGTACTCCAACCTGGTAATCGTTGTAATCTGGATCGCCAGGGCTACCACTCCCTGCATTAACATCGTGAAATGTCTGGCCTGGTTTGGTTGGTGGTCCAAATGTATCAAAATACCATTCTCGATCCTTGGAACTATAGGTGCCGCCTTTGTAGAAATTTTCAAAGGTCACTCTATCGGGCTCTGCCACCATAATGACTGCCCCCCAGTGATAATTGAAACCTTCACCACGGGGAATATCCGCTGGCGTTAAAGATGCTACAAGAGCATCATCCCGTCTCGTAGTATAAGACTCTCCAACGCCAGGTGCGGCGTATCGGTTAATCCCCATTTTTTTATCAAACGCTTCTTTTTTTGCAGGATCTGCGGATAACGCTAAATATGCTACCCGCGCAGAGGCGAGATCGTGACCGAGCCCACCTTTTAAATAGATTTCATTCCGAAAAGCTTCCGGATCATACGATGACGTAGCGTCGGTAACTGTCCTCTGGCCTGAAACGGGGTCGTTGTATACGCCACGGGTTTTGGAGTCTTTCCCTGTAGGGCCTTGGACTTCTCTCGATGCGCGACCACAATCAGTCCAGTATTTATCCACAGGATCTTTTAACTTAACCAATGTTTTCACACCGGAGCCATCCGGAGCCATTCCCGATACAGTATCAGCCCCTTTATTTAACTCGATACCAGAGTCCCTGCCTTTCAGGATCTTATTTGCAGAATCGATCAACGTTGATTCTGCGTAGCAATCTTTTTTATCATTTCCGGCTGTCACTGTTCGCCCGGCATCGCCCACTTTTGCGTCGCTTCCCACATCCCATTGCCCGAGGGCTTTTTGTTCTGCTTCAGTATATTTGGTGTAGGGTCTTAGGCCTGAAGATACTGATGCCCCTTTATTGCCAACAATATTTCTTGCAGACCCTCCGGCTACGATTGTGTTAGCGACCTGATGCGCATGCCCTTCGGCACCAAATCCTGCATCACGAGTAATACCAGCATGCTGCATTTGGTGGGTGGCTTCGTGTGCAGCAACATGTAGTGGCGGTGTTTTAGATGAGAGGTGCGTTATTGCACCATCGGTAAATGCTGGAACGCCATGACAAGCGCAGCTTTCTGGGTCTAAAACAGCTGTTCCAGGAATGGACTGCCCCGTAGAGTCGGAAATTTTTGCAGCATGAGGAAAGTCAACTGCCGACCGCTGAATGGCACCTAATGACAGCTGTGTCCATAAAGGGTTGGAGGTTTGCTTTTCAGCGTCGTCATCTTTATTTTTGTTTTTGTTTTTATTACCACGGGAACTTGAGAACTCCGAATGTGATTCGTTAAGTCTGGCCTTATATGCACTCATAATAATGCCCGCCGTAAGTAAAATATGACACTTCGCCTCAAATCAATTGGCTGATCAATGACACTGAGGCTTTCCTAATTTAACGAACTATCAATTGACATAATAGCCCAATATACTCAAACAGGCTTTGCCAGGTCTCTGCTTATTGAAGCAATTGATCGTTTTGACATGGTCGTCCGCTAAAATCCCAAAATAATCAACACGCTCACTCAGTCTAATCTATTATTAGCGCACAATAACCAGGGTATTCTACTCATGTCTAATGCTGAATACAGTCCCCCTTCCCTACAGCGATTAGTTAATTTTAAAAAGCATTATGCTTAACTCTGACCCCAGTAATAGTCCTTGCATATTGCGAACTGTGCACTGCAATCAATAAATAAAGAATACTCTTTATCTGGCAACCCTTCGTTATTAAAAGCATCATTGCTGCTGCTATTGTTGGTTTATGATGATTCAGGTAGCCTATGGCTTGAATGGCAGGGAAAACCCACAATCAACAGGCAGAGGAGGTTGATACGATTATGAGCGAAGCGAAATCATTTTTCAGTACTCTTCCAGGAATTCTGACAGGACTTGCCGCACTGATTACCGCCACGGGCGGCTTGATTTTTACACTATCCGAAACGGGTGTTTTTGCTCCATCAAAAACAGAACAGCCCGCCACTGAAAATAATATTCAAAAAGTAACATCACCTAATCAAGCTAAACACCCACTCGAACAAACCATCGATGGTTGGGCAATCATCGGCAAAGTAAAACGAGGAAAATACAGTGAACTTAGCCTGATGATTCACGGTGATAGCCCTGCGATTGGTATGCGTTATGATGCCGTCAAGGACTTTCGCTTAGTTCAGAAAAGAACTGCTAGCCTGCAAGAGCGTCAACAGACTATTACCCTAGGGATGGTGCATCGAGGAGATACAGTTGAGGTACTGGATATGTTTATTCCAACCCCCAGTACTGAATCCGTTTTTGTTTGGGCGAAGCTACGTGCGGTGTTACATAAACGCTAAATGAATCAGAAATATCTAGCTAGTTCGTAGAAAAGGTAATCCAATATTAAATAACCAAGGGTCATTTAAATAGAGTTTCATCGCCATTGGCCGGGCAGAAAGTTGCCTCATGTCCATCTGCAAGAGTGAATACTTTACCCCCACGGCAGTCCGTATCTTCCGATGGAACCCACGAATTTATTCCTCCATGATCGTTTTGAAGAGGAACATAACGTTCAATGAACTCATCATGTGAGGCAAAATTATATTTAATCTCAACTTTTGGCCCTTCGACTGTCACATTATCACAACCGCTTACCAGAAATAACACTACAGCTAGTGGAACAATCATTCTCATAGAAACGGCTCCATTTTAAAAAAATGTCTTATGCATCATATTTCTGTGGTTTTCAGCTCAGCTTTCCTAAATCTTTTATAGCAACAAGATTTATTAATACTAGTGCTATTTCCAATATTTACCAGCGTATTTCTGCCGCATTTGATGCTCTAATTACTTGCTATACTCTAAAAAACAAGGGGAGGCAGTGTGAAGATTTTCTTACATATTGGAAACTGTGCAGTTCTAACCCCTACTCTTGTCTTCCACACTTAAGATTTGCAGGCAGAGCCACGTCCATCATTTTTGGATTATCCAACACCAGGCTATTCATCATTAGCACATAGTCTTCTTCAGAATTTATTTGCAGCCTAGGGTTGTGATTGCGCTCTTCACCTATTGTGCTCACAGTCATACCGTTATAGTCATGGCCAGGAAAGATATATGTTTCGTCTGGCAACAATAAGAGTTTATTAAAAAGACTATCAAATTGCGCCTTAGGGTCACCATTTTGGAAATCTGTTCTACCTGTGCCTCTAATTAATAATGTGTCGCCGGTAAAAATCCGGTCTGGTAATAAAAAATAGCAATAAGAGTTGTCGGTATGTCCAGGCGTATAAAGTGCCTGTATTGTAATTTCACCTAATTGCAGCTGCTCCCCATCTCGTAAATTTATAGAGGTGCATCCAAGCTGAGCCATTTCACCCATAACAGTAGCGCATTCAGTTGCTTCTCTTAGCGCGGCAAGTCCGGATATATGATCAGCATGAACATGGGTATCAATTGCAAAACGTAGCTCAAGATTCAGTTCAGATAAGAGCGTTAAATACAGATCTACATGCTCAAGCACTGGATCAATAATCAGAGCTTCTCGCTGTTTGTGAGATGCCACAAGGTATGTGTAACTACAAGATACTCGATCGAATAGCTGCCTAAAGATCACGTCAATACTCCAATATCTTCTGCAAGATGCGTCAAATCTTATGACTTATAGCAAACTATAAATTAATAAAATTAATTTATAGTTCTCGCTGCATTATTTTATAGCACTAAATAGTGCAACACAGCCATGCACTTCAACTTTATAATTAGTATAGTTGATGGATAAGTAACTCTCTAAATCTTCGATATTATCTTCAGAATTACTAAAAATTCCCTTTTTGTTATATATCGACATTAACTTTATAGCCGCGTGATTTTTCTTAACACCTTGAGATAATATTGTAGATCCAAATATTGTTCCGTTATTCGACAATAGGTGATCTACATTATTGAGTACGCTTAATTTATCAGACAGCTTACCGGGTAAACAATGAAATAGATAATTTACTGAAATTGAATCAAATGCTGGAATATCCAGTTTCACTTCATCAAGAACATTGACTCTGTACTGAGATGGATTGTATCGCTTAACTCGTTTTCCAGTTTCGTCTAAACTATTTTGATTTAAATCCATCAATCCAATTCTACAATTAGCCGATGGTAAGCCGCATTTATCAAGAAAATACCCTGTACCGACACCTATATCTAGATGGTTTGCAGATATGTGATTGTTGAAATGAGTTAAAAGTATTTTGGTAGGGCATTTCCAAATAAATTGATTGGAGATTCCCAATACCCAAAGATCGTAAATTGAAAGAACAGGCTTTGAATAAATCTTTTGTCCATTGCTTACTTCATTAGAGATTTCCAAAATCTTTTTCCTATTTTATTAATTAGATTTTTGTGGTGTTATATTTGTTTTATTAGCTATTGATTTCTTTATTACGCTCAAGCACCCAACATCTTTGATTGTTTGTAAAACCAATATGCTCATAATATGAATGAGCATCTGGAGCTGCAATTAATATTAGTTTGCATTTTTGGCCTAATTGCTCTTGAGTAAGAATTTGTAGTTTTTTTCCAATGCCGCAATTTTGATACTCTTTATCTACTGCAAGATCCGACAGATAGCATGCGTAGTGAAAATCTGTAACTGATCTAGCAACAGCTATTAATCTATTGCCTTCCCAAGCTGAAACTACAAGATTGCTATTGCTAATCATGCCTTCTATGCATTCATAATCATCAATAGGTCTACGCTTACCGAGACCAGATTTTGATAGCAGATCAATAAACTGAGACCCTGATATTGAAGCGTCTATTTTATATTCAATGCCCATGCTTTGTGGCTTTTATTATTATCTATTGGTTTCCGTATGATATTGACACTATTTTAATGTTTCGTTTTTATAAGGTGTCAGGTTGTTGACTTTGATATGTCTCATATGCTGCTTCTTTGTCTTTAAAGTGTGCGTTTATCTCATATTCACCTTTAGCATTTTCAATTACTTCGATTTTTACAACTCCGCTTTCAATTTCTGGATACAAGATAATCTTTTGTTTCATTATCGATTTTATGTCAGATTCTAAATTCTTTAGTGCTTCTTTATTTGGAGCAAACTGTTTCTGTTTATTTAGAAATTGCTTGAGCTTTATTTTTCTATCTGCTCGTGAATTTAATGACATATTCCAGGCCGTTTTGACTATATCTAAACGCGCCTGCATTTCTTGAAGACTATTTACGGACTTTAAAAGGTCTCCACCTACATTGACTAGCATCTCTGAAATATTTGTGTTATTTGACATAATTAACCATTAAACTCTTAATTGAATTGACATTTATTTTTGCAATATTTCTATTGGAAAATCTTTCCTGGCTTCCAGCCTTTTAGCATACTCAATAATATCAGGTCGCCAACTTATTTTATGCTGCTTTGACCACATAATTAATTGATAGTAGTAAATATCAGCAAGTGTAAATTCATTACCTGCAATATATTTATTCGCCTCAAGCCAGAGCCACACAGGTTTAAGGTTAGTTCTTACTTGGGACATTGCACTTTCATAGGTGCCATCTGGCCAGCTATACAATAGCTTTAAACGAGTAGTTTGCTCAGCAATCCATAAATATGGCTCTATTTCAGTTAAGCCATAATGAACTACTTTTCTATAATTAAATGCTGCTTTAGGTTCCGTTGGAATCAATTTTATATTTTCAGAAAGATCATTTAAAAATTCTATTATTGCTAATGACTCCGTTAATGCAACACCATTATGGATTAAAACTGGCATTTTTCCAGAAGGGTTTAGGCTTAGAAATTCCTTCGTGCATGTTTCTCCTTTAAGTGGATCAAGACTCACCACTTCATATGGAAAATTAAATTCTTTTAATGCCCATAAAACCCTGTCAGCCCTTGATCGAAAGGGGAATGTATATAAAACAAATTTATTTATTGTCATGATTTATACCTTAATTAATGCAACATCCTAAATTATGTAGGGTCACTTTCCTGCCATCAAATTACTGTGTTTTGATTTCCTTATAATCTTCTACTGCTATTCTCATCGTTTTTGGTACGCCAGAAGGCGAAGGCGCACTTTCTGTAATCTATATTAACAGAATAAGATCACTATCACGTTATTGAGGTGTTGCTACATATTATGTAGTTGGTTACTACACTTTACGGTGTATTAAATATGCCTTTCTCTACTCTATGATTTAATTATCGAAGCAGACATTCGATACATTAATGAACAACACAAAGGGAATATTAAAGCCACATAGGTGCGAATATTTTGTACCTATGTGTGCTATTGTCAGCCACTAAAGTTTGATAATAAGGTGAAAATTCTATAATCTTCTTACTAATCAATTAAGTATCCTTAAATATTAGGATTATCCTATTTTGGCTATGTAGCACGAATGAGATCCTATAGAATAATTAGTGGTAAACCAAAGAATGAATGATATGCAACAAAAATTACAGGTACCTGCTTCTACCTACATTAGTATTGTCGTACTTATGATTTTTGCTTTTTCAGGCACAATATACCTCATCTTCTACGCTATAAATAAGCCATCTTTTGACCTAGAGCTTTCGCTGGAGCTTGCTACAAAAAATCATGTTCAATGCGTAAACAATGAATTAGTAAAGCGGAATATTCCATATGAGAATGCTGAGCATCTTGAAAAGAATTGGATTGTATTGCGTAGTATTGAAGATAGAAATGAGACCAAATCAGTATTGCTCAATGAATGCTATTCATCAAGGTAATGCGGATGAAGAAGTAGCAACAACATTTAGGTAATCACAATCTGACTGCGTTTGGTATTAGAATTTGAATGACGCCACTTTGATGCCATCGTCTTAGTACTAAATTTTCTTTTTTCTAATTTTGGCTGTAGCTAGACCAACTAACCCAGTTCCAAAAAGAAGTATGGCACTCGGGAGTGGAACAGGGGATGCATAATGAACATCTGCATACACTTCGGTGACCCTAAGTTGCGGGGGGCCATATGTATTTCGCTGAACAGCAATTTGAAGGTTGATTATATCGTTGAGATCGAGCGACCCGCCGTCTGAGTCTGTTGTAAACATATTTGATTGGATGAGGTTGTAGGCGCCGGATTGGTCTGTTGCAGTAGTACCTTGCCATATAGTGCTTGTGCCAGTTTTAAAACCGATATTTATATTGCCTGCAATAGGAGTCGCATTAGGCCATTGGCCATCAAGATATTTGGCATAGACATATACATCAATCCCCGTTATTGCGTTGCTACCCACTCCACTAGGATCATCAAGGTGAACGTAAAAGGCGGAACCGCCAGGGCCGCAGCAAAGCTTAGCGAAACTGCTATTCCCGTCATTCGTATCAAGAATGTCAGACCAAGCACCACCGCTGGGACTAAAACCACCAGTAGTTGCAATATCGCTTGGATGGAGAGAGATAGTCCCTCCAATGGAGCTATAACTATAAGATAGGCCAATAAATGCAGTAAATATTATTGCGACTAATCTATTTTTAATTGTTATTATTCTCAACAGGTTACCTCATATCTAACTTGTAATATTAAGCAGTCTAAACCCACAAAAAGTAGGTGTATATAGAAACATGTTTTTGCAGGTAATCATAGATGCTTGGGACTTTGGTTCCTAATATCAGCTAATTATTCCAATCCAAAATAACAGCCAGCCTTAACTTCCACTACCTTCCCCGTTGCCCACCGGAAAGGCACTTTTGCTGCGCTCTTTAAGGAGTGAAGCGAAGATGAGGAACCCAAGGAAGCGCAGGAATGGGCACAGTGCCATAGCTTGCGAGAGCAATTTAAGACTCAATTTATTCAATTTGATAATGAAGCATAAATTCTATAATCTGCTTACCAATCAATACAATATTAACGAATATTGGACACGTATTAGTTTAACTCTGCGGATTTGATGAAGCTTTTATAAGGCACAAATAATATGGTACTAGAGTGGGATAAAAGTAAGTATAAGAGAGTAGATACTGTGGTAAGCATAATCTTACTTTCAAGCATCGCATGGCTTTTGTATGCCTGGTACTTTAGTGTCGTGCCAAATGAAATTTTAGCTTTATCAATAATACCTGTTGCTGTGCTTCAGCTGTACAAAAGAAAGCTTGAAAAATTACTTAAAATATATGGTGGTTCACAGATAAAAATTGATGATAAAAGACTAACCTTAGTTAAGCCAAACCAAGGCTATGAAGCAAAAATCAGCCTTCGTAAAATAGTCGCGGTTAAAACATCACGTTGGTTGTTTCTAGACAAGACAATTTTATCTCTTAAAGATAATAAAGAAATTGAGCTTATTAATTTCTGTGATCAAAATAATTTACTAGGTAAAATAAATGCCGCATAAAAGCAGTTATTAACAGCATTGCCTACCAAGCACACACAGTTAAGAATTGATATTTATTAAAGGCTGGCAGTTATCAGTAACCGCCCTGCCCCATGCTTATTATTTACCAACCTGTATCATAGCTTGGAAAATTTACTGCTGTGACTTTTTAATATAGGCACGCGCCCGACTAACCTTTTCAATGCAGTTGGGATATTTTCCAAACTCTGATTGAACTTTAGCTGCCGTTAATAAACTTGCCGCTTTGGTATATTCTACAGTCCCACTAACCCCTTGTGTTTTTGCATAGTCTAACTCTTCATAGGCTATAGTTAGTCCATTATCACACTGCTTGGCTAGCGAGCTATTTGGATTGCCAGCACATCCAATAACAGCTGCAACAAGAAAAAAAACCATAAAAACTAAGATTGGTATACGCTTAAAAGTAACTAGCATAATTATTCTCCTGAATAATCATAAAAAATAATATGAATGGGTATTTTCTCTTTATCAATTTGCTGCTAATGCATCTAAAAACACATCAGCACGGCCTGTATCTGGTTGAATTTTTGCGGCAGGTATCTGCTCATTATTACGCCACTGTTGCACGGCATTTTGTTTATTACTGCCTGTGACGATAAAGAACAACTCATCTGTTTGACCAAGCCGCTGTGCTGTGAGCGATATTCGTTCTAGTGGCGCTTTAGGTGCATTGATAACTGCTATTGTGTTTTCAGTTGCATATGTTGCTTCGCCATTTGGAAAGAGGCTGGCTGTGTGACCATCTTCTCCCAAGCCCAGCAACACAAGATCAAACGTCGCTACATTGCTTAGTCGTTCATGATATTGCTTTGCGCCCTCTTCGGCACCTAGCTCCGCAGGTATGTTGTTAATTTGATTAGATGGTATGGAGACGTGGTTTAACCAGGCTGTTTTTGCCATGAAGTCATTACGTTGTGGGTCATCTTTTGGAAGACAACGCTCATCACCAAAATAAATATGCCAGGCATTCCAGTCTGTTTTAGCATCTACAAGTGTACGATAGAGAATAGTAGGCGTTTCTCCGCCTGCTAGGACAATAGTAAATCTCCCCTGCTTTTCGATAGCTTCTTCTGCTGCCAGCAGTAATTTTGATCGCAAAGCGACTACTAATTCATTTTTATCTGGAAAGAGATGCCAACGACGGATTTGTCTGTTGTTCATGAGTCAGATAGAGTTGCGCCAGTATTGATCGTCAGAATCAAATAATCGATCTGCACTTTTCGGCCCCCAGCTGCCTGCTGGGTAGCTATCTATAGAGCCAGTATCTTGCAGCCAATGGCGTAGCACCGGGTCAACCACTTGCCATGCCAGCTCTACTTCATCAAACCTTATGAATAGACTACGATCACCCTGAATAATATCCAGTAGCAATGTTTCATAAGCTTCCAACGGGGCTTCATCACTGTGACGGTATGATGCATTGAGCTTTGTCACACGTGTCTGCATACCCAACCCTGGCTGTTTGGCATGCAGTTCTATATGCATGCACTCTTCTGGTTGTATTGAGAGCACGATCCAATTTGGGTCTGCATGTTCAATGGGGGTTTTATGGAAAAGTTGTTGTGGTGGATGCCGAAAGCGGATAGCTACTGATGACAACGGTTCAGCCAATCGTTTTCCAGTACGCAAGTAGAATGGAACGCCTTGCCAGCGCCAGTTATCAATATAGAATTTTGCCGCTACGAAGGTTTCTGTGGCTGTTTGAGGTGCAACACCTATTTCATCCTGATAGCCCACCACTTGCTCATCTCCCACTTTACCCGCAGTGTATTGTGCGCGAATGGCCTGTAAGTGAACTGCACTTTTTGCAATAGGACGAATGGAACGTAGTACCTTTACTTTTTCATCCTGCAATGCATCCGCTTCCAGTACAGCAGGCGGTTCCATTGCTACGACGGTCAACAGTTGCATGAGATGATTTTGTAACATGTCACGCAGTGCACCGGTATGATCGTAATACCCTGCTCTACTACCAATGCCATGTTGTTCGGCTACGGTTATTTGTACGTGGTCGATGAAGTTACGATTCCATATCGGTTCAATCAGGGTATTGGCAAAACGAAAGACCAGTAGGTTTTGTACTGTCTCTTTGCCAAGGTAGTGATCTATTCGGAAGATCTGCTCCTCATCAAAATATCTGTGTAGCAAGGCATTCAATGCCCTAACGCTTTCAATATCTTTTCCAAAAGGTTTTTCAACCACAATGCGATGGCGGCCAGACTGTTTTGAGAAGCCAATATCAGAGAGCTGCTGGGAAACTGCGCCAAAATCCTTGGGATTGATTGCCAAGTAGAAGACAATATTTTCACAACTGCCCATACGGGGTTGGCTGATAACCTCCATTAGGGCTTTATAGGCTATGGGATCATGCAGATCGCCCGCGACATATTCAAAACGTTTGGCAAAGTTTTCATAGGCCGCTGTATTAAAACGGTCACCCGCCTGTTTTTCAACAACCTCTCGCATGTGGCTTTGCCACTCTTCCTGACTCCAGGGGCGGCGCGAAAAAGCAATCAGCCTGAGATCATCGTTTAGCCTCCCTGCAACTTCGAGATGAAACAATGCAGGCAGTAGTTTAAGGCTTGCCAGATTACCCGTTGCACCAAAGATTACAAAATAACAGGGCCCAGGAGTACTGTTCATCACTACTCTCCTGTCTTTACAGGATGGCCGCCAAAACCAAAACGCATCATGGAGAGGATTTTTGCCGAGTAATCATTATTGCCCTGCGATGCATAGCGCATCATTAGGCTGCTTGATATCACTGGTGCAGGTATGCCCTGCTCTATTGCCTCCAGTGCCGTCCACCGCCCTTCACCTGAGTCTGCAACAAAGGGGTGGATATCTGACAGCTCCTGGTCGTTTTTAAGGAAGTCAGCACTTAAATCCAACAACCAGCTGCGAACCACACTGCCATGCCGCCATGTCTCTGCTACCTCGGCCAGATCAATATCAAATGATTCATGCCCTTTGAGCAGTGCAAAGCCTTCGGCAAATGCCTGCATCATGCCGTATTCAATACCGTTGTGAATCATCTTTACATAGTGGCCGCTGCCTACTGGTCCACAGTGCATCCAGCCCTGTTCTTCGGATGGAGCAAGCGTCTTTAAAAAGGGTTCAATTTGTTGCACTGCTGTGGCTTCACCGCCTGCCATCAGGGTGTAACCATTTTTTAGTCCCCAGATGCCACCTGATACGCCAACATCAACAAACTGGATGCCTTGCTTTTGTAGCATCTCTCCACGAGAGACGGAATCTTTATAAAATGAGTTTGCACCATCGACGATGATATCGCCTTCGCTTAAAAGCGGTATTAGTTGCTCTATATATGAGCCAGTAATTTCACCGGCAGGAAGCATAAGCCAAAGCACACGGGGGGCAGCGAGAGATGAAACCAGTTGTTCTAATGATTCTGCCGCTTCTAAACCGCCCTCTTCTGCCAACGCCTTGGCTACTTCTGTATTGCGGTTATAGGCGATTAGAGATACACCTGCTTTGGACCATCGACGCGCCATGTTTCCCCCCATACGTCCCAATCCGATTAGACCTAGGTTCATGATGTTCTCCCGCTGAATTGCGTGGTTTATCTTATTTCAGCTACATATAGCGACTACTACTTTTAGTGTAGAACTATTCATTCTCTTTTGTAGAGACTGGTCGTGATTTATCTGTTATCCAATGACTCCATGAGCCGGCATAAAGGCGAGGCTCTTCCATACCAGCATGCACCATTGCCAAGATGTTATGCGCCGCAGTCACGCCTGAACCACAATATATAATGCTATCTCTTGCTGATGCGTTACCCAGCAGCTGGTTAAAACAATTCTTTAACACGAGTACGGAGTGAAAGGTGCCATTGGCATCCAGGTTGTCCATAAAGGGTGCAGATATTGCACCGGGTATATGCCCTGCAACCGGGTCGAGTGTTTCATTCTCGCCACGAAAACGGTCTGCTCCGCGGGCATCCAATAGCTTGGCATTCGGGTTGGTTTGACATGCAATAACCTCTTCTACGCCCGCTTCCATATCTACCTGTAGTTGAGGGACAAATGAGGCAGGCTCTTTTATTTGCACAGTATCTTGAATAGGCAGTTTTTCCTCTTGCCATTTTTGCCACCCGCCATCAACTACGGCCACTTTTTCATGCCCTAGCCAACGCAGTAACCACCACAATCTGGCAGCAAACATGCCGCCACCCTGGTCATAGACAATAACTTGTGTCAGTTGATTGATTCCCCATGCTGATAACTTTTCAGCCAGCACATCCACATCGGGCAATGGATGACGGCCTGTAATACCTGGAATGATTGGGCTGGAGAGATCATTATCTAAATGCGCATAAACAGCACCTGGAATATGCGATTCAAGATACTGCTTTTGCCCCCACGATGAATCTGCAAGGTCAAACCTACAGTCTACGATGACCCAATCAACATTGTTAATGTGATCGGCCAGATCATGTGTCGAGATAAGTGTTTTATAGGGCATGGTTATGGTCTACTTTTTTGATGCAAGATGGTTTCTAACATGTGTAACAAAACCTTCGACCCAATGATATCGATCTGTATCCCGAAGGTGGATATAGCTGGCCAGAAGATTTTTATAGATGATGCCATCGTGATGCCCATCTATACCTGTCCCACGCAGTACCTCATAGGCGAACTTGATATCCTTTCCAAGGTTTTCCAGTTTTGAGTAGTGGAACTCATGTGCGGCGATATCTTTTAATGTCTTTGGCAATTTACCCCAAGGGGCATTGGGTGTTTGATGTAATCGCACATAGCCTCGGCCCTGTGGGCGATCACACATGATGCAATCTGTAGGTATTACACCGACCATTTCATACTGTTTTCCTTGCCAGCTCAGACTGCGCGTTAGATACATCAGTCCGCCACATTCAGCATAAGCGGGGCCACCTGACTCTATAAAGTT
>Ga0316190_10000959_pt1 | contig 20625 bp, 24 predicted proteins | sample Eddworburrow2_MG_FD_204929 | JGI IMG/M metagenome (GOLD analysis project Ga0316190, IMG submission 204929) | Coastal sediment microbial communities from Maine, United States - Eddy worm burrow 2 | ecosystem: Environmental > Aquatic > Marine > Coastal > Sediment | place: USA: Maine | collected... | reverse complement strand
TCCTGCACCAGGTAGCCATCGCTCAGCTGGCGAACCGCCAGGTTGGCGCCGTGGGGAGGAGGGGCGGTGAGCACCCGGGTGTTCTTACGCTTGGCCTCCAGCCGCTCGATCACCCCGTCGTCGTAACCGGGGGCGATGATCACGTCGGCTTGGACCCCGGCTTCGATGGCGGCCGCGGTGTCGGCATCGACGGTTCGGTTGAGGGCAATGATGCCGCCGAAGGCCGAACGCTCATCACAGGCCAGGGCCCGGCGGTAGGCGTCGGCCAGGTTGTCGGCAACGGCAACCCCGCACGGGTTGGCGTGCTTGATGATGGCACACGTCGGCTTGTCACCAAGATCATGGGCCAGTCGCCAGGCGGCGTCGGCGTCGAACAGGTTCAGGTAGCTGAGATCGACCCCAGCGTGCTGCTCGACGTTGTCCCACCAGCTGGGGGTGCCTGCCACCCGGTAGCGGGCGCCGGCCTGGTGGGGATTCTCGCCGTAGCGCAGGCCTTGGGCCCGCTCCAGCGAGACGTGGATGGTGGGAGGTAGCGCCTCATCGGTTGCCACCAGTTCGTCATCGAACCACGACACGATCTGGGCGTCGTAGGCGGCGGTGTGGGCGAAGGCCTTGCGGGCCAAGGTGCGCCGCAGGGAGATCGACGTGCCGCCGGTCTCGCTCAGCTCGCCCAGCACGCTGGGGTAGTCGGCCGGGTCGACCAGCACGGTGACGTACTCGTGGTTCTTGGCTGCGGCCCGCAGCAGGGTGGGGCCGCCAATGTCGATGAGGTTGATCGAGGGGTCGCTGCCGAAGGGGTAGAGGTTGCCGACCACAATGTCGATCAGGTCGATCCCGTGGGTCTCCAGGTCGCGCAGGTGGGCCGGATCTCGACGATCGGCCATGATGCCACCGTGGATCCGGGGGTGCAGGGTGACCACCCGGTGACCGAGCATGGGCGGAAAGCCCGTCCATTCGGCAACATCGGTGACGGGAATACCTTTTGCCGCGATGGCCGCCGCGGTACCGCCGGAGGAGATCAGATCGATCCCGAGTTCATGGAACTCGGTGGCCAAGGCCACGATCCCCGCTTTGTCGTAGACCGAAAGGAGAGCACGCACTCTTCGAAACTAGCGGGCTGAGGCTCGGGCCACTGCTCTACCAGAAGGTAACGTCGACTACTCCAGGGCCGGGTCGACGCAGCCTTCGTCACCGCCGGTAGCTCCCGAGGGATCAAAGAACCGGGGTTCGTCGATGTGGCCCGAGCCTTCTTCGCCGGTTTGGAGAAAACGGACGATGGCGCCGGCGAGGGCGTCACCCGCCGCCTGGCGGTACTCGGGGGTGGCGAGCACGGTTGCTTCGGTGGAGTTGGAGATGTAGGCCAGTTCGACCAACACGCTCGGCACCGCGGGGCGGCGGACGATCCCGTAGGCATCCTCACCCTCGGTGTTGAGCACGGTCAACACACCGGCATCAGACCGGGTGGCCCAGTCGGCGTCGAACACCGACAGTGCGGCAAGGACCTCCTCATAGACAAGGCCTCCCAACCGTTTCGACGCATCGGAGCCGACCTGCACGTACACCTCGGTACCGGGGCCGTTGGCTGGCCCCGATACCGGTGTTGGCGAATTGTGGTGAATCGACACGAACACCTTGGCCTCCAACCGATCGGCCAGGGCCGCCCTGGTGGCGACCGGGATGCGATAGTCGCCGGTCCGGCTCAGGGCCACCGAGATGCCCTGGCTGTCCAGGGTCGAGGCCACCCGTCGGGCCACGTCGAGGTTGAGATCGGCCTCGGCCTCCCCGGAGGGGCCGATGGCCCCCCGCTCATCGCCCCCGTGGCCGGGGTCGATGACCACATCGGCTTCACGTAACGGCTGGCCCCACAACAACTCCTGCTCGTTGCCACACGGCGTCTGAACCAGGTAGCCGGTCTCGGTTCCACCGAGCACAGGCACCACCACACCCAGCGGGCTCACCAACGCCGGAGGGAGATCCCCCAAGTCGATGGCGGCCAACTGTTCACCCTCGGAGTTCGAGGTGGCATCGGGCTCGGGAGTGGTGTCCTCCTGCATTGCCGCCGCGTCGGTTTCGGCGCCGGCCGGCCCGGCCGAGGCCACGAGCGCAGCATCGAGGGGCCCGTCGCCAGCCTCGGCCTCAAGCAGTGTCGGCCGCTCACCTACTGAGCAGGCCGACACCGCCAAAAGGCACGCCGTCAAGAGTGAGAAGCGAAGAACCACCCACACAGTCAAGCACGCTCCGCCTCTGGCTCCACGGAGTCACCGTCGCCTGTTGCCGTGCGACCGTTACAGCGCAGCGACGATCTCCGTCATCAACACACCGCATTCGGTTGGGTTGTTGCCAATCAACGCCCCGGCATCGCGCAGGGCTTCCATCTTGGCTGCCGCCGTGCCCTTGCCGCCCGAGACGATGGCACCGGCGTGGCCCATCTTCTTGCCCGGAGGGGCCGTGACCCCGGCGATGTAGACGCTGACGGGCTTCGTCATGTGGTCCTTGATGAATTCCGCCGCTTCCTCCTCGGCCGAACCGCCGATCTCGCCGATCATCATCACCGCCTTGGTTTCAGGATCGGCTTCGAAGGCCCGCAGGCAGTCGATGAAGGAGGTTCCCGGCACCGGATCGCCGCCGATCCCGACGCAGGTGGTGACCCCGATGTCGTTCCCCTTCAGCTCCCACAGGGCCTGATAGGTCAGGGTTCCCGACCGGCTGACGATGCCAACCGGGCCTCCGGGCTTGGAGATGTGGTTGGCCGTAATCCCAATGTTGGCCTTGCCCGGTGAGATGATCCCGGGACAGTTGGGGCCGAGCATCTGGGTGTTTGGGAACTCATCCTTCAACTTGTTGTAGAAGTAGGCCTCGTCCTGGGCAGGCACACCCTCGGTGATGGCAACGATGAACTCGATGCCGGCCTCGGCCGCTTCGAGCACCGCTGCCTGCACGCCGGGGGCGGGGATGAAGATGCAACTGGCGGTGGCCCCGGTCGCTTCGACGGCCTCGGCCACATTGGCGAAGACGGGGATGCCGTCGACGTCGGTTCCGGCCTTCTTGGGGTTGGTTCCTGCCACCACCTGGGTGCCGTACTCACGATTGAGCAGGCCGTAGTAGCGACCCTGCGAACCGGTCAGGCCCTGATAGACGACCTTGGTTGTCTCATCAATAAAAATACTCATGGTTGCCTTTCCCTCAGCGCCTGGAGTCGGCGAGCTCGACGGACTTACCGGCCGCTTCCAACATGGTGTCGGCCATCATCAACTTGTCGTCGAGGTGGGGCACCAGGATGGCCCGGCCCTCCTCGGCGTTGGTCCCATCGAGACGGATCACGATGGGAGAGTCGATCTTGACCCGCTTCATGGCCTCGACAATGCCGTTCGCCACTTCCTCACCCCGGGTGATGCCGCCGAAGATATTGATGAAGATCGACTTGACGTCGGGGTCGTTGTTGATGACCTCAAGGGCACCGGCCATGACGTCGGCATTGGCCCCGCCTCCGATGTCGAGGAAGTTGGCGGCGTTGCCGCCGACCTGGTTGATGACGTCGACCGTGCTCATGGCCAGTCCGGCACCGTTGGCGATCACGCCAACCGAGCCTTCCAGCCCGACGTACTGCAGGCCCTTCTCGAACGCTGCCTGCTCCCGCTCATCACGGGGCTGGGTGGCCTCGTACTGCTCATAGTCGGGGTGCTCATAGATGGCGTTGCCATCGAGGCTAACCTTGGCATCGAGGGCGTGGACCTCGCCAGTGGGCTTGAGGATCAACGGATTGATCTCGACCAGGTCGGCGTCGCCCTCGGTGTAGGCGGTGTACAGCTTCAGCAGGATGTCGACCGCGCCGTCGGTGGCGGCCGGGTTGAGCTTGGCCGTCGTCACCCAATCGCGCGCCGCCGCCTCGGTGAGACCGACAACAGGATCGATGTGGATCTTGGCGATGGCGTCGGGGTTGGTTTCAGCCACCGACTCGATCTCGACCCCACCCTCGGCGCTGAGCATGCCGAGATGCTTCTTGGCCGAGCGGTCGAGGGTGAAGCTGGCGTAATACTCCTCGGCGATGTCGGAGGCCTTCTCCACCCAGATGATGTTGACGATATGGCCCTTGATGTCGAGCCCGAGGATGTTGCCCGCATGGGTACGACACTCATCGGCGTTCTCGGCTAGTTTCACCCCTCCTGCCTTACCGCGGCCCCCGGTGTGAACCTGGGCCTTGACCACGACCGGGTAGCCGACGCGTTCCGCGATGGCCACCGCCTCGTCGACGTTGTCAGTTGCCGCTCCGTCCGACACCGGAATGCCGTATGAAGCAAAAAACTGTTTGCCTTGATATTCGAGAAGATCCACGCTGGAGCCTCCGCCCCTTTTCCAGAAGGTGCCACGCTCAACGGCGGCCCGCCCACCGTGGCGGCGGGCGACCCTGCGATACTAGAGGCGTGAGAGCCAACAACGAGACTTCGCGCCTGGTCGATCCCCGATGCCAGTAGCACCAGGGGGGCCACCCCCACTTCGCCAGGTCGTGCTGCTGGGCCTGGGTGTGATCATGACCATGGGTACGATCCTGTTTTTTGTGACCCAGGCCGACACGCTGCTCAGTGGCGGGTCGCCGCTGGATGTGGATGCGGGCGAGGGCATCTATCGTCCGGGCGAGACCGAGGACCTGGCCGAGGCCATCGCCGATATCGGGCCGCTACTGCTGCCCGACCTCGCCGGGGGCGACGACGATATCTTCCTCCAGCACCTGGGCGACGACCCCGATGAAGGTTGGGTGGCCATTGCCGTCAGACCCCAGATCGCCGCCCGGGACTGTTTTGTGGCCTGGAAACCCGACGACCGCACCTTCGTCGACAGTTGTGATGGCACCGTGTACCCGGAATCGGGTGACGGCCTGCCCCACCACCCGGTGGAGGTAAACCGCGACGACGAGGTCGAGATCAACCTCGACGTGGTGGTCCCACCCTCCTGATCCGCCGATCGATTCGGAGTAGCACATGCTCTTGGCCCAGTTGACCGACACCCACATCCTCGACCCCGAACGCGGCGATGAGCAGATGGTGGACAACAACCACCGTTTGGCGCTCGCCGTTGAGGCCATCAACGCCGAGCACCCTCGGCCCGAGGTGGTGTTGGCCACCGGGGACCTCACCAACAACGGCCACCCTGGGGAGATGGAGCAGCTGGAGCAGCTTCTGGCCCCGCTCGAGGTGCCGTTGCTGGCCCTACCCGGCAACCACGACGATCAGGAGGCCTTCCGGGCCACGTTCGACATGGCCTGGGCCGACGACCACCTGAGCTGGGTCGCCGATCTTGGCGAGTTGATGATCGTCGGGCTCGACACAACCGTGCCCGGTCAACACCCCGGCCTGCTCGACGCCACCCGGGAACAGTGGCTGCAGGAGGCACTGACGGAGACGGCAGGACGACCAACCGCGATCGCCATGCACCACCCGCCGTTCCTATCCGGCCTCGATGCCATGGACGCCTCGACGCTGGGTCGGGCCGACGCCTTCGCCAAGGTGGTGTCGTCGTACGACAACATCCAGCGCATTCTCTGCGGGCACCTGCACCGACCGGTGGTCACCACCGTCAGTGGCGTCACGACCAGTTCCTGCCTCTCGACGGTGCATCACGTCGGGCTGAACCTGAACCCCGGAGCCAAGATCGAACTGATCCGCGACCCGGCGGGTTACCAGCTCCATCGCGTGAGCAACGGAAACTGGATCACCCATACCCGTTACATCGATACCGGCGAGGTTGCGGTCGTGCCCGCCTGGGCCCGGTAGTTTCGGCCGGCCCGGCCTGATCCGACGTCCATCCGGGCTTCGGTGGGAGCCCTCCACATAGCCGCCGCCTCGTGTCGTCCGCACAATCACCTCCATGGAACAACGACACGGAAACCAACAATGGAACCAGCCCTTCGATCGCCGTCGAGACAATGGCCCATTCAGACAACGGAGCGCTATCCGGCCCCGTTGGCGGGTGATCCTCCTCGCCGCCACCACCCCGCTGGCCGTGGCCGCCTGCGGTGCCAGCGGGCCGGCAACCGCAGCCGAGGTCTGCGACTCCTTCACCGAACTGGCCGATGAACTGACCAAGATCAACGGGTTCATCGACAACGGAGTGTTCAGCAAGGCCGGGAAGCTCGGCAAGGTTGCCGTCCGCTACGAGGAAAGCACACCGGTCATGGTTGCGGGCGAGGCACTCAAGGAGATCGCCGACCGCGATGAGGTGAGTCTTGGCACTCTCGACGATGCCGCTCAACCCATTGCCAATCTGTGCGGCCAATCATCGCTGATCAGCTCCAGCGCCCGACGAACCTTTGGCCTGGACTGAGCGATGACCAGGCAATCGAAACGAGATGGATCATGATTGTCCTCGGAGGCTGGGGGGCTTGGGGGAGCCTGATCACCACCTCGCTTACTCTTGCTCTCATCGACTGGCTGCCCGGCGACCAGGGGCGCGTGACCAGCGTCCTGATCGCCATGGTCGGTGCCTCGCTCTTCACCTTCGGCCAGTTTCTCCACGACCACGATGTCGAGGAGATGTTCGATCCGGTCGAGGGAACCCGGGTTGTTGTTCGGAACAAGCATCACTTCTTCTGGATCCCGATCCGGTGGTGGGGAGCCCTACTCGCGGCATCGGGGGTGGCCGGTGCCATATTCGGAGTCTGACCGCCAAGCCATGAACGCTGACAACTACACGATCGTCAGAGCGCTGCCGCCACAACACGGCCTTCCCCTCTACCCTGAGGTCCACTCCCTCGAGGCCGGGCCGGTGTTCACCCACGACGAGGGTTACCCCAAGTTGTTCCCGGTGAGTTCCATCGCGGTAGTCGATCCGCTACGCAACCGGCAACGACCGTTCTTAGCGTTCGACCGGTTCCACGGCACACTGGCCATCACGGAGCAACGCACCGTGTTCTTCACCGGGGACTACGACCGGGGCCGATCCATGGGGCTCGGCATCGGGTTTCTGGGATTGACCATCGCGGTCCTCAGCTGGCTGGTGGGCCGGAGTCGGGCCCGAAAGAGATCTCAAGGCCTGGCCTTGATAGGCCAGATCATGCATGAGCAGGTCAGGGAGATCACGACAGGTCCCGACAGTCTGATCATCACCTCGACCAGTCCCCTCTCGCCCCGACCGCTGGTCACTCAACTCGACTTCGAAGGCCGGGCCGACCTGGCGGTGGCCTGCCTCGCTCTACAGCAACTCACCGAGGCCAAGGACCGATGATCCGCCGACCGACGCCTCTCGATGCCGATGGGGCGCTAGCCACCCTGGCCGAGATGGGAGTCGATCTGGTCCGAGCAGCCCTCACAACCCCCGACGGCGAGGATGTCGGCTCGCCGCACCGGGCCGTCTGGTTGATGGATCCTGGCCGCCTCGAGCAACTCGACCGTCACGACCCGGTTGACGATCAGATAGTCGAGAAGTCGCTCCTGGGAATCAATCATGCGCACCCCTTCGGCCCGGAGGCGTTCTCGAATCGTTTCGAACGTCCGCCGGACGGCGCCTTGGCTCACACCCCAGACGTCGGCGATCTGGGCATGGGACGGCATTGGCGACCGGGACCCCAGCAGACGCGGCTCAGCCAACGTCACGGCGTAGTCGATCTGGGCTGGGGTCAGGTTGCGTCCATAGAACAGAGTCCCGGTGCGGCGCTTGGTCACCCCGGGCAGCGGATCGGCACCATCGAGAAAGTAGTCGACTTCATAGGTCGTGGGCCCGGCCGTAACCTGGATCCTCCCGTGCCCGACAGGAAGGGCAACGCCCGAGCCAGGAGGGAGATCGGTAACGATCCCGGTCTGGTGCAGGAGACGAAGCGGCAGAGTGGAACCGGTGTTGTGGATCGCCCACCCACTCGGTTGGTGCCGAAATCGGCCCGCCTCGCCGTGGAGGTAGGGATTGTCGACGTCGACGACGACCTCGGCCAAGCGGCCGAACCCCAACGAACCGACGGCCAGAGTCGACAACCCCATGAACTCGACGGTGAGACGTTCGTCGTGGCGTTCGGTGCAATCAGCCAGGGGGCATCACCTCGACGTTTCAGAACCCGATATTTTCAGGACAACAGGCTGCTGGGAGCTTTGCTGGGCCCCAAAAGCCTACATTCACACTATGATTCGGCGCCAGGTTTGACGCCTGGCATGGACGGGAGACCACAATGAGAACAGGGCAGACGACCCGGACGGCAGCGCCGTCGAACCGGGCACTGGTTGCGCTCGCTGCCGCCGCAATGCTGCTACTTTCAGCTTGCGGCACGGGTCTGGACAGCGGCGAGGAGGTCGGCACCGGCGACACAAGTCCGACCGTTGACGGTCAACTCTCGAACGACGAGCAAACACCGTCGGAGGATGATGACGGTGGCGCTCAGGAGGAGAGTGTCGAGTCCACGGCGACGACGGCGACCACCGACCCCCCTGTGCTGGAGATGCCCGAGCTCGTCGGCATGACCGAGGCCGAGGCCCGAACGGCCCTGACCGATCTGGGCCTCGACGCGCCGACGATCACCACTCGCGAGTCGTTCGAATCGGCAGGAACCGTACTTGAGCAGGTGCCGTCGCAAGGACTCGTCGTGAACGGAACGATCAGCCTGGTCGTGGCCGAATCGATCTCGGCCATTCCCGACTTCATCGGACTGCCTATTGCCGACGTGCGCCACTGGGCAGAATCTCGCGGCATAACAGTGCGCGATGAGACCAAGCTCGTCACCGATGCCAAGGCTGGCACGGTACTGGAGCAGGTGCCCTCGGCTGGAGCGCAAGCAAGCCAGGAGATCCTCGTGACGTTGGCCGAATCACCGACGATCGTCGAACTAACGAGCCTGGCGGCAGTGGACGAAAGCCGCTTCAGCGTAGAAGACATCGAGTTGAACGGCTCCCTCCACCCCAAGTCCCTGGTCTTCGAGGGCTGGTTCACGACCGGTTTCATCAGCTACAACCTCTCTCGCGACTGGGCTTCGTTGCAGATGACCCTCGGGATCGGCGACCGGAGCGACGCGGCGACAACAATCCAGGTTGAAATTGTTGCCGATGAGCAGGTCATCTACAACAACACCGTGGGTTTCGGGACGACGGTCGACGTTGAACTCGACGTCACCGACGTCCTGCGGCTGCAAATCAACACCTCCAAGCTCACCGGAGGACAGAACGCTCGGCTGGGCTTGGCCAACGCACGACTGCTTGGCGGCTCTCCTCGCACCGGGGGATGACCGACGCTCCCGATCTCTCGGCCTACGGCCTGATCCTCGGCGAGCTGCTCGGCCAGGGCGCCAGTGGCACCGTCTATGAAGCCCAGCAGACGGGGGTTCACAACCGAATCGTGGCGGTCAAGATCTTCGACCCCGCCCTCTTCGTGGCCGACGAATCACTGGCCCGGGAGATCGAGTCGACCAAGCTCCTGCGCCACTCCAACCTGCTCACGGTTTACGATGGCCACACCACAGGCGACCCCCGGTTCCTGGTTCTGGAGCGGGCCCAACCCGAACCACCCAGCCTGCCGCTGCGACTTCAGGAGATGGTGGTGGTGGGGATCAAGCTCAGCTCGGCCTTGGCGCTGGCCCACCAGGCCAGCATCATCCACAGCGACATCAAACCGGACAACGTCTTGTGGCACGGGGGTGAGCCACTCCTGAGCGACTTCGGTACTGCCCGGATCGATGCCCAGACCCGCTACCGAGAAGATCTTGGTTTCACCCCCATGTGGTCACCACCGTGGATCCCCGGGGCTTCGGCCGATCGGGACAGCGACGTGTGGTCGTTGGCGGCATCTCTGATCTGGCTGCATTGGGACTGGGAGCCGGGCCGGATCGAGTGGAGCAAGATGTCACCCGACCTCACCGAGATCTTCGGGGCCGCCATGCCGTCGCACCCCTCGGACTGCTCCCTCGGGCCTGAGCCCGCACTGGCACTGGGCCAGCTGCTGCAACGCTGCCAGCACGGCCGACATTGGCCCGTGACCGACTTCCCCAATGCCACCCAGGAGAACTGGTCACCGACCACGGCTTCTCAATCCACCCTGATCTCGGGCCGACCCGAGGGCGGTGTCAGTCCGGGAACGACAATCCAGGTCGGCCTGGCCGGACCACCGCCCCCGGTGACCGCATTCGACAATCGGGGAGTGGCCGGACCAGTCGCCAACGACACTACGGTGGTGCGTGTCGGCACCGAGAGGATGTCGACCCAACCGACGGCCGCCGCAGGCCCGGCCGAACCGACTCGGCGTCGACGTTGGTGGGCCGTAGTACTGGCCGTGGCCCTGATCGGGGTCGCCGGGGTCGTGGCTTCGCAACTCCTGGCCGACCAGCAAGCCAAGACCGGCGAGTCTGAGGCCGGCGACACCCCGGGATCGGCCTCGGAATCGACCACCAACCCCAGCACGGCATCACCGTCGGCTGCACCCAACGTGTCGGCAGCGCCTGGCGACGAAGAGGCAACCTCTCCAACCGCCTCCGGCGGAACCACCCCAGCCGCGAATCAAGCGACAACTACTGCCACCGGAGAGAACGCGGGGATCGATCCGATCCAGTCGGTTTTGGTCTCGGCTTCGAACCGCCAGGGCGATCTCGACATCTACCGCCATCTCCCGGACGGGACGGTCGAGCTGATCGTGGACCGCGCCGTTGACGACTACGCTCCGTCGCTGTCACCTGACGGCTCGCGTGTCGCCTTCGAAAGCAACGACGGTGGGACCAGAGCCGTCTACATCGCTCCAACCGACGGGTCGACCGAGCCCCGTCAGGTCTCACCGTCGGACTCCGAAGCGGCCGAGCCCGCCTGGTCGCCGAGCGGGGACCAGCTGGCCTGGTCGTCGCGCGCCGCCGGCAACTGGGACATCGTCGTACACGACCTCGACACTGGCAGCGACACCGTGGTCGTTACCGGTGCTTCCGATGATCGCCAGGCCAATTGGTCTCCTGACGGGGGGTCCCTCGTATTCAGGAGCGACCGCACCGGCAACGGCGACATCTACCGGCTACGGCTCGCCGATCAAAGCCTGCTCCGAGTCACCGACAACCCGGCGGTCGAGGGCAAACCCTCGATCAGCTCCGATGGCGCCATTGCGTTCGAGCGGCGGATCGACAGCGACACCGAGGTTTTCAGCGTTGCCGGCGACAGCAACGATCAGCCGGTTCGTAGAACAAACCATCTCGGCTTCGACGGGTCACCGACCTTCGATCAGGATCGCCTCGTTGTTGTCCGTCGGAACGGATCGAACAGCTCCATCGTCATGCTCGACGGGGGACGCGAGGTCGAGCTGCACACATCTGCTGGACTGACCCAGGACATACGCATCGGTTGACACAACCGTGACCTCACGTCACCCGCCTCACCGTTACTACGACATCCGGAACTCGGGCTGGTGCCGACGAATCTCGCGGCGGGCGATGGTCATCTTGTGGACCTCGTCCGGCCCGTCGGCGATTCGCAGGGTCCGCATGTGGGCGTACATGTGGGCCAGCGGGGTGAACTGGGTAACACCGGCGGCGCCATGAACCTGGATGGCCCGGTCGATGACCTTGAGGGCCATGTTGGGGATGGCAACCTTGATGCCGGAGATCTCCTGGGCCGCCGCCTTGTTGCCGACGGTGTCCATCAAATAGGCTACGTGCAGCACGTACTGGCGGGCCTGATCGATCTCGATGCGGGCCTCGGCGATCCAGTCCTGGACCACGCCGTGTTGGGCAACGAGACGACCGAACGTCTCCCGCTCAAGGGCCCGGTTGACCATGAGGGCAAGGGCCCGCTCGGCCACACCGATGGCGCGCATGGTGTGGTGGATACGACCCGGACCGAGGCGGGCCTGGCTGATGGAGAAGCCCTCGCCCTCGCCGCCGAGGATGTGATCCTCGGGCACCCGTACGTTCTCGTAGATGACCTCGGGGTGGCCACCACGATCGTGGTAGCCAAACACGTGGGGGTCACGACCGAAGCTGATCCCAGGGGTGTCCTTGGGGACCACGATCATCGACTGCTGACGGTGGCGCGATCCGTCGGGGTCGTTCTTACCCATGACGATGAGCACCTCGCACGAGGGGCGCAGGGCGTTGGAGGAGAACCACTTGCGGCCGTTGAGCACGTACTCGTCGCCGTCTTTGTCGATGCGCAGCTCGATGTTGGAGGCGTCGGAGGAGGCAACCTCGGGCTCGGTCATGGAGAAGGCGGAACGGATCTCGCCCTCCAGGAGGGGAGCCAGCCAGCGTTCCTTGACCCGCTCCGAGGCGTAGAGGTTGAGGATCTCCATGTTGCCGGTGTCGGGGGCGGAGGAGTTCAAGGTCTCCGAGGCGAACGTGACCTTGCCCAACTGCTCGGAGATGGGGGCGTAGTCGAGGTTCGACAGCTTCGTTCCCGGCGCCTGGGGATCGAGGTGGGGGATGAAGAGGTTCCACAGGCCCCGCTCGCGGGCGGCGGCCTTCAACTTCTCCATGATGGGCGGGGTGTCGTGGACGTTGTCGAGGTTGGCGTACTCTTCGTAGTACTCCTCCTCGTTGGGGTAGATGAAGTCGTCCATGAACGACATCGTCGCCTCAAGCGTCTCCTTACCCTTGGCAGTGGTTTCCATGCTCATGCTCCCGGGACGTTTTACCGATGCCGTCATCGGAGGCGGCACCGTCTCTCTATATACAAGTCCTTGCTACCACCTCGGGGGCCCGGGTGCGAGCTGAGATCGAAGCAGGGTCTAGCGACCGAGCTTCTTGAAGTTCACTCCTTGGGACTCGAAGAATGCCCGGTTCTCCCTTGTGAGGAAGCCCCGACCCGAGGCGATCTGGGGGAGCTCGAACGAGCCCCCGCTGTTGACCTCGACCACCACCGGGCCGTTGTCGGTGATGGCAAGATCGAGGGACTGGTAGCTGATGGCGGAGAACAGCTCGGCGGTCCGTTGGTTCAACTCGACGAGCTCGCCCCACATCGGCAACTCCATGCCGACGAGTTCGGCCCCCGTGTCGGGGTGGACGGTGTGACTGACCTGACGAGGCCCTGTTCCCGATACTGCCCTGGCGATAACCCCTGAATCTGGATCAACGTCGGCCAGAAGATTTCCGTCACGCCAAAAGTTGTCAGCGACATTGCCCCGAACGGGAATCTTCAGCACGGCGGCAGCCAACCTCACCGACCCGGGGGTCACGAAGTTCATGGTGCGGACGGTTGCGAGCGCGGTCGACATGGCGCCGAGCGCCTCGTGGTTCTCAACAACCTCCTGCAGGATGTAGGCCACTCCGCCGATCAGCTCGTTGACGAACTCATCACAGCTCACGGCCATCCCGTCGCCGAGGGTCAGCAAATCCCCGTCCACCCCTTCAATTCTGAGGGCCCCGAGGCTTCCAAGGAGGTTTTTCGGTTTCCCGAAGAGGGGAAATCGAGCCCCGGTCAGAAACTTGGCCAGGTCCTGGCCGGAGCGGATGGTCGGAGTTTCCCCGTACTGCGTTTCCGAGCCGTCGATGACGGCCACGACAGGGATCGTTGGCAGGCCAGCGTCGCCCAGTATGTTCGCCGTCTCCCACTTGTCGGTGGTCCGGGGCGACCATTCCAGGTCGGCGCAGTGATCATGGATCGGCCAGTGCACCGAGTCGGAGACGAATTCCTTCTGCTCCTTGGCCTTGAGTTTGTACAGACCGAACGCAAGATAGTCCGCCGGCTGGATTCGGCCCGGGAAGCGCAGAGCCCGGTGGGCGGCGTGACTCCGCTGCTGCTTCCTCGACGATTTCACCGAGGTCGTCACCTTGTTGCTGGGCGGCGAAGTCGCGCCCTGGCAGGGACTTGGGGTCAAGCTCTTCCAGCCCCCCCGGCACCAGCCGCCTGTTCTCACCTGTCGCCTCATCGGTGGTCATGAGCCCAATAGTTTCACACCATTCCGGTGGTGTCGTCGCGAGCTGAGAGCCTCCACCTGGAGCTTGGCCGACCGGTTGCCGGGCGGTGGCCGAGGTGCCAGGCTGATCCCGTGCCCGATCTGCAGACCACCTTGCTCTCCCCCACCCCGATGACGATCACCGGCCCGGTTCGTGCCCCTGGTCAGATGCTGGCCGAACAGGTCTACGACGACCATCTGAGCGTGCACGACGACGAGACGGCGGCCAAACTCGGCCTCACCGGCGCTCCCATCGAGGGCCCAACACACTTCAGCCAGTTCGAACCGCTGCTGGCCTCGCTGTGGGGTGAGCGCTGGTTCTCCCATGGCTGCCTCAGCGCCCACTTCCTCAACATGGTGGTTGAAGGCGAGGAGGTCCAGGCCACGGTGACCGCCCCCGGCCCCGGAGCGGCCCAGGTTCGGATCGACGCGGCCAAGCCCGACGGCACCCCGGTGCTGACCGGCACCGCCTCGATCGGACCCGATCACCCACCGACCGAACTGGCGCCCCGAATCGAGCGGGCCCAGGCCAACCCGCCGACTGACGGCGAGCTGGTGATCCTCGATCGGCTGTCAGTGGGCCAGAAGGGTCGAACGGCCGACGTGGTGTCGACCGGGGCCGACGTGAACTACGGCGACCTGTACCCGTTCACCCTGCGTCAGAAGCTGGCATCCATCACCGAGTCGTTGACCTGGCACGACCCCGAGGCCGGCTCAGCCTCGCCCTGGGGTCAGGCCGTGGTCCCGATCGAGATGTTGAGCGTGCTGGTCAACGCCGGGAGTCGGGGCTCAGGCTTCGCCGCGCGCCAGCCCTCGGTGGGGTTGTTCATCGACCTCCAGGTCTGCCTGCTTGGGACCCCGGTGCTGGTCGATCACGAGTACCGGGTGGAGCGGGAGATCGTGGCCCTGGCCCAGAGCCGACGGACCGAGTCGTACTGGGTCCGTAGCCTGCTCATCGACGTGTCGAATGAGGTACCGGCGGCCGAGGTGCTACTCCACTCCGGGGTGTTCAAGGACTCCTACCCCGACTACCCGCAGCGCTGACCCCCACCTGTTTCCTCCACTCCGAAACTCGGGCACCTTGGGGGCAAAAATCCACCTCTGGGTGCCCAAATTCGATGGCCAGGAGAAGGGATTGACCAAAGCTACGGATTACCGTCCTACCCTGGTAGTAGAGTTTGAATATGCCCCGAGGAAACCCTTCGCCCAAGCTCGCAATCACCGTCGACCCCGAGGTCCACGCCGGGGTGCTGGTGGCCGCCAAGGAGGCCGGAGTCAGCGTGTCGGCCTGGATGACCGAGGCAGCACGTCGCGCCTTGCTGATTCGGGAGGGGCTGGCCGGAATTGCCGCTTGGGAAGCCGAGCAGGGAGCCCTCAGCGAAGCGGAGCTGGCGAACGCCCGAGGGCGAGTCGCCGCCCAGCAGACAACCGCCCTGGACACCGACCAACGCCGATCGGCATGACGGTTGTTTACGACGCCGGAGTTCTGATCGCAGCAGATCGCAACGATCGAGCGACCTGGGCGGATCACCGCGTGCGTCTGGAGTCCGGCATGATACCGATGACCACGGCCCCCGTCGTCGCCCAGGCCAGCAGGTCCGCCCGCCAGGTGCCGCTCCAACGATTCCTGTCGGGGTGCCAAGTGGTCGAGTTCACCGCCGACGACGCCCACAACGTTGGCGCCCTCCTCGCCGCCAGCGGGACCTCAGATGTTGTCGATGGCCATGTCGTTTCCGTGGCGGTCAGCCTGACAGCCACTGTCCTGACCTCCGCCCCCGGCGACATTGGTCGCCTCATGGATGCGACCCCAAACCCAGTGCCCGTGGTGAGCATCTGATCGGTGACGAATCGGCAGAACGGGGCATGCCGATCTCGAAACTCGGGCACCTTGGGGAGAAAAATCCACCCTTGGGTGCCCAAATTTCAACGGCCCCACGCCCGCTCGATGCGCAACACGGCGCGGAGCGGGCGGCGCGGCGCAAGAAAACTTGCCAAAGTGGAAAGCTATAGCTACGTTTCCACTATGGAAAGTTATGACTCGCCGAAAGCGTCACTTGAAGCGATCGAGAAGGGCTCGGTCATGGCATGGACCAGGTACCCGCCCGTGCCGCCGTGGTTCTACCCCATACTCGGCGCCACGATGGGCACACTCTCGATGATGGTGCCCTTTGGCCGGTTCAACCCGGTCGCCGCCGTGGCCGCCAGCCTCGTGGCCGCCGGGGCTTCCGGAGCCACCGCCGGGAGCTATCGCAAACTTCGGGGCCAGACGCCGATCCGCAACATCCCGCCCGAGCTTCAACGCCTGATCACCGCCGCCGTTAGCATCATCGTGATCGTCTATGGCGGTCTTTTTGTCCTCTCGTTCACCCCGTTCTGGCCTGCCAACCCCGCGCTGGGGGCGATCCTGGCCTGGATCGCAGGCGCACCCTTCGAACGGCGCTACCGCCAGGCGGCCGATGCCGCCGAACGCCGAGTCGGGCTGCAATGAGACTCGACGGGCTTGACCCAGTCATCCACGCCCCCAAACGCCTGGCCATCATGTCCCTGCTCTGCTCGTCAGCCGACGCTGATTTCACCTTCCTGCGTGACCAACTGGTGGTCTCGGAGTCCGACCTCTCGAAGCAGATGAAGACCCTGGCTGAATCCAACTACGTCAAGATCCACAAGAACGGAGCAGGACGCGGCAGCGTCACCCGGTACTCGGCAACCCGCGCCGGTCGTAAGGCACTGACCCAACACGTCGAAGCCTTACGCTCCATTCTCGAACCAACCACCGGCGACCCCTCAGACCTCGACGATTCATAGGCGACCGTAGGAGTTGCCAGCTTCATCAAGCGGAGCGTCGGGTCGCCGTGTAGGTTCTCGGCATGCCGCCAGCCGGGTTCGACGCCGTCCTCTTTGACTGGTGTGGCACCCTCGTCGACTACCCCAGCGAAGAGGCACGATTCCGTCCCATCCTGGAACGGCTTGGACGACCCGCCGACAACGCCGAGGTCGCCCGACTAGCCACCGCCTTTCGCCAGGCCGCCGAGCATCCCAACGCCATCGAGGCCGACAAACGCTGCGACCTCTCCGCCGCCGACCATGTCAACACCAAGGAGGTGATCTGCGACATCGCAGGCATCGACACCGAGTTGGGTCAGGCGATCGAACGCAGCTACGGAGACCTCGATACCTACACGACCTACGACGAGGTGGTGGAGGTAATCACCGACCTGTCCGACAACGGGATCGAGATCGCCATCATCAGCGACTTCCACGTGGACCTGCGACCACACCTCTCCTCACTCGGCCTGCTGGATCGGATCGACGGGTTCGCCATCTCGTGCGAGGTCGGAGCAATCAAACCCGACCGCCGCATGTTCGAAGCCGCCCTGGATCAAATCACCGCGCCACCCGAGCGATGCCTGATGGTCGGCGATAACCCCAAACCCGACTGCGGAGCCGCCGCCCTCGGGATGACAACGCTGATCCTGCCCGTCCCCGCCGGCCCGAGGCCACCGCTGCTCAAGCGGGTTACGTCGTTGGCCCTTCCTGGCCGGTGATGTCGCCGGCGGCATGGATATCGCTTTCAAGCTCTCGGCGCATCTCGCTGACGATCTGTGGCGCACGATTGGTGTAGTCGTTCCATTCGGGGCGGTCCATGGCGCTCGGATCGTCAAAGATCTCAGCGGCGACCCGGATCGGGGCAGCGGTCACCACGGCCAGATTGAGGGCGTCGCTGGGGCGGGCGTCGAGTTCGTGCGTCCCGGCCGGCCCATCGATGATGACCACCGCGTAGTAGATCCCGGCGACCAGCCGGGTGATCCGCACCTCGACCACCCGGGCCGAGGTGGCTCGGAGGATCCCGGCGGCGAATTCGCAGGGAACGGTCGGGGCATCTCCTCTGCCTCCAGGCCGATGGCCAGCGAGGTTGCCTCCGGGAGCCCGATCCATAGCGGAAGCGCACGTTCGGTGTCGTCTTGGAGCACGACGACATGGAGGCGGCGACCGGTGTCGGTGCCTCCGGCTCGCACGTCGGCATCGGTTACATCGAGCCAGTTGGTGGATTGTGTTGTGGGGTTGGACATTGGGGGTACCTCCGGGAGTAGGACTTCTTGGGTCAGACGAGCAGCGAGGGCGTGGCGCCCCTGGTGAAGACGGGCTTTGACAGCCCCGACGGTGATCTGCAGTTCGGCCGCCGTTTCTCGGTAGGTCAGCCCTTGCAGGTAGAACAGGAACGTGGCTTGGCGCTGCCCAGGGGGGAGCACGTCGATGGCACCACGGACCTGTTCGGCCATGAGCGACGACTCGGCAAGCTCGTCGGGGCGTGGAGCGCCGTCAACAACGTCGGCCGGTTCGATCAGACTGGCGGTTCGTGATTGTCCCAGCCAGCGGCGGGCAACGTTGAGGGCGATCCCCGACAGCCACGGCCCGAACCGATCAGGATTGCGGAGCCGGGGGAGGCTGACCAGGGCCAAAACAACGGCCTCCTGGACGGCATCGTCGGCCAGATGGGAGTCGTCGAGCATGCGTCGGGTCAGGGCCGTGACCATCGGCCGATGCCGCGTCACCAGCTCGGCGAAGGCCTGCTTGTTCCCACCGACGGCCCGAGCAACCAACTCAGCGTCACCCAGTGAACCCGGAACAGGAGAACGACTCATGTCCCATAGTGCACCGGTAGGCGCCGCGGGTTCGTCGCGATCTCGAAGTGGCCGCCGAGGGTTGAGGTGCGCTGACCTCAGAAGTCGAGCAACTCGGCGAGGTGGAGCCGGAACGTGTCGATGCCCTCGAAGGTTCGAGCGTGCATGCCGATCTCGATGGCCCCGGCCAGTTTCGACGGTGAGTCATCGGTAAAAAAGATCGCACTGGGACTCACTCCCAGAGCCTGCGAGACATACTCGAAGGCCCGGCGGTCGGGCTTGGCGTAGCCGATCAGGGCGCTGTTGAAGATGGCGTCGAAGCGATCGTCCACCCCCAGGGTCTGCATCTCCTCAGCAATGGTGTCGGTGCCGTTGGTGAGCACCGCAACCACGAACCCTGCCGCCCGGAGCTGATCGACAAGGGCCATCATGTCCCAATCGATCCTGCCCTGGTCGGCCTGCCAGTCGGCCGCCGCCGCCGGACTCCCGAGGACCACACCAACACGACGGCCCCACTCGGCACGAGAGATCTGCCCCGTGATCACCTGCTCCAACAACGACGGTTCGAACGCGGCGGCCATCAACGCTCCCTCGGCAAGACCGTGACGAGCCTCCACCTCAGCCACGTTTCCAGGGCCAAAATGACGAACCACACCGTCGAGGTCCAGCACCACCGCTTCGATCGACATCACGCCAGTCTGCCCTCCACGACCGGGTCTGCGGTCAGTGTGGAATTCCATTACTTTCCTGATAGGTTAATTAACCGGTACCGAAAGTGAGGAAGGTGGGTCTGATGGCGGCAGCAAGTGCAGTGCTCGACGACGCTCGGCTGGATGAAACATTCGCGGCCCTTGCCAATTCGACTCGGCGGGCGATTTTGGCTCACTTGGCCCACGGGGAAGCGACCGTGAACGACCTCGCTGAACCGTTCGACATGACCCTGCCCGCGATCTCCAAACACATCAAAGTTCTCGAACAGGCCGGGCTCGTCACCCGCAGCCGCCGAGCCCAGTTCCGGCCCTGCACCATTGCCGCTGCGCCACTGGCCGAGGTGGCTGACTGGACCGACCAGTATCGCCACATCTGGGAAGACCGATTCGACCGCATGGACGAGTACGTCCAGAACCTGCAAAACACCCAAGACAAGAAAGAAACGTGATTCATGACTGGAACCAAGAACGTCCAGATCGAGCGCACCTTCGACGCACCCATCGACCTGATCTGGTCAATGTGGACCGAGGCTGAGCATTTCGCCAACTGGTACGGACCCATGGGGGCCAAGATCCCAAAGGCCGAGATGGATGTAACGGTCGGTGGCCGCCGCCACATTGGCATGGAGATGGAAACCCCCAACGGCAAGATGCAGATGTTCTTCATCGGGGAGTACCGGGAGATCGACCCCAAAACACGCCTCGTCTACACCGAGGCCATGGGCGACGCCGACGGCAACGCCATGACCGCCGAGCAGATGGGCATGCCCGCCGGCGCACCAATGGAAACCTCCGTCGTGGTCGAACTCGAAGACCTCGGCAACCAAACCAAAATGGTCATGACCCACATCGGCGTTCCCGCCGACTCCCCCGGTGGTCAGGGCTGGACGATGGCAATCGACAAACTGGAAGCCCGCATCGCTGAACTCAAGGGCTGAGCGGCATGGAATCAGCGGTGATCAGTCAGCCAACCGCCATCGCGATGACCGCTGGGATACCGGTCGATGGCCACGAGATCGGTTGTTCCCACTGATCGCCGCCGGTCAGCTACCGGCCCGACCGCCGCCTTCGACCTGATGGTTCTAGTGTGGATCAACTCATCCGCGATGGTGAGAGAATGAGAGTGGAGCATGACCGACGAGGTCGACCTTGACGCTGAAGGCCTGAGCGCCCGCCGGCAGGTCGACTCGGGCAGTTTCGCCACGATGTACTCCGTCACCCAGAAACACCTCACGCCAACGTCGAGGTGAAGGGCCTCCGTCACTCCCCGGACTTCACCGGCGTAGCGGCGGGGGTTGGGTCGCTGTTGTTGGCGCTGGCCGTCATCATCATCAGCCTCAGCCTCAGCCCCAGCGACGAAGCGGCGACCGACTCCAACAAAGCGAACGATGATGGTGCCGACGCGACTGAAACTCCTGGGGCTCCGCTGTCGCGAGTCGGTTGGCCAGCTCCATTGTCCTCGA
>Ga0316190_10000957_pt1 | contig 20641 bp, 17 predicted proteins | sample Eddworburrow2_MG_FD_204929 | JGI IMG/M metagenome (GOLD analysis project Ga0316190, IMG submission 204929) | Coastal sediment microbial communities from Maine, United States - Eddy worm burrow 2 | ecosystem: Environmental > Aquatic > Marine > Coastal > Sediment | place: USA: Maine | collected... | reverse complement strand
GAACGCAAACAAACTGCGGATTTTCCTGAGGCGGAGGCTATCGTGCCATCGTACCACCGGCCGGGGCGATCGCGTGTGCGACCTCGGACAGGAAGCAGATCTTAAACCGGCCGTGGCACTCCGGTCGATCAGCCCTCGACGACTGTTTTTCTGGGCGCCGTTGCTGTTGGCTGGCTGTCAGGGTATCTCGACACAACCGGTACCGACGGCTATCGATGCAGAGTCTGCTGCTGGCGGTGTGATTCGGCAACTGGGGCACGACGACTCCGAGACCGGCTGCCGGCTCGACTACAGGGTCTATCGCCTGGCGAATGATCCCGGCGGGGTGCGCGTGGTGTTGGCGCATGGATTTTTGCGTGATCAGGATCGCATGCGGGGCTTCGCGGATGCGCTTGCGCAACGCGGGCTACCGACACTCACGCTGGATCTTTGCAATATGCGCCCATGGGACGGCGCCCATCGGCAGAACGGTCGCGACATGGTGCAACTGGCGCGTCGGCTCGGTGCCGGCCACGTCGTCTATGCGGGTTTCTCGGCCGGTGGCCTCGCCGCGTTGGTGGCCGCCAGCATCGACCGCGACGCGATCGGCGTGTTTGCGATGGATATTGTCGATCGCGACGGGCTCGGGCAGCAGTTGGCGGCAGAGCTTTCGATACCGATCGCCGGACTGGTTGCCGATCCGTCGTCCTGCAATGCCCAAAACAACGGGCTGGCAGTCTATGCGGTGGCGTCCGACGCCAGGGTGCGGCGATTCAGTGGGGCCACGCACTGCGATTTCGAAACGCCGACCGATGCCTTGTGCGAGCTGCTGTGTGAACCGGGTGGGCGTTCGCCGGGTGAAACGGTCTTGACCCGGCAGGCGATCGCACAGGCCGCGCTGGACACCGTCGAGGCGATGGCGGCGGGGCACCGGGCTGGGGGTACTGTGCAGGCACCACCATGATGCGGTCTCAACAACTTGCCCGTTTGTCGACGTCGAACTGCGTCCTGCGTGAGTTAACGGGCTCGACGTGAAGACACGCCGGCCCGCCCGTGATCGGCTGTTCACTCCGGGCATCGTGGCCCGTGACGACTCGCGAGGGTGCTCATCCCCGCAGGTTCTCGGGGCAGTAGCCTGCCCCGGCGATCGGAAATGCCGATTTTCCGGGAATCTGGGATGCCGGCGACGGCATCCCGCTCGTGAGTCCATGCCTGTCATGTCCAGCGCGCCGCACTTATCGAGCATCGACTTGTCTTCGTGCCGCTCGACGCGTACAAAGCGAAGGCGCAAAAACAATTCCCGGTCGGTTTGTCGCGGCGCAGGCAATCAGACCAATTACTGATCAGACCGCTCGGGTGAGTCTCGCGGAGACAGCACCGGGCCGTCGTACAGATGCACGACAATGTCAATGCCTTTTCCGTTTTCGGCCATCGTGGGCCAAGAAGAAATGAAGCTCGCGCTGCTGATTGCGGCAGTCGATCATTCGGTCGGCGGCGTGCTCGTATTCGGTGACCGTGGCACCGGCAAGTCGACAGCGATACGCGCGCTGGCCGCCCTGATGCCCAACATGGCGGTCGTCGCCGGCTGCCCTTACCAGTGTGATCCGGCTTTCGACCGGCCAATGCTGTGCGAGCAGTGCAACGCCGACAAGTCCGGCAAGGCGGCCAAGACCCGCTCAGTGCCGGTGCCGGTGGTCGATCTGCCGCTCGGTGCGACCGAGGATCGCGTCATCGGTGCGCTCGACCTGGAGCGAGCCCTGAGCCATGGCGAGAAGGCATTTGAACCCGGTTTGCTGGCGCGCGCGCATCGTGGCTTCCTGTATATCGACGAGGTCAATCTGCTCGAGGACCATCTGGTCGATGCGTTGCTCGACGTTGCGGCGTCCGGCGAAAACGTGGTCGAGCGCGAGGGCCTGAGCATTCGTCACCCGGCGCGCTTCGTACTCGTCGGCAGCGGCAACCCGGAGGAGGGGGAGCTGCGCCCGCAGTTGCTCGATCGCTTTGGTCTGTCGGTCGAGGTGCGGACGCCGAACGATCTGAAGACACGGGTCGCGATCGTTCAGCAGCGCGATCTGTTCGAGCGTGACAATGAGGCGTTCGTAAAGAAATGCAGGCGCAAGGATGGTCAGGTGCGTCGCCAGTTGGCCAATGCGCGCGAGAATCTGTCCGGTGTCGAGGTGCCGCCCGATGTGATTGGATTGGCGGCGCAGCTGTGCATGCTTCTCGGTACCGACGGCCTGCGTGGCGAGCTCACCTTGATCCGTGCATCGCGCGCACTGGCCAGCCTTGAGGGTAAACAGCTTGTCGGTGAGGAGGAGCTGAAGCGGGTCGCACCGTCGGCACTGCGTCATCGACTGCGTCGAGACCCGCTCGACGAGGCGGGCTCCGGCACCCGTGTGCAGCGCGCGATCGACGAGCTATTCGGCACCTGACGGGGTGTCCGGCGTCACTGGCCCGCGTTGGTACGACGCCGATCTGGCCGCGGCACTGCTCGCCGTGGCACCGGCCTGGCTGGGCGGTGTCGTGCTGCACGGCCTGCCCGGACCGGTCCGTGACACCTGGCTGGCCCGTTTTCGCGAGTTGCTGCCGGCATCCCAATCCATGCGCCGCGTGCCGCTGCATGTCAGCGAAGGCCGACTCTTGGGCGGCCTCGATCTCGCCGCGACCCTGCAGGCCGGCCGGCCGGTAGCCGAGCGCGGATTGCTGGCCGAGAGTCATCGCGGCGTCGTCGTGCTGGCCATGGCCGAGCGGGCCACGCGATCGACGCTGTCACATCTCGGTGCGGTGTTGGATTTCGCCGAGATCGTCATGGAGCGCGATGGTTTCAGCGCCCGTGTGCCGGTCGAGCTGGGTATCGTTGCGCTGGACGAGTCTGTCGCCGATGACGAGGGGCTGAGCGATGTGCTGCGGGATCGCCTGGCATTGCGCATCGACCTGCGCGACTTTGGTATCCACGATATCGACGAGACGCCGTACGACCAGGCAGCGGTGATAGCGGCACGGCAGTCGCTGCCCGCAGTGATGCTCGATGCCGGACAGATCAATACGATCTGTGCGCTGGCGGAGACCCTGGGCGTGCAGTCGCTGCGCGCCTGCCAGCTGGCGGCCAGAACGGCGCAGGTCAGCGCCGCGTTGAGCGCTCGCACGGTGGCCGAGGAGGAGGACATCGCGGTGGCCGCACGTCTCGTGTTGGCGCCGCGGGCCACTGTCCTGCCTGTGCCGGAAGCCCCCGAAGAAACCGAGCAGGACACACCGCCGGACGACCGTTCCGCAGCGCCGGCCGAGGAACGGGAAACCACCGCGCCACAGGATGACGAGCACGCCGATGCCACGGATGAGAAGCCGGCGCCGTCACCGGATCAGCCGCTGGAGGATCGGGTCCTCGAGGCCGCGCTCGCGGCAATTCCGCCACACCTGCTGGCGCAGCTGAAAACCGCGGATATGCGACGTATGCCGAGCCAGTCCGCAGGCAAGTCGGGCGCGCTGCAGCGCAGCAAGCTGCGCGGCAGGCCGATGGGGGTGGTGCGCGGCGATTTGCGCTCGGGCGCGCGGCTTAGCCTGATTGACACGCTGCGCGCGGCGGCACCCTGGCAGAGGGTGCGGCGGGCCCGCTACCGGGGCGAGGGAGAGGGCGGCCGGGTTGCGCAGCCACGGGTACTGGTGCGGCCGGATGATTTTCGCGTGACCCGATTCAAGCAGCGCGCGGAGACGACGACTATTTTTGTAGTCGACGCGTCGGGTTCGGCGGCACTGCATCGGCTGGCCGAGGCCAAGGGCGCTGTCGAGCTGCTTCTGGCCGACTGCTACGTGCGCCGTGACCAGGTGGCGCTGATTGCGTTCCGCGGCAATAGCGCCGAGTTGCTATTGCCGCCGACGCGCTCCTTGGTGAGGGCCAAGCGCAGTATCGCGGCGCTGCCGGGCGGTGGCGGCACCCCGTTGGCGGCCGCAGTCGACGCGGCAGGCGTGCTGGCCGAGCAGATCCTGCGCCGCGGTGGCACGCCCGGCGTGATCTTTTTGACCGATGGACGCGCCAACATTACGCGCGAGGGCTCTACCGGGCGGGACCAGGCACTGAGTCAAGCCTTGGATAGCGCCGCTTTGCTTCGCATTGCGGGCGTTCGCAGCATGGTCATCGATACGGCGCCGCGTCCGCACGCCAACGCCGCGAGACTGGCCGACGCGCTGCAGGGCCTGTATCTGCCGCTGCCACATGCCGATGCCGCGGCCTTGTCGCGCGCGGTCCAGACCGCCGCCGGCAGCGATTCCCGCACTGCGCGTTGACAGGTTGGCGGTATGGCGAGACGAACCGATGTGACCCACGTTAGCTGCCAGGCGCTCGACTGGGCACGGGACGGTCCGGGCTGGCCTCATGCCGACGCCAGCCGGTTCCTCGATGCCGGCGGCCTGCGCTGGCACTTTCAGGATATGGGGACGGGGCCATGCGTGCTGTTGTTGCATGGCACGGCGGCGTCGAGTCATTCCTGGGCCGGCCTGGCTCCGTTGCTGGCCGCGCATTTTCGCGTGATCGCACCCGATCTGCCGGGACATGGTTTCAGCAGCGCCGGTCCGCCCGACAACGCCTCGTTGGCCGGCATGGCGCGGGCCTGCGGCGCGTTGGCGTCGGCGCTGGAGATCGATCCGGTGCTGGTCGTTGGGCACTCGGCGGGGGCGGCTGTGCTGGCGCGGATGTGTCTCGACGGCTGTATCACGCCAAGCGGTCTGGTCAGTCTGAACGGTGCCTTTCTGCCGTTGAGCGGTCTGCTCGGCCAGCTCTTCTCGCCGGCCGCAAAACTGCTCGCCAATCTGCCGATGGTGCCTCGATTGTTTGCCCGTCGTGTGCTCGACCGGCGCCTGGTCGAGAAGCTGGTGCGCGAAACCGGCTCGGTTCTACCGGACGATGCGATCGATAGGTACCACCGGCTGCTCTGCTCACCCGACCATGTCGCCGCCGCGTTGCGCATGATGGCGAAATGGGACCTCGAAACACTGGCCCGGCAGCTGCCGGGCCTGCGGCTGCCGCTGTACTTGGTGGCCTGCAGTAACGACGGTACCGTGCCGGCGGCGCAGGCCGAGCGTATCGCTGGCCGCCTGGCCAATGCCGAACTGCATCGGGTCGAAGGACTGGGACACCTCGGCCACGAAGAAGATCCCCGACGATTCGAACGCCTGATCCTTGATCTGGCCGGCGAACTCGGCCTGTCTGTCGGAACCGACGATACCGGACACTCACGGGCAAGATAAGCCGACACAAAAAACGGATTCGCGTAAGCGGGTTCGGCTGCTATACTGTCCATTAAAATGGACACGCAAAACGTAATCATTAAATGACACATATGCCGCAGCGGGTCGCCGGGGCGCTGCAGCGCCGCAGAAGTCGCCATGCCGTGGTCATCGGTAGTGGATTCGGAGGTCTGGCCGCGGCCATTCGGCTCGGTGCCCGTGGTTACCGGGTGACCGTTCTCGAACAGCTGGATGCACCTGGCGGCCGGGCGTATGTCCATAAACAGGACGGTTTCACCTTCGATGCCGGGCCGACCATCATCACCGCGCCCTTCCTGCTCGAGGAGCTGTGGCAGCTGTGCGGGCGCAATCTGGCCGACGATATCGACCTCCGGCCGATGTCGCCGTTCTACCGCATCCGCTTCGACGACGGTCAGATTTTCGATTATTCGGGTGACGCAGAGGTCAACAAGCGCCAGATCGCGGCGTTCGCGCCGGCCGATGTTGCCGGTTACGAGCGTTATATGGCGGCGAGCAAGGCGGTATTCAGGGTCGGCTTCGAGCAGCTCGGTGACGTGCCGTTCAGTTCCTGGCGTGATATGGCGAGGATCGTTCCGGACATGCTGCGCTTGCGCAGTCATCGATCCGTTTACAGCATGGTCGCCAGCTACGTCAAACATCCGCGATTGCGCGAGGTCTTGAGTTTTCACCCGCTGCTGATCGGTGGAAACCCATTCTCGGTGACCTCGATCTATTCGCTCATTTCGCACCTGGAGCGTCAATGGGGCGTGCACTCGGCGATGGGCGGTACCGGTCGCATCGTCGATGGCATGGTCAGTTTGATCGAAGGGCAGGGCAACCAGCTCTGTCTGAACACCGCGGTGGCGGAGATCCTGGTCGATAACGGCGTGGCGACCGGTGTGCGCCTGGCATCCGGCGATGTGGTTACGGCCGATATCGTGGTATCCAATGCCGATGCGGCCTGGACCTACAGAAACCTGCTGCCAGCGCACACCCGTCGTCGCTGGACCGACAGCAAGATCGAGCGTGCACGCTATTCGAACGGTTTGTTCGTCTGGTACTTTGGCACGCGCCGGCGTTACGAGGATGTGCCGCATCACACCATCATGCTCGGTCCACGCTACCGCGAGCTGCTCGAAGACATCTTTCGGCGCAAGCTGCTGGCCAAGGATTTCAGTCTCTACCTGCACCGGCCGACGGCTACCGACCCGGATCTCGCACCACCGGGTTGCGATACCTTTTACGCCTTGTCACCGGTGCCGCATCTCGGCGCTGACGTCGACTGGCAGACACAGGCCGAGCCTTATCGCGCCGCGATCGAACAGCACCTGGCCCGCACGATGCTGCCCGCGCTGGGTGAACAGATCGTCAGCTCGCGCGTGACCACGCCGCTCGATTTCCGCGATCGTCTATCGTCCTTCCAAGGCGCCGGTTTCAGCTTCGAACCGATCCTTCAGCAGAGTGCCTGGTTCAGGCCGCACAATCGCAGCGAAGATGTTGATCGCTTATTCATCGTCGGCGCGGGTACGCACCCGGGTGCCGGCATCCCTGGTGTGCTCTCGTCGGCACGAGTCCTCGACAAGGTGGTTCCTGATGCTGTTGACCTCTACTGACATGGCGATGCGCGACAGCGTGCGTGCCGATCTGCACGATTGTCGCGACCAGCTGCGGGTGGGTTCGCGTTCGTTTCACGCTGCTGCGTTCCTGTTGCCGTGTAGTTTCCGCGAGCCGGCCTCGGCGCTGTATGCGTTCTGTCGCGCCGCCGACGATGCCGTCGACGAAAGCGACGATGCCCATGCGGCATTGTATCGGATGCATCGAAGACTCGACGCGATCTACGCCGGTCAACCTCAAGGCGGTGCGGCCGATCGTGCACTGGCGGACGTCGTAGCGACATTCGATTTGCCCAAGGCGCTACTCGAGGCCCTGTTCGAAGGATTCGCCTGGGACGTCGAAGGTCGCCGTTATGCAGATCTGTCGGGTGTCATCGCCTACTCGGCACGCGTGGCGGGTTCGGTCGGGACCATGATGGCAATCTTGATGGGCGTGCGCGATCCCTGTTTGCTGGCCCGCGCCAGCGATCTGGGCGTTGCGATGCAGTTGACCAATATCGCGCGCGATGTCGGCGAAGACGCCCGCGCCGGACGTCTCTACCTGCCGCAGGACTGGCTCGACGAGGCCGGTATCGATGCGCAGGCTTTCACTGCGGACCCCCATTTTTCACCGGCCCTCGGCAGCGTCATCGAGCGCCTGCTCAACGAGGCCGGCAGGCTGTACGCGCGTGCGGACAGCGGCATTGCCCACCTGCCCCGACGCTGCCGACCGGCGATACACGCCGCGCGATTGCTTTATGCCGAGATCGGTCTGGAGGTGGCACGTCGGGGTTTCGACAGCGTGAGCCAACGTGCCGTCGTGTCCGCACAACGCAAGGCAAGGGTATTGGCCTCCGGTTTGCCGCAGCTGGCACTGATGCCTGATGCACTGCTGCACGAGTCAGTGTTGCCCGAGACCCGTTTCCTGGTCGCGGCGGCGGCTGTCGAACCATCCGTCGGGATGGTGCATGCAGCGGTTCGGATGGGATTGCTTGCGCGTATCGAGAACAAGTTCGTCTGGGTACTCGACCTGTTCGAGGAACTGGACCGGCGCGAGCGGCAGCGGGCCGCGCAGTCTCAACTGGCCGACGAATCGGTCGTCTGAATCTCACGCTGACCGTCGTCTGCGATGAATGCGGATCTGCTCGCGCTGGCTGAACTGCTGTTGATCTTTGCTGTGGTGGCCTGGTTCGGCATATCACAGTTACGCGCGCTGAAACGCGACGCTAACGAAAACAAGCCGTCTGCGGAGGATCGTGCCCACAAACGGCGCGAAGACGAAGACGGCTGACCCGTGTCAGCCGCGCACGAAGCGGGCGCGTCGCGGCATCCGAAACGGTAGCAGCAGTTTTACCCAAGGCTGCCGGAAACGTGCCAGAGACAGGCTTTCATGCATCGCGGTAACGCGCTCGCCGAGCAGTTGGGTGTCAATGATCGAACGTGCGTAGAACGGCGTGTCTTCCAGCGTCTTGCGGACCTGAGGGTTGCCGTCTTGCTCGCATTGGCTGGCCCGTGCGATCCGCCAGATGGCGGTCTTTGGCAGTTGCCGGTCCGGTGGTGGTTCGAACGTCGAGATCCGTCCGGTGTCGTCGAAGCACAGTCCCAGCGAACGCGCCGGCTGGTCGCGCAGCCTGGCATGGTAAAGCACGCCACACCTGCCGTTGGCCAGCATCGCGCGCGACCAGTCCCAGCGTTCGAATCGCCTCTCCAGCGGCTCGTCTCCCCAGTTGCTGTCGAAGTAGGCGTCGCCCCGCCAGCGTAATGCCGGTTGTTGCATCTCGACCTCGATGCGCGCCCGTGGGGCGATAGGGCACCACTGGTGGTGGGCGTCGCGATCGAGGTCGAACGGCCGGTTCGACAGATACGGCGCATACAGCCGAATTTGCCCGCGCAGGCGTGACGGCAATGGGACAGTCATCTCAGCGATATCGACGACCAGGCAGTCGCGTTCCCAGTGCAGCGCGCTGGGGCCGATGGCGAGCTGCGCCGGGCCTCGCTGCAATGCATCGTTACCGCGCTCGGTCATCGCCCAACGTTTACCCGCGGCGCCATACAGCGCGACGTTGAGCGCGACGAAGCGCTCCGCTGGCGGCGTGCCTTTGCGCCTTGCCCGGGCGTAGTAGGGTGAAAACACGCTGCCGATCAGCGCGATCAGTGTGATGCCGTGGCGGTGGTCATCGCTCAGCGCATCGATGTACCACCACGCATAGCCACCTGGCTGGACCGCGCGATCGAACGCTGGTCCGCGAGCAGGCTCTGCACGGCCAGACGACCCGACAGTGCCGCCATCGGGATGCCCGGGCCAGGATGCGTGGCCCCCCCCGCCAGGTAAAGCCCCGGTATCCGGGTGCGGGCCGCCGGTCGTGTGAACGACGCCCGCCAGCCGTGCGAGGCCTGGCCGTACAGTGCCCCGCCGCTCGCCGGGAACAGGCGGTTGAAATCGCTCGGGCTCGTGACCACGGTTTCCGTCGGCTCCGTGTCGAGTTGCAGACCGCAGCGGCCCAGTGTTTGCCATGTCGTTGTCATGCATGCCGCGATCTCCCGGTCGTCAAAGTGATGGCTATCGCCGATTGCTGGTGCATTGGTCAGGCAGAACAGGCGCTCTTTTCGAGGGTGTGCGTCGCCCGGCGTCTGACGGTCCTGGGCACAGACGTAGACTGTCGGTTCCGTTGGCAGCTGGCGGCGGCCGAAGATGTCGTCGAACTCACGTTGGTAGTCGCGCGAGAAAAAGACGTTGTGATGCAGCAGCGGGAAGCCTTGCGCGGTTGCGCACAGGCTGAAGGTCATCGCCGACAGCGAGCGGGGTGCCTTGTCATAGCCGTTGACGGCCCGGCTCGCGTGCTCGCCGAACAGGCCGCGGGCCACCGCTGCCGGGTCCGCGTTGCTGATGACTGCACAACAGGGCTGGGCCTCGCCGGTGGCGTCGCGCACCATGGCGACGCTGCCGTGCTGCAGTTCAATGGCGCTGATCTCACGCCCGAAGTGAAAGGTCACACCCAAATGCTGGGCCAGGCGTGTCATGGCCCATGCCAGTTGGTGCATGCCGTCGCGCAGAACCCAGACGCCTTCCTGTTCTACATGTGCCACCAGCATCAACGTTGCCGGTGCGAGGAACGGTGAAGAACCGCAGTAGGTGGCGTAGCGGCCAAACAACTGACGCAGGCGTGGATCCCGGAACTGACTCTGCAGCTTGCCCCAAAGCGTGCCGAACGGCTTGATATGCCGTATGCCGCCGAGACCCTCGGTCAGCGTGCGCTGGGTCAGGCTGAGCGGGTTGGGGCGTTGAGCGCGGATGAAGGTATCGTCGAGTATTCGGAAGGTCTTCCCGGCCTGACGACAGAAATCAACATAGCGCCGGCCCTCGGCGGCGCCGGCGAATTCACTGATCGCCTGTGCCGATCGCTGTCGATCGGCGAACAGGTCGAGTCGGCTGTCGGTGTCCCAGGCATGGCGCGCCAGGATCTCGAGCGGTGCGACCTGCACTCGCTCCCCGAGCACGGCGCCTGCCTCGTCGAAGATCATCTCGAACACATCGCGCAGTGTGAATACCGTCGGTCCCGCATCGATATGCGCATCACCGATTTCGACGGTGCGCATCTTACCGCCTGGCGCAGCGGCCTTTTCATAGACCACGACATCGACGCCGCGAGCGGCAAGCGCCAATGCGGCGCTCAGTCCGCCGATGCCGGCCCCAATCACAACAACTGGCGATGAAAGCGCTTTTATGCCGGACCTCGCGTCAACGTTGACCTGTGCGGAATAACTGTCTACGATAAGTTACACTAACTAGTGTCTATACACAACGACACTCAACTCTTCAGCCGGGGGGCGTTATGCGTGATGCAGATTCGAAAATCGAGGAAGTCTTGGATGCCGTCGTCGGAGGGGCAACTGACCGTACCTGTCCGCCGCTGCTGGCGCGCGCAGTTCGCTATGCGGTGTTTCCGGGTGGCGCGCGGCTGCGTCCCAAGTTGTGTCTTGCGGTGGCGGCAGCACACGGCGATGACGATCCCAGGCTGTCCGCTGCCGCCGCGGCGGCTATCGAATTGCTGCACTGCGCTTCGCTGGTGCATGACGACCTGCCGTGTTTCGACAACGCCAATGAGCGCCGTGGCAAGCCCTCGGTACATGTCGCCTTTGGCGACCAGATCGCCGTTCTGAGCGGTGATGCGTTGATCGTGCTGGCCTTTGAATCATTGGGGCAGGCCGCCAGCGAGTGCCTGGCCCCGGCGCGCCTGTCCAGTCTGCTGTCGATCACCGGCCGCGCCGTCGGCATGCCGTTCGGTATCTCCGCCGGCCAGGCCTGGGAGTGTGAACCGACGGTTGATGTGTCCAAGTATCACCGCGCCAAGACCGGGTCTCTGTTCGTTGCGGCAACCTGCGCCGGTGCGGCGGCAGCCGGCGGCGATGCCGAGCCCTGGACCCTGCTCGGGGAGCGCATCGGCGAGGCCTATCAGGTGGCCGATGATATCCGCGACGCGACTTCGGATGCCGAGACCCTCGGCAAGCCCGTTGGCCAGGACCAGATACACGGTCGGCCCAGCGCCGTTCAGGAATCGGGCATCAGCGGCGCGGTAAACAGGCTGCGCGGATTGGTCCAAGAAGGTGTGGATTCGATTCCCGCTTGTCCCGGCGGTGATCTGCTCAAGTTGCTGATCCTGGAAGAGGCAAAGCGCTTCCTACCGAAGGAAATGGCACGCCGGGCAGCCGCCTGATTCGGTTTGAGCGTCATAGAGCCTTTGTCGGACGGCGTCGACCTGGCGCCGGGTCCGCATGGGTCCGGCCTGCGCGACCGCTGGTTGGCGCTGCGTGATCGCCTGTTGCGCAGCGCGAGGTTCCAGCGGTGGGCGGCGCGGTTCCCGTTGACCCGGCCGATTGCCAATCGCCGCGCACTGCAGCTGTTCGATATATCGGCCGGTTTCGTCTACTCCCAGGTATTGAAGGCCTGCCTGGAATTGGACCTGTTCGAGCAAGTCGCGACCGAGCCGGTCCCAATTGAGCGGCTGAGCGAGCTGACGGGCCTCGCCGAAGGACCGATGGCGCGACTGTTGCTGGCCGCGCAATCCCTCGAATTGCTTCAGCAGCGCAGCGACGGACGCTGGGGCCTTGGACCGCACGGCGCTGCGCTGCTGGGAAATCCGGGTATCGCCGCGATGGTCCGGCATCACACCCTGCTTTACGCCGACCTTGCGGATCCGGTTGCGTTGCTGCGACAGCGGAAGGGCTCGCAGTTGTCCGCTTACTGGCCTTATGCCGTCAGCGACTGTCCGAAGTCACTCGACGACCGACAGGTTGGCGCCTACAGCGAGTTGATGGCGGATTCCCAGGCGCTGGTCGGCGGCGACATCCTCGATCACTACTCCTTGCGCCGCCACCGTTCGATGCTCGATGTGGCCGGTGGCGAAGGCGTTTTTGCGTCCCTCGCGGCGCAGCGCTGGCCGCATCTGCGCGTGGCACTGCTCGATCTGCCGGCGGTCGCTCAGCGTGCCCGACAGCGTTTCGATCGGCTGGGCCTGGATGGACAGGTGAACGCGCATGGCGGCGATTTCCTGCAGTTGCAGGCATTCGACGGCGTCGATCTGATCTCGCTGGTGAGGGTGCTGCACGATCACGATGACGCGCTGGCGCTGCAGTTGCTGCGCGCGACACGCCGGGCGCTGCGCCCCGGTGGCCGATTGCTGGTCGCCGAGCCGATGGCCGGTACACCGGGCGCGGAACAGGTCGGCGATGCCTATTTCGGCCTGTATCTCTGGGCCATGGGCAGCGGCAGGGCGCGCCGTAGCGAAGAGCTGCGCGGCTTGCTGCAGCAGGCCGGCTACCGTAGCTGCCGCGAGATCAGGACCTCCAGGCCGTTACTGGTCCGCCTGTTGGTCGCGCAAGCCTGATCTTCCCGTGTCGTTTTAGATTGACAATATCAGATGTCTAATTAAACTGACATCAAAGGGGCGTCTGTTTGCAGCCGTCCAGTTCAACCGCCGAGGTACCTTGACTTGAGTCTCGCAACGACCGCCGTGGTCTTCGAACAACCGGGATGCCTGGCCCTGACGGAGCTTGATCTCGCCGTGCCGGGGCGTGACGACTGTGTGGTGGACATCGAATGGAGCGGTATCAGCACCGGGACCGAGCGACTGCTGTGGCTCGGCCAGATGCCTGATTTCCCGGGCATGGGATATCCACTGGTGCCCGGCTATGAATCCGTTGGCCGTGTAAGCAGCGCGGGTGAGGCGACTGGCCTGACCGAGGGGCAGCGCGTATTCGTTCCCGGTTCGCGGGGTTTCGATGGCGTCCGTGGTCTTTTCGGCGGCGCTGCCGCTCGGGTTGTCGTCCCGGCCGATCGCCTGGTGCCACTGGGCGAAGCATTCGCCGAAGAGGGGGTCCTGCTGGCGCTGGCGGCCACCGCTCACCATGCCTTGGCCGTTTCCGGCCAGCCGGTGTTGCCCGAACTGATCGTAGGCCATGGTGTACTCGGCCGCTTGATCGCGCGCCTGGTCATTGCACTCGATGGCGAGCCGCCGACGGTCTGGGAGACCAATCCCACCCGCCGTGGCGACGATCAGGGTTACCCCGTTGTCGATCCCGCTGCCGATTCCCGATCCGACTACCGGGTCGTCTGCGATGTCAGCGGCAACGGCACCATCTTCGATCAACTGATCACGAGGTTGGCACATGGCGGGCTGATCGTGCTTGCCGGTTTCTACGAGCAGCCGGTGAGCTTTGCATTCCCGCCCGCCTTCATGCGCGAGGCACGCCTGCAGATCGCCGCCGAATGGCGTCCGTATGATCTGCAGCGGGTGATGCACCTGCTCGAGGTCGGCCGACTTTCACTCGACGGCCTCATCACCCACCGCGAGTCACCTGTGCACGCAGCTGCCGCCTATCACACGGCATTCGATGATGCCGACTGCCTCAAAATGATCCTCGACTGGAGAGCCAGCCAATGACCGATCCGCGAGCGACTTCCGTTGCCGTTCCCACACAATCCGGCCCACGTGATGGCGCCGCAGTGGAGGTGGCGATCGACAGTAGCGCGCTGGCAAACTCGCCGGCGGCGGCCAAGACACAGATCATCGCGATCTATGGCAAGGGCGGTATCGGCAAGAGTTTCACGCTGGCCAACCTGTCTTACATGATGGCGCAGCTGGGTAAGAAGGTGCTGCTGATCGGTTGCGATCCGAAGAGCGATACCACGTCGCTGCTTTTTGGCGGCAGGGCCTGCCCCACAATCATCGAGACGGCATCGAAAAAGAAACTGGCCGGCGAGGCCATTCAGGTCGGTGATGTGTGCTTCAAGCGTGACGGAGTCTACGCGATGGAGCTCGGCGGCCCTGAGGTTGGGCGTGGTTGTGGCGGCCGCGGGATCATTCATGGATTTGAAACGCTCGAGAAGCTCGGCTTCCACGATTGGGATTTCGACTACGTGTTGCTGGATTTCCTTGGCGACGTGGTCTGCGGTGGTTTTGGTCTGCCGATTGCCCGCGATATGTGTCAGAAGGTAATCGTGGTTGCGTCCAACGATCTCCAGTCGCTTTACGTCGCCAACAACGTCTGTTCCGCCGTCGAGTATTTCCGCCGCCTCGGTGGCAACGTCGGGGTGGCCGGCATGGTCACCAACAAGGACGATGGCAGCGGCGAAGCGCAGGGATTCTGCAAGGCCGTCGGCATACCCGAACTGGCCTCGATTCCAGCCAATGACGATATCCGTCGCAAGAGCGCCAACTACGACATCATCGGCCACCCGGATGGCGAGTGGGGGCCGCTGTTTACGGAGTTGGCGCGCAATGTCGCCGAGTCGCCGCCTCATCACCCGACGCCGCTGACCCAGGACGGCCTGCTCGATCTATTCGCTGGCGATGCGGTAGGGCGTCACGTCGTGCTCGATCCGGCCACCGTCGAGGACATGTGTGGCCAGTCGACGATCACCAAGCCTTCGCTCGAGGTCGTCTATGACAGCGTCTAAGTCATCCGATGACGTGAGGAATGACGCTGCAGCGATCGGGGTCGCAGGCGCGGCGTCGCAGGACGGTGCCGGCTGCCATGCCGGGGCTGCCGAGATGGGCCGTGCGGCCGCTGCTGCCGGCAAGAGCGATGTGCTTGATCAATATGCCATCGACTATCCCACCGGTCCGCACGATCAACCCCAGAGTATGTGCCCGGCTTTCGGTTCACTGCGGGTCGGCCTGCGCATGCGGCGGACGGCAACGGTATTGAGTGGCTCGGCTTGTTGCGTCTATGGCCTGACCTTCACCTCACATTTCTACGGTGCCCGGCGCACAGTCGGCTATGTACCGTTCGATTCTGAAACGCTGGTTACCGGCAAGCTTTTCGAGGATATCCGCGAAGCGGTGGTCCAGTTGGCCGACCCCGAAAAGAACGACGCTATCGTCGTGATCAATCTGTGCGTGCCGACGGCATCCGGTGTCCCGCTCGACCTGCTGCCCCGGCAGATCAACGGCGTTCGGGTGATCGGCGTCGACGTGCCCGGCTTCGGTGTACCGACGCATGCCGAGGCGAAAGACGTGCTGGCCGGTGCGATGTTGCGCTACGCGCGTACCGAGGCCGAGCAGGGACCGGTACAGCAGCCGGCGCAGGGTCGCAGCGGTCGTCCCGCGGTGACTCTGCTGGGCGAGATCTTCCCGGTGGATGCGATCGGCATCGGCCGCATGCTCGAACCACTGGATCTGGCGGCCGGCCCAACGGTGCCGACACGGGAATGGCGCGAGTTGTATGCCGCGCTCGACTGCGCCGTGGTGGCCGCGATCCATCCCTTCTACACGGCGTCGATTCGCGAGTTCGATTCGGCAGGGCGTGTTTGTGTCGGTTCGGCGCCGGTCGGTTATGAAGGCACGGCAGCTTGGCTGCGGCAGATCGCGGGGGCCTGCAACATCGGCCAGTCACGCCTGGCCATGGCGAGTAATGCCGTCCTGCCTGCGATCAAGGGTGCCATGGGTGCCAATCCCATCGACGCCCGCATCACCCTGTCGGGTTACGAGGGCTCCGAACTGCTCGTTGCGCGGCTGTTGATCGAGAGTGGCGCTGACGTGCGCTATGTGGGTACGGCATGCGCGAAGACGCCCTGGTCGGAAGCCGATCGCGATTGGTTGTCGGCCAAAGGCGTCATCGTGAAGTATCGCGCATCGCTCGAAGACGATCTGGCGGCCATGCGGGAATTCAAACCGGATCTGGCAATAGGCACCACGCCGGTCGTGCAGAAGGCCAAGGAGAGTGGTACGCCTTCGCTGTACTTCACCAATCTGATCTCGGCGCGGCCGTTGATGGGGCCAGCCGGCGCCGGTTCGCTGGCGCAGGTGATCAACGCAGCCCTGGCCAGTCGGGGCAGGTTCGATCGCATGCGTGATTTCTTCGAGGGTGTCGGGCAGGCGGACAACGCCGGCATCTGGGAAGGGGTGCCGCCGGACCACAGCGGCTACAGGGAAGGGTTCCGCAAGCAGCTCGAACGTCAGTCGAAACGCCGCAAGACCCAGGAGATGGTGTGATGCTGGTGCTCGATCATGACCGCGCGGGGGGCTACTGGGGTTCGGTCTACGTGTTCACCGCGATCAAGGGTCTGCAGGTGATCATTGATGGCCCGGTCGGTTGCGAAAACCTGCCGATCACGTCAGTACTGCATTACACGGATGCTTTGCCCCCGCATGAGCTACCGGTCGTTGTCACCGGACTGGCCGAGGAGGAACTCGGTCAGCATGGCACCGAAGGCGCGATGCGGCGCGCACACACGACCCTTGATCCGCATCTGCCCAGCGTTGTGGTAACCGGGTCGATCGCCGAGATGATTGGCGGTGGCGTCACCCCGGAAGGCACCAATATCGAACGGTTCCTGCCGCGTACGATCGACGAGGATCAATGGCAGAGTGCCGATCGTGCGCTGTACTGGCTGTGGCAGAAGTACGGCATGAAGCGTGGCGTCAAGAAAACCGCCGAGTCGGCAAAAGACAAGGTCAAGCCCAGCGTCAATATCATCGGTCCGATCTACGGCATGTTCAACACCTGGTCGGATCTTGCGGAGATCCGCCGTCTGATCGAGGGCATCGGTGCAGATATCAATATGGTTTTCCCCTTGGGTGGCCATCTGGAAGACGTCCCGCGCCTTGCCGACGCCGATGTCAATGTCTGCATGTACCGTGAGTTTGGCCGCCTGCTATGCGAAGAACTGGATCGGCCCTATTTGCAGGCGCCGATCGGCCTTCATAGCACGACGGCGTTTCTGCGCAAACTCGGCGAGACACTGGGACTGGATCCGGAACCCTTCATCGAGCGCGAGAAGCACACGACGATCAAGCCGGTCTGGGACCTGTGGCGGTCGGTCACGCAAGACTTCTTTGGCACCGCCAGCTTTGCGATTTCCGCCAATGAGACCTACACCCGCGGGGTGCGCCATTTTCTCGAGGAGGAGATGGGGTTGCCATGCATGTTTTCGTTCGCACGCAAGCCTGGTGTCAAGCCCGACAACGCAACGATTCGCCAAGCGGTTCAGGAAAAGACGCCATTGATCATGTTCGGCAGTTACAACGAACGGATGTATCTGTCCGAGATCGGCTCACGCGCGATCTATATCCCCGCCTCGCTGCCGGGGACCATCATCCGTCGCCATACAGGCACGCCGTTCATGGGTTACTCGGGGGCAACTTACCTGATCCAGGAGGTTTGCAATGCCCTGTTCGACGCCCTCTACAACATTCTGCCGTTGGGCACCGAGATGGATCAGGTGGCTGCCACGCCCGCGCGTTTGCATCGTGAACTGCCTTGGGAGAGCTCTGCGCAGGACGCCCTGGATAACCTGGTTGGGGCGGTTCCGGTGTTGGTTCGTATCTCGACTGCGAAACGTCTGCGCGATGCAGCTGAACGCTCAGCGCGCATCGGGGGCGAAGAGGTGGTCAAGGTGACGCATGTGACCCAGGCAGGACAACAATTGGTTGCCGGTGGGGTGGGATGATGAATTTATCCGCTCCGCCAGCCATCGGAAGCAATCGGCCTTGGCCGGGACGCCGACCGGAAATTCCGTGCGGCGCCATTGATTGAAGCAAGCAGGAGAATCCAGAAGATGCTCAACACCCTGTCGACTCACACCCTGACAACGGATCCGAAGCACACCGATCAGAGGAACTTCCACCGTTTGTTTCGCCTGACCTTCGTCCTGTTCCTGATCGTGGCGATCGTCCGCCGTATGTTGCCCCGTTCATGGCGACCCTTGACGTCGTCGCATGAAGGACATGAGACGGTGTTCGAAGAGGCGCGCCGCACGGCCAACACGATTCTGCCATTCGTGTTCGTGCGCTGAACGTCTTTGTTTTGCGGGTATCGCGAAAGAAACACGGTGCCACACAAGAAGAAGGCCGGCGCGCTGGGAAAAGCGGTCGCGACGGCCAGGGATAGATTCACCAATAAGCCGGAGTCGAGACGTGCCCGGAGGACTGATAAATGTCGATGCTGAATTTTGAAAGGAAGTACCGCGTGCGTGGAGGCACGCTGCTTGGCGGCGATCTGTTCGACTTTTGGGTCGGCCCCTTCTACGTCGGCTTCTTCGGAGTCACTACCGTTTTCTTCTCGTTGCTTGGCACGCTGCTGATCATCTATGGCGCGGCGATCGGCCCGACCTGGAACCTGTGGCAGATCAGTATCGCGCCACCCGATCTCAAATACGGTCTCGGCCTGGCGCCGTTAAAGGAAGGCGGCCTGTGGCAGATCATCACGATTTGTGCAATCGGGGCTTTCGTCTCATGGGCACTCCGGCAGGTAGAGATCGCACGCAAGCTGGGCATGGGGCTGCATATCCCGTTTGCGTTCAGCTTTGCGGTATTTGCCTACGTCACTCTGGTGGTCATTCGGCCACTGCTGCTCGGGGCATGGGGACATGGCTTTCCGTACGGCATCATCAGTCACCTGGACTGGGTGTCGAATGTTGGATATCAATACCTGCACTTCCATTACAACCCGGCGCACATGCTGGCCGTGACATTCTTTTTCACGACAACCCTGGCGCTGTCGATGCACGGCTCCCTGATTCTCTCGGTTACCAACCCGCCCAAGGGTGAGACGGTCAAAGGCGGTGAGCACGAGAACACCTTCTTCCGGGACGATATCGGCTACTCGATCGGTGCCTTGGGCATTCATCGTCTGGGGTTGTTTCTCGCGTTGTCGGCAGGCTTCTGGAGCGCGGTTTGTATCGTCATCAGCGGCCCATTCTGGACGCGTGGATGGCCCGAGTGGTGGAACTGGTGGCTGCAGCTGCCGATCTGGTCTTGAGGCGGAGTAGACACCATGGCTGAATATCAAAATATCTTTACTCGCATCCAAGTGCGGTCGCCCGCCGAGCCGGGTGTGTCCTTGGGGCCCGGAAACATTTTCCGTGTCGGCGGCATGCGCTTTTCGTATTGGGCCGGCAAACTGGGTGACGCCCAGATCGGCCCGATCTACCTGGGTGCCACGGGCGTGCTTTCGCTGATCTTCGGTTTCATCGCAATCGAGATCATCGGCCTGAACATGTGGGCCTCGGTCAATTGGGATCCCGTCCAGTTCGTTCGCCAGTTGCCGTGGCTGGCGCTCGAGCCGCCACCACCGGAGTACGGCCTGAGCATTCCGCCACTGCACGATGGCGGGTGGTGGCTGATGGCCGGCTTCTTCCTCACGGCGTCGATTCTGTTGTGGTGGCTGAGGACCTACTTCAGGGCCCGGGCGCTGGGCATGGGTACGCATATGGCGTGGGCTTTTGCCGCGGCGATCTGGTTGTATCTGGTGCTCGGCTTCATCCGGCCGCTGCTGATGGGAAGCTGGAGTGAGGCGGTACCCTTCGGGATCTTCCCGCACCTCGATTGGACGGCGGCGTTCTCGATCCGTTACGGCAACCTGTTCTACAACCCGTTTCACATGCTGTCGATCGCGTTCCTTTATGGCTCGACGCTGTTGTTCGCCATGCATGGTGCAACGATCCTCGCGGTAAGCCGATATGGGGGCGACAGGGAGATCGATCAGATCACCGACCGTGGCACTGCGTCCGAAAGGGCGGCGCTTTTCTGGCGCTGGACCATGGGGTTCAATGCGACGATGGAATCGATACACCGTTGGGCTTGGTGGTTTGCAGTCTTGACCGTGATTACCGGGGGCATCGGCATCCTGCTGACCGGCACCGTTGTCGACAATTGGTACCTGTGGGCCGTCAAACATGGTGTAGCGCCAGCCTATCCGGACGTCAACGCCATACCTGTTCAAGACCCGGTGGCACCAGGAGTCACGCAATGAGCAATTCCAATCGACAGATTTGGCAACGACTGATTCTGCTGACTGTGGTGACGCTGCTGCTGGCTGCCTGTGAACGGCCGCCGATGGACAGCGTGCAGCGCGGTTACCGCGGTTTGGGCATGGAGGCGGTGATCAATCCGCGGCGCCTGGCGGACAAGGTGGACACAAATATACCGCCCGAATCCCTGCCGCCTGTACCGAAGGATGGACCCAAGGCATCGGAGATCTATCAAAATGTCCAGATCCTCGGTGACCTGGGTATCGCCGAATTCACACGGCTGATGGCGGCGATAACGACCTGGGTGGCACCGGAGGAGCAGGGCTGCACCTATTGTCACGATCAGGCCAACTTCGCGGATGACAGTCTCTATACGAAGCGGGTGGCGCGCGTCATGCTTGCGATGACCCAACGCGCGAATGAAGCCTGGCAGGCACATGTCGGTGAGACGGGCGTGACCTGTTATACCTGCCATCGTGGCCAACCGGTTCCGGCGGCGGTCTGGGCGAAAGATCCAGGGCCTGCGCATGCGAAGGGGCTGGCGTCGGCGCAACAGAACATTGCATCGCCTGCGGCC
>Ga0316190_10000956_pt1 | contig 20652 bp, 17 predicted proteins | sample Eddworburrow2_MG_FD_204929 | JGI IMG/M metagenome (GOLD analysis project Ga0316190, IMG submission 204929) | Coastal sediment microbial communities from Maine, United States - Eddy worm burrow 2 | ecosystem: Environmental > Aquatic > Marine > Coastal > Sediment | place: USA: Maine | collected... | reverse complement strand
CAAGTTGCGAGCGGAATTTATGTCTATAGACTTCTTGCAAAAGCGGCCAACGGTCGCACTCATGAAAATATCATGAAAATGACATTGATACGGTAAATTGTTTGGCTAAACCAGTTGTATATCAGGAGGTCGATTAATGATTTTATTTTGGTTTTTCACAAAGAGCAACAGGTAGATGTCTGTATCAACTATAGAAAAAACGTAATAAAACAGTTCAATTCTTGGAGTTCTGCTTTAAGTGTTCCAGGAATTGAACATTTTTTCATCCGCATGGATGCCGTGCGCGAATCAGTAAATTCAAAGCAAGGTTAATCCTGCAATGCAATATTATCAATTTCATGTTATTGATTATTGAAAGGTATTTCTATCTGTTCAAAGCCTGAATTAATCAAGAAAAATAGCAACGGAATGGTAAAATTTTTAATGATTCTTGATATGAGAGCTATAAGGAAAGGCTTTTAATGGAAAATCAACGCAAAAGTAGTTCGGGAGACGGCCAAAGTCATCAAGCAAAATTGACACAAGAAGATTTGCAAAAACCTGTGTCTATTCAAACTATTATTGATATTCTTGTGCGGAAAGGCATTTGCTCCATTGAGGAATTGTATACCATTGAAGATCTTCAATGTTCTCAAAAGCAAAAGAAATGTGAGGAGCCAAATGGTCAGTCTGAAGGGCAGTCTGCCGGTCAGCCTGAAGGGCAGTCAAATGGTCAGTCTGAAGGGCAGTCTGCCGGTCAGCCTGAAGGGCAGTCAAATGGTCAGTCTGAAGGGCAGTCTGCCGGTCAACCTGAAGGACAGCCAAATGTTCAGTCTGACGGACAGTCTGCCGGTCAGCCCGAAAGGCAGCCAAATAGTCAGTCTGAAGGACAGTCTGCTGGATCATCCGGGTCTCCTTTGACAATTGCTCTGCATCAGATTGAAGCTGCAATTGAACCGAAGAAAGAGTCCGTTCTGAAGCGATTGATGGCAAAGAGACACTGGTCGCGAAGGTTGGGCTCAATGTTGTTTGGATGGGAGTGGCAAAAAATAAAAAAAAACCGGCGCAAAAGCCGTGGACCGCTTCTCTCATAAGTTTTGGTTTGAGAGCCTCTGGAAAATAGTTTCAGCCGCAGTAAAGAGAGACAATTCTGCAAGCATTTTATAACACCGCAAACCATGGGGCAATAGGCGCTCCCTTTGATGGCGGCGGTCTGTTTCTGAATAACTTTTTTTTCTTATCCCCACACCTGTTTTTATTATTATTAAGTTTAATAAAAACATTATATTATTTAGATTTTACCAAGACCCATATTATCTGTTTAGAAAGCTTGAATTTTATACATAAAGCGCTATCTTGGTTTGACGTTTTTTCAAGACAGGGTTTTTCTGGAAATGTGTATAAAAAACAAAATTTATTTTACCAGCTGCTCCGGCTAAGAGCAGCTTTTTTTATTTTATCTAATTCAATGATAGTATTGATTAAAGACTAAAGGAGTAATGCAATGTCCGACTATTTGAGTCATATTATTGCAGAAGTCAAAGCAAAAAATCCGAATGAACCAGAGTTTCACCAGGCTGTGGAAGAAGTCACTGAATCGTTGGAACTGGTATTAGAAAAGCACCCCGAATACAGGTCGGCGAAAATCCTTGAACGCCTGATTGAGCCGGAACGTGTGATTCTGTTTCGTGTGCCCTGGGTGGATGATCAGAGCGTGGTTCAGGTGAATCGAGGTTTTCGTATTGAAATGAACAGTGCTATTGGCCCATATAAAGGCGGATTAAGATTCCATCCTTCTGTTACATTAGGCATTTTAAAATTTCTCGCCTTTGAGCAGGTTTTTAAAAACAGTCTGACGACCTTGCCCATGGGTGGCGGAAAAGGCGGCTCTGATTTTGATCCAAAGGGAAAAAGTGACAATGAGGTGATGCGGTTCTGTCAAAGTTTTATGTCCGAACTGCAAAGGCATATTGGGCCGAATACGGATGTCCCTGCCGGAGATATTGGGGTTGGCGCGCGGGAGATCGGGTATTTGTTTGGTCAATATAAACGATTGCGCAACGAATTTAGCGGTGTTTTAACCGGGAAGGGACTAAATTGGGGAGGTTCGCTAATCCGTCCGGAAGCCACAGGTTATGGTTCAGTTTACTTTGCAGCTGAAATGCTCGCAAGTCGGGGGAAATCGCTTGAAGGTCGGGTTTGCCTTGTTTCCGGCAGCGGCAATGTTGCGCAATACACTGTGGAGAAACTCAATCATCTTGGCGCCAAGGTGGTGACTCTTTCAGACTCCAGCGGATACATTTATGACGGAGCGGGTATTTCCCCGGAGAAGTTGGAGTTTGTCAAGCAGTTAAAAAATATTCGCCGCGGTAGAATTAAGGAATATGCGGACAAATATGCGGGAGTCGAATACTTTCCGTTGAATCCCCAAAATGACCATAATCCGATTTGGGCTCACAAAGCTGAATGCGCCTTTCCAAGCGCCACGCAAAATGAAATTTCTGCCAAGGATGCGCAAAACATGCTTAATAATGGTGTTTTTGTGGTCAGTGAGGGCGCAAATATGCCAACTTCGCTGGAAGGTGTTAAATTATTTCTGGACAATAAAATTTTGTTTGGGCCTGCAAAAGCTGCCAATGCCGGCGGCGTTGCTGTCTCTGGTCTGGAGATGACCCAAAACAGCATGCGGCTGCCATGGACGCGTAATGAAGTGGACAGGCGCTTGCAAACCATCATGAAAAGCATTCATCAAACCTGCGTTGAGACTGCCGACCGGTTTGGTGTTTCCGGCAACTATGTTGACGGCGCGAATATCGGCGGCTTTTTGAAAGTGGCTGATGCAATGTTAGATCAGGGCGTTGTATAGAACATGAGGTAAATTAAAGATAACGAAGGAGATGATTTTTTATGAACGACACTAATTTTTCTTCCGAATCCTATTGGCTGGAATATGGCACAAGCAATCGGTTTCAGATTTTTCAAAATCTGATGCGCTTTCGGATTCGAAATATACTTTTGGTGTCGAGTCTCTATGAATTATTTCTTTTTGAAGAAGACGGTCGGTTGTATGAGTTATTGCGAGAAGAATATCAAGGCCTTAATTTAACTCATACACCCGAATTAACTCGTGTTTCAAGCGGAACCGAAGCAATTGAGTTAATTAAAACCGATCGGAGCTTTGATCTTGTTATTAGCACATTGCACATAGAAGATATGTCGGCAAACGACCTGGCAGAGCGGCTTAAAGTAATTGATTCCGGGCTGCCAGTTATTTTACTTGCGTATGACGGTCGTGAACTCGCTAAAAAAATAATTCGGAAAGAAGTTGATATTTTTGACCAGGTTTTTGTTTGGCAGGGAGATTTTCGTATTATCATTGCCATGATCAAATACCTGGAAGATAGGCGAAATGTCGAGCATGACACGGATATTGTGGGCGTTCAGTCGATTATCCTGGTTGAAGATCGCGCCACTTACTATTCTTCTTTTCTTCCACTGATCTATGTTGAACTGCTCAAACAGGCTCGACGTCTTATTTCAGAAGGCGTAAACCTTACGCATAAGTTCCTTCGGATGCGAGCCAGACCCAAAATACTCCTCTGCACCACATACGAAGAAGCATGGACGCTTTTTGAAAAATATAGGCGACATATTTTAGGTGTAATATCCGACATTAACTACAAACGATGGGGTGTGAACGATCCAGAAGCGGGTTTGAAATTTGCGGACAATATTCGCAAAAAAGTGGATGACATTCCTATTCTTCTGCATTCCAGCAATCCTGAAAACGCACTAAAAGCTCACCAGGTTGGCGCCTCTTTTCTGCTTAAAGGTTCGCCAACTTTGTTGCAAGATCTCCGAAAGTTTATGCTTGATAATTTTGGCTTTGGCGACTTCGTTTTCAAAGATAGTCATGGAAATGAAATTGGCAGAGCCGACAACCTGAAAAGTTTGGAGGAACAAATCCAGACCGTTCCGGATGAAGCCCTTGTTTATCATAGTGAACGGAATCACTTTTCAAAGTGGCTTAAAGCGCGCACAGAGTTTGGCATTGCGCACAAACTTCGACCGACCAAGTTGGCGGACTATGGCTCCATTCAAGAGTTTCGTCGTGTGCTTGCAACCGCTTTACGGGGCTATCGCTATAATCGTCAGCGTGGCGTAATAACCGATTTTAATCAGGAAAGTTTTGAGCCGGGCTCTGGTTTCGCTCGCATCGGCGGCGGCTCAATCGGTGGAAAAGCCAGAGGGCTCAGCTTTGTCTACAAAATGATTGCCAACTATCATCTCGGAGAAATTTTTGATGATATTCGGCTTTATGTGCCCACAGCTCTTGTCTTGGGAACCGATATTTTCGATGAGTTTATTGTCTCAAATAACTTGCACAATTTTGCCTTGAACTGTGACAATGATGTTGAAATTAATCGAAAATTTCTGGATTCCACCAGTTTCCCCAATGACACCATTAAGCAATTGCAAAATTTCCTAAAAGTCGTCAATCAGCCTCTTGCTGTGCGATCATCCAGCCTCCTTGAGGATTCGCAATACTTCCCTTTTGCAGGGGTGTACAAAACCTTTATGCTGCCGAACAACCACCACAACCTTAATGTCCGTTTGTTCGAATTATTGAATGCAATTAAGCGTGTCTATGCATCTACTTTTTCGAATTTTGCCAAAAACTATTTTAAGGTGACTTCCTATCGACTGGAAGAAGAAAAGATGGCAATTGTCATTCAAACCGTGGTGGGTCGCCAGCATCAAAATCGCTTCTATCCAGATTTTTCAGGTGTGGCAAAGTCGTATAACTTCTATCCGGTTTCACCGCAAGAGTCAAAAGATGGCATTGCCTCAGTTGCTGTCGGTTTGGGGAAAACAGTGGTTGACGGTGGACTACACGTTAAGTTTTGCCCGCGTTATCCTCAAAATTTACCTCAATTCTACTCGGTTGACGATATCTTGCGAACTAGCCAACGTGATTTTTATGCGCTTAATACTAATTCGCATTTTGCTAACTTAAATGAAGTTGAGGATAAATTACTGGAGAAATTTACGCTTGATGTTGCTCAGGATGACGGAACGTTAGCCTTGGCCGCTTCTACTTATGTACATGAAAATCATGCTATTTATGATGGCATGTCAAGGGAAGGGCATCGGCTTGTAACTTTCTCTCCGATCTTAAAACACAACTTATTCCCGCTGCCCGAAATACTACAACAGTTGCTTGAAATGGGAAAGTGGGCTATGGCCTCGCCAGTCGAAATTGAGTTTGCGGTCAATTTAAATGTGCCTGAAGGACAGGAGCGAGAGTTCGCTATTTTGCAAATGCGTCCACTTGTGTTGGACAGCGACATGGATAGGCTGGATCTGGAATCGATTGCGCCAAGCCAGTTATTATGTCAAAGCGCGCAGATATTAGGCAATGGTGTAATTGAGGACATTTTTGATATTGTCGTTGTTAAGCGTGAAGAGTTTGATCGGTTAAAAACGCGCGATATTGCAGCGGAACTCCATATTCTGAATAGCAAGTTGATGGATGAAGAACGCCGATACATCCTGATCGGAATGGGACGTTGGGGTTCATTGGATCCTTTTCTCGGAATACCGGTAAAGTGGGAGCAGATCTCCGGGGCGCAAGCCATAGTAGAGCTAGGTTTTGATGATATGAATGTAATCCCTTCTCAAGGATCCCACTTTTTTCATAACCTGACCTCTTTTAGCGTTGGCTATTTTACACTTAGCCCCAACATGCCGGAAAGTTTTATCGATTGGAACTGGCTATCGAATACTGAACCGCTGCAACAGTTGAAATATGTAAAACATATTCATTCTGAACAGCCAATTGTGATAAAAATGAATGGTCGCGATAATCGTGGGGTTATACTAAAGCCTGGCGCAGTTAAACAACCTCGACCACACAGTCCTAGTGATTTGCCGCAGCTTGCAAAGTAGCCAGCCCTTCTTAAATCCAGTCCATGGTAGCAGTTCAACTGCGCAGCAGCGTTTTTAAGATGTTGTTAGAGTAAATAGGGCGTTTCATGCGCTCGAAGTTTGTTTCTAAGCGCTTGGTATTGCGGACACACTTCAGATAATCTGTTCCAAAAAAACGCGCTGTGATTTTTGATTTCTGTGTGAACCAATTCATGCAAGATGACATAATCAATCAATTCGTCGGTCAAGCGCATCAGATGCAGACTCAGGTTGATATTGTTCAGCGCGGAACAACTACCCCAACGGGAACGATGATTTTTAATGAAAACCTTTTTATATTGAAACCCGAACTGAACGGCAAGCTCCCTAAGCCGAACGGGCAAAAAAGCCTTTGCTTCCAGACGAAAAGTCTCAACGAGGACATGGCGGACAAATTCCTGCAAATCAGTATTTGACGTTTCCATTGTTGGAGGTTTTTGTATGATAATTTGACTTTCAGTAATTCTGGCTGTGAGTCTCTCAACCGCGCTCGTCTCAACCCGTAATGTTCGCTGTCTGGTGGTTATGAGTTTTTGGCAATCGTAAATAACCGCCTTCTCTTCCAGACTTTTTATTTTCTGTAAATGTTGCTCAATCCAAGTCGTTTTGCTCTGAACAATCTTTTCGGCCTGACCAAAGCTCATTGTATCTGGCACGCTTACCTGAACGCCCTTAAAAGCCCTGACTTTGATATTGAGATGTTTTGCCCGCGCGCTCCTTTTTAGTGTAACCGCGCCAATTTTTTCTATGGAAATCGTTTTTTGACCAAGAGGATTCTTTTGTTTGGAAAACATCGAACTTCGCCGCCGCCATTTTTAGGAACAATTTTTTTATGGTGTAGCTTGGAAATGATTTAGAACTAATCGAGTCTGACCAAATAGATTCAGTCAGCAGTTAAATAGGAAAGCCGCCTCAATACTTGAGCAAGGCGGCTTTCGTTAAACTTTTTACTATTTGAGCGACGCGCTTTCATCGACGCGCTCGATAACGCCGCATGCAATACGCGCTCCTGCCGCGCCTGTCGGTTGCGAGGTCATATCATCGCGGTTGGCGTGCAGAATAACGCCCTTGCCAATAATATTTTGAACACCTTTGAAGGTGAGCGCAGGATCCATGTAAGCTTTCTCAGCAATTCCTTCAGCGTTGGCGGTGATATTGCCCAAATCGCCAACATGCCTGACCTCAGCGTCAGGTCCCGCGTGCTGTTTTCCTTCCGGGTTGAAGTGACCGCCAGCAGATTTTCCGTCGCCGCTTCGACAGTCGCCAAATTCATGAATATGAAAACCGTGTTCACCTTCTGGAACGCCGGTAAATTTGGCGATCACCTGCATTCCACCTCTGACCCGCCTGAATGTTACGACTCCATTCGCCGCATTGCCATTGGTTGCTTGCATTTGTGCAACAGCGACCGGCGGCGATTTCTTCATTGTTTGCTTTTTTGCCTCTTCGTTTGCAGTCTCTTGTTTGGCGCAGCCTGTCAGCGCGAATGCTGATATAACGGTAAAAAATAATATTCTTTTAATTTGAATTGCGATCATCCTTTTTCTCCTGAAATATTTAAAGGTTTCTAAATTGAAACTTACCGCGAATATAAAATTCAACTTGGGAAATGTCAACGAAATTGAGTATTTTCTAAAATGTCGGTTAAGCAACCAAGACGATTTCCATCAAACAATCTCAAGCGACATTTGTTGAAAGACTGAGAATAAGCGGCACAGGTGATTTCCAACCCTTCTCGTTGAGAATTTTCTTCGCCGAAAAAAAATATATTGCCAAATATTTCAACTTAAGGAGGAACAAATGCAATACGGTACAGTGAAAATGTGGGATTCTTCAAAGAGTTTTGGCTTCATCGTTTCCGATGACGACGATGAGCTGTTTGTTCATGTTGGTGATTTAGCCCCAACCGTTCCTGGGAAGAAACTGCAGGAAGGGCAGCGGGTTGGCTTTGATATTCGCCAGGATATGAAAGGAGATAAAGCTGTAAATGTTCGAGTGATGAAATAGCTTTCATGATTGCATAGAGACGCATTGTTAACAGCCAAAGCGCTGTTGGCTAAAATCAGGGCGGAAATGACAAAAAGCCAACTGCACTTTGGCTTGGTTAAACAGCCTGTCAGGCTATTTTGCTACTTTGCAGACACATACGCCGCCTTGATCCAACCGATTAATTCTGAATCAATTTCGCTAACATCAGCCAACCTGACTTTGTAATTACACATTTGCCCAGCAGGCAACTGCTTTAACCGATCAGTAGGTTCCAAGCCTTTTACATTCAGACCAATTTCAACTTGCGTGTTGGTTGCCGGTCCAATCGTGCAAAACTGTTTGTTACAGCGATAGCTGACATAGGTTTTCTTCGGCGCCACTTCAAAAGCTCCAAACTGTCGCATTTTCATCAGCAGTTGATCGTGGATAGGTTGCAATGAAGATTTTTTGCCTGTATAAAGAGATTCCAGAATCTGCTCTGGCGAGACGTTTTCGGCAATTTTTGTTTGACTAGGTTTACGAGCGACATGAACAAGCGTATTGGCATCACCATGTCCCATACCAAGCGTCGATTTAAGCATGGCAACTAACTCGCCATGTTTCGAGAGTTTGCTTGTATTTACAATATTTATTAACTCATCGAGTAACTTGCCCGTTCGCTTCTCTATATTAGAAAGTTGCGTAGCAAGCGCTTTTTCAATATCTGACATAAATAATTCTCCTGTGGACAATGACTATAATCTTACAAAGTATTGAGTTGCGGGCGTAAAGACCGGGAACTCTCTTTTGATATAATTTTTTCATGTCACGCATGACGTTTTGAAACTTAACTCCGGATAGCGTCGCTGAAGACCGTTAAGCTTTTTTTAATCGTGCTTCTGTTCGTTTGATATCTCGCAATGCAATCCAGAGGGGCAATGCGGCGGCAGGGGCGAAAGCAAAATCAATCCAGAACAAAATAAAAGGGATTCCTCTGATTGGTATGCAGATACCCGCCAAGACTGGTATAAGGGCGCACATGATCAGTCCGCACTGAACAATCCAAATGTTCCTAATTGGATCTTTGATTGCCCCTGCAAATAGGATTGCTAATCCAATGTGAGCGAAGGCAAGCCAATCGTGTGCGTACAACATGAAAGGGTAGTTTGAATTCATCGACTCTAGTCCAGCAATGGCCTGTAGTACGAAACTGTGCAGTACGCCTGTCGGTTCAATGTCGCCCCATACCATGCGGACGTCCGTCTTTAATTCGGGAATTGCAGGCCAAACAGTAATGCCTGAAACGAGGAGTCCAAACGCGATAATGGCTAGCATCAATTTTGCTCGTTTTAAATTATTCATATTTATGACTCTGTTGATTAAGTCCATCGCAAGATAATCAGAGAAAAAATGATAAAAACCAGTAGAAAAAGGGGTGTCCCCAAGGTATTTATTAGAACGTTTTTCAGGCGAGCCTGTTAAATCCTGGCGCACGCCCGATGCATCAGTTTTTGTTGAGAACCGTCAGGTTATTTGTTTACACACTCTTCTCTTTAGATAATTTAACATTGCGCAAACGCAGGGAATTGCCCACCACATTTATCGAACTGGCCGCCATGGCGATTTCAGCCAAAGCGGGATGCAGGAGTCCAAGCATGGCGACTGGAATCATTACGACATTATAAAAGAACGCCCAAAACAGATTCTGTTTGATCTTCAGAAATGTAGCGTGCGAGAGTCGAATTGCTTTCAGCACACCGCCTGGCTTGCCGCTGACCAGTGTGATGTCTGATGACTCGATGGCGATGTCTGCGCCTGTTCCAATGGCCATGCCAACATCTGCTTGCGCCAGGGCGGGAGCGTCGTTGATGCCATCGCCAACCATTAACACATGTTTCCCTTCAGCTTGCAAACGCTTGACTTCATCAACTTTATTTTGCGGCAGCACTTCTGCAATGACCCGGTCAATGCCAATTTCTGAGGCAACGGCTTCGGCGGTGCGCTGGTTGTCGCCAGTCAGCATAACGGTTGCAAAACCGTGTTTTTTGAGCGCGGAAATTGCATTAAAGCTATCCGCTTTGATTTGGTCAGCGATCGCTATAATCCCGGCGAGTTTTTCTTCAATGGCAATGCCAATAACCGTTTTACCTGCCCGCTCCCATTGTGCTATTCTCTCTTCATGGCCTGATAGGCTTATCGTGAGAGACTGCAGCCATCGTGGACTTCCCATAACGATTTTCACTTCATCGCTGCGACAGGTAATTCCCTGTCCGGGCGCCGCAATGAAATCAGTCGTCTGAGCAATCAAGATATTCTTTTCATTCGCATAGTTGAGAAAGGCTTCGGCAAGGGGATGTTCGGAGTTTTTTTCAGCTCCGGCGGCATAGGAGAGAACCTGAGATTGCTCTAATCCTTCAGAGATAAAGATGTCGGTCACGGATGGCTTGCCTTCTGTGATCGTGCCGGTTTTATCAAAGATAATTGCGTCGATTTTTTCCAGCGCCTGAATTGCCGCGCCGTTGCGAATCAGAATTCCATTTTGCGCGCCAATGCCGGAGGCAACCATAAGCGCTGTCGGCGTTGCTAACCCCAACGCGCATGGACAGGCAATGACCAGCACGGCCACCGCAGCAAATATAGCCCACGAAAAGGTTCCTGACTGCGGGCTGGCCCATGGGATGAAATTTGCGAAAGGTTTAGCGAGGCTTAACATGGTTTCAGGCGAAAATAACCAAGTGGCAAATGTCAGAAGCGTTATGGCGATGATTGTTGGCACAAAAACAGAAACCACTTTGTCAGCAAATGCCTGGATTGGAATTTTTGTGCCCTGGCATTCTTCAACTAATTTAATGACCTGCGATAAAAATGTGTCCGATCCAACTTTTGTTATCTTGATTTTTAGTGAACCAAGCCCGTTTAGCGTTGCGCCGAGAACTTCGTCGCCAACGTCTTTCGCAGCGGGAAGCGACTCACCGGTTGCAATGGATTCGTCAATTGAAGTTTTTCCTTCTACAATGATGCCATCAGCCGGAATCTTTTCACCGGGCTTGACCAAAATGATATCATCCGGTTGTAATTCATCGGCGTCGATTTCTTTTTCAAAGCCATCTGTCAAAAGTCGGGCGGTTTTCGCCTCCATGGAAAGCAGCTTTTCAATGGCTTGAGAAGTGCGGCCACGCGCCTTGAATTCAAGATAGCGACCGGTTAAATGGAAGCAAATAATCATTGCTGCGACTGCCGCATAACTGGCAATATCTAAATAGAGAGCGGCAATACCTGTACTATACGCGGCAAGCGAACCGAGTGAAATCAACACGTCCATATTGGAGCCGCCGTGCCGAATGGCATTCCAGGAGCTTGCGTGTGTTTCTGCGCCAAGCCAGAAAACCACTGCGCCTGAAGTGAGGAGAAATATCCAGTGCGGAATGTGAAAAGTCTCCGGCCAAAGCATTTTTGCCAGCATCAAAAGCATAATCGGCCCGGTAATGCTCCACGCCAAGGTCATTTGCTGTTTGAAGCTCGCAACCTGTTGCATCTGGTCATCAATAAAGGAGGCTCTGCTCTCAAGCTTCTGTTTCGCCGCCACCGCATAGCCAGCTTTCTTGACAGCCTCGTTAAAAGCCGCCGGTTCAGACTTCAGCGTATGCTTAATTGTTGCAATGCCTGTTTGCAGGTTGACATTGACCTCCGCAACCTCATTTACCAACTTTAATTCTTTTTCAATATTGGAGACGCAGCCCGAACAATGCATGCCGGTGATTTTTAGTCGGGTGATTTCCATTTCTTCTTTGACTTGATAACCTGCCTGTTCAACTGCTTGTGAAAATTGTGGCAAGCCAACCGTGGTTTCATCAAATTCAATCGTTGCATTTTCCATCGTTACGTTCACAGCAGCTTTTGCAACGCCTGGTATTGAGAGAAGTTTTCGTTCGACAGCGTTGGCGCAACCGGCGCAATGCATGCCCTTTATTTTGATAGAAGTTTTCATTTGTTATAGCGGTCCTTTTTTTATTGGAGGAAGGCGTCACCCCTGTGCGCTCTTAAATAATTTCAATTTTTCCCAAAGTTGCCAGCCCCGGTTTCAACGTGGCCTTTAAAAAAGGAGTTAACTTCTTGAGGTTTTCCTCAGTGTCAATTATTTCAATGACAACAGGCAAATCATCGGAAAGCCGGAGTATTTTAGCGCTGTGCAAACGGCTGGTTGCGCCAAAACCCATAATACCGCGAGTGGCAGTCGCTCCGGCGAGATGAAGCTCTTTTGCCTTTAAGATGATTTGTTCATACAAGGGTTTGCCATTCAATTGGTCGGTTTCGCCGACAAAAATTCGCAGAAGCAAGCCGTTTTGCGTTTGGTTCATCATCTCACCTATTTGAATAGATTAAGCAACGTTCTCGCTAAGAAAAAACCAAAAAAAACGAGAATAATTCCGACAAAATTACTGAGCGCCGTATTAATGGCCGCATATTTCAATTGTCCATTCCTGATGAGATTGCCGGACTCGAGCGCGAATGTTGAGAAGGTTGTGAAGGCGCCCAACAAACCTGTCAAAAGAAATATTTTTGCGGACTGGGGGAGGAAAAGCTCTGTAAATATTTCAGACAAAAAGCCAATCAGAAAACAACCGGAAACATTAACAATGAAAGTTCCCCAGGGGAAAGAAGGGCTTAACCAATAATAAGTCAGACCTGAGATCCAGTATCGCAGAACAGCTCCGATTGCGCCGCCTGCGGCAATTGCAACAATTTTCATCATCCTGGAAGTTCAACCCCGAATAATTTATTTTAGAGAGTGAGGTGTCAGTCTGTTCTAAAACAAACCCTTTAATTGTGACTAATTTAATCCGCCAAAGCTGAGTTGCAAGGCATTTGACTTTTGATGAAATGAAAGATGGTTGGAGTGGAGGAGCAAGGCTGTTGCGCCAACAGCAAGGTGAGGTTTTTGGAGCGAGAAGTCAGACGCAGCGAGAACTGAATTGTTTTCGAGCTCTCCTTTGAGGCGCCTGGTTAATGAAAAAAATGAAAAGCGCTGCGTTTTTGATTGAAATAAAAATCAACAGCCAAAAATATAAACAGAATGCACAGACCGATGGGCAATAGGGTGAAATTCAGGCTATCAGGCAGAATGGTTTGTTTTTCAAACGCCGCCAAGGCATTCCATTTTCTGAATTGGTGAAAAACAGGAAGGATAAAATGAAATGCCTTGAAGAAAAAAGCCGCGCTCAGGCCAGCGACTGAAGCGATGGATAGAAATAGAAGCTGCCACAAATCAAAAGTGACTCGAGATTCTTCAGTTGTTGCAATTGTGGCCATAACGCTCATCGCAAAGTCATCTGGAAGGCGATTCTGGATGGGGCTGTCCAAATGCTCATAAAGCTGTTTGTAGGCGCGCGCTTCACCGCGATTGATTCGTTTATTTGTAGCAAAAGGATCGCCGGAAGAGCGTTGCGCATCTAAATAAGCCTGAACCTGGTTGTCGCTTATGCGTTTGTCGGCCATAATTCCTCCTGCGGATATTTATTCATAAGTTTTTCTTTTAAACGTTTTCTTGCCCGGAAAAGGTAACTTTTTACGGTTCCTTCCGGCAAATTCAAGATTTCGCCAATTTCTGTGTAACTCATTTCTTCGATATGAAAAAGCGTTAGAATGGTTCGCCACTTTACTGGCAGACGCTGGATTTCAGCTTCCACTTTTAGTGATGTTTCCAATTCCTCGGCGTGGATGTCAGGTGTTTTAAAATCTTTGACTGCATCTTCTATAGTGGTGTCGTTCTTTGAAAAGTCGTCGAACAATGGGACTTTCTTTTTCTTGAGATGATTAATTGTTGTGTTTACTGCAATTCGGGCTATCCATGTTGAAAATTTTGCTTGAAAACCGAAAGCGCCTAAATTTTGATAGACTTTGATGAAAATGTCCTGGCAGAGATCCTCGCGATCAGACTCATTTTGAACCATTCGGAAAACGATATTATAAACCAGGCGTTTGTAGCGCTCAATGAGCTGAACAAATGCCTGGTTGTCACCGTTTTGTATTTTTTGCAGCAGTTCTTTTAGTTCTGACATAGTTTCTTCCAAACGCATCAGACAGTTTACTCCTGATGATGTTGCAATTTAACCGCAAGAGAATTTTATATGCAAAAAGATACGGCTCTTTGCAACATTTACTAAAGTCTGTGGTCATATAGCTTGAAAGCAAAATCGGGTTTTGACGTTAAATACACAAATCATAATTTTTAAGGAGACTTGAAATGGAAGAAATAATTATTCCTATTGTTGTTGTGCCGGTCATCTTTTTTTCTATCGCAACGATGCTCAAAACAATTTCTGACAACAGTGTTCGACGCAGAATTGTTGATCGAGGCGTTTTGGATGAAAACGTGAAATATCTGTTCGTGAAGCAACACCTTGACTTTGTTCCCAATTCTTTAAAATGGGGAATGGTGATGGTTGCGCTTGGTCTTGCTGTTTTAATAGGAAAGTTGGCGCCTTCTTCATTTCAGGAAGAGGCTATGGTGAGCGCAATGTTTATTTTGGGCGGAACCGCTTTGATTTCCTACTACTTTGTTGCCCGAAAATTCAAAGAAGCTGAAGAAAACAAGCGTGACGAACTGGCTGTATAAAAGCTGTTACTTTATGGCAGAGACTTCATCGCTCCGGTGTCCGCCGGAGCGATGAAGAAACGCCAATACTTTCCGCTCACAGGTCGATGTCAAAAATAAAATATAGACTTACAACTTCTCCCTTGATACTTCAATCTGAACGACTTCTGAGGGGAAAAGGCAGGCCTGCGGCTTTATAATTTTGATTAAACTCCCGCACATTTTTAGCAACTCCGTTTTAGCAGCTTATTCCAATTAAATTCGACTGTAACTTTTGTAACTTTTTTACAGCCAAGGCGTAGTTTAGTTGATCGCCCAAAAGGTGATCACCAAATTCGAATGCAAATGGAGTTACCGCTAAATGAAAAAATTTCTCTTTCCCGCCTTCCTGATCGCGGTGGCGCTAAACCTTAAACTCTATTCACAAAATAAAATTCTTGCCAAGATCGACAATATTCACTCGCATGAGGTTAAGGCTGAAGGATTTCAGCTAAACCATCGCCAAAAGGTGCAAATTAGTGCAGTTGGCATTCAAAAAAACCGTCATAAAAAAATAATGTTTACCCGCGCCTGGATTATCAATTCAATGGATCGTGAGGTTGTTTGGAAAATGGAAGACGCTGAGGCTGAACCCACCAAACGAAGCCTGTTGGAATTTTCCGATGAAATCATACTCGAAAAGGGCAAGTATGAAGTTTATTATGCTTCCTTCCCTTCTTTCTATCATTCATCGTCGAAATTCGACAGTTGGCTGAATAATGTGTTAGCCGACATTTTTGACGAGCGGAGAAGAGGAAAACCGGAGTACCATTTCAAGAAGGAGTGGAAAAAATTTGGCGTAACGGTTAGGGGAAAAGGACGACGGTTTCGGGACAGCGAGTTGGATGAACTGCAAGCCGCATTTACCAAGAAGTCAGTTGTTTCATTGTTAGGAAAGCGTGATTTGGACAATCAGGAGTTTACTTTTAAAGTGAAACGTGATATTCAGGTTGATATTTATGCGCAAGGAGAAATCAGGCAAGATGGAAGCTTCGACTATGGTTGGATTGCCGATCTTGACAACCGACAAAAAATATGGTCATTCGACCTGGCAAATTCCATTCATGGAGGCGGCGCAAAAAAGAACCGCAAAATAAAAGAGAGAATCACGCTTCCTAAAGGCCGCTACAGCGCGCATTACGTAACCGATGATTCACACTCGCCCTACCAGTGGAATCAGGCGCCGCCAGACGACCCGGCTATGTGGGGTCTGGTAATAAATGTTGCGAAACCTTCTAACAAAAAACATTTTGTGCCTTTTATTGAAAAGGACGCAGATGAGAGCGAGCTCATTCTTGACCTGACACGCTTGAAAAATGGAGAGATGAAATCAAAGGCGTTCAGGTGCAAAAAAGATATTGATGTTCGGGTTTATGCAATAGGGGAGGGCGCTCATGATGAAATGTATGACTATTGTTGGATTCGCAACACTGAATCGCATAAAACTATTTGGAAAATGAACTTTCATCAAACAGAGCATGCGGGTGGCGCTGCAAAAAACCGAATTTCAGACAACATTATTTCATTGAATAAAGGGCATTATATTGCATATTGCGTGACCGATGATAGTCACTCTTATTGGGAATGGAACTCCGCGCCGCCCTTTGATACTGAGAAGTGGGGCTTGACGATTTGGGCTGCCGACAAAGATTTTGAAAAGTCTGACATTGAATTGATTGATATGCACGATATGAAATCACCAAATCATCTCATTCAACTTGTGGAAATGCGAAACAATGAGCGCGCCAGAAAACGTTTTCATTTAAACTCGGCTTCCAGAGTAAGGATCTATGCGCTCGGCGAAGGCGCCGATGGCGAGATGCATGACTACGGTTGGATCGAGTCCATTGCAAACAACGATGTGGTTTGGGAGATGACTTATCGAAAAACTTCTCATGCAGGCGGCTCCCGGAAGAATCGCCTCGTGGACAGCTCCATAATGCTTGCGGCGGGAGATTATATGCTGTTCTACCAAACCGATGATTCTCATGCATTTTTCGATTGGAATGCTTCACCGCCATATGACCCAAATAGTTGGGGGATTTCGCTTTTTATAGAGAAGTGAGCGGTTTTTTCATTGATCGATATTAAACAAAAACAATTCCCACAATTTAATATAGCCGAAAGTAAAAATCGGCTGTTCCTGCCTGATTTTCCTTTGGTTTGCCGGGCTAAATAAAACCCCATTTTTTTGTTTTTTGAAGTCATGTCGCGCCAGAGCGGTCGCAGCCATTTGTGTCTGATTCAAGCTTGCTTTTCATGCTGTTCAGCTCTATTTTAGGGTGCCAATTGTGGCAATGTAAGAAACTCTCCAGGTGTCTGATTGAAGCAACAAATAGGGATTAACAGAACAATATGAATCGCATTGGTATTCGAGCGGAGGGAAAAAACTGGGAGTCACGGGTAACGGTGACTCCTGAAGATATTGTCAAACAGTCGGACAATATAATGTTGGTTTACGAGAATGAGCCGCAGCGCAGCCTGCCGTTAAAACATCGTGTGTTTTCAAACGAGGAAATACTTGAAAGTGGGAAAAAAGGCGGCGCGCGAACCGAAACCTGCGACAACCTGAATGATTGCCAGGTGGTTATTGGCACCAAAGAAGTGAAAGGATGTTATCTACAACTAACTGCTCAGGAATTGCAGGGTGTTAAGTCGCTCTCTTTTGATTTTCGCGCTTTGCCCTTTGTGGTCTTTATGCCAAAACGAGGTCAAATCCACCTAACGGATTTTCTTACAGAAGAGGAGAAGGTGGAAATTCGCAGCGCGATGGACGGAACAGCGATTGCGCCTCTTTTCAACAGACTTTTAGAGTTGCAGGAAAAGTTGATCGGCAGGGGCAAGGTCTATGTGCTTTTTAGTCATACCCATAAGGGACAGGCCTACAATATGCGCATGTTGCGAAAAATGATTGATAATGAATGCACTTTATTCGACTACGAACTCCTCCGCGAGGCAGAAAACGGCATAAGCAAACGGACTGTCGCCTATAGCCGATGGGCGGGGGTAATAGGGGCACTGGAGGCGTTACGAACGTGGGGCGCGCATTATCAAGCTCGCACCGGCGCGGAGACCTGGTTCCCGCTTTTGCATTCTGAAGCGTGCTACTCTAAAACAACTTTTGAGTATTCGGGCATTCGCCAAATTAGAATGGTTATCGACAAGATTGTTGACAGGATTCAGACTGAGGGATTGCCGCAACCTTTATCGGTGGCGATTTCCGGCTGGCGGGGAGAAGTTGGTCAGGGTGCGCTTGAGATGTTGATGGAATGGGGGCTGCCTGTGCAGGAAATCAGCGCCACAGACTTCCGTAACCAGAAGTTGTCAAGCCTTGACAGGAAGTCAATTTACCTTGTTCGATTGAATTATGCTGATCTTTATCGTCATCGCGATGGCGTATCGTTGACTTCAGATGAGATTAAGGATTTGTTAAAAAAAGGACTTGGCAAACGACTGGAATCAAATATGGATCAGTACTTTGACAAGTTGAGTGTGTTTTTGAATTGCATTGTCTGGAACCAAAACTCACCGCGACTTTTGACCAATTCCTTTTTGCGTTTTGTCTACAATAAAAATAAAGGCAAGGGCGTGTTGCCAGTTATCGGAGATATTAGCTGCGATCCGAACGGCTCCATTCAATGTTGTCGTGACACATACCCGAATGCGCCTTCCTATATCTGGGAGCCCGAAACAAGCGAAGAGCCAATTTCGGCTGAGCATGACCTGAAACAGGATCCGGTCGACTCTCCGCATTTTGATCTTGGGCGCTATGGTTTTGCCTTGACGACGGTGACAAATCTGCCATGTCAAATACCGCGCGACGCTTCCAACTCTTTCAGCCGCGCCTTTTGTCAGCCGAGGGCATCGCTCAACGGCAAATCTTATTTGCAGTGGCTGGCTGAAACTGATTTTTCACAAAAAGCGCTTCCGGCAGAGCTTCCTCAGGAGTTGCGCGATGGAATCATTCTTTATCAAGGCCGCTTCAACGCAACAAACCCGCAACTATTTTTGAAAGACATTTGCGTCTCCATGTTGCAGACCGGCATGCTTGATCCCAGAAAAGCTCTGCCAATTATTGAAGGAAGCAGTCGTTAGATAACGCCAATTTCCTGGCCAACCTTGAGAAAGATTTCCGCCGCAAAATCCAAATCTTTCTGAGAATGCGTCGCCGAATTCATCACGCGAATGCGATCTTTGCCGCGCGGCACGGTTGGAAAACTGATGGCCATGCCAAATATTCCATTTTCAAAAAGACTGGCGCTGAAAGTTTTGCCCTTTTGCGCATCGCCAATCATTACCGGCGTTACCGGCGTTACGGTCACCCCTAAATCAAAGCCATGCTCGCGCAATTTATTTTGAAAATATCTTGAATTGCTCCAAAGTTTTTCAACAAGTTCATCCGACGCGGTTAAAATGTCGACGGCTTTAATGCAAGCTGCCACATCTGCCGGTGTGGAAGCGCTTGAGAACAAAAAAGGTCGGGCGCGTTGCCGCAAATAATCGACAATTTTCTTTTTCCCGGAAACATAGCCTCCAACTACTCCAAAGGCTTTTGACATGGTGCCTATTTCAATATCGACTCGTCCGTGCAGGCCGTAATGATCGACAATGCCGCGCCCGGAATTTCCGAGAACGCCCTCACCGTGCGCGTCATCCACCATGACCATTGCGCCGTATTTTTCGGCAACTTCAACAATGTCGGGCAAAGGCGCAATATCGCCGTCCATGCTGAAGACGCCGTCGGTGATAATCAATTTACGTTTTGCATTGGGATATGCTTTTAGCTGCTCTTCCAATGAGGAGGCGTCGCAATGCGCAAATCGCACTGATTTTGCTTTCGACAAACGACAGGCGTCAATGATGCTGGCATGATTCAATTCATCGGAGAAGATTACATCTTCGGCTCCCATTATTGTCGGAACAACAGCAACATTTGAGTTAAACCCGGATTGAAATGAAATCGCCGCCTCAACTTTTTTAAAACGGGCAAGCTTTTCCTCCAGTTCATTGTGCAACGTCATGGTTCCGGCAATAGAGCGCACAGCGGCGGGGCCGACGCCGTATTGATCTATGGCTGCTTTTGCCGCTTCTTTCAGTTCGCTATGATTTGCAAACCCCAGATAATTGTTAGCGCACATGTTCAACGCCCGTTTTCCATCGACTTCAACCCAGGCGTCTTGCGCGCTCTCGATCGTGCGTATCGTATTAAATAGCCCTTGCTCTTTTAAGTTTGCAATTTCCTCATCCAGAAAATCAAGATTTGCCATTATAACCTCCTCGTTGCTTTTGAAATTATGAATAATAAATAAATTTTGCTGTTTGCGTCAGTGTGCAATAGTAAGTGAGAATAAGTAAAAAGTAAAGTCGCCTTTCAGGTTTCGGCGCTGTCATTATAGTCGGTTGCGGCAACATATTGTATGATTTATGCGGCTCATCAGTCGCTGCGGCGCAGGGCTTTCTCCTGACACTGATGACAACGCTCATCGGGTGAAATAATATGGATAATTGTCGAGTGCCTTGAAAATAAGTCCGTTCAATGCGCCCAAAACGAGAAATACAACCATGCCAGCGATAAGCTGAACAACAAAGCCCCTTTGTTGTCGATGCAAATAGGTAGCGGCCAATCCCTGTCCGATAAATATTACGACAAAAGGGCCTGCGCTTAATATTAGGTTGCGGGGTTTGCACCAGGGACAGTGAGGCGCTTCTGCGGTATTGATGTTGCAAAAATCGGCTGCTCCCTGCCAGGGCAATTTACAGCCACATTGGTAAATGAGGTCGCAATATGGGAGCAAAAGTAGGGCGGTTGCCACATACATGACGACCAGCGCGCCAAGCAGGGGAAGGTTGATCTGTTGTGCGAATGGCCGCCAAATCAATTTTTGATTTCTTTCAGATATTTGATAATGCCATGTGCGCCCAACTCTGAATGTCCCGCATTGTTTGCTTCAGTAAATAAATCATAAGCAAGTTGAGCCGCTCGTAAATCACCACTTTGTTGGTCGATGGCATTCTTTGCAATCCGTAGATCTTTTTGCTGCATGGCTAATTTGAAGCCGGGAGCAAGATCGTTTTTAAGCAAACGTGGCCCATAATTGTCAAGC
>Ga0316190_10000954_pt1 | contig 20686 bp, 19 predicted proteins | sample Eddworburrow2_MG_FD_204929 | JGI IMG/M metagenome (GOLD analysis project Ga0316190, IMG submission 204929) | Coastal sediment microbial communities from Maine, United States - Eddy worm burrow 2 | ecosystem: Environmental > Aquatic > Marine > Coastal > Sediment | place: USA: Maine | collected... | reverse complement strand
GCCTTGCGGCCGTACTCCCCAGGCGGGGCACTTAATGCGTTAGCTTCGGCACGGAAACCGTTGAAAGTCCCCACACCTAGTGCCCACCGTTTACGGCATGGACTACCAGGGTATCTAATCCTGTTTGCTACCCATGCTTTCGCTCCTCAGCGTCAATACCAGCCCAGAGTGCTGCCTTCGCCATAGGTGTTCCTCCTGATATCTGCGCATTTCACCGCTACACCAGGAATTCCACACTCCCCTACTGGATTCAAGTCAGCGCAGTATCGGATGGCGTCTTGAGGTTGAGCCTCAAGTTTTCACATCCGACTTACGCAACCGCCTACGAGCTCTTTACGCCCAATAAATCCGGACAACGCTTGGTCCCTACGTCTTACCGCGGCTGCTGGCACGTAGTTGGCCGGACCTTCTTCTGTGGGTACCGTCATTTTCGTCCCCACTGAAAGGGGTTTACGACCCTAGGGCCTTCATCCCCCACGCGGCGTCGCTGCATCAGACTTTCGTCCATTGTGCAAGATTCCCTGCTGCTGCCTCCCGTAGGAGTCTGGGCCGTGTCTCAGTCCCAGTGTGGCTATTCGTCCTCTCAGACTAGCTACCCGTCAATGCCTTGGTGAGCCGTTACCTCACCAACTAGCTGATAGGCCGCGAGACCCTCTCAAAGCGATAAATCTTTCCTCTACAGAACATTCGATCCGTAGGGGGTATCCGGTATTAGCTCAAGTTTCCCTGAGTTATTCCGAACTTCGAGGCAGGTTTCTCACGTGTTACTCACCCGTTCGCCACTCACTCATTGACCCGAAGGTCGAGTTCGTTCGACTTGCATGCATTAGGCACGCCGCCAGCGTTCGTCCTGAGCCAGGATCAAACTCTCCATTAGAGAATCTCGCCACTCCCAATAGTCATCCACTCCGAAGAATGAGTGACATGATGAGAGCGGCAGGTGATCCAGGTTTGTCGAGTCTATGGGCGCCATACCCACACTCGACGGTTCCTGCAGGCCTCACGACCGTGCGGAACCAGGAATTTTGTAACGGGGCACCAGTTCTGATTGTCGACGAATCGACCACCATGGCAAACTGATGCTCCGCACACGCTGCGTACATCCTCTTCCGTTTTCAAGGAGCTTTGTTCCTGCTTGACCCAGTTGATGGATCAAAGTACGCTGAACAGAATAGTGTTCGACGAGCAGGGCTCATGCCTCAGAGCGGTACCGATGCTTTCCCGATCAGTTGCTGTCCGGGTTGTTATCGTGCCGTTGCGGCGAAGAACAACAATAACTACGAATGTGGCTTAAGACAACCCTGCACCGCAAGATTTCTCAGGAATCGTGAGTTTTGTTGCCCGGACGGGGTGGAGAGGTCGCATGATCGTCGGCGAAGTCGAGCAGGAAGACCGAGCGCTTCCCCTTCCGCACGACGCAGTAGCGGTCGTGCAGCAAGGCCGTCCGGTCGATCGCCTTTGCGCCACCCACCTTCTCGTCGTTGATGGAGATGCCGTTCTGAGCCAGTAGACGCCCCGCCTCGCTCCTGGAGCTGGCAACGCCTGCTGTGACCAGCAGTGGCACCAGGTTGTCGTCGTGGTCGAGCTGCGACCGCTCGTGGGCCGACGTTGGGATCTCCCCCCTGAGCATGTCGAAGGTCAGTTCGTCGATGTCGCCTGACGATCCGCCAAAGATCACCGCGGAGGCGGCCTGTGCCATCTCGGTCGCCGCGCGGCCGTGCACGGTGGTCGTGAGCTCGGCGGCGAGGCGTTGTTGGCCGATCCGACGGTGGGTTGCCGCTTCGTGGTCGGCAACGACCTCGTCAATCTCATCCAGGTCGAGAAAGGTGAGCTGGAGAAGGAGCTTGCGGATCTCAGCGTCCTCGCTCTGCAACCAGGCCTGGTAGAACCGGTAGGGCGAGAGATGCTCGGCACTGAGCCAGATCGTCTCCCCTCCCGCCGTCTTGCCGTACTTGGTGCCATCGCGCTTCAGTAGCAGCGGCCAGGTGAGGCCGTGGACCTTGGCGCCCACCTTCCGGCGGATCAGATCGATCCCCAACGAAATGTTCCCCCACTGGTCCGAGCCTCCGATCTGCAGATCGCAGCGCTCGTTCTCGTGAAGCCAGAGGTAGTCGTTGGCTTGGAGGAGCATGTAGGAGAACTCGGTGTAGGAGATCCCGTCCTCACCCTCCATCCGCGCTCGGACCGATTCCTTGGCCGCCATCTGGTTGATGGTCATGTGCTTACCGATGTCCCGCAGGAAGTCGAGGAGCGACGTGGAAACCGTCCAGGCCCGATTGTCGAGCAGCTTGGCGGCGTTCGGCACCCCCTCGAAGTCCACGAACTGCTTGAGCAGGGGGACGATGCCCGCCAGGTTGGCGGCGAGGGCGTCATCATCAAGCAGATTCCGTTCATCGGACTTGCCTGACGGGTCACCAATCATGCCGGTTGCCCCTCCGGCCAGCGGGAGGGGCCTGTGTCCCGCTTCCTGGAAGCGGCGCAGCACCAATAGCCCGATCAAGTTGCCGACGTGCAGGCTGGTGGCGGTGGGATCGACGCCGTAGTAGACGGTGACCGGCCCATCTCGAAGCCGGGCGGCGAGGGCAGCACGGTCGGTCGTGTCGTGGACAAGGCCACGAGCCACGAGATCATCGAGCAGGCCGGGATCGGTCGACATGGCGCCATTGTAGAAGCAGCCCGGACACCGCCGACCGGGATTTGCACCTCGCCCGGGCTTCGTGTCGACTCATGCCCGTTGCAGGGAGCCATGTCGACTTGCTGGCACACTGTTGGCCCCCGCCCAGGACACCAATGCTCCCGAGGAGCCGACGTGGCATCAAGATTCGACGACGCAACCGCACCCATATCGCCGACGCCAAGCAGCAATGGCAGCAGCAACGGAAGCGGCCATCACAACGACGCGGACGTTCCGCGGAAGAGCCAGGCCCAAAGGGTTCTGAGCCTGGCTTTGAAAGTCGTTGGCGGAATCGTCGTCGCCTCCACCTTCGCCGTCTGGGTCTATGGCTTCTCGGGTCAGGCCCGTCGGACACCCCCGGATCGGCTCGACGACCCGACCTTCGCCATCGCCGCCGAGCAGATATGCGCCGACACCGTGGCCGAGTTGGAACTGCTACCCGGAGCCCGCGACGCTCTCGACGGCCCCGACCGGTCCCGTCAGGTCGAGACCTCGACGGCCCGCTACGAAGCGATGCTCGACGAGTTGGACACCCTGGTTGGAGGTAGCGACCGCGACATCGAGATCACGACCGGCTGGCTGGCCGACTGGCGGGTCACCATCCAGGACCGCTACCGCTACGCCACTGCAGTGGCCGAGGACGAACTCACCACCTATCTGGTCACTGACACCGGCGCCAACGAGCGACTCAATCGCCGGTTGACCCGGCTCGCCGATACCAACCGGATGTCGGCCTGCGGCTACCCCGGCGATCTCGGCTAGCGCTGGCCAGGGAGCCGGTCGGCGCAATGAAGGGCCCGCTTCACGGCCCGATGCAGCTCCGACCCCCGCTCGATGACCGGATCATCACCCGACATCCAACGGGCACCCAACGTCTCATGGTTGGGAGCCAGTACGCCCCCAGCCGGCGCAAGGACCAGGAAGCGCACGTCGAAGTGCAGGTGCGCAGGCTCGCCCTTACGCATCGGGATCCGGTGAACGTCGAGATCAATGGCCGGGGTCATGAGTACCAGCCCGTCCAAGCCGGTTTCCTCAGTGGCTTCCCTCCAGGCCACCGCGCCAAGATTCCCATCGCCGTCAGCGTGGCCTCCCGGCTGCAGCCAGCGGTCCAGCTTGGCATGATGGATCAACAGGCTCAATCCCCGGCCCGGCTCAACGACAAGCGCCGAGCCGGTCAGGTGGCCAACGACACCGGACCGGTCAAGACAATCGTCGTGCTCGACACAGAAGTCGAGCAGACGATGACGAAGCGCCTCTTGTGCACCCCCGTCGAGATGGGCGGCGGCGATTTGACGACGGGCTTCGGCGACATCGCCATCGGCCGCCGCCAGCGCTTGGTCTCCCGCTGACCAGGTCTGGAACAACACCGGCGGTATGTTACCGGTCGGCCAACGGCCCCACGCCCGCCCACGTTCACCATGGCCCTGGGACACCGCCAAACGCACCCCTGCCACCCAGCCCCGCCCACACGGCAGGAACGTCAGCGATAGGAGCCGGCGTTGACAAGCATCAGCCGGTTTCGTCCTGAGTTCTTTGCCGCATACAGGGCACCATCGGCCAACTGGATCAGTTCATCAACGTTGCCAATGTCGGGCCCTGGATAGGCAGCAGCACCAAGGCTCACCGTGGTTTCCACTTCATAGCCAGGACCCCGAACGACACCCGCTTGCACCGACGTCCGAATTCTCTCCCCCAGCATCAGCAGATCGTTGTCGCCCGCACCGGGTAGCACGGCCAGGAACTCCTCGCCGCCATAACGCATGAGGGTGTCGCCCTCACGCAACACACCCTGAAGCGACTGGGCCACACCCCGAAGTACCTCATCACCAACGTGGTGACCGTGGGTATCGTTCACGGCCTTGAAATGGTCGATATCGAAGATGATCACCCCCAACGGTTCATTGGACCGCACCGCCCGGGCGAAGTCCTGACCGAGGCGTTCCAGACCAAACCGCCGGTTCAGCAGTCCGGTCAGGCCGTCGACCGCCGCCACGTGCTGCAGTCTGCGGTGGCCCAGCGCCTGGCTGACGGCAATGGCAAAGCTCGACATAAGTTGTTGCACCAGTGAGATATCGCTGACGCTGACCTCCCCGGCGGAGGCCAGCACCAACACACCCAGAGGGACCATGCGCACATGGATGGGGTAGATCAACACGGTCCGCGGCCGGAACGAAACCACGCCGCCATCGAGACGTACATCGTCGGGCAGATCGAGGTGCACCATGTCCAGATCACGGCAGGAGCGCTTCACCTGTTCGCTCCCCGCCACAACTTCAGGGTCGACGAGTCCGCTCGACTTGGCCACCTGCATCTCGCCATCCTCCAAGAGGCAGACGGCGGCCGCGGCGAAGTTGCCGACCGCTTGGATCTCGGGCAGGGCAGCGTCGAGCAACGGGCCAAGATCCACGTGGGAGGCCAAGGTCACACCAAAGTGTCGCGCCATGCTGTTGGTTCGCTGGCTCTCAGTCAGGGCATCGACCAGATGGTTGAACGACAACGCCGACTCGCCGAGTTCATCATCGGAATCTACCGGCAGCGATAGGTTCTCAATGTCGATTTCAGACTGCTCACCAACGAGCGTCACGTACCGTAGATTTTTCTCTACCTTGGCCATCCGCAGCTTCATGGTCTTCAACCGCGAGCCGACAACGGCACGCGACAGCATCTGATTGCTCATCCCGACCAGACAGCCAGCGGCCAGGGTAGAGGCGAAGAAGCCGGGGGTCAGGACATAGATCGATGGAACTCCCATCACCAGCACAAAGAAGGGGAAGACGAGGCCCATAACAATACCCAGACCCGACATCCAGATCCCGAGGTCTCTGAACACCCGCTTTGTCAGCCGAGGCAACCGCAGTCGCGTTACGACGGACGGAACGACCTCAGGCGAGTTGGGGGCGACTTCCCGAACTTCACTCTGATCCACTCAGTATCTATCGGCAGAAAAAGGACGACCTTCATCGGTCTATTTGCCCAGCGGGCCCCTTTGCCCAGCGGGCCCCTTGGGCCAGGGTCGACTGACATGGGGGTTGCCGGCGATGGCGAAGCGCCAAGGACGTTCGGTGGCCTTACTGATGCCAATGCGCGGCCCGACGACGACCCGGGCTGGATCAACCTCAGGCCCGGCGACAAGACGCACCGGCGACCGGGCGCCGAGCAGGTCCAGACCGTAGTGGGAACCGTCGATCCCCATGGCGGCGCAGAGCTTGCCCGGCCCCGAGCCGAGGTCGCTTGGCGCCCGAGCCTTGGGCCGGTCGGCCCACATGCCCTCGGTTGGCGGCATCGGCTCGATCGCCCTGATCAGCAGGGCCGACCCCTGGCCAACGGACCCACACACCACGTTGGCGCACCAGTGCACCCCGTAGCTGCGGTACACGTACAGCAATCCCGCACGATCGAACATCACCCTGCTGCGTTCGGTCGGCCCTCGAAAGGCGTGACTGGCAGCGTCAGCTTGGCCTTCATAGGCCTCAACCTCAACGATCAGGCCAACCCGATCGCCACGCATGAGCTTTGTGCCCAACAGGCGGGGAGCGATCCGGCTGGCCCGCCCTTCGAGCCAACTGAACGGCTGCTCCTGCGCCATTAGGCGAGAGCGTCGACCCGGGCCAGATCGGCCACGATCTGTTCCCGCAACTGCTGGAGTTGGCGGGCAACTGGCCCGGGGCCACCGCCGCCGGGGCTGAGTCGCCGGGCGGCACCGGCCCCCGGCTCGAACAGGGAGCGGATGTCGGGCCCAAGCAGCTCGTGCTCCACGGCCACCTCGACCAGGGGGATCTCCTCGTCGAGTGAGCGCCGAACCAGGGCCCCAACCACGGCATGGGCCTCCCGGAACGCCATACCCGCCACCACCAGCGTCTCGGCCAAGTCGGTGGCCAGGGGGCCGTCGCTGTCGGCGGCGGCGGCCATGGTTTCGGTGTTGAACGTTGCCGTTTGGTACAGCCCGCTGAGCGCCACCAACGCCAGACCCAACTGGTCGACGGCGTCGAACAGGGGTTCTTTGTCCTCCTGTAGATCACGGTTGTAGGCCAGGGGCAGGCTCTTGAGCGTGGCCAGCAGGCCGGTCAGGTTGCCGATGAGGCGGCCTGCCTTACCCCGGGCCAGTTCGGCGATGTCGGGATTCTTCTTCTGGGGCATCATCGACGAGCCGGTGGCATAGGTGTCGTCGAGGGTGAGGAACCCGAACTCCTCCGATGACCACAACACCACCTCCTCCCCCATCCTGCTCAGATGGATACCCACCATGACCAGGTCGAACAAGCTCTCGGCGACAAAATCCCGATCACTGGTGACATCAAGGGAGTTGGTGAAGACCTGGGCGAAGCCGAGGTCGGCGGCGGTCGCTGCGGGGTCGAGTGGCAGGCTGGTGCCGGCCAGGGCTCCTGCCCCCAAGGGAGAGACGTCGGTCCGACGATGGGCGTCGAGTAGTCGGTCGACATCGCGGCCGAGCGCCCAGGCGTGGGCCGCCAGGTGGTGGGCCAACAACACCGGCTGGGCGCGCTGCAGGTGGGTGTAGCCCGGCAGGTAGGTGCCAGCCGCCTGCGCCTCCTCGGCCCGCTCCAACAACACTTGTTGCAGGCCAACAACGGCCGTGGCCATGTCAACCAGGGCATTCTTGGTCCACAGTCGCATGGCGGTCGCCACCTGGTCGTTGCGACTACGTCCGGTGTGAATTTTGGCGCCCGCTTGACCCGCCAGCTCGGTCACCCGCCGCTCGATGGCGGTGTGGATGTCCTCGTCGGAGGCAACGAAGGCCAGGTCGCCGGTTGAGAGCTCCGTGGCGGTGGCGTCGAGTGCGGCCAGCACGGCGGTCACCTCGGCCTTGTCGAGCAGGCCGCAACGGTGCAGACCGCGGGCGTGGGCCCTGGAGCCCTCAATGTCGTGTTGAGCCAGACGCTGGTCGTAGGGCAGGCTCACGGTGTAGGCCAGCAGGGCCTCGGCCGGGCCCTGCTCGAAGCGGCCGTGCCACAGTGTGTTGCTCACTTGGCCGTCGCCCCCGATGTTTCGCCGGAAGCGAAACTCGACTCCGATGGGCCCGACCCCCGCTTGGTGGCCAGGGTGCGTAGACGGAGGGCGTTGAGTTTGATGAAGCCCTCGGCGTCAGCCTGGTCATAGACCCCACCGTCATCTTCGAAGGTGGCGATGGCTTCGTCGAACAGCGAATCGGGTGAGCGGCGGCCGACCACGTCGACGTTGCCCTTGTAGAGCTTGACCCGGACGGTGCCGTTGACCACGTTCTGGGTGGCGTCGATGGTCTGCTGCAGCAATTCGCGCTCGGGGCTCCACCAGTAACCGTTGTAGACAATGGAGGCGTAGCGGGGCATCAGCTCGTCCTTGAGATGCGCCACCTCCCGGTCGAGGGTGAGCGATTCGATGGCCCGATGGGCCCGCAACATGATGGTGCCCCCGGGGGTCTCGTAGGCCCCCCGGCTCTTGATGCCGACGTAGCGGTTCTCCACGATGTCGAGGCGACCGATCCCGTTGGCCCCTCCCACCTCGTTGAGGGCGGTGAGCACCTGGGCCGGGGTCATGGCCTCACCGTCGATGGCGATGATGTCGCCGTTGCGGTACTCCAGTTCGAGATAGGTGGCCTCGTTGGGGGCCTGCTCGGGGCTGACCGACCAGCGCCACATCTCCGCCGGGGGCTCGGTCCAGGGATTCTCCAACGGACCGCCCTCGTAGGAGATGTGCAACAGGTTGGCGTCCATCGAGTACGGCGAGGCCTTGCCCCGGCTCATCTCGATGGGGATCTCGCGCTCGGCAGCGTAGGTCATGAGCTTCTCCCGGCTGAGCAGGTCCCACTCCCGCCAGGGGGCGATGACCTTGATATTGGGGGCCAGGGCGTAGGCCCCCAACTCAAAGCGGACCTGGTCGTTGCCCTTACCTGTCGCTCCGTGGCTGATGGCATCGGCCCCGGTCTCGGCCGCGATCTCAACCAAGCGTTTGGCGATGAGGGGGCGGGCGATGGAGGTGCCGAGCAGGTACTCGCCCTCGTAGATGGTGTTGGCCCGGAACATGGGGAAGACGTAGTCGGCGACGAACTCCTCCTTCAGATCCTCGATGAAGATCGACTCCTCGGGCTGGCCCATGGCCAGGGCCTTGGTTCGGGCCGGCTCCAGCTCCTCCCCTTGCCCCAGATCGGCGGTGAAGGTCACCACTTCACAGGAGTAGTTGTCCTTCAGCCATTGCAGAATGACCGAGGTGTCGAGACCGCCGGAATAGGCCAGCACTACCTTCTTGATGTCCATGATCGGTTTGTTGCTCCTGGTGCGAGTTGAAACGAAAGTTGGTGCATGAGCGGCGCTCGGCCGCGGGACTACGGTGATTGGTAACAGGTTCGAGTTTGAGATCGACGGTCGGGAGTCGAGGGTCAGGTCGGGCCGTGACCGGCCAGTTCGCTCAGATTGGAGGCAAGCCGGGGCCCTGCCCCTTCGGTGGCGATGGCGAGCAAGGTATCGTCGCCCGCCACCGTGCCGACAAGATTGACCAAACCGGCCCGGTCCAGGGCGGAGGCCACCACATGGGCCGACCCTGGTGGGGTGCGTAGCACCACCAGATCCCCTGAGCGTTCGACGTCGACCAGCCACTCCCCCAATACCCGGCGGAGGTGATCCTCGGGGGCCACCTGGTCAGTTGGCAGCTCGGGTATGGCATACATGGTCGCCCCACCAGGGGCCCTGACCTTGATGGCACCCAGCTCCTCCAGGTCACGCGAGACCGTGGCCTGGGTGGCCGACAGGCCGGCGCTGGCCAGCAGCTCGACCAGGGTGGTCTGGCTGCTGACGGCCTCCTCGGCCAGGATCCTGGCGATCTTGTGTTGGCGTTGGGCCTTGGTGCCCGCCATCAAGGGGCGTCCGGGGCGGCATCGGCGTAGATCCAGGCCAGGACGCCACGGACGGCGGTCAGGCGATTGGCGGCCTGGGCCCACACCCGGCTCTGCGGTCCGTCGATCACGGCCCCCGCCACCTCCTCGCCCCGGTGGGCGGGCAGGCAGTGCAGAAACAGTGACGATGAGGGGGCCACGGCCAGCAGACGGTCGTCAACGGAGAAACCTTCAAAGGCCTTGAGCCGCTCGGCCCGTTCGGCCTCTTGACCCATCGAGGTCCACACATCGGTGTAGATCACGTCGGCTCCCTTGACCGCTTCCTCCGGCCGGTCGACGATGACCGGTTCGACACCAGCCACGGCCAGTCGTTCGGCGTCGACGGGGCTGAAGCCATAACCGGGTGGGGAGGCCACCCGGGTCTCACCTCCCAGGTAGCCAACGGCCAGGGCCAGGGAGCGGGCGACGTTGTTGGCGTCGCCAACGTAGGCCACGACCTTGTCCTTGATCGACCCGAACTCGGCCTGGATCGTCAGCACGTCGGCGATGGCCTGGAGAGGATGGCCGTCGTCGGACAACAGGTTGATGATGGGGGTTACATTGAGCGCCGCCATGCGTTCCAGCACGGCGTGGTCGTGGACCCGGGCGCAGATGCCTTCGTGGTAGCAGGCCAGGGTGCGAGCGATGTCTTCCGCCATTTCCCGGGTGTCGATGCCAATCTCTTCACCGGTGATGTAGACGGGGTGGCCACCAAGATGGACCACGGCCATCTCGGTGGAGTTGCGGGTGCGGGCCGACGGCTTGGTGAAGACCAGGGCCATACCCTTGCCCGCCAGGGGCCGGCCAAACCGATCGGGGGGGACCTGGGCCAGCTCAACGATGAAGGCCAGCTCGTCGGGGGTCAGATCGTCGATCTCAAGCACGTGCTTCATGACCATCAGCTCCCGTCGCCGTTGTTGTCGTCACCCTCGTACAGCTCTTCGAGGATGGGACCGAGGATGGCGGTGGCCTCGGCAATGTGCTCGGCCTCGATGATCAGCGCCGGGGCCAGGCGCAACGCCGTTGGGGTAACCCCATTCAGGACCAGGCCCTGTTCCAGGCAGCGGGCGGCGACAGCCGGTGCGTTGACGCCCTCAAGTTCGATGGCCAGCAACAGACCCAGACCCCGGACGCCGCTGACGTGGGGCAGGGCCAGCATGGCCTCGCTCAGCTCAGCCCCGCGTTGGGTGGCCAGGGCCGGGGCGTCGATGGACACCATGGTTTCGAGCACGGCCCGGGCCGCGGCGGCAGCCAGAGGTTGGCCGCCGTAGGTGGTGGCGTGATCGCCCGGTTTGAACGCATCGGCCACTTCCCGACGGGCCCAGCAGGCCCCGATGGGTACACCGTTGCCCAGGGCCTTGGCCATGGTGACAACGTCGGGGTCGACCCCGAAGTGCTGGAAACCGAACCAACGTCCGGTGCGGGCCAGGCCGGTTTGGACCTCGTCGACCATGAACAGGATGTCACGCTCCCGGCAAAGCTTCTGAACCCCGGCGAAGTACGCCTCGGTTGCGGGATTGACCCCGCCCTCACCCTGCACCGGCTCGAGCAGTACGGCGGCCACGGTCTCATCGAGCACGGCCTCCAACTCATCGAGGTCGTCCCAGATGACGTGGCGGAAGCCTTCGGGTAGGGGCTGGAAGGCGTCCCATTTCTGGGGTTGACCGGTGGCGGCCAGGGTGGCCAGGGTCCGGCCATGGAAACTCTGGAAGGCGGCAACCACCACGTGACGGCCGGGGCCACCGTAGCGACGGGCCAACTTGATGGCCGCCTCGTTGGATTCCGCCCCCGAGTTGGCGAAGAACACCTGACCGCCGGCCCGGGTGCCATCACCGATGAGCCGGTCGAGTTCGCGGGCCAAGGCCTTGTTGTGTTCGGTGCCGTACAGATTGGAGACGTGCAACAACCGCTTCGACTGGGCGGCCAGGGCCTCTGCCACCGCCGGATGGGCGTGGCCCAGGCTGGTCACGGCCAGGCCGGAGAGGAAATCGAGATACCGCTTGTCGTCGCCATCCCACAGGTAGGGGCCCTCGCCACGAACAAAATCGACCGCGGGAGGCCCATAGGTCGGCATCAGCGGGTTGTAGTCCATTTCGGACGAGTCGGCCCCGGTGGAGGAGGCGGGGTCGGTGATCTTGGTCTGATCGCTCATTGGCTGGTTCCTGTTTGACGGTGATCGTTGGGGGCGGTGCTGGCAGTTGAAGTGGTGGGGGTGGCCGAAGTTGCCGGCTGGGCCGGCTTGGCGGTGATCATGGTGCCGATTCCGGCGTCGGTGAAGAGTTCGAGCAGCAGCACGTGGGGGACGCGACCATCGAGTAGGTGGGCACTGGCGGCGCCGGCCTGGACGGCGTCGATGCAGGAGCGGACCTTGGGCACCATGCCCCCGGAGATGGTGCCGTCGGCCATGGCTCGTTCCAACTCGTCGATGGTGGTGCGGATGACCACACTGGCCGGGTCGTCGATGTCGGCCAGAAGGCCGGGAACGTCGGTGAGGTAGATCACCTTCTCGGCGGCCAAGGCGCCGCCCAAGGCCCCGGCCACCGTGTCGGCGTTGATGTTGAGGGCCTGGCCCTTTTGGTCCGAGCCGATGGAGCTCACCACCGGGATGAGATCCTCGGCCAGCAAGCGTTCGATGATGCCGGGGTTGACGTCCACGATCTCGCCAACAAAGCCCAGTTCCGGTTGGGTGATCTCAGCTCGGATGAGGCCGCCGTCCTCGCCGGACATACCAACGGCGTAGGCCCCGTGCACGTTGATCTCGCCGATGATGTCGCGGCCGACCTTGCCAACCAGCACCATGCGGGCCACGTCCAGGGTCTCGGCGTCGGTGACCCGGAGCCCATCACGGAACTCCGACTGCTTCCCCAGGCGGGCCAGCAACTCGCCGATCTGGGGCCCGCCACCGTGAACGACGACGGGTTTCATCCCGACCGAGCGCAACATGACGATGTCCTCGGCGAAGGTCCGGGACAGATCCTCGTTGACCATGGCGTTGCCGCCGAACTTGACCACAACGACCGAACCCCGGAACCGCTTGATGTAGGGCAAGGCCTCGATGAGGGCCCCGGCCCGCTGCTCGGGTGAATAACCCCGGCCACCGGCCTTGGTTGGCACCGAGGAAGCAGTGGTGACGTCGTTGCCTGATGCCCCGTTATCCGGAGCGGTGTTGGATGCGGTCATGAGCGGTACCCGGCGTTGATCTCGATGTAGCCATGGGTGAGGTCGCAGGTCCAGACCGACGCCTTGCCCTCCCCCACCCCAACATCGACGCTGATCGTCACCTCGTCGCCCTGGAGGTGTTTGGTGGCCCGATCCTCGGAGTAGTCGTCGAGGACCTTGCCGTGGGCCGTGACCGGTTCGGGACCGATGGCGATGGCCAGGCGGTCGCGGTCGGCCCGCTGGCCCGCCTTGCCGATGGCCATGATAATGCGGCCCCAGTTGGCATCTTCGGCCGCCAGGGCCGTCTTGACCAGGGGTGAGTTGGCGATCGAGAGGGCGATGATCTTGGCCGCCTCGTCGTGTTCGGCGCCGCTGACGGCGATTTCGACAAATTTGGTCGCCCCTTCACCATCCCGCACGATCTGGTGGGCCAGGTCGAGGTTGACGGCGTCCAGGGCGGTGACAAACTCATCCCAACCGGGCGAGTCGGGGCCGGTGATTGGCGAGTTTGACCGGGCTCCGGTGGCGAAGAGCAACACGGTGTCGCTGGTTGAGGTGTCGGAATCAACCGTGATCCGGTTGAAGCTGTGCTCCACCGAGGGGGCAAGGGCGGCTTGGAGGGCCTCGGCGGTCACGGCCAGATCAGTGAACACGAACGCCAGCATGGTGGCCATGGCCGGGGCGATCATGCCACTGCCCTTGGCGATACCGGCCACGATGCCACCCTCGCCGCCGTCGATGGCGGCCACCGGGTGAAAGGCCCCCTTGGAGAAGGTGTCGGTGGTGCGGATGGCCGCGGCGGCCTCGGGCCAACCGGTGGTATCGGCCCCACTCAGCGACGGTAGGGCCTGGGCCATTGCGGCCTCGTCGAGGGTTTCGCCAATGACGCCGGTTGAGGCCAAAAACACATCGTCGGCCTCGCAGCCGAGATCCTTGGCAATCACGGTGGCGGTCAGCTCAGCGGCAGTGTCGCCGGCGCGGCCGGTGAAGGCGTTGGCGTTACCTGCGTTGCAGACCAGAGCCCGGGCCGTGCCCCGGTCCAGGATTCGGCGGCACCAGTCGACCGGGGCCGAGGGGCACAGCGAGGTGGTGAAAACCCCGGCCACGGTGGTCCCGGGGTCCAGCTCGGCCAGCATCAGGTCGGCCCGTTTGTGGTACTTGAGGCCGGCTTCGTAGGTGGCGAGGCGAACCCCGTCGATGGGGGGAATGGAGGGGAAGGATGCGGGGGCCAGGGGCGAGACGCTCACGGGTAGACTCCAATCGTGGTGAGTCCAGCGTCCTCGGCCAGGCCGAGGGCGATGTTGGCGCATTGCACACCCATACCCGAGGCGCCCTTCATCAGGTTGTCGAGGGCGGCGATGGCCATCACCATGCCGGTGCGGGGATCGACCCGGGCGGTGAGGTGCACGGCGTTGGAGCCCAGGGTGGCCTTGGTCGACGGGCTGCGGTCGGAGACGAACATGAAGGGCTCGTCGTGGTAGTAGTCGCTCATCACTTTGATGACATCGTCACTGGTGAGGCCGCTGGCAGCAGCGGTCGGCCGCCCATAGCAGGTGCCGAGAATGCCCCGGCTCATGGGCACCAGATGGGGGGTGAACAGCACCGTTGGATCCTGGCCCGTGGCCTCGGCCAGGGCCTGTTCGATCTCTGGGGTGTGCCGGTGGGTGAGCAGGCCATAGGCGGTGGCGTCGGAATGCACGGTGGAAAACGTGGTGTTTTCCTTCGGTGGACGCCCGGCCCCGCTGACCCCGGTGATGAGATCGACCACGAGGCCCTGTGGCTCGATCAGTCCGGCCGCCAACAGCGGGGCCAGACTCAAGATGGCGGTAGCGGCGTTGCAGCCGGTGGCGGCGATCAGGTGGGCGCCTGCGATCTTGGACCGGAACAGCTCGGGCAGCCCGTAGACCGCCTCGTCCAGCATTTGTGGGCAGGTGTGCTCGGCCCCGTACCACTGAGGGTAGAGCGCAGCGTCGTGCAGCCGGAAGTCGGATCCGAGATCGATGACATGACCGACCGTGGCCTCAAAATCGGGAACCACGCCCATACTCACCCCGTGGGGCAGGCCGCTGAACACCACGTCCAGCCCATCGAGGGCCGCCGGATCGTAGGCATCGAAGGTGCGATCGCCATAGGCCAGCGCCAAGCTGGGATAGAGATGGGTGATGGGACGCCCGGCCTGTGAATCACCAGTGGCCACCACCAGCTCAAACTGGGGATGGCCGGCAATGAGGCGGAGCAACTCGACCCCGGTGTAGCCCGAGGCGCCGACTATGCCGACGCGATACGTGGTCTGAACCATCTGGAAAACGATACAAGTGTCCCGATAGTTATGCAATCAAATTGCACACCCGATTTGGCGGGTTCCCAACAAGTGGGACGGGCTGGCCGCTTGGTGCTGCCACACGGTCTCGGGATCACCCACAATGGCCATCGGCCAGTCGGCCCCATCGCGCCAACGATCGACTGTCAGAAGATGGGCAGGGTGGGTTCGTGATTACGGTAGAGGGTGCGGATCATGGCTGCGCCCCCGTGTCGTCGTCGACCGATCTCGGCCCCGCAACTGATGACGAGCGCCTCGGCGTCGGCCGGGTTGGGCCACGGTTCGATCCCGATGGATCGGGCCAGGTCATCGAGGTGGACAACCTGTTCGACGACCCGGGTCCACAGAAAGTCGCCGAGCCGCATGACCTTGTCGAGGTAGACCCTCAGCACGCGATCCAGCGGTTCAGAGACCAATCGAGGTCGCAGTTCGGCCAGGCGGAGAACCGTCTCCGCCACCACCTGTTCATGACCCATCTCGGCGACAGCGGCCGCCCTGCCCCGAATGGTGGCATGGTCATCGTCGGTGAGCAGGTCACTGGCCACGGCGAAGAAGTCGGCTGCGATCTCATAGTCAACCTCTTGGTCGGGCAACTCGGCGTCGAGCTGGGGGCCGACGACCCATACCGTTCCCGCCGCCACGTGGCCTACCAGGGAGCCGACGGTGTGCCCCGGTAGCACCGAGTCGTTCTGCCATGCCGTCTCCACCCGGTGATCGGCGATTGCAGAACACATGACCTCGGCCTGGGCCAAAAAAAGTTCTCTCATCCGGCCACGGTAGCGGCCGGAACCCCTCTGCCAGGAGCCCGGCCGGGAGGCCCTCGCCGCAACCCGCGGTCAGCGAACACCTCCGGCTTGTTCGATCGCCTACTCCAAGTTCACGTCTTCGGTACCAGCTTCGGGCTCGCTCCGCTCGGCCACCAAAATGGTCCGGGAGCCAAGGGGTTCGGCCAGGGCAATGGCGGTGGTGTAGGGGAAGATGCCACGGACTAATGATGCGGAGCGCATCAAAGCTGGCGATCCGCGCCGCGTCCCTGGTAGCGGCCCGCTGGTCTTCGTCGAAATGGGCCGGAACAGTGATGACCGCTCGGGTGATCGTATCCTCGAAGTAGACCTCAGCGTCCCGCTTCAGCTTCAGCAATATCCGAGCGCTGATCTCCGGCGCCAGGTACGAGGCCCCGTCGATCTCGATGTCCCAGTTCGTACCCATGTGGCGCTTGACCGACCGGATGGTGCGCTCAGGGCTGGTGATGGCTTGACGCTTGGCAGGGTCACCCACCAAAAGTCCACCGCCCTTACCAGATGCGACAACCGACGGCGTGATCGGCGACGCTTCAGCGTTGGGGATCACCAAAGTCTTGAGGTTTCGCAATGCAGCAATCACCGAGTTCGTGGTACCAAGGTCAATGCCAACAGCTTTAGAGATCTCGCAACTCCAGTCGATGACAATCAAGCCCTCGCCGGCAAGACGTGACCCAGTTCGCCGGCGGGTGCCATCAGATCGCCTGTTCACTCTTGGCACCTACAGCACCAGGTCGAACGACGCCGGAGGCATGACCGAGCCGAAGTAGTGGTCCTCGGCCTCGGACCAGCGGGCCTCCCACTCGTCCCGATACGCATCACCCTCACGACCACGGAGACGGTCGCGGCGAAGCGTCGGCTCGGTGTCGAGCAGGACCCGGAGGTCGAGTAGATCGGCCAACTCGGGCCGGGCGCTGTAGACCCCTTCGAGCATCACGACCGACGCCGGCCGACACACGGTGACCGTCGATTCGAGTCGCCCGTCGAAGGCCTGCCAGTCATAGCCGTGCCACGACGCCTCGACCCCTTGGGCCAGAGCCTCAAGTACCGGTCGTTGCCGTCGCCAGTCCATGACCCTGGCCGCTTTGTCCGCCGCCGGGAGCGAGTCCCAGTAGTCCGGGGTTCCTCCGGCGTAAAAGCTGTCGCCCCCAATCACCGAGCAACTCTCCAGTCGATCCGCCAGGGCGGCGGCCAGCGTCGACTTGCCCGCTCCGCTGCGACCGTCGATGGCGACGATCACGTTGCGGTCCCTCTCGGCCGCAATCGACTCGATGGCCTCGATCAATCTCGGGATCAGATCGTCATCGTCCATCGGATGAACGTAGCGCCCGAGGTCAGGGCCCTCAGTCGTGTTTCAGCGCAGGCCGACCGAGTTGGTGGACCAGACCGGCAGGTCGTCCGGCCCGGCGGTCACGATGGCCACCAATGCTCGGTGGCGGCCCGCTGACCGCGACCCTGGCGTTTGTCGATCCGCAAGGCCAGACGGCGCAGTGGGGTGGCGGCGAGGCGCAGCCACCAGCGGTTGCGACGCTGGGTGTAGTCACGGGTGTAGGGGCAGACCCGGATGCAGACCGAACAATCGCTGTTGATCTTCGACCAGTAGTTGAAGCACTTCTCACCATCGACGGTGTACTTGGTGACCCCAGCCAGATTGGAGCGGTTGTGGCGGATCTCCACCGGTTGGCTGTTGGGGATGGCCCGGCCGGGGCAGGCCTTGGAGCAGGCGTTGCATTCGGCACACATCTCGGCCACCCCGAACGAGATGGGCCGATCGTGGGCCAGGGGCATATCGGTGAAGATCTTGCCCAGGCGCAGGCTGGGGCCGAATTCGGGTGTGATCAGCAGCCCGTTCTTGGCGTACTCCCCCAGCCCGGCCTTGACCGCCAGGGGTATGGCCAGGGCGGTGTCGTTCATCGACGCAATGGCCTGGTAGCCGAGGTTGCGGATGAACTGGGCCACGGTCAACAACACCACGGCGTCATGGGAGTAGCCGAGCCCGGTGGCCGCCCCCGACAACGCCGAAGGGGCGGTGGCGATCAACGAGGAATCCATCTGCTGGCCGATCACGATCACGTGATCAAGCCCGGCTGGGAGATCGTTGGCTTTGGCTCCACCCGCGGTCACGCTGAAGCGCTCGGTGTAGATCCAGCGTTCGTCGTTGGCGGTGATGCCGACGAGGTCGGCGCCCGAGGTGCGCGCCGCGTGTTTCACCATCTTGGCCGCTTCGTCTGGTTGGCCGACGTCGAGTCGCTCGTCGGCGCCGTCGCGCAGCTGGCTGAGGGGGTCGAGGAAACCGTCGCGGCGGTCGTCGTCCTCATGCATCTCGGCGAAGGTGTCGGTTACCTGCCAGGTGGCGTTGCGGTAGGCGTAGTCGAGCTGGCGAAATCCCTTGGCCGCCCGCCAATCGGCCAGGGGACGGCGGTAGGTGCTGAAGAACTTGTTGGCCCGGTCGCCCGCCACCTCGGGATCGTAACGGGATCGGCTGAACACGTCGTCGACCTGGCTGAAGCGCTCGAACCCGGGCCCGATGATGAAACGGGCCGAGGCATCGCAATCGTCGGGGGCAACCTGCACCCAGCGCCGCCATCGCTCTCGGGTGCCATTGTTCACAGCCGTCACCCTAACCCGATCGGCTGATCCAAGCCGTACCGTCGCCGCCGCCACCGGCCACGATCAGCGCCCTCCTCCAGCTGGTCCGGCTTGGGGTCCGGGTCCGGGCCAAGTTCCTACGACCAGAGCCGAGCCGCTAGGCTCTGCTTTCCGTGAGCCTCGTCGTTGGAATCTGTGGTGGGACCGGCTCCGGGAAGACCACCTTGGCCCGACGGGTCGTCGCCCGACTGCAGGCCCGAGGAGGCCCAGAGGCGGCCACCGTGATCAGCTTCGACTCCTACTACAACGACCACGGTCACCTGACTTCGGCTGAGCGTGAGGTCGTCAACTACGACCACCCCAATTCTCTCGACGGCGACCGGCTGGCGGCCGATCTGAGTGAGCTACGGGCAGGCAACGACGTGGCCATCCCGGTTTACGACTTCGCCACACACACCCGCCGACCCGAACTGCACCCCGTCAAGGCAGCGGAGATCATCGTGGTGGAGGGCATCCTGCTCTTCGCCTTCGAACCGGTTTGGCGACAGCTCGACTTTCGGGTGTTCCGCCGCTGCCCGGAAACGGTGCGCTTCCGCCGACGAATGAAACGGGACCAGACCGAGCGCGGCCGCTCGCAAGCCTCGATCGAGGCCCAACTCCAGGCCACAGTGAAACCGATGCACGACCGCTTCGTCGAGCCCCACGCCGAACGGGCCGACATCGTCACCGAACACGGCGGTGATCTCGACGAAATCGCCGATTGGGTCGTGGATCGCCTGACCAAAATCGTCGGCGCGCCACGAGCCCACTAGGAGGGGCCGGATCGATGCTGATCAACCTCCGACCGGCCGGGATCGAGGCCAGTCCCGACCCCGAAACCATCGAGCCGGTGTTGATCCCATGGCGCTGGCTGCGCGATCACGGCGAGGATGAGGCCAGCCGCGACCCGCACACCTGGCAACGCCGGGTTGACACCTTCAGCATCGAACCCGGCTGTCGCGGCACACTGAAGCAGCAAGCCGGTGAACTCACGGTGGTGTGGGACGACGGCATCGAAACCACACATTCGTGGCAGCAGCTGACCACCGTGATCAACGAGTTCGCCGCCACTGACTGGTCGCCACGCCCGGAGCCAAGACCCCGCATCCCCCATGACATCGATTTGTGGCCCCGGCCACCGATCGGGCTCAGCGAACAGAGCCTCGGCGCCTTCCTCAGCAGCGACGACGAACTGGCCGCAGGGGTCGAGCAACTCCACCGCTACGGCTACCTCGTGTTGCGCGGGGACCTGTCAACCGTCGACCGGGCGCAAGCTTTCGCCGACCGACTCGGCTCTGTTCGCCACACCATCTTCGGCGGCCTGTGGGATCTGGCCCCCGATCTCTCCGAGCACGCCGACACGGCCTATGACCGCGTCTTCCTCGGACCCCATACCGACGGCACCTACAGCCACGATGCTCCCGGCCTGCAGTTCTTCTTGTGCCGACAGGCCGCAGCAACCGGTGGCGAGAGCCTGCTGGTCGATGGGTTCGCCATCGCCGCCGAACTGGCGGCGGGCGACCCCGAGGCCTTTGCCACCCTGGCTTCAGTGACCGTGCACAGCCGCTACATCGAGCCGGGCGTGCACCTGGCCGCCGCCCGCCCGGTGCTGCGATCGAATGTCAGGGGAGAACTCGATCAGGTGAGCTTCAACAACTACGACCGGGCCCCGTTCCTACTCCCATCCGAGCTCGAAGATCGCTTCTACCGGGCCTATGGTCGTTTCGCCGCCCTGGCCAACGACCCAAGCCGCCAGGCTGCGGTGACGCTGACCCCGGGTGACCTCATGGTCTTTGACAACTGGCGGACCCTGCACGGCCGCAACGCCTTTGAGGGGCCTCGCCACTACTGCGGCGCCTACCTCAACCACGAAGACCTGGAGAGCAAGCGCCTGGTCCTCGGATTGACAGGCAAGGACACGATTCATGCCTCACCCAGATGACGAGACCGGGGCGATCCGCCACCACTGACCGGACCCCGACAACCCGGGTGGCAGCCGAACCGTCAGCTCGACACCCGTCCGGCTGCTTCGGCCGCGGCTGCCGCCTCGTTCAGTTGCGCTTCGACGATGTCGAGGCCGCCGTCCCAGAACCCGGGGTCGTTGAGGTCGCAGTCTACGATGGCGGTCAGCTCCTCGGGCGAGCGTGAGCCGCCGGCGCTGAGCAACTCCAGGTAGGCGGGGACGAACGACTCGCCTGCGCTCTCGTAGCGGGCGTAGACCGACAATGCCAGCAGCTGTCCGT
>Ga0316190_10000952_pt1 | contig 20711 bp, 21 predicted proteins | sample Eddworburrow2_MG_FD_204929 | JGI IMG/M metagenome (GOLD analysis project Ga0316190, IMG submission 204929) | Coastal sediment microbial communities from Maine, United States - Eddy worm burrow 2 | ecosystem: Environmental > Aquatic > Marine > Coastal > Sediment | place: USA: Maine | collected... | reverse complement strand
TGCTCGGAGCGTGCGCCAAAGAGGTGCCGCCGAGATCCGTGCAGGAATTTCTATCCGACCCCAATTCGCTTGAAGCGGCTGTCGTTCTTTGCTCACAAAACCGTTCCCAAACCCGCTATGAGGCTGAATGCGTTAATGCGCGCCAGGCGATCGCGATTATGGAGGCCAAGGAAGATCGAGCCAGGCGGGACGCATTTGAAGCTGAATCCAACAAGAAAAGACAGGCATTGCGGCGCACGCAGCAAGCGGCTGCCGAAGCCCGTCGCAGAGTGGAGGAAGCTGAGCGGCGGCGCAAGGAAGCCGCGTACCTGGCGCAATTCGGCGAACTACCGCCTGCTGACAATACCAACGAGAATATCGACGAAGCTGCTTTGAATGCACCGGGTGCGGTTGTTCCGGCACCTGAGGCTGCGTTGGATACCTCGCCAGCCGGAGACGACCAGCCTGCGACCGATGGTGGCAACGCACCGGCTGCGGAATCGACACCTCCTGCTACTGATCTGGATGCCGTGCGCGAAGAATTGCGCAAGCGCAGTGAGGAAACGGGCGGCTAATTCAGCCTAGGCCCGCGAATCGTCAAGGCATGGAACGAGAGACCGACCTCCAATCAATAGTTGGGATCGTATTCTTCTTCGTCGGCATCAGGTACACCGAATGTGCGAACCTCTGAGGGTCGGTCGGCGGCGGATTGTGGATCCTCAGTCGTACCTGTGCTCATCCCGGGTTGCGTGGGCAGACGTACGGTCTGCGCCGTCAGGATCTGGACGAATTCATTCGCAATATCGGGCGCGATGTTTGGCGAGCTGACAAAGATCTGTTCTGGCGTCAAGCTCGACGAACTATAGAACGCTGAATTGGCCTTACGGTCCATTGTCACGCCGGCGCCCTCGAACGCAACGCCAGCGAACAGGCCTCGGCTGCGTGAATATGAAACGACTTCAGCCTCGAAACGGATGTCCGTCGCGACAGATGTATGCCTTCCGACGGGCCCGGCCGCAACTGAGGCATCCGCGCCAAGAGTGAACTTGCCATTGGCAATGCTCTCGACACCCTTGCGTGTACGAAAAACGAGAATGACGTCGGTCGACTGCGCGCCGACCTGCCAGCCAATGCTGCCGCCGGTCATTGTTATGAAAGCCGGGTTACTCCACGAGTTGTCATCCTGCCGCACAACCAGGATACCGCGCCCGCGCCGCGCACCAATGCCGAAGCCTATCTTGACGACGTTTGGAATGACCGCGACCGCATAGGCTCTGGAAAGCAGGGCCGGTGGTATGGATTTCTCCGGTATACGCAGTAGCTGATCGAGGACGTCGGCTGCGTCGGCAACGCGCCGTTCTTCTCTTGTGGCAGCAGCAGCGGGCAGCGCAAGCATAAGCCCGAGAATCAGGACAATGGCCTTACATTTCATATCGCTCATGGAAATTTGGAGAAGCCGGGACTCAGGAAGTTCAATGATACGTCAGAATAGGCGGAAGCGGGCACTCAAGCGTGACGCAGATAGCCCTCATCAGGTCGGATTCCACACTCGTCAGCTTGCCATCTGCGGCAATGACAGCAGTGATTGCCTTGATCAGCATTTGCCGGCCGTCGCCGTTCAACGCGGCGAGCAATTCCAGTTGCTTGTCGAAAACGGGCGCCGAGAATTCTTTCGCGACGTCGTAGTCAGCTTCACCGGCCCAGTTTCCGAAAACTTCAAGCCCGGCTCGAAACGCTTGCTCGCCGTCGTCGTCAATCTCGTGGCCCTGGTGCGCGATGATGCGCAGCAGATCGATGGCTGCGTCGCGGACCGGAGCGCGTTTGGCGCTGCGCCGCCTGGGCTTTCGTGCCGGGTGCATCGCACGTTGAAGTGAGCTCACCAGTACGCGGTTAAAACAGTACTCATACAGGTCCATCTCGCCATCGACCTCGATCAGGCGCATTGCGAGGTCGATCAGGTACTCGAGTTCCGCTGCTTCTCGCTGCCGTAACGCAGGAAACGCGATTTCGAGTAGTGGCAAACGGTATCCGCCGCCGATTTTCCTGAGCTCATCGTAGTACTGCTTCACCAGATTGGCGCGCTGCTCGCCAAGTTGTTCGTGTGCAAGCGATAACTGGCGTTCAAGAACACGGCCGCTGCGATCGAAAATCAGCGCGATTGTTAACAAGTAAGCGTTATTCGGCGAATGCGCGGCCGCGTACAGTACCTCTGGAATAGACTGGCGAAGCTTGCTTGCGAACTCGACCTGTTCCTGGCTCGGGTGGCCGACGTTACTAACCACTCTGTCAGGCGACACGTTGGTTGCAACGCTGGCGGCGCCGCCAGCCGCTGCGGCCAGCCCGGCGTACTGTTCCGCAGCTTCACTCTTGCGCTCTGCACGCGCTGCCTGGTAATCGACGTGCGGATAGTCTTCGGGTTTGAAGCCTGGTTCGAGCGCCTGGATACGTTGCGTCAGCGGCGGGTGGGTCGCTAACATCCTGTTGAGATTTGAACCCGTACTAAACAGCATATGGCTCACTTCCTCAGGATCTGCGATTTGGAAACGTGAGCCCACCATGTAGCCACCGATCTTTTTCAATGCGCCGGCGAGGCCGGTCGTCTGCCGTGTGAACTGTACGGCCGACGCATCCGCGAGATACTCGCGCTGCCGCGAGACGCTGGCCTTGATAAGGCGTGCAAAAAACACACCCAGGCCGCCAATGACGATCAGGCCGAAGCCGATAGCCAGTCCCGGAAGCGCCAGTTTGGCGCTGTCCCGGCCGCGGAGATAGCGCATATTGAATAACACCTTGCGCCCGATGATCGTGAGGAACACGATGCCGGACAGCACTCCCATCAGCCGAATGTTCAATCGCATATCGCCATTGAGAACGTGACTGAACTCGTGGGCGATAACGCCCTGGAGCTCTTCCCGGGTCAAGACTTCGAGTGCGCCCCGGGTGACAGCAACAGCAGCATCCTCAGGCGCATACCCGGCCGCAAACGCGTTGATCCCGTGTTCGTGTTCGAGGACGTAGATCTCGGGAACCGGCACACCCGAAGCAATTGCCATTTCCTCAACGACGTTTCTGAGGCGTTGATGCGATAGATCGATGCTGCTCTCGGGTACCAGCGTGGCGCCGAGTCCCTGGGCGACGCGACCGCCACCGGAGCGCAACCGCACTATTTTCTCGATAGTCGCGCCGGCGATCACCAACAGTGCGAGGATCGCAGCACCTGCAAACACCTCCATGTTGTTCGCAACCTTGGCGCCCAGGTCAGGGGCCGGTTTGCTAAAGGTGAACGCGAAACCGACCACGAGCGAAACACTGATGACAATTGCCGCAGCGGCAAGCAGGTAGAGGATGACAAGCCGCCGCGTTGAGCGGCGAGCATGTTCCTGTGCTTCAAAGAAATTCAAAACAGAACCGAGTGCTCGTTTGAGCGCCAAGGATCAGGTAAATGAAACGTCCGGCGCATCGCGCATTTCTTCGGACGTAATTTCCAGGAAGCTGGCGAGTTCAAAGCTGAAGAACCCGGCAATGACATTGTTCGGGAAATTCTGTACTGAATTGTTGTATTGCAGGACCGTGTCGTTAAACGCCTGGCGTGAGAACGCGACCTTGTTCTCAGTGCTGGCGAGCTCTTCCTGAAACTGCATCATGTTTTGATTCGCCTTGAGATCAGGATAAGCTTCGGACAAAGCGAACAGTTTGCCGAGCGCGCTCGTCAAAGCGCCCTCAGACGCGCCGAGCTCCTTCATGGCCAGCGCGTTGGCGGGATCCGCTTTGGCGGCATCAAGGCTGGACGACGCGGCATTGCGCGCATTGATTACGGCTTCGAGCGTCTCGCGCTCATGTTTCATGTAGCCCTTGACGGCTTCGACGAGGTTTGGAATCAGGTCGTAGCGCCGGGTCAACTGTACGTCGATTTGTGCAAAAGCGTTCTTGACGCGGTTGCGCTCATTAACGAGGCGGTTGTATATGCCAATGCCCCAGAACACAATTGCTGCCAGAACCGCCAGGAAAACCAGGAATGAAGTCACTGTCCCGCTCCTTGTCAAAAGTTCGAAGATCGAAGCATAACGCTCGTACACAGCTTTCACTAGTTATGGTGGCGTTTATCGCGATTTCAATGCCTGCCCGAGGCGACTGGGTGGGTGATGCGCGCCCGTTGATGGGCACTGAAGTAAGCGTTCTTCTATGGCACGACGACGCTGCGACCGGTGAGGAAATCGTTGAGCAGATATTTGCCGAGGCCGATCGAATTGACCGGTTGATGAGTACCTACAAGGACGAGAGTCGCATCTCGGAAATTAACCGGCTTGCCGCAATGGAGCCCGTTGTCGCGGGTGATGAGCTTTTTCAGCTGATCCGCCGCTCGCTGGATATTTCGGTCCTGACACATGGCGCATTTGATATCACCTACGATAGCGTCGGTCAGCACTACGATTTTCGCAACCGGCAACGACCCGACGAGGCGACGGTCGAAGCTGAGCGCCAGTTGATCGACTTCCAGTTTGTCGAGCTGGACCAGGCAGCAGGCACGGTCCGTTTTCGTGAGGAGGGTGTGCGCATCAATCTTGGTGGAATTGCGAAAGGTTATGTCGTCGAACGCGGCGTCAGTATTCTGCGTTCGCGCGGAGTACGCAATGGCATCGTGACCGCCGGTGGTGATTCTCGCTTGCTCGGTGACCGCCGCGGTCAACCGTGGATGGTCGGTATACGGGACCCACGTGCGGACGGGCAGGTCGCTATCTCAGTACCGCTGGAGGATGAGGCGATCTCCACGTCCGGGGATTACGAGCGCTATTTTGAGGAGGGTGACACTCGCTATCACCACATTATTCAGCCCAGCACAGGCGAGCCGGCGAGCGGTATGCGCAGCGCAACGGTATTCGGGCCCGATGCAGTCATCACCGACGCGCTGTCGACGTCCGTTTTCGTCATGGGCGTTGACCAGGGCCTGCGGCTGATCGCGACCTTGCCCGATTACGAGAGCATCGTCATCGACGAGGAAGGGCGCATTTTTTATTCGGATGGTTTGCAGCCGCCACCGCAGTAGTTTCGATGGCCGCAGGAGAATACACTGTGTGTCGCTGAATAGAGACGGATATTCACTTTAAATTCAGCTAGATAGCTCTATTATATATCGTCCATCGGCGACAACATTGGCATCCGCGCCGGCGGCCAGGGCGGGGCACTAGCGGTGTCTCAAAATATCTGGAAAAAACAGCAATTTAACGTAATCTGTAACGATTGTGCGGCATGGATGTCGAAGTGAGGCGCAGGAAGGACGTGGATTTCAGGGCAAACGGTGATTTTTGGCACGGCGATTATGTTCAGACAAGACCGGCCATTTGTGACTTCAATCACGGCCCCGGCAGTGCCCTGCCTGTCACCATTCAACGTCTGGCTGTGCCGCCCCAGGACACGGATTGTGCCTGGCTGACTTTACAAGGATTGAGATGATGAAAATGAAGAACATTTTACTGGGTCTCTTATTCAGCGCGTTTGCTGCAACCAGTCTCGCCTCATCAGGCCTGACAGGCCAGGCTGCGCCGGACTTTGCGTTGAAGAGTGCGTCAGGCGAAAACCTGCGGCTCTCGGAGTATCGCGGTGACGTTGTCATGGTGAATTTCTGGGCGACGTGGTGTGGTCCGTGCCGCCAGGAGATGCCCCTGCTCGATGAGCTGTATTCGCGCTATGGACGCGTCGGATTCAGCTTGCTTGGCGTCAATATCGACGACAACTCATCGAAAGCCATGAACATGGTTTCCGAACTCGGCGTGAGTTTCCCGGTGCTGTTCGATTCGAATAAGGCAGTCAGCAAGCTGTACGAAGTCGATGCGATGCCGGTCACTGTACTAATTGACCGTGAAGGCACCGTTCGCTACGTGCACCTCGGCTACAAGCCGGGCTATGAAGAAAAATACCTCGACCAGATTCGGTCATTGCTGAGGGAGTAGGCGCGACGCTTGGGTCCGCAGGAGAGTGATGGTGACAAATCGACTATTGATCAGCCTTATTGTGAGCATGTTGCTGGTATTCAGCGCGACATCGATCGCGCAGGAAACCGCAGTAGCAGATGCCGAGGCTGCATCTCGCGAGAAGTTTCGCAGTCTTGATGAGGATGTGCAGAACCTGAAAAAGGAAGTGCTCGATCTCAACAGGGACCTGTTCCTGCTTGAGGAAGAACTCCTGTTCCCAGCCAATTCCCAGGTCGCGTTCTTTGTTTCGCTGGACGTCGGCGAGTATTTTGATCTCGACTCGGTCAACCTGAAGATCGACGGCAAGGAAGTTGCGAATTACCTGTACACTGAACGCGAAGCCGAGGCGCTGGCTCGCGGCGGCGTACATCGGGTCCACATGGCAAACCTCAAAACGGGTGATCACGAGCTGATCGCCATATTTACCGGCGCCGGACCGAACATTCGCGACTACCGGCGTGGTGCAACACTTACATTCGACAAGGGCATCGGTGCCAAATACATCGAGCTTGAGATCACGGACCGAGTGAAGAAACAGCAGCCGGAGTTTGTCATCAAGGAATGGGAGTGATCTTTGTTGCGATGCCGCTCCATTCCTGTCGCGCTTTGTTTTCTGTTGTTGGCCTTAGTGCCAACGGCATACTCTGCCAAGAACGACCCTGAACCGATTGTCGTGAAGGACCCGCACTACGGCGAGGTCCTTTTCCACTTCTATAAGGAAGATTACTTCCCGGCTATCGTGCGACTTTTGGCGGCGCAGAAACAGGGCCTGATAAGCGAGCATGGAGAACAGGCTGAGCTTTTGCTCGGTGGTCTGTATCTTTCCTACGGACATCATCTCGAGGCGGCGGCGATCTTTGAACGCCTGTTGGCGGACAATGTTGACCTGGAGATTCGTGATCGCACCTGGTTTTTCCTGGCCAAAATCTGGCTGCAACGCGGCTATCTCGACAAATCGCAGGAAGCGCTGTCCTACCTGAGCGAAGACCTGCCCGACAACCTGCAACGCGAAGCGCAGATGCTGCAGTCCCAGATCTATATCAACAGTGGCCAGTATGAGCGTGCAATCGGCTTGCTGGAAAACTGGAAAGGCAGAACAGAATGGGCCAGCTACGCCAAGTTCAACCTCGGCGTCGCCATGGTGCGCAGCGGCAATGTCGCAGCTGCTGAGCAGATTTTGGGCGAGCTCGGCGAACTCAACCCTTCTAATCAGGAATTGGCGTCCCTGCGAGACAAGGCAAACCTCGCGCTCGGCTATGCGCTGTTGCAGGATGGCCAGCCGCTCGCCGCCAAGGAACCACTGCAGCGCGTGAGGCTTGAAGGCCCGTTTTCGAACAAAGCTCTGCTGGGCGTCGGCTGGGCGGATGCAGAATCCGAGAATTATCGGCGTGCGCTGGTGCCGTGGATGGAATTGCGCGGTCGTGACATGCTCGATTCTGCGGTGCAGGAGTCCATGCTTGCCATTCCGTATGCGCTCGGCAAACTCGATTCAATCAGCCAGGCGGCGGATCACTATCTCAATGCGATCGAGGCATTTTACGAGGAAGCCAATCGCATCGATCGCACGATCGGCTTCATCCAGTCCGGTGACATCTTCAACCAGTTTCTCGCCGACGATCCGCTCGATAGCACTGGATGGTTCTGGCAGCTCGAAGAATTACCCGAGGGGCCCGAGGCCCGCTACCTTTACCACTTGCTTGCGACGCATGAATTCCAGGAAGGTCTGAAGAACTATCGTGACCTGCACTACCTAAATCACAACCTCGAGCAGTGGCAAGGCAGCGTCGACGTGTTTGCAAACATGCTCGAAACGCGAAAGCAGGCCTACGATGAGCGCCTGCCACGCGTCGAGGATGCGTTGGGCCGCGCCGATATCGATGCCATGGTGCAGCGCAAGTTCGAATTCGATGCGCAGCTCGATGAAATTGAACAAGGCTATGACTGGCTCGCGCTGGCCAACGAGCGCGAGTTCGAGATGTGGGGCGAGATAGCGGGTTTCGAGAGCACACCGGCGCTCGGCGCGAATATTCCCGAAGCCGATGAGGTTCGAGATAAGGTCTTGTTGCTCAAGGGTGTGTTGCAGTGGCAGCTGGAGAAGGACTTCCGGGATCGCCTGTGGCGTGCTCGCCGCGACGTACGCAAGACCGGTGAGGCGCTCGTCGAAGCGCAGCGCTCGCGGCGGCAAATCGACGACACGATGCTCAATGAACCATTGCATTTCGAGGAATTCAGCAATCGTGTTTATGGCCTCGGCCCGAAAATTGACGGTATGCAGCTGCGTGTTGCCGAGGCAATGGGCGAGCAACGCTCATTTCTTGAGTCGATTGCGGTTGGTGAATTGCGGGCACAGAAGCAACGGCTGGACGCATACACGGTGCAGGCGCGCTTTGCGCTGGCCGCGATCTACGATACTGCCGCAGCCGAGGAAGGCGCGGGCGAATGAACGCACGTCTTCTCACTCTGCTGGCACTTGCGTTGATTGGGGCATCGGCTCAAGCCGACAACATCAAGAAGCGGGATACGATTGCCAGCCTCGAAGGCAAAGATGTCGAGATTCGTACCGGCAAGGTTATTGTCGGCAGCACGGACCTGGCACGCGACAACTATCGCGCGTTTCTTGACCTTGTTTCCGACGATCCTGATCTGCGTTCCGAGGCGATGCGTCGTCTGGGTGACCTCGAGCTCGATGCCACGGAGGCAGAGCAACTCGCTGCAAATATCGATACGCTGAATCACGAGAGCTTCAACAGTGCGGTTCAGCTTTACCAGCAGTTGCTCGAGTCTTATCCCGACTATCGCCGCAATGACACCGTGCTCTATCAGCTTGCCCGCGCCTATGAGATGGGGGGGCGCAACGATGAAGCGCTCACCGTCCTGAACGAACTGGTCGATAAGTACCCGGACACAGAGCTGATCGACGAAGTGCAGTTCCGTCGCGGTGAGATGCTGTTCCTGCGCAAGAACTACAACGATGCCGAGCTGGCGTACAAAGACGTCATCGCTTACGGCGAAGCATCGCGTTTTTACGAGCAATCGCTGTACAAACGCGGCTGGGCACAGTTCAAGTTGGGATGGAACGAAGAAAGCCTCGCGCCGTTTTTCGAATTACTCGACCGCAAAATTCACGATATCGAGTTGCAGGAAGGTGAAAACAGGCTGGAGCAGTTGAGTCGTGCCAACCAGGAACTCGTTGAAGACACCTTTCGCGTGCTGAGTATCAGCTTCTCCTACATGCAAGGCGCTGACAGCATTACCGAGTTTCTGGATTCAAAAGGTGACCCGGAGTACGCCTACATCATTTATATGAACCTCGGTGACCTGTACCTGGAGAAGGAACGTTTTCAGGATGCGGCCGAGACGTACGAAGCCTTTGTCAAGCAAGACCCGTACCATCCGAAGTCACCGCTGTTGCAGGTCGAGGTTATCGATGCTTACAAACTTGGCGGATTCCCCAGCCTCGTACTCGAAGGTAAGAAGGGGTTTGTAGACCGCTACGGGATGGATGGCGATTTCTGGTTGCGCAACCCGCGTGCCGAGAACGCCGGTGTAGAGGCGCTCCTGAAGGAGAACCTGACAGACCTTGCCAAGTACTATCACGCCGAGGCGCAGAAAGACGGTGAACGCGCCGACTACCAGGAGGCAGCTCGCTACTACCGCAAGTACCTTTCGTACTTCCCGGGCGAGCCCGACACGGCAAATACGAATTTCCTGCTGGCCGAGATTCTGTTCGAGAGCGAGCAGTTTGATGAAGCAACGGTTGAGTACGAAAGAGCAGCCTACGATTATCCGACGCATGAACGCTCGGCAGAGGCCGCGTACGCAGCGCTCCTCTCGTATCGCGAGCACGAGCAGCGACTAACGGATCCCGCCGATGCGGAGGCCAAAGTGGCCTGGCATCAGCGCTACCTGGACAGCGGCTTGAAGTTTGCCGACACCTTCCCGGAGCACCCCGAATCCGGTGCCGTGCTGACCATCGTCGCCGAAGATTTGTTTGCACAGAACCAGTTCGACCTGGCAATCGCCGTGAGCCAGATAATTGTCGCCAAGCAACCGCCGGTCAAACCGGAGCTTGCCAGGACAGCCTGGACCGTCATCGCGCATTCGCAATTCGATCTCGAGAATTTCGCGGCTGCCGAGGACTCGTATTATCAGCTACGCACGTTCACCCCCGTTGACGATGCCGTTGCAGGTCAGGAGATCAAGGACCGCATTGCGTCATCGATCTACAAGCAGGGTGAGCAGGCTCGTGATGCTGGCGATCTCGAAACTGCTGTTACGCATTTCCGCCGCCTCGGCCAGGTTGTTCCGGATTCCAGTATCCGTGCGACCGCGGAGTATGATGCTGCAGCTGCCTTGATTAACCTTGCGGCATGGGATCGCGCATCGGGTGTGCTCGAGCAGTTCCGCGCAGATTATCCGGACAGTGAATTTGCGGATGATATTTCGCAAAAACTCGCGGTCACCTACCTCGAGGCCGGGCGCGGCATGCAGGCTGCCCAGGAATTCGAGCGCATCGCTGTAGCTCCTTCGAGCACCGACGATGTCCGTCGTGAAGCACTGTGGAAGGCGGCGGAGCTGTACAAAGAGAGCAACACGACTACAAGCGAGCAGCGCGTACTCGAGACCATTGTCGTGTCGTATCCAAACCCGCTATCTGAATCAGTCGAAGCTCGCTATCGGTTACTTGAGATCTCACGTGCGGCCGGTGATGATGCGGCAGTGACGGCGCGGCTCCAGGAATTGGTTCGGGTGGACGCGACGGCTGGGGCACAGCGTTCTGATCGGACGAAATACCTTGCCGCGACGGCCTCACTGGAGCTTGCAGAGCCCGTGCTGAGGCGATTCACGGTCGTCAAGCTGGATCAGCCACTCGCCGACAGCATGAAGCTCAAACGCTCACTGATGGAAGACGTGATCAAGGTCTACACGGATGCTGCTGACTACGGCGTTGCCGAAGTGACGACGGCTGCAACCTACCGACTCGGTGAGGTATACGAACAGTTCAGCTCGGACCTGATGGATTCCGAGCGACCTTCAAACCTCGATGCAGCGGCGATGGAGCAATACGAATTGCTGCTCGAGGAGCAAATGTACCCGTTTGAAGAAAAGGCAATCGACTTGTACAAGGCGAATGCTGATCGTGCGCCCGTCGGTGTGTATGACGAATGGGTGAAGAGGAGTTTTGACCGCCTCGCTGGCCTGATGCCGGCGCGGTACGCGAAATCGGAGCGCGCAGAAGATGCTGTTACAGGGCTATATTAATCTGCCTCTAAGGCTGATATTGCCAGTGGCCATGCTGGTCGTGACGGGTTGTGCCTCATCGGGCGGTTCGGCACCCGCAGAGCGCGGCAGCCAGGCGTCCGAGACTCGTGTGGGCAAACAGGCCGCAGCGGTGCAGCACCCGGAAGTTCCGGCGCAAGCGCAAACGCTGTTCGAACAGGCCGTTGCGGTTATGGCGTCGGGCGACTTCGTCGAAGCGGAGCTGCGCCTGAAGGAATTCCTGCTGCAATACCCGGCTTACCCCGGTGCCCACGTCAATCTGGCCATCATTCACGGCCAAAACGGCAACGAGAAGGCCGCACAGGCCTCTGTTGACGCGGCTTTGGCGCTAAATCCCAATCATCCGGCAGCCCTCAACCAGCAGGGCATGCTGCTTCGCAGAAATGGCAAATTTATTGAGGCAGAAGCCGCTTATATGAAGGCCGTCACAGCTTCACCCGATTACGCCTTGGCACACTACAACCTGGGTGTTCTCAACGAGCTGTATCTGCAGCGCCTGGATGTTGCATTGCAACATTTCGAGATTTACCAGGGGCTTGTGGGAAATGACGCGCAAGTTGAGAAATGGATCACAGATCTGACGCGTCGCGTGGCGGCGAGTCAGCGTACGGCAAACGTGGCGGAATGACGGACATGAGTACTGCATCACTCAAAGTATTCGGCCCCCGATTCATGCTAGCCATGTTGTTGGCGACGTTTGCCAGTTTTGCGCAAGATGCGGATGAATTCGAGCCGGCGGTCGATACTTCGGCAAGTTTGGAGCCGGCGGTCGATACATCGAACATTGCCGATGAAACGAGGGACGATATCGAGCCAGCCGTTTCATCAGCCGCACTCGCAGCCGATGTGACGCGGGAAGAGTCTGGCAACCAGGTGATGGACAGCCTGGAGCTGGGACGTACTGAGATTACGGGTAACCAGGAATTGCCGAAGGTGCTGTACATCGTGCCCTGGCAGAAGTCGGATCCGGGTGACCTGACGGGCAAGCCCGTCAACAGTTTGCTTGACGAAGTGTTGGCGCCGCTGGACCGGGAAGAGTTTATCAGGCAGGTCGGGTATTACGACGACCTGTACGGAGAAGAGTAGGAGCGGCCGGTGGCCGCGACACAAGTTGTAGGAGCGCTGCTTGCAGCGCGATTTTTCAAAAGAGGAGCAAGACAATGGGCACATTAGTGCGATTTTTTCAGGAAGGCGGGGCGTTCATGTACCCGATCCTGTTTGTATTCGCATTTGGCGTTGCGATCGCAATCGAGCGCTGGATGTATTTGACAATGTCGGGCGCGAGCAACCGCGCTTTGTGGAAGAAAATCGTGCCGCTACTGAAGGCCGGTAACTTTCAGGAAGCGGCTCAGCACACGGCCAAATCGAAAGCCGCCATTGGCTCGATTCTGACCTACGGCCTGTACCGCGTAAAATCGGCACGCCGTCGCGACGATATCGAGAAGGCGATGGAGGAAAGCATGATGGAAGTGCTGCCGCGGCTTGAGAAGCGAACGCATTACCTGGCAACGCTTGCCAATATTGCGACGCTGCTTGGACTGCTCGGTACGATTATCGGCCTGATTCGTGCGTTTACGGCGGTATCGAATGCGAACCCGGCTGACAAGGCAGACCTGCTGTCGGCATCTATTTCAGTCGCGATGAACACGACGGCGTTCGGCCTGATGGTCGCAATTCCGCTGTTGTTGACCCATGCGCTGTTGCAGACGAAGACGAACCAACTCGTGGACAGCCTCGAGATGGCCAGCGTCAAGTTCCTGAACGCCGTTACAGAACGTCAGCTTAAGACAAGCGGAGCGTAAACATGCTAAGTCGCCGCAGAGGCGGTCGTCACAATGTAGAGACGGCCGAACTCAACATCACGGCTTTTATGAACCTGATGGTTATTCTGGTTCCGTTCCTGCTGATTACAGCGGTTTTCTCGCGTTTGGCAATTCTCGAACTGAATTTGCCAGGCTCCTCAACCGAGGCCGTGGATCCGCAGGAACAGACATTTCAACTGGAAGTCATCGTTCGTAGCGACAAGATCGAAGTCGGAGATCGCAACCAGGGATTGCTGGGTATTTACCCAAACCTTGAAGACGGCGAGTACGACTACGAAGCCCTGAGCGGTAAATTGTCGGAGCTCAAGAAGAGGTACCCACAGAAGACGGATGCCTCGATTCTCCTTGAGTCCGAAATTGAATATGACACGCTTGTTCAGGTTATGGACCGCGTGCGGGTCGGGGAAGAGGCCGTGGGGCTTTCGGTCGTGCGCAGCGACCTGTTCCCTGACATTTCCATCGGCGACGCGCCGGTCCTCTCCGGAGGTGCATAGGCATGGTCAAGTCAGGACGCGCAAAACGGATGGCGAAGCACCACAAGCGCAACAGAGGCGCTGGTGCACTCAATCTCGTATCACTAATGGACATCTTCACGATTCTCGTGTTCTTCCTGCTCGTCAATTCTTCGGATGTCGAGACACTGCCGAACACCAAGGACCTGCAGTTGCCGGAGTCGATCGCTGAAGAAAAAGCAAAAGAGACGGTCGTCATTCTAATCGGCGAAGAAGACATCATTGTTCAGGGTACGCCGGTCGCGAAAGTAGCGGACGTTATGAAAATCAAGGGCAACGATATTCCGGCGCTGCGTGAGGCGCTCGTGTCTCAGAACGATCGTGTGCTGCGACGTGAAGCCCAGGAAAACATCGAGGGCCGTGAAGTTACGATCATGGGCGACAAAGAAATTCCGTATCGGTTGTTGAAAAAGGTGATGGCAACCTGCACGGCATCGGATTACGGACAGATTTCTCTTGCGGTACTGCAGAAGAGCTCAGACAAGCTCAACAATCTGCAGGCATCGCAATAGAGGCGCAAGGATAGCTTAGGAGTAGCGCGTGGATTTACCGTTCTACAGAGAGTACGACCTGCCGTGGACATCGGATTCGAGCCAGGAACGCAAGTTCCAGCGCTTGCTCCGCAATATATTCATCACGGTACTGGTGTTGAGTCTCGTATGGCCGTTTTTGCCGGCGCCCGAACCCGAGTTCGACAACGTCATCGATATTCCGCCACGCATAGCGCAGCTGCTGCTCGAAGAACAGCCGTTGCCGCCACCACCGCCACCCGAGCCGGAGCCCGAAGAGCCCGAGGTTGAGGATGAGCCAGAACCCGAGCCCGAGCCTGAGCAAGTAGCCGAAGAACCGGAGCCCGAGCCTGAGCCCGAGCCTGAGCCCGCGCCGGATCTCGAAGAGGTTGCTCGCGAACAGGCCCAGGCAGCGTTCATGCCGTTTGCGGAAGATCTGGCCGACCTCGTGGACCAGGAATTGCTCGACAAGGTTGCTGACGATCGCGAACTGTCCGCATCCGTTGGCGAAGCAGAGCGTAACGAGCGCTCAATGATTACATCCAAAGTGGGTACCGCTTCCAGCGGTATCAACACGGCAAATATGAGCCGTAACACGGGCGGAACAGGTATTGCCGGACGCTCGACGACGAAAGTGGATAGCCCGGTTGCCGGTATCGGACCGCCGGGTGGTGCAAGCCGTAGCGGAACGAGTGGCAAGGCTTCACGTTCGCGTGAAGAGATCGAACTGGTGTTTGACAAGAACAAAGGCGCGATCTTCGGACTCTACAATCGAGCCTTACGCAACGACCCGACCCTTGAGGGCAAGCTGGTATTGCGGATGACGATCGCACCGAACGGCACTGTGACGTTCTGCGAGATTGTCTCGAGTGAACTGGGTGACCCGGATCTCGAGGCTAAACTCGTCGCTCGCGTGAAGATGTTCCGCTTCGAAGCGAAGGACGTCGAGCCGATTACGACGACCAAGCCGATCGACTTCTTCCCGGCGTAGCGATAACAGGAAGTGCGTTGAACCAGACTATTGTCAGACGATGTGGTGTTTTCTTACTCGGGCTCCTGCTCGCTCAATCCGCGTTTAGCCAGTCATCAATCGATCAGCTGATCGAGCAGACGGGCATCGAGTCCGGCCCGGTCGCGGCACGAGATTTTCCGGGTTGGCGCAAGCCGCAGAAGATTGTTGTGCGCGATATCGCCGGCTTGTATGACGAAGTTGATGGGATGGCGCCGGGCGTAAACCTGGTGCGGGTGAAATCCGAGAGCGAGGCCATCGCCAATGCTGCGGAGGCTGACGCGATTGTCGGATTTTGCTCCCCGCGCGTCCTGGCGGCGGCTCCGGATGCGATCTGGATCCAGGTATTTGGAGCCGGTGCGGAGCGTTGCCTGACCGTCGAACGCGTCAGGCGTGGTGATGTCATGTTGACGAACATGCAGAAAATGTCATCGCCGGTAATTGGTGAGCATGTCACAGCCATGATTTTGAGCCTCGCGCGCGGATTGATACCGCTTAGCAAGACCATGTCGGACGGCGAGTGGTTGCGCAGCTCCGAGATCATCGACGGTATGCAATCCATCGGCGGCAAGACGGTGTTGGTTGTCGGGCTTGGTGGAATCGGGACCGAGGCCGCGCGGCGCGCCGCAGCATTGGACATGCGGGTTATAGGGACGCGACGCAGTTCCCGTGAGGGCCCGGATTTCGTCGATTATGTAGGGCTTTCGCATGAGCTGAACGAGCTGGCTGCGCAAGCGGACTTTATCGTCAACGCGCTGCCACATACGGCCGAGACACAAGGCACGTTTGATGCGACGTTCTTCGACGCCGCAAAGCGTGGTGCGTATTTCATCAATGTGGGTCGAGGGAAGACCGTTGTGACCGCAGACCTTGTTGCGGCTCTCGAGAGCGGGCAAATTGCCGGCGCTGCGCTGGATGTTACCGATCCGGAACCGCTACCTTCCGGGCACCCGTTGTGGCGCATGGAAAATGTCATTATTACGCCGCATGTGGCCGGCCGGGGTGGCAACAGAATTCGTCACAACATCCTCGCCAAGGAAAATGTGCGGCGTTTTGTCGCCGGCGAGGCGTTGCTGAACGTCGTGGATCCTGAACTCGGGTACTAGTCGCAGACTGGGCGGTTCAACGGCAGAGCTTGGCGCGTTTGGCCTTTAGCTCTCGGAGCTTATCGTTGTAGCGTTCGCCCTGGGCACGCGTGTAACCGGCACGCATGCGCGACTCGATCGTGCGAATTTTCTCTTTTACCTCGGCACACGCAGCGGCATCGGATTTGCGCGAGGCATCCGCAACGGGTGCGAGTAGCAGGGTGAATAAAAGCGTCCATACAAGTCTGTTCATCAGTCTCTCCTGACCATGACGTTTTATACTGCGATGTACAGATGACAGGAATTCGACAAAAAGACCGAAACCCCGAGAAAGGGGCTGCGGCGATATCACCATCGAGCTGCTTTGCTCCGATCGCTCGCGGTGACGCCCGCATCCTGATTCTCGGCAGCCTGCCGGGACAGCGCTCCCTGAAAGCTGCTCAGTATTACGCCCATCCGCAAAACGCGTTTTGGCGCATCATGCGGGACATATTCGGAGTGGACGGCACTTATGAGGAGCGCTGCGAAGCAATCGTGGAACACGGCATCGCGCTCTGGGACGTGCTGGCTGAATCCACGAGGCCGGGCAGTATGGATGCCGACATAAAGCTGGACACGGCGAAAGCGAATGATTTCGATGCGTTTTTTCTGCGCCACCCTCACATTGAACACATATGCTTCAATGGTCAGAAGGCGGCGCAGATGTACTCAAGGTTCGTCGACGACGCGGGTAGGGCGATGCAGCGGGACACGCTGCCATCGACCAGCCCGGCCCATGCAGCAATGGCGTATGCGCAGAAACTCGCGAAGTGGCGCGGCGCCATCGAGGCAAGCACACAAGCGGGATAGAAAAATGCAGGGTAACCAGGTATTCGGACCGTTCTGCGCCATGATTTTGTTGACGCTCATGGCGTTGCGTTGCGAGCGGCGGTCGGGGTGTTCTGACTACAGGGCGCTATCGCCGGTTTCGCCGGTACGAATGCGCCACACCTGGTGAAGCTCTGTAACGAAAATCTTGCCGTCGCCGACCTTGCCGGTTTTGGCACTCTCGATAATTGCCTCAACCGTACGCTCGACAATGTCGTCCGGGACGGCGACTTCGATCTTTGCCTTGGGCAGGAAGTCGACCACGTACTCGGCTCCGCGATACAGTTCGGTATGTCCACGCTGCCGACCAAAGCCCTTGACCTCACTGACAGTCATTCCCTGAATTCCTACTTCGCTCAATGCGTTACGGACGTCGTCGAGGCGAAATGGTTTCACAATAGCAGTGACGAGCTTCATGAAATTTGTCTTCCTTTGGCGGCTGGCCGATCCGGGGGTATGCTAGCACTACTATGATCTCCACGGTACTCAAAGAGCCGGCCGCGCTAAGATATTACGGCGTCGCCTTCCTGTATGTCGTTGTTGCCTATGTGCTCGGAGTCGCCGGCTTGTTTAGCTCGTATTGGGCCGTTAGCCTGGCCGCAACGCTTCTGTTGGCACACGCAATGACAATTGCGGCCTACCTGATACATGAATGCGGCCACAATCTCGTGTTCAAACGCCAACGTGACAACACTCGGCTCGGCCGTGTATTGAGCTGGTTCTGCGGCGCTGCCTACGGCACCTACGAAGATATGCGGTACAAACATTTCCGGCATCATGTCGACAACGATGATGTTGTCTGGTTCGAGTACGAGGAGTGGTTCGAGAAGCACCCGTTCATTTTGCGGGTTACGCGTTTGCTCGAGTGGTTCTATATCCCGGCCCATGATCTGATCATGCACTTCATCATGGTATTCACGTCATTCATCATTCCCGAGCGACGTGACCAGCGGGCACGCAATGTCACAGTTATCCTGATTCGTGGTGGCATATTTGTCACCGTCGCAGTGATGTTCCCGAAAGTCGCGATCCTGTACGCCGTTGCGTACATGCTGATGATGCATATTTTGCGATTTATGGATGCATTGCAGCACGATTACCCGTATCACGCGACGCTGTTCGAACGCGCCGAAGCACCGCACAAGGGCGACGCCGAGTGGGAGCAGGAGCACACGTTCAGTGTGCCGTTATCGCTGCAGCATCCGCGCCTTAACTTGCTGACGCTGAATTTCGGTTATCACAACGCACATCACTACGATATGAACGTGCCTTTTTATCGTCTGCCGAAACTGCACGAGGAATTGACACAGAATGATCCGGTGCGTGTAATCCCGTTCGTATCCCAGTTGAAGCTGTACCACCGAAACCGCGTACTGCGAGTCTGTAATCCGCAACCCGGCGACTATCCGAAGGGCGCCGACTACTTGCGTGCTGCCCGGGCCGGGCAAGGTCCAATCGGTGGCAATGCCGCGTCATTTCTGACGTCTTTTTAGCGAGTAGCGGAGGGTTTGAGATGAGCGACATCGGGCAAGTGGGATGGATCGATATGACGACGGAAGATGCGCCAGGCGTGCGTGACTTCTATAAGGCTGTCGTCGGCTGGGAGACGGATGATGTCGACATGGGCGGCTACGCCGACTACGTCATGAAGATGCCGGCATCCGGCGAGGGCGTGGCCGGGGTCTGTCATGCCAAAGGCAGCAATGCCGATTTGCCGGCTGGTTGGCTGATCTACATTGTGGTCGAAGACGTCGAAAAGAGTGCCGCAGCCTGTATATCCAACGGTGGCAAGATCGTTCTGGAACCACGGGGTCTCGCTGGCGGCCGGTTCTGTGTGGTCGAGGATCCGGGCGGTTCTGTAGCCGCGCTCTACCAACCCTGACCGGCATAGGCGACAATGTACGCCTGCATCTCAGGCAACCTTGATTATGTTGGAATTTGATTTTGGACTCGGTGAGGATATCGATCTCTTGCGCGAGACCGTTCGCGCGTTCGCTGCAGACCGCATTGCGCCTCGTGCCGACGCGATTGATGAGAAAAACGAGTTTCCACGCGACCTCTGGCCCGAACTCGGCGAACTGGGGCTACTTGGAATAACGGTCGAAGATGAGTATGGCGGCTCTGCGCTCGGCTATCTCGCACACGTTGTTGCGATGGAAGAAATCAGCCGAGCGTCAGCCTCGATCGGGCTGTCCTATGGCGCGCATTCTAATCTTTGCGTCAATCAATTGCGTCGCTGGGGCAGCGAGGAACAGAAAACCCGGTTTCTGCCTGCGCTGGTGTCCGGCGAACACCTCGGCGCCCTGGCCATGAGCGAGGCAAGTGCAGGCTCGGATGTCATGGGTATGCGCACGACAGCCGTGCTCGATGGCGACGACTATGTCCTCAACGGCTCCAAGATGTGGATCACGAATGCGCCGCAAGCCGATGTCATGATCGTGTATGCCGTTACGGATCCTGATGCCGGCAATCGCAAACTCAGCGCTTTCATTGTTGAGGGGGGTATGCCGGGAATGTCGACACCGCAAAAGCTGGACAAGCTTGGTATGCGAGGATCCGACACCAGTGAGGTGCTGCTGCAGGATTGCCGCGTGCCGGTTGCCAATCTGCTGGCGACTGAAGGCAAGGGCGCAGCGATCCTGATGAGTGGGCTCGACTACGAGCGGGTCGTACTGGCCGGAGGCCCGCTGGGCATCATGAGTGCCTGCATGGACGTGGTCATGCCCTATGTTCACGACCGTAAACAATTCGGACAGGCAATCGGCGAGTTCCAGTTGATGCAGGGCAAGATCGCCGACATGTATACGACCATGAACAGCAGTCGCGCTTACGTATATGCGGTTGCGCAGGCTGCCGATCGCGGCCAGACGACGCGATTCGATGCGGCTGGCTGTATTCTCGTCGCTGCAGAAAAAGCATTCTGGATGGCGGACCAGTCGATCCAGGCACTGGGTGCCAATGGCTATATCAATGAGTATCCTGCCGGGCGCCTGTTACGCGATGCCAAACTGTATGAGATCGGCGCCGGAACCAGTGAGATCAGGCGCATGCTGATTGGTCGTGAGCTGTTCAATGCCAGTCATTGAGTCAAAGATCGATCGAGAGTCGGACGACTTTCTACAAAACGCTGAAGCCAATGCCGCGCTTGCCAAGGAACTGCAGGAACTTCGTGAGCAGATCAACACCGGCGGGCCGGCACGATCCAGAGAGCGCCACCTCGTGCGTGGCAAGCTGTTGCCGCGGGATCGCATTGAGACGCTAACCGACGACGGCTCGCCGTTTCTCGAGACCGGGCAGCTGGCGGCCTGGCAGGTGTACAGCGACGACGTACCGGCGGCCGGCCTGATCACAGGCATTGGTCGCGTCAACGGCATCGAGTGCATGATCGTTGCCAATGACGCAACGGTAAAAGGGGGTACCTACTACCCGCTGACCGTGAAGAAACACCTGCGCGCGCAGGAAATTGCTGAACAGAATCACTTGCCATGCATCTATCTCGTCGATTCGGGTGGCGCTTTCCTGCCACGACAGGACGAAGTATTTCCCGATCGCGATCACTTCGGGCGCATTTTTTATAACCAGGCACGAATGTCAGCGAAGGGCATTCCGCAAATTGCGGTCGTGATGGGTTCATGCACAGCCGGAGGCGCCTATGTGCCGGCCATGTGCGATGAAGCC
>Ga0316190_10000950_pt1 | contig 20714 bp, 16 predicted proteins | sample Eddworburrow2_MG_FD_204929 | JGI IMG/M metagenome (GOLD analysis project Ga0316190, IMG submission 204929) | Coastal sediment microbial communities from Maine, United States - Eddy worm burrow 2 | ecosystem: Environmental > Aquatic > Marine > Coastal > Sediment | place: USA: Maine | collected... | reverse complement strand
CCATCCGTATGGATGGATATTGCTCCGGGCATTTTCAACAATTGACGATTTGCGAGACGCGATAGCCGAAATCCGGCATCGACTTGATGCTCAGGATGAGCATGTCGAACCCGCCGTGGCCATCGCTTCAGGCCGGTCCGGCTCGTCTGTGTCTGCCTGAAATCAGTATCGGATCGATACATTAATGATCAAACAGTTCCTGCAGCTTGATACGCTGGATCTTGCCGGACGGGCCTTTTGGCAGTTCGGCCAGGAGATGAATCCGGTCGGGCGACTTGAAAGTCCCGATTTTGTCCCTGCACAGGTCGATCAGGTCCTGCTCGCAAACGCTGGATTTGCCGTTGAGCACAACGCCGGCCTCGATACGCTGGCCATAGCGCTCACAGCGGCAGGCAAAGGCTGCTGCCTCGATGACGTCCGGGTGGGCATACAGCGCCTCGTCCACCTCGCGCGGGGCAATGTTCTCGCCGCCCTTGATGATCAGTTCCTTGAGCCTGCCGGTAATGAAGACATAGCCCTGCTCATCCATGCGTCCGAGATCGCCGGTGCGCAACCAGGCATCGCCGGTCAGCGACGCAACAGTGGCTTCCGGGTTGTCGAGATAGACCCGCATGACATTGGGCCCGCGCACCAGCACTTCGCCTTCCACACCGGCAGGCACTTCACGCTGGTTGTCATCTGCAATCATCACCTCATTGCCAACCGCGAGGCCGGGCGAACCGATTTTGCGTTCACCGGGCGGCAACGGGTTCGACAGGATTTGCGCTGCTGTTTCGGTCAGGCCCATGGTCTCTATGATCGGCAGCCCGAACCTTGTCTCGAAGGCTTCATGCACGTCAGGTGAAAGCGGGGCCGATGCAGAGCGCCCGAACCGCAGGCCCGCAATGTCGGCCGGGTTGGTGGTGGTCTTTTCCACGTCATGCAGCAGGTAGGAGATTTGCGTCGGTACCACTGAAAACCACGTGCAGGCCTGCTCGCGGATCGTCGGCCAGAACGCCGATACCGAGAATTTCGGCGGAACAACCACGCTGCCGCCGGACACCAGCGGGCCCATGATGGTAACGCACAGCCCGTTGATGTGATACAGCGGCAGCACGCACAAGGCACGATCAGCGACGGTAAGCTCGTGCGCCAGTACAGCATTTGCACCGCCGGCCAGCACACTCGACTGGCGCAATACCACGCCCTTGGGCCGTCCTGTCGTGCCGGATGTGTACATCAGCAGGCCATCGTCTTGATGGGTCAGCGGGGGCAGTTCGTCGGCCCCATCGACGCTGTCGAAAAACCCGTCATCGACCACAAGGACTTGCGGTGGGCGATCATGGCTCTCCAGTGCTGCTGCAAGCAGGTTCTGTGTTTGCGTCTGGGCCAGCACCAGTCGCGCGCGCGAATGTGTCAGCACATAGGAAATCGTGGCGTTGCCGGCCACCAGATTAATGGCGGTGGCAAGATAACCGCCATACATGATGCCCAGTATGGCGATCGCTGATGCTGGGCCGTTTGTCAGCGCGTAGGCAACGGCTTCGCCTGGCTTCACACCGTTTCGGCTTATCTGCGCCGCAACCGAACAGCAATGCTCGCGAAGCTCGCCATAGCTGGTTGTGGTACCGGTTTCCGGATCGATGAGGAATGCAGCGTCGGGTGTAGTGGTGGCGCGCAGATCGATCAACTGGCGAACCGAAAGCCCGTTGATCTGCCCCGTATCGAAGGCGGCGGCCTGGTTCATTCGCCTGCCTGCTGCCAGTAGCGTGAAAAGATGTCTTCGACAGCCGGTTCGTTTACCGCAATCGTGCGGACCACCTTGGTGATGTTCATGAAGTGACGATAGTTGAGATTGTCGTCAATGGAATTGCCGCCCCAGCTGCCGCAGCCCATGGACAGTGAAAATGGCAAGCCGTTGTCAAATGATCCGCCGGTGGCGAAACAATGCGCCTGGTTGACGATCACCCGGCACGTCGGCATCTCCAGTCCCATGCCGACAGCGCGCCCATCGTCGCGCGTGTGCAGGCCGATTGAATGACCCGCGCCTTGATGGGCAAGAATTCTCGCGCTGAGCTTTTTTGCCGCTTCGAAGTCAGCGGCTCGATAGACCGACAGCACCAGTGACAGCTTCTCACCTGACTCCGGATGATCAGGACCCACGCCGTTGCCCGGTATCATCAGGAAGCGTGCACTTGCCGCGTTCGGGACGTCGATTTCGGCAACGTCGATAACCCGGTCGATGTCATGGGCAATCATGTGCCGGTTCAGCTTGCCGCCCTGGAACAGCGCCGACTTCAGCTTGTCCGCAGCCGCGCCCTGCAGCATGCGGCCGCCGGCCGTTTCAAGCTCTGCGATGAAGGCGTCGTAGATTTCATCCACCACCACCAGCACGTTTTCAGACGAACATGATGTGGCGTTGTCGAAGGTCTTCGACGTTGCAATCTTGCGCGCGGCATCGGCCAGATCAGCGGTTTCGTCCACGATCACCGTAACATTGCCGGCGCCAACCCCGATTGCCGGCGTGCCCGACGAATAGGCACGGCGCACATTGTCCTGGCTGCCGGTGACGACCAGCAGGTCCGTGGTTTCCATCAGGCGTTGCGTCTTTACCTTGGATGAGGGTGCCGGCACCATCTGCACCAGGTCATGATCCAGGCCGACCTTGTCGAACTCGGCATGAATGTAGCCCAGCAGCCTCTCGCACACTTCAACACCCTTTGGCGACGGTGACAGCACAATGGCATTGCCGCATTTCAGCGCATTGATCACATTGTTCACCGGCGTTGCCACCGGATTGGTTGACGGCACCACGGCGCCGATCACGCCAATCGGCCTGGCTATTTCGGTGATGCCACGGGTGCGGTCGTCAGACAGGACGCCTTGCGTCTTCGCGCCTCTGATATCGCGCAACAGGCCAAGGGTCTTGCGGTGGTTCTTGGTGATCTTGTCAGCCACATTGCCAAGGCCGGTGGTTGCAACGGCCATGGCCGCCAGTTCCGCATTGCGGTCGGGCTGCATCAGCGCCCACGCTGCCGCCAGCGCCGCCGTGTCATAGCGCGCCTGGTCCGCGCCAGCTTCATACCTGACCTGCGCCGCTCGCGCGCGCACGACAATTGCGTCAATAATGGCTTCTTCATCGGTTGGCTGTGTTGAAAAAGCAGGCTGGCTTGACATGGCGCTGGGTCCGGTTGTGGTTGGTTCTATCGGTTTACTGAAGGCGGAGCAAAGTCCGCTCCGCCTTCAAAAGATCGTGGTTTTCGATGCGGGAATTAAAGTCCCTTGAGCAGTTCCTTGAGAACCACTTCACGGTCGGCCCACATCTTCTGCACTTCCTCCCGGTTCATTATTTTCATTGGCGAGCCGCCGGCTTTCATGCGTTTGACGACACGTGCGTTTGCAAACATCAACGGCACCTGGCTGGACAGCTTGTCGATAACCGCCTGTGACGTTCCCTTCGGCACCATCAGGCCGCGGAAGTTGACCGATGAATTGTCAACATCAAGACCTGCCTCCTTGAGTGTCGGCACGTCCTTGATGAACTCGTTGCGCTCCAGGTCAGCAACCGCGAGTATCTTGACATTGCCGGCTTCGCGAGCCCGGAAGGCATCCGACAGATTGTTGATGCCGGCCAGTACTTCACCGCCGATCACGGCTTTCATGGCAGCCGCGCCACCGCCTTTTGTCGGCACATAGGCAAGCTTGCAGTCACAGGCTTTTTCGATCTGCAGCGCGGCAATGTGGTGCCCCACGAACAGGCCGGCGCCGGACGTCGTGGTCTTGCCGGGGTTGGCCTTTGCATACTCGATCAGGTCCTGCATGGTACTGAACTTGCTGTCCTTGCCGACAACAACCACGGCCGGGTCGGATCCCCAGTTGGCAATCGGTTCAAACGAGTCCGCGGAATATTTCACACCACCCTTGATGGACTGCGCGATGAAGTGCGGGATATTGTAGGCCGACATGGTATAGCCGTCTGCTTCTGCTTCAGTCGCAAACCAGTTCCAGCCCTTGCGGCCACCGGCGCCGGGCTTGTTCAGAATATAGATCGGCTGGCCGAGAATATCCTCGTTGCCGGCCACCATGGTGACAATGCGCGCCTGAAAGTCGGTTGCCCCGCCGGCACCGTAGGACACAGCCACGCCGATGGGACGGTCGGGATAGTCACCGGCAAGGCTTGCGGTTGCAGCAACCGCCAGGGTGGCGGCTGCCAGAACGGCAGTTTTGAGAATCTTCTTCATGTTGTCTTCCTCCCAGAAGCTGTTTTGGTTGGTGCAATTGATCTGGTTCTGGCCCGGATCAAAACAGGATTCCCCTTGGTGTGTGGACCTGCAGGACCACGGCGAAAAGGGCATAGATGACGGCCATGAAAGCGACCGACACAAGTATCCGCTTTATCCAGTCTCTGGCACTGGACCATGAAGCGGGGTCGTAAAAACTGTAAATGGCGAAAAAGGCGAGCACGGATCCCAGGTAAAATCCGAGATTCTTGGCACCGAAAAACACATAGAGCAGCATCACCGCCAGCCCCGGTGCCAGGTTCTTCACGGTTGCAACGGGGATGCCACGGCCAATCTTTGACATGCCGGTGACCGCCCGGATCAGGTTCCATGTGGCCAGCGCGATGAACACCACGGAAATAACCCGCGGGAACAGGAAGGACTGGGCAGGTTGCTCGGTGAAACTCAGCCAGGTGACAACGGAGGCCAGCACGAAGATGGCAAGTCCGGGCACGATGTGCTGCAGGCGGTTCGATGTCATTTCGCGTCCCTCCTGGCCGGTTCATCAAACGGCGTATCGTCGCGCGCCAGCATGTTGTTCCAGAACGAGTAGGCAATCGACGATACCACCAGCGTGATCAGGATGATGTTCAACGTGCCGGTGAAGAAGTAGACCCAGGGGCCATCCTGCGCGGCTGCCAGTGTCATGCCCTGGGTGAAATTGTCTCCGGCGATCGGGCCCAGGATGAGCCCCAGCACCAGTGGTGCGGCGGAGAAACCGAATTTTTCCAGGATGAACATGCCGATGCCCAGCGCCAGCATGATGTGCACGTCGCCCACCGACTGGCCGACGGAATAGGATCCGAACACCGCCAGCACCAATACCCCGGCTGCCATGATGGGGGCCGGCGCACGGGCAATTTTCGCAGCCCAGCCGGCAATCATGATACCGAAGACCACCATCAGGACCTGGCCGATCAGCATTGAGTTGATGAACGTCCACACCACGTCAGGGTGTTTTACGAAAATGTCGGAGCCGGGAAAGATTTCCTTGATCAGCAACCCGCCCAGAAGCACCGCGGCCGTCGGGCTGCCGGGAATTGAAAGCGTCAGCAACGGCACCAGGGACGGTCCCACCATGGCGTTGTTGGCGGCTTCGGCAGCCACCACGCCCTCCGGGTGACCGGTGCCGAACTTGGCCCTTTGCGGTGACATCTTGCGCGACTGGTCATAGGCCACCAGACCGGCAATCTGCCCGCCGACACCGGGAATAAGTCCGATAATGGCGCCGACCACGGTGCCGATGGACAAGGCCCGCCAGTACCTGGTGAGTTCGCGCATCGAATCGGCCAGCTTCTGCCTGGGCACCTCGAGCGCCTCGACAAGGGCGTTGACGCGGCCTTTTGCCATCATGTCCAGCACCTGTGGAATGGCGAACAGACCGATCAGGGCAGGAATGATGCCAATGCCGCCGCTGAGTGCGTCGACAAAGATAAACCGTTCGGTTCCCTGGATCTCATCATAGCCGATGGTCGACAGCCACAGCCCGATGCAGCCGGACAGCAGGCCCTTGACGAAAGACTTCGAGTCCAGTGAACCGATGACCGTGACGCCGAGAATGGCGATCCAGAAAACGTGCGGCGTCTGGATTTTCAACACCCATTGCGCCAGCACCGGAGTCAGGAAGATCAGCAGCAGGATACCGATGATGCCCCCGACGCCTGACGACAGGAATGACAGGTGCAGCGCCCTGGCGCCCTCGCCGCGCCTCGCCATTTCATGGCCGTCGAGTGCGGTGGCAATATTGGCCGGTGCGCCCGGTATTTTCAGCAGGATTGCGCTGACTGCACCACCTGCGACGGTTGAAGTATAGGCAGCGCCAAGCAGCACCAGGCCATGGGTTGCCGACATGTGGAAGGTGAACGGGATCAGCAGGGCCACGGCCATTGTAGGCGACAGCCCCGGCGTCGCACCCAGGATCAGGCCGCCTATGGTGCCGCCCAGCAGCAGCATGAAGGCCCATGGTTCAAACACGCCGCCAAAATGGTTCAGGAACTCCATTTGTCCTGTTTCTTCCCTGTAAATTCGGTTTCAGTAACCGGTTGCCGGTTGTCTCCGGCTTGTCCTGATTTCAGACGCTAGCCGATGAAAACAAAAATGCAAACGTTTTCATTTTCTGGTACTATTCGCCCCATGAGGTATTCGAGATCCAGAAAAGGCGCCCCCGGTATTGTCGAGGTTGCGGCCCGCGCCGGGGTTTCGATCGCCACGGTTTCGCGCACTTTCAGCCAGCCCGATATGGTTCGTGCCCCGACACGGATGCGCATTGAAAAAGCCGCTGACGAGTTGGGTTATATCCGCAATCGCGCGGCCGGCGCCTTGCACAACCGCGTTTCGGGAACCCTCGGCCTGGTCGTGCCGACCATCGACAATGCCATTTTTGCCGAGTTGATCGAGGCTTTCTCCGCCCGGTTGCGTGACTTTGACCGCACCATGCTGATAGCAGCGCACGGCTATGATCTCGATCTGGAAGTCGCCATTGTACGCTCGTTGCTGGAACGGCGCATCGATGGTATCGCCCTGGTCGGCTTCGACCATGCCGCAGTGTCCATGAACATGCTGCAGCAGCGGGATGTGCCGGTTATATCGGTGTGGAATTTCCGCGAGGAGACCTACATTCCCTGTGTCGGGGCAGACAATGCCGCCGCCGCCCGCACGGTGGTCCGGCATGTGCTGGACCTGGGGCATCGCGATATTGCGCTGTTGTTTCCCGATGTCAGTTCAAATGATCGGGCACGCGACAGGATGAACGGCGTTTTGCAGGAATTGCGCATGGCGGATGTGACGACCGCACCGGACCGGCTGATTTCGTGTCCCTACGATATCGGCGAGGCAAAGCGGCTGGTGCGTGAACTCGTGTCCGGCACCAGGCGCCCCACAGCAATTGTGTGTGGCAATGACATCATCGCCCATGGCGCGTTCTATGCCTGTTATGCCGAAGGCGTTCGCATTCCCGACGATATTTCAATTGTCGGCATTGGTGATTTCCGTGGGTCCGCCCATCTGGAACCGGGCCTCACCACCATACGACTGCCGGCGCGCAGAATTGGCAACATTGCCGCGGGCAGCCTCGTACAGATGAGCGACACCGGTATGCCGCCGGACACCTTCAATCAAAAGGTGGAAAGTGAACTCAAGGATCGTGGATCGGCCATTGCATTGTAACAATTTCGCGAACTGTCCGGCTAGATCATTGCAATTGCCGCCCGGCAACAATACATCCGCCGAACTGTCAATTCATCCCTCCCGCGATTTCATCCAAAAAGCAGAACCGGAGCATCCCCTTGACCGACGTATCATCCTACACACCGCCAAAGGTCTGGAAATGGAACACAGAAGGTGGCGGTGCCTGGGCCAGTATCAATCGTCCGGTGGCCGGACCAACCCATGACAGGCAACTGCCTGTTGGCCGCCACCCGCTGCAACTCTACTCACTTGCCACGCCAAACGGCGTGAAGGTCACTGTCATGCTGGAAGAGCTGTTGGCTCTGGGTCACGCTGGTGCAGAATATGACGCCCACCTGATCAAGATCGGGGATGGCGACCAGTTCGGCAGCGGCTTTGTGGATGTAAACCCGAACTCCAAGATTCCCGCCCTGATGGATCACAGCACCGAAAAGCCAACCCGGGTATTTGAATCAGGCGCGATCCTGCTCTATCTGGCGGAAAAATTTGGAGCATTCTTACCTGCCGATCCGGCCATGCGGGCTGAATGCCTGTCGTGGCTGTTCTGGCAAATGGGCAGCGCTCCCTATCTTGGCGGTGGCTTCGGGCATTTTTACAGTTTTGCACCGGTCAAACTTGAATATCCCATTGACCGGTTTGCCATGGAGGTGAAGCGTCAGCTGGATGTACTGGATCGCCACCTGGCGTCCAGTCAGTACATGTGCGGTGATGATTATACCATCGCCGACATTGCCATCTGGCCGTGGTATGGAGCGCTGGTCTCCAACACCGTCTACGAAGCCGCTGAGTTCCTTGGCACCGACGAGTACATCAACGTGAACCGCTGGACACGGCAGATTGGCAAACGCGAGGCCGTGAAGCGCGGCAGGATGGTCAACAGAACCTCGGGCGAACCGGAAGAGCAACTGCACGAGCGCCATGACGCCAGTGATTTCAAGCTGCGCACCCAGGACAAGCTCGAGCCTGCGGCTTGATCAGAACGCCGGGCCGTTTGGCCCCAGGCGCACGCCCTTGCGCAACCTGGTGAACGGAATGCGGTCAAGCTGACAGGGGTTTGCGCCCGGGCTTTCTGCAAAGATAACGGTTTCTGCAATCGGTTCATAGTCCGCCAGAAAGTGCACGGCACTTTTCACAACGACGATGGCCTGTTGGGCGGGATCGATTCCCATATGCGCAAAGATGGCCTGATCAGCGTTCTGGGTGCGGTTTGATCCCACCACCACCGTTACGTCGCAGTCCCTGTCGAGCACCTTGAGCGCAGCCATCGGGCCGAGATTGGCATATGCCTTGCCATACATCGGCCCGGTGAAAACGAACTGCCCGTCTGACAGGGCCTCGACGCGCACCCTCGCCTTGAACGGGCCGGTGCCCAACTGTGGAAACTTGCCGCCGATGGCCACGTCAATTTCCGCATCCAGGCCCGCCACATGGGCCATGTCAGCCGTTTCAGGATCCCACAGCATGCCAATGACGGCTTTTTGCGCGCCCCCTTCAACAAGCGCGGCCAGCACGCCGGTGGTATCTCCGGTGGCGCCTGCGCCGGGATTGTCCTGTGCATCGGCAATCAGCACCGGTCTTGATGCCCCGGCTGCAAGCTGCCCGGCTTTCGCCACGGCTTCGGCTGCCGGAACCAGCGGATTATGCAGTTCGTCTTCTGCCGCCTGCAGCGCCGCGATCATGGTGTCGGCTGCGCTGTCCACCGCTTGGCTGTCGGTGCCGTAGGCAAACACCGAACAGCCGCAATCGGAAACGTCGGCGGGCGGGAACCCGAACACGAAGTCGATGGAACTGACGCCGTCTGACTGCATGCCCGGCAACATGGCGTACAGCCTGCCTCCCGGTTCCCGCCGGGTCGACTGCGCCTGAATGGGAATGATGTAGTCGAGTTGCCGCCACGCCTTTGCATACGGCGTGCCACGGCTAAGCTCTTCGCGCAGCAGCTTGCGCGCCCGCGCACCGGTGTCTGCCATGTCGACATGCGGATAGGTACGATAGATGGCAACCGACGAAGCCCGGTCAAAGAAGTCACGCGACAGATTGCCGTGCAGGTCGAGGCTGACGGCTATCGGCAACGCTGGTCCCGTCACTTCCCGGATACGGCGCAACAGTTCCGCCTCTCCGTCTTCATGAGACTGGGTAACCATGGCACCGTGCAGATCGAGGTAGACCCCGTCAATGTCACCCGCCTGCCTGATCCCGTCGACAATCAGCGCCGCGATGCGATCGAATGCATCGTCGGTGACGTATCCGCCCGGTTCGGCGAACGTCCACACGATGGGAACAATGTCAAAATCGTCACCCTCATCCAGAAACCCGCCCATGGGCAGGTTGAGGCCCGACAGGGTGTCTATGACCTCGGAACCGTGTTTCATGGCGGGCCAGGCACCGCCTGACCTGAAGGTTTCAAAGGGCGTCGGAATGGGAGCGAAAGTATTGGTTTCGTGCTGGAACCCGGCAACCGCGATGCGTGGGCGCTTCATATCAATTATCCTTCCCGGGCAAACAGTTGCCTGGCCATGACGCCGACGCGCGATTCGATCTCCTCGCATGCATCAAGGATCAGGTCTTCGCGGAAGCGCGGGCCGACGATCTGCACGCCGACCGGCAAACCGTCATTGTAGTTAGCCGAAATTATGCCTCCAGGCAGGCCGGTATAGTTGAAGGCAATTGAGTAGATCCCTGCTTCAAGGGTCTCCCTGACACCCTCGATACCCTGTGCATCGCGGTCCCACTCATAGGTCGGGGTGGGCAGGAAGGGCGTCAGCACCAGCGGATAGTCCTGGAACATCAGGTTGAACTGGCGATGATAATGATTTCGCCGGGCCATGGCCAACAGCAGGTCCTTGCCCTCATGCGGATCGAATACTTCGTAATAGTCGGCAAAGATCTTTTTCAATGTATCCGAGCCATGCTTGATAATTTCATCACCCAGCATCACCTTCACCTCGCCAAACAGCGCGCGAACCCCGTCGCGTGCGCACTCACGCAGGTCCGGCATGTCGGCCTCGACCACTTCGTAGCCTGCTTCGACCAGGCAATCGCGTGCCGTATCAAGGGCTTGTTCAACGGCCGGATGAAGTTCAAACTCGTACATGTTTTTCGTGAACGCCACCTTGGGCCTGCCGCCGAGCGCCGGACCATCGAACGGCATCGGCACCATCCACGGATCATGCGGGTCGTATTCCACCAGAGCCCGCATGCCGGCCCGCACGTCCTTCACCTCACGCGCGATGACGCCTTGCACCGACATGATCTGTGCGAGCAGACCGCGCTCTGCGGTCTGTGACGGGTTCCACGCAGGCACGCGCCCAAGGCCGGGTTTCACGGTTGCTGAACCGGTTGCCGCCGCGGGATAACGCAGCGAGCCGCCAATATCATTGCCGTGCGCGATAGAGCCCATGCCCGCCATCACGGCGGACGAGGCCCCGCCTGATGAACCGCCCGATGACGCCCAGTCGTTCCACGGAGAAAACGTGCGTCCGTGCAGTTCGTTGGCCGTTGTGGCGCGGAACGAGAATTCCGGCGTGTTGGTGCGGCCGATGACGATCGCGCCGGCTTTCTTGAAATTGCGGACCACAGGAGAATCATCCGGCGCAATGATGGCCTTGTAGGCCTCGACGCCATTGGGCGTGGCCCGGCCCGTCTGGTCGATGTTTTCCTTGATGGTAACCGGCACACCATGCAGCGGGCCGATGGCCCCCGATTTCGCCATCTGTTCATCATGGGACCTGGCCTGGGCAATGGCTTCATCGCCAAGATCGTCAACCACCGCATTCAGTTTCGGGTTTACAGCGCGCATGCGTTCGACGGTTTGTGTCACCGCATCGGTGGATGACACTTCGCCCGCAGCGATTTTCGCTGCAAGATCACAGGCACTCAGCTGCCATAACGGGAATTCGGACATGCATAGTCTCCTTGCTGCATACAAACCGGCGCGGAATTCAACAACAAGTACAGGCAATTGCACAAGAGCAGGGCAGCTATGCAGTTGTTTTTTTTATATGAAAGTCAACCGTTGACTCTGTTCCCCCAAGCCAGACAGACTGCGACCCAGGTCAGAAACCTGAATGGTAAAGACCGTCAGTTCAAAGAGGAGGTAAGAATAATGTTACGCTGGACGAGACGACATGTTTTGGCAGCCGCAGCTGTATTGGCAACTGTGGTGGCCGTACCGGCCCTGCCCGCGCAGGCGGAAAGTGTACTACGGGTTATCCCGCACGCGGATCTGAAGAACCTGGATCCGATCTGGACCACCGCCTATATATCGCGCAACCACGGTTACCTTATCTACGACACGCTGTTTGCGATGAATGAAAAGTTCGAGCCGCAACCGCAGATGGTCGACACTTATGAAGTGTCCGACGACAAGCTGACCTGGACATTCAAGCTGCGTGACGGCCTGAAGTTCCATGATGGCGCCGATGTAACGTCTGACGATGTCATTGCCTCGCTGAAACGCTGGGGTGCCCGTGACGGCATGGGCCAGCAGCTGATGGGCGCCATGGGCGAGATGGTTGCAGTTGATGCATCCACATTCCAGTTCAAGCTGAAGGATCCATTTGGCCTGGTGCTTGAATCGATCGGCAAGATTTCATCCAACGTGCCGTTCATCATGCCGAAACGGGTGGCTGACACCGATCCGTTCAAGCAGATCGATGATTACACCGGCTCGGGTCCTTTTGTCTTCGTCAAGGAAGAATGGGTGCCTGGTTCGAAAGTGGTCTACAAGAAATTTGCGGACTACAAACCTCGTTCCGAGGCTCCCGATGCGGCATCCGGCGGCAAGATCGCCAAGGTGGATCGTGTGGAATGGACGTATTTTCCGGACCAGACGACGGCCATGAACGCGTTGATCAATAGTGAAGTGGACTATTTTGAAGCCCCTGCCAATGACTTGATGCCGCTGCTTGAAGCCAATGAAGGCATCAATGTCGAGATCAATGATCCGCTCGGCAATATCGGGTTTGCCCGCTTCAACCATCTGCTGCCGCCGTTCGACAATGTGGATATCCGCCGTGCTGCCATCATGGCGATGAAGCAGGAAGACTATATGCAGGGCGCCGTGGGCGACCAGAAGTTCTGGAAAACCTGCTACTCGGTGTATCCGTGTGGTACCCCGCTGGAGAGCGATGTCGGGTCTGAGGTCATGGCAACCGGCGATATTGAAAAGGCCAAGGCGGCCCTTTCAGCAGCCGGATATGACGGCACCCCGGTGGTCATCATGCAGCCGACAGATATTCCGCTTCTGTCAGCCTTCTCGCTGATCGCGGCTGAAAAACTGCGTAATATCGGCATGAAGGTGGACGTGCAGGCCATGGACTGGTCAACACTGACGTCACGGCGTGCAAAACGTGATCCGGTTGCCGATGGCGGCTGGAACATGTTCCACACATGGTGGATCGGTGCTGACGTGATTGATCCGATGTCGATTGCCTTCTCGGGTAATCCTGACAAGGGCTGGTTCGGCTGGCCGAAGGATGACGAGCTTGAAGCAGCTCGCTCGGCCTATTCGAAAGCCAAGTCTGTTGAAGAAAAGAAGGCGGCGGGCGAAAAGGTCCAGGAGCGTCTCTGGGCAATCGGTGCGTCCGGTCATCTTGGGCAGTTCTTTGTTCCTGTTGCTTACCGGGACAACGTCAAGGGCCTGATCAAGTCGCCGGTGCAGTTCTTCTGGAACATGTCGGTCGAATAGACTTGCTCACATGACTTGAGGCACGGCGGCGTCTATCATCGCCGCCGTGCTTTACGCATTTTTTTTGTAGCCAGGAACGGAGCGGCTTGTGGTTTTCTATATTCTCAAGCGAATTCTGGCGACGGTGCCTGTTATGGGCTTTGTCGCATTGTTCGTATTCTTGATGCTGCGCCTGTCCCCCGGCGACCCGGCTGCCGTGATTGCAGGCGATTATGCCACCACGGAAGATATTATCCGGATCAGGGAAAACCTTGGTCTCAACGAACCGATTATCGTGCAGTTCACCAAGTGGATCGGCCAGCTTGTCCAGGGCGATCTGGGGATCTCCATTTTCACCAATCTGCCGGTGACCACACTGATTTCGCAGCGGCTCGAGCCGACCATCATGCTCACGCTGACCACCATCATTTTTACAATCGTCGTTGCCGTGCCGCTCGGCACGCTTGCTGCGTGGAAGCAGGGCAGCCTGATCGACAGGGCCGTGATGCTGTTTTCGGTTGCCGGTTTTTCGGTGCCGGTGTTCGTGCTCGGGTATATCCTGATCTACATCGTGTCGATCCAGCTCAGGTGGCTCCCGGTGCAGGGCTACAAGTCGATGTTTACCGATGGTGTGATCCCGTTTCTCCAGCACATCATACTGCCGACAGTAACCTTGTCGGTCATCTTCATTGCCCTTATTGCACGCATGACCCGGGCCTCGGTCATGGAAGTGCTGCAGGAAGACTATGTGCGCACCGCGCGTGCCAAGGGCCAAAGCGAATTCAAGGTGCTGATGAAGCATGCCGTACGCAATGCAGCGGTACCTATCGTCACTGTCATCGGTCTGGGTATCGCGCTGCTGATCGGCGGTGTGGTGGTGACCGAGAGCGTCTACAATATCCCCGGCCTTGGCAGACTGGTGCTGGATGCGGTTCTCAAACGAGACTATCCGATCATCCAGGGGCTCATTTTGCTGTTCAGTTTCGTTTACATCCTGATCAACCTGCTGATTGATCTGAGTTACACCTTGTTTGACCCGAGGATCAGGTACTGATGAGCACGAAAACAGACAAGGTTGATTTTACAGAATCCGCCGATGCCACGCTTACCTCGCGCAAGGACGCCAGCCTGGCCTCCCTGATGTGGAAGCATCCGTCGGTCTTCTGGGGCGGGTTGCTGCTGGTGATCATGGTTCTGATCGCTGTTTTCGGTCCGATGCTGGCATCTGATCCGGTGGCCATCCATCCTATTGATCGGCTGAAAGTGCCGTCCGCAGAATTCTGGTTCGGCACCGATTACCTCGGTCGCAACGTGCTGTCGCGTGTCATTTATGGCGCTCGTGTCTCGCTGGTGGTCGGCCTTGCCGTGGCGGTTGTTGCTGTCGTGCTCGGGCTGGTGACCGGCCTGGTATCGGGCTATCTGCGCTGGCTGGATGCCGTTATCATGCGGGTGATGGATGGACTGATGGCAATTCCCGGCATTTTGCTGGCAATTGCCCTGATTTCACTGTCGGGTGCGACCTTGTTCACCGTCATCATCGCCATTGTCATTCCGGAAATTCCCAGGGTGGTCCGGCTTGTGCGCTCGGTGGTGCTGACCGTGCGGGAAGAGCCCTATGTCGAAGCCGCCATTGCGGCCGGCACCCGGACACATCTGATTCTGATACGGCACATCCTGCCCAACACCATCGCGCCACTGATTGTGCAGGCGACCTATATCTGCGGGTCAGCCATGCTGACGGAATCCATACTGGGTTTTCTGGGCGCAGGCATTCCGCCGGAAATTCCAAGCTGGGGCAATGTCATGTCGGAAGGCAGAACCTACTTCCAGCTGTCGCCCTGGATCATCTTTTTCCCGGGCATTGCGCTGGCGCTGACGGTGCTTGCAGTGAACACGGTCGGCGACGGTCTGCGTGACACGCTTGACCCGCGTATTGCGAGGAAAATGTGATGGCGGACAACAACCCAGTGCAACCGGTTCTTGATATTCGCGGCCTGTCTGTAACCTTGCCGAAAGGCGCGGATCGGAAGTTTGCCATCGAAGACATCTCGCTCAGTGTCGGGCGCGGTGAAATCGTCTGCGTCGTTGGTGAATCCGGATCCGGAAAATCGGTCAGTGCGCAAACTGTCATGGGCCTGATACCGCGCAAGGACCTTACCCCGGTTGCCGGTGAAATCATGCTGCAGGGTGAAGACCTGTTGAAAAAAACCGAGATCGAACTGCGCAATCTGCGCGGTGTGAAAATGGCGATGATCTTCCAGGAACCCATGACGGCGCTCAATCCGGTCATGCAGGTTGGCGACCAGATTGGTGAAATGCTGGAAATCCACACCTCGATGTCTGCGTCCGAGCGTCGCGAGCGCATCATCGAAGTGATGAACGATGTGGGTCTGCCGGATGTCGACAAGATGATCGACAGCTATCCGCATCAGTTGTCCGGCGGCCAGCGGCAGCGCATCATGATTGCCATGGCGCTTGCTCTGGAACCCGCACTGCTGATTGCCGATGAGCCGACAACCGCGCTTGATGTGACGACACAGGCCCAGATTCTCGACCTGATCAAGGACATCCAGAAACGCCACGGCACCGGTGTCTTGTTCATCACCCATGATTTTGGCGTGGTTGCGGAGATCGCTGACCGGGTCGTGGTGATGCAGGACGGCAAGGTTGTGGAACAGGGAATAGCGACCCAGGTGCTGACGAAACCGCGCGAGCCCTACACGAAAATGCTGATTGCGTCTGTCCCCAGCCTGACGCCGCCAAAACGGCAGCCGATTACCGGTGGCGAGCCGATACTGGCGACCAGGGGTCTTGAAAAAGTGTACGGCAAGCTTGGCTGGTTCGGCGGTGGCCGCGTGGTTCATGCCGCAAAGCATGTGGAACTGGAAGTCAGGCGTGGAGAGACCCTCGGGGTGGTCGGTGAATCCGGCTCCGGCAAATCCACGGTGGCACGCTGTATCGTGCGCCTGGTTGACCCGACGAGCGGTGAAATAATAATCGAAGGGCAGGACATCGCAAAAATGTCCCAGTCGCAATTGCGCTCCTATCGCCGCAATGTGCAGGTGGTGTTTCAGGACCCCTATCGTTCCTTGAACCCGCGCCGCACCGTGGGACAGTCCATTGTCGAAGGGCCGATGAATTTCGGTACGTCACATGGAGAGGCCCTGGAGCGCGCGCGCGATCTGATGGAAATTGTCGGACTGTCGCCGCAGGCGCTGGACCGGTTCCCGCACCAGTTCTCCGGTGGCCAGCGCCAGCGCATCTGCATCGCCCGTGCGCTTGCCATGGAACCGAAAGTGCTGATTGCCGACGAAGCGGTGTCGGCGCTTGATGTGTCGGTTCAGGCGCAGGTGCTGAAACTGCTTGATGATGTGCGCATACGGTTTGACCTGGCCATGCTGTTTATAACCCATGACTTGCGGGTGGCGGCTCAAATCTGCGATCGCATCATGGTCATGCAACACGGTGAAGTCGTTGAGCAGGGACTGACGGCCAGTGTTTATGCCAAGCCGGCCCATCCCTACACAAAACTGCTGCTGGATGCAGCACCCGGGCGCAGTTCGTTTGGGCATTGATCTGCGAGTCGCTGTCCCTGAACACCGCAGAATAATACCAAAGAAACTGACTATTGACCCATTTGACTGATTTTTCGCGGTTGCTGGCTAGGCATGCTACGCGCCGTGGTCTGGTTGACCACAAGTAGAGCATAACGACGACCAGCGGGCGCGAAAAACCGGCCTTCGGTGGGCCAAATCCGTCCATCTGGTGCGTTGCGGCGTTTGCCCGATGCACCGCATCGCGCTGCGCACCGCGCCTGCCAGAGTGAACGGATTTGTCTCTATCAAATGAGTCAATAGTCAGTTCCTTTGGTGTAACTCTAACATATTGAAATAGAACATTGTTATCCGATCAGATGGTTCCATCTGACCGGATGCTGATCTAGCTGCGATTATCCGAGTAAGCCGACTCTGCCTCGTAGTAGGCATCGAAACCGACTGCCTTGCGCAGATCGGCAAAATCCAGCAACCGGTCGGCCGGGTGCTCGCGCCGCGCCATCTGCGCAAGCGATGCCTGGATGGCTTTCATGGCGGCTGACATCAGCGTCAGCGGATAGGCTGCGAAACTGTACCCCAGTTCATGCAGACGATCAGGATGCAGTATCGGCGTTGCGCCGCCTTCAACCAGGTTGGCCATGTGAATGCCGGGTGCTTCGCTGGTCACACGCGCCATCTCGGCTTCGGACTGCGGCGCCTCGACAAACAGCATGTCAGCGCCCAGATCCGAAAATCCTTTCGCCCGGTCAATGGCTTCGTCAAGGCCGTGCCCGTGACGCGCATCGGTGCGCGCCAGTATCATGATGTCGGCACCTGCCTCACGCGCATCCACAGCGGCCTTGATGCGGTTGAAGGCCTCGTCGCGATCAACCACCAGCTTGCCCTTGGTGTGGCCGCAACGTTTGGGTGACACCTGGTCCTCGATCATCACCGCGCCAAACCCGGCACGCGCATATTGCTCGACCGTGCGGCGCACATTCAACGCGTTGCCATAGCCGGTATCGCCGTCGCCAATAACCGGAATGTCAGTGGCCGCACAGATATTGCGTCCCTGGTCCAGCATTTCGCCAAAGGAAATCAAGCCTGTATCGGGCGCGCCAATGCGCGAGGCAGATACCGCAAAGCCGGACATGAAGGTGAAACCAAAGCCCGCATCCCCGATCATTTTTGCACTGAGCCCGTCCCAGCAGCACGGCATCACATGGCAGGTGTCTTCGGCCAGCAGTTTGCGCAACCGGGCAGCGGGGGAAAGTTTTGTCATTGGCAACTCTCAAAGTTTGAATGGAATGTACATGGCAAGATCGGGGAACACATAGATCAGAAACACGGTGAGCAGCATCAATGCGAGGAACGGCCACACGCCCGTGGCGACTTCCTGCATGGACGCCTTGCCGACAGCCTGTATCACGTAAAGGTTCAGGCCAACCGGCGGTGTGATCAGGGCGCATTCGATCATGATCACGAAGAACACGCCAAACCAGATCGGATCTATGCCGAGACCGAGCAGGGATGGTGCCAGCACGGGTACCATGATGAGCATCATCGACAAGGCTTCCAGGAACAGCCCCATCACGATCAGGACGCCGCCGACGACCAGGATGAACAGCCAGGCTTCGGAAAAATTCTGCGAGATGAAAAACGACACATCCTGCGGGATGCGATACAGCGATATGGCCTTGCCGAACACCTTGGCACCGGCAACGATCAGCAGGATGGTGACAGTGGTCACCATGGATTGCGTGACCGCTTCTTTCAGGCTCTGCCAGGTCAGTGTACGCAACACCACGCCGGTGATGATCAGCGATGCCGCGAACCCGATGGCTGCGGCTTCAGTGGGCGTAAACACCCCCCAGTAAATACCCCATATGATGAGGGCCGCCAGTGCCAGTGCGGGCAAGGCGCGCAGGCCGGTATCACGCCGTTCGCTCCAGCTTGCCTTTGGCGAAGACTGGCATTGCGGCGATGCCCAGGCATAGATCATGGAAAATCCGATAAACAGCGACATCAGCATCAGGCCCGGCCCGATGCCTGCCAGGAACAGCTTGATCACCGATTCCTCCGTGATGAAGCCGTACACAATCATCGGAATGGATGGCGGGATCAGGATGCCCAGTGTGCCGCCGGCGGCCAGCAGACCCAGGACGAACGGCCGGGGATAACCCCGCTGGTTCATTTCCGGAATGGCCACGGTGCCGATGGTGGCTGCGGTGGCCACCGATGAGCCGGAGATGGCTGCAAAGATGCCGCACGAAATCACGGTGGCAATGGCCAGGCCGCCCGGCAGATGGCCGACCCAGGCCTGGACGGCGGCAAACAGATCGCGTCCCACGCCACCCTTCAACAGCACATTGGACATCAGCAGGAACAGCGGCACCGCCAGCAGCACGAAATTGTCGATGGTGCCGAGCATGCTCTGCGGTGCCATGAGCGGCGAGAACCCGCCGATCAGCAACAGCACCAGCCCCAGGCCGCCGAGCGCAAACGCCACCGGCACCCGCATCAGCAGCAGGGTAAACAGGGCCAGCAGGATAAGGATGGTTATCATCTAATGGTCACCATTGCCGGCTGTCTTTGCCAGCGGCTTGCCACGTGCCAGCTTGAGCAGATCTGCAGCGCACACCACAAGCGATATACCAAAGCCCAGCGGGATCACCATTTCAGTCCACCAGTTCGGAATGTTGAGCATGGTGCCGGTTGACCGGCCACGAACCAGGCTGTCCCAGGCGATTTCCCAGCCATACCAGAACACGACGGCACAGAAAAATCCGGTGAAGACAATTGTCACCATATCGCAAAACCGCTGCGCCCAGCCGGGCAGCCGTTCGTGCAAGATCTCGATATTGATATTCTTGCGCCGGGCAATGGTGTGCGGCAAGGCGACATACATCCCCCAGATCAGGAACATCTGCGATATTTCAGCAGCCCAGATGGTTGGCGCGGAAAACACATAGCGCGCCACGACTTCCCACGTCAGCAGCATGCCTGTTGCAAAGAACAGCCAGGCTGCCAAGGCGCCAAGCCGGTCTATCGCTTTGTCCCAGAAATTCACGCCATGGCCCCGCAAAGACGAAATTCAAATGAGTATCGACAGCTTATCCTGCAAAACCCGGCAGGCTCGCCGGCAATTTAGAACATGCGATGCCGGAAACCCGGAGCACAGGGTTTTTCCACCTGAACCCGTTCCGCTCCAAATGGGCGGGGTCCAAACCGCTCGCGGCTTGACCGACCCCGGCCCGGCATCGTGTATCAGCGCGTGCGCGCCGGTTACTGCAGCGACTGCGCCGCCTGCAGCACCTTTGCCCCAAGTTCGCCTGAGGCGGCCTTGTAGCCGTCGATGACCGGCTGCGCGGTCTGTTTCCAGGCGGTCACTTCTTCCGCCGTTGGTATATAGACGGTCATGCCGTTTTCACTGGCAGCGGCATAGGCATTCTTTTCAATTTCGCTGACCTTGTCGCGCACCGTCATTTCGGCCTTCAGGGCGGCAGCGGAAATTACCTTGCGGGTATCTTCGGGCAGGCCCTGCCAGAACTTCTCGTTGACCAGAACGATGAACTCGATATCGGCATGGTTGGTTACGGTTACATGGTCCATGACTTCCCAGAGCTTGCGTGACTTGACGCCGGACACGCCGGTCATGCCGATATCCACGGTGCCGCGCTGATAGGCAAGATACTGTTCAGAACCCGAAATCAGGGTTGGAGATCCGCCGGCTGCTTCAGTGAACGCACCGAGCGTCTTGCCGAATACGCGAACCTTCTTGCCCTTCATGTCAGCCGGTGTTTTGACCGGTGCGCCCTTGGACAGCAGAATGGCGCCGCCATAGGCCTGCCACCACAAGACCCGTGATCCTGTACCCAGTATGGCTTCATCAAGCGGTGCTCGTACCGCGCTGCCCGGTGCCACGGCCTTGCGCACCAGCCCTTCGGAATTGAACAGGAAAGGCACATAGAAAATATCAACTGCAGGCACGTCACCAACGAAACGGGTCAGTGAGGCAACCCCCATTTCAATAGAGCCGGAGCCAACCGCCTGCGGCACTTCCTTGTC
>Ga0316190_10000949_pt1 | contig 20716 bp, 21 predicted proteins | sample Eddworburrow2_MG_FD_204929 | JGI IMG/M metagenome (GOLD analysis project Ga0316190, IMG submission 204929) | Coastal sediment microbial communities from Maine, United States - Eddy worm burrow 2 | ecosystem: Environmental > Aquatic > Marine > Coastal > Sediment | place: USA: Maine | collected... | reverse complement strand
ATCCAAGGAGGAGTACGAGAAGCTCACTTCAGGGCAAGGCAAAGAGGAGCCTTTTACTGAAGAAGAGGTATCGGAAATTGAACCAGCGAAGGATTAAAACAATTCTAAATGGACGAGAAAGATAAAAGCAAGAAGAACCAGATCAACATTGAGTTGAAGGAGGACATTGCCCAGGGTACCTACTCCAATCTGGCCATCATTACCCACTCAACGTCGGAATTTGTACTTGACTTTGTCAGGGTGATGCCGGGAATTCCCAAAGCCGAGGTTAAGTCGAGGGTGATACTTACCCCAGAGCACGCCAAGCGCTTATTGCTTGCGCTGAAGGACAATGTGGAGAAGTTTGAGAAAACCAACGGGCCCATCAAGCACATCGAACCCACCTCAGGACCGGTGATGCCGATGAACTTCGGGGGACCTACCGGACAAGCTTAGTTCTTATCAGATATACCTTTGAAAAAGCCACCTCCGCACGATGCAGGGGTGGCTTTCTTAATTTCAGTGGAGAGGAATATGCACATTGAAGGTGCTGCCGTCTTTTTTATTTCCTGCGCTTTCCAGGGAACAGGCGGCATAAAGAACGAGGGGATTCCCATCTTCATCCAGGAGCAATTGTGGTCGTTCCAGATGCTGCACCATGATGGTATCTCCGGTATTTAATACCACCTCTTTCCTCATGAAGAAAGCATACTCCGGTCGGGTCCATTGAATCCCGTCTTCAGACTCAAGCAAGGCCAGTCCCGGGACCTGTCCGGTAATTTTCCCTGAAAAGTCTTTGAGTACAGCATAGAATTTATCGTGTTCACGGTGGTGCCAAACGTAGGGATCTTCGCCATTGGCAATGGTGCCATTCTCGTTGCGAATATCAAAGACAAAATGATCTATGGCAGTAAAAGGTCCCGTGGGGGAGTCAGCAAGCGCCACCCCATGAACCCCTCGCCAGGTTGGATCGTAGAGATTCCCCTTAAAGTAGAGGAGGAATTTTCCATCGGAAGGCCGTTGAACCACGGATGGATTCACCACAATGATATTATCCGGTCTGGCTACTGTACCCCGTGGAGAAGGTGCAATGATGTCATCAGGTTTTACACGGGTTCTAGGACTCAAGAGGGGGTTCTCGTGCCTGATATAATGACCCTTAAGCAAATCATCGAAAGTCTCAAATTCAATGACTCCGATTTGTTGAGATTGCTGGACCCTGTTTCGCTTATTAAGCTTTGCTCCGGGAGATCCCGGTGCTTGGATGCCAGGATCCTTTCCCGCCCCATAGTAGAGGTAATACTTATTATTGAATGTTTTGATGTGCGGATTGTGCACCATCTGGGCGTCCCAGGCATCAGCATACCCCTCCAGGGCTCTTCCCCTCAAAACAATTTTCTTAAAGCTGAAATCCCGGTCGGGATGCTCAGAAACCGCATAGGCAATTTTTGAGTGCAGCACCCAGGAATCTGAAAACTGCGGCAAGGAATCACCGCATTCCCATGTGGAATACAGCATATGATATCTGCCGTCCCCGCCTTTGATCACAGTGGCTCCCCAGACAAAACGTTCTGGATCATTCATTACAGAAGGGCCTCTCAGACTGTTGTTCTCCATTTTTGCCGCTACTGGGCCCGGAGATACTATTATACTTTTCTTCTCTTGGATATTACTGCTACAGGACAGAAGGATGCATGTCAGGTAGGTATATATAAGAAATCGTATCATTGGAGGAAGGTTCCTATTTCCTTCAATATTACAATATTTTTCCCCGGTCTGGCCAGGTATATGGATCAAGTCTATTCTATGATGCGGATTTCCGAGGTAATTTCCATTGCTTTCCTGTAAACCACACTAACTCCGCAATACTTTTCTTCCGATAGCGATACTGCTTTCTCAATTTTATCCAGGGGAAGATTTTCACCTTCCACCTCGTAAATCACATGCATCTTAGTGAAATGTTTGGGGTGCTCTTCAGTTAGCTCGCCTTCAACAATCACATTCAGGCTCTTTACCTCTACCCGCATTTTCTTCAGGATGGAAATCACGTCCATGCTTGTACAGCCCCCAAGGGCTGCCAGCATCATGGGTTTGGGACGGGGACCCTTGTCTTTTCCACCCACTTCGGGTTTGGCATCAATGATGATTTTGTGTCCATCTATTTCTGACTCAAAGGACATGTCCTCGAGCCACTTGGTGCTTACAACTTCTTTTTCGGTCATGGATTTCTATTTATTTTTCATTATGATCTAAGGTATTCGGCAGCACTCAGGGAGGCTATGGTGCCATCGGCTACTGCCGTGGTTACCTGACGGTACTTCTTTACGATGCAATCGCCTGCGGCAAATACGCCAGGTATATTAGTAAGCAGATCTGTATCTACCACAATTTCCTTCCGCTCGTTAAGATTTACAATTCCTTCCAGGTCTTCTGTGTTGGGAATGTAGCCAGCAAAGATAAAAACTCCATCGGTTTTCATGGCAATGGTTTTGCCTGTAGGCAGGTGTTCCATGGTCACTTCTTGCAGGACCCCATTCCCCTTGAAGGATCTTAATTCGGATTCCATGATGAAGGAGATTTTTGGATTCTTTTCTGCCTGTTCCACAGCGTGTTTGAAGGCCTGGAAATGATCGAACTGGTGGACAATGGTCACCTTGGTGGCGTAGGAGGTCAGGGCCACAGCCTCCTCAAGGGCTGAATTTCCTCCACCCACTACCACCACTTCTTTTCCGGTGAAGAATTCACCATCGCAGGTGGCGCAGTAAGAGATACCGGTCCCTTTAAAGCTCTCCTCACCGGGTATCTCCAGCGATCTGGGCCTTCCACCCGGTGTAAGAATCACGGAGCGAGAACTGAATTCCCTGCCATCCTCCAGCACAAAATGCTTGATCTCACCCTCCAGATCGTAGGACTTGATTTGCAGACCGGATTTGATTTTGCATCCAAAGAGCTTGGCCTGCATCTTCATGGTATTGGCTAGCATATAGCCCTTGGTGGTCTCCACACCAGGGTAATTGGCGATCTCTTCGGTCAGCACCATCTGACCGCCAATGGCTCCCTCGTTAAGGATCAGGGTAGACAGTTTGGCACGGGAACTGTAGATCCCGGCGGTGAGACCGGCGGCCCCTGCACCCACTATGATCACATCATATATCTCTTCCTGTGGCATGGCTTGTATTGTTTAGGCTCCGAAATGCTCATCCAGTACGGCAGTAACCTGCTGCATGTTCTGGATGCTGCTGGTGGCATGTGCCACTTTCCCATTCTTGTAATACATGGTGAAGGGGAGACCCATAAATCCCCTGCTTGCAGGGTCGTTTCGGATGATCCCGGCTTCGGGTGAATCAAAGGCCATTACGGCAAATTTCACATTCTCTCTTTCCTCTTCCAACTCTTCCATAACACCGTATACAGGAATACACATGGGACCCATGCGGCCACAGCATACCATGACGTTCTCGTTCTCGTTGATATACTTTTCAAGTTCTGCTGCAGTTTCAAATTCGTGCAAATTGGTGGATAAATGTTTCATCTTCTTATGATTTAAATTTTGAATTTATTTCTTGCTGCAAAGATCCTTTTTTTTCCGAATCAGACCGCTACTAAAGGAGCCGGGGATGATAGGTTATTTCCTGTATTTTTTCAGCTATATTTGTTTTATGGAGCAAAAAAAGGAGCCGGATTGTTTTCAGCTGATATCGAAGCAGGAACTGGAATCGCTTAGCGAAAACCGTACCCAGCTTACTTATTTGAAAGGGGAAACCATTTTCAAACAGGGTGCCTTTGCCCCCCATGTCCTCTTTATCCAATCGGGACTCATCAAAGTCTACCTTCAGACTGGCAAGAGCAAGGTTCAGAACCTCTGGATAGCCAGAACCGGTGATTTCCTGGCGTTTTCTTCTGTTTTCGGGGAGAAGGTCTACTCTTGTTCTGCAGTGGCCATGAAAGACTCAGAACTTCTAATGATAGACAAGGAGAGCCTGGGGAAATTGCTTAAGACCAATCCCGAATTTGGATTCCGGATCACCTCCAAGAATTTCAAGTCAGAGCACCACCTCCTTGACCTGGTGGCCAGCCTCTCCTATAAGCAGATGCGCGGCAAACTGGCCACTTCATTGATCTACCTGAACTCCGAGCACTTCGCTGCAGAGCACATCTTCCTTTATCTTTCCCGTCAGGACATAGCCGACTTCGCCTCCATTTCGGTGGAAAGCGTAATCAAATTTCTGAAGGAGTTTGAGAAGGAGAGCATCGTAGCTTTGGATAATAAGAACATTAAGGTTTTGAATCCTGAGCGCCTGAAGTTGATCAGTGAGACAGGCTAGGTATTACAAAAGGTGATACCATCGATTTATATGAAGCTGTATCAAAAGGTACGGCCTCTTTCTCGTTTATGCACACCTTTCAATCAAATCTTATTATTGCCTACATCCTCTTTTCGAATATTTTGCAAGTCACAGATGGGTGACTTTTATACTACTTGATGACTTGTTACTTAGGATTACGCACACATCATCTTGTCGTATAGTACTGTTATGTAGTCTATTACAATTTAAGCAAAGTGATATTTAATGACCTAAAAAATCACAAACACAGAAAAACTCACATAATGGTGACTTCCTGATTTCATTGAAAGGGACAAGCCAGTTTTCATGTCCACCTCCTTGAACTCTCTGCAATCTTCTAGAAGATACCGTCTAGTATTGACTTATGATACAGCCTCATCGTACAATATGAGTAAAGGTTAATCCTCCCTTTTGAAACCAATCCGTTTTCTGTTTTTCTGCTCTTCCATCACTTGTTTGTCTGTTTCCATTTTTTCTAGATATTTAAAGATCACCAGGAATTGATTGCCATGCTGGTCTAATTGATTTTGCATAGACTCTAGCTTGGTCAGGATATCTTTATTGGATGAAATTATATCACGCATCCTTGTAAAAATCCGTACAATCTGGATGTTAATTTGTATCGCAAAATCACTATTAAGGATACTTGACAGCATAACTACTCCATGTTCAGTGAAACAGAAGGGAGGATAGCGCAGGCCCATCTTATCTGAATTGGAGGTCACAATCTGTGACCTCCAATTCTTTATCTCGTCTGAAGACATTTCAAACATAAAATCTTCTGGGAATCGTTTTTTGTTGCGCCGAACAGCCTGTTTCAATACCTTAGTTCCGATCCTGTAAATTTCTGCAAGATCTCGATCTAACATAACTTTCTTTCCCCTGATCAGGTAGATCTTGTTCATGATTACCTCATCTGGAATGCGTGTTTTGCTTTTTGTGTTCATAATGTCATTGGTTTATTGTATATCATCCTTGAGGTGCAATATTGGCGCCTCAAGTAACTCTTCTCAACCTTCCTTGGCCCATTTATAGCTTTGTTGATTATAATTGTATAAGGACGTAATCTGCATCCTTAAAGCTTAGGCTGATTATCAACGCATGTGTGTAGTAGTTTTAAATCCATCGTCTGATGATGCTTAGACCAGCAATATGCCACTTGAGGACACAATCTGTGACCTCAAGTTTGTGCTCTATTAATGCCCTCACTCTGACCATTATCGCAGGCCTTTTTGTATTGATTTTAGATAACGTTATATTTACCTTGCTTTTTTAGAATTCTTCTATATTTGTCACGTTTTAAAAACTATGATATGCGTATTCTCGTTTGTATTAGCAATGTACCGGATACCACCACCAAGGTGAAGTTTTCGACCGATAACACTTCCTTTGACGATGGTGGCGTGCAGTGGATTATTAATCCGTGGGACGAACTGGCGCTGACCAGGGCCATGGAATTGAAAGAAGATGCCTCCAATGGGGTCTCCAATGTGACAGTGGTCACCGTAGGACCTGCTTCCGTAGAGCCTACATTAAGGAAAGCCCTGGCCATTGGTGCCGATGATGCCATCAGGGTCGATGGTTCATCGAATGATGCTCACTATGTGGCTTCACAAATTGCAGCAGTAGCCGGGAAGGGAGATTTTGGAATTATCCTTTGTGGGATCGAATCCAGTGATTATAATGGTTCGGCTGTGGGAGGAATGCTTTCAGAAATCATGAATGTACCTTCCGTATCGGCCATTTCCGGACTTACCATGAACGGCGAAGAAGTGACCATTACCCGTGATATTGATGGGGGAAAGGAAGAGGTGAGCGTACCCACTCCCTTTGTAGGCATTGTTCAGAAGGGAATCGCCAAGGAACCCAGAATTGCAGCCATGCGCGGAATCATGATGGCCCGGAAGAAGCCACTGCAGGTGGAAGCTGTCGTAGATGCCGAAGCCCTGACCGAATACCAGGAGTTTGCCATGCCCGAGCCAAAGGCTCCCTGTAAAATGGTGGATGCCGACAAGGTGAAGGAGCTGGTCCATCTACTTCAAAATGAAGCCAAGGTACTGTAATTAGGAAGTTTAAAGTCAAAAGACAAAAAGCTAAAAATATGAGCGTATTAGTATATACCGAAAACTGGGATGGCAAATTCAAGAAACTTTCTTACGAATTGGTATCCTATGCCAAAGCGGTAGCCGGAATGACCGGTGGTACTGTCACTGCACTATCCATTGGGAATGTGGACCAGGATGAACTGTCAAGTCTGGGCGCCTATGGCGCTAGCAGTGTGCTGAGTGTAGCTGGTTTGCCAGAAGGACTGGATAACCAGCTATACTCACAAAGTATTGCAGCTGCCATGGAGAAGACAGGCGCCAAAGTACTGGTTCTTGCCAACAACAATACTGGGAAAGCCCTGGCTCCGCGCTTGTCAGTAAAACTGAAAGCGGGTCTGGCATCGGGTGTTACCGCAGTACCGGAGTCGGTAGATCCCCTTGTGGTAAGCAAGAAAGTTTTCAGCGGGAAGGCCTTTGGAAAGGTGAAAGTACTCTCAGGTTCAGCCATTCTGACCCTGGCCCAGAATTCTTATGAGATCAATGAGGACGGAGGTTCGGCAAGTGTGGAAGCCTTTGATCCGGGTGTGGATGCAGCGGCTGCCCAAACCAACATCAAGGATGTACAGAAGCAGACGGGTAAATTGTTGCTTAATGATGCCGATGTAGTCATTTCCGGGGGCAGGGGCATGAAATCGGGCGACAACTGGGCTCCCATTGAAGAGCTGGCAGATGTTCTTGGAGGTGCCACCGCCTGTTCAAGGCCGGTATCCGATGAAGGATGGCGTCCCCACGGAGAGCATACCGGACAGACCGGTAAGATCATCGCCCCCAATCTCTACATGGCTTTCGGTATCTCCGGAGCCATCCAGCATCTGGCAGGAGTAAGCTCTTCCAAATGCATTGTGGCGGTGAATACGGACAAGGATGCCCCTATTTTTGAATCTGCCGATTACGGGATCGTAGGAGATGCACTGAAAGTGCTTCCCGAACTGATCAGCGAGATCAAAGCAGCCAAAGCCCTATAGGCAAAGACCTAAATCCTTCTTTATGGACAAGCAGATTATTTTCCTGGTTACCCTCCTGGTCACCCTGGGAGTATTCGGGTATACCACCCGCAAGTTTATTGGATTCTTCAGGCAGACCAGGGGAGGCTTCCCGGTAAAGGATCTGGGTCGCCGTTTTGGCGTGATGATGGAGGTTGCCATCGGACAGACCAAGATATTCCGCAGACCCATCATGGGCTTGCTTCACGCCCTGGTATTCTGGGGATTTTGCGTGATCCTGATTGGCAGCATCGAAATGGTGATCGATGGCTTGTTCGGAACTGAAAGAGTACTGTCATTCCTGGGAGGAGTGTACAATGTCATTATGGCCTCGGGAGATATATTTGCACTGATCATCGCCATAGCGATTCTTATTTTCCTGTTCAGAAGGGTCTTTTTACATGTAAAGCGCTTTTCGGGAATCGAGATGAAGCATATCTCCCACCTGGACGCGAACATTGCGCTGACCATGATTTTCCTGCTGATGGTTTCCCTGCTGGGTATGAATACTTTTTATGTGCTGGAAGCAGGAGAATCCGGACATGGCATTGTGGGCGCTTACCCGGTAAGTACCATGCTGGCTGGCTTTATCCGTAACGGTTCGGGAAGCCACTTCTGGCACGAATTCAACTGGTGGCTCCATATCGGACTCATTTTTGTATTTGCCAACTACCTTCCATATTCCAAGCACTTTCATGTGTTTATGTCGGTTCCCAATGTCTTCCTGAGCAGGCTGGAGCCCTTGGGAAAACTGGATACCATGGAGAGCATCACCAAAGAGGTGAAGATCATGATGGATCCCGACCAGGCCTTTGCTTCACCTCCCGAGGGAGAAGAAGTTGAAGAAGAGACCCCGGAACGCTTTGGCATCCTGGACGTGGAAGACGTAAGCTGGAAGAACTATTTTGATTCCCTGGCCTGTACCGAGTGCGGCCGCTGTACTTCGGTTTGTCCTGCCAACCTGACCGGTAAGATGCTAAGTCCCAGGAAGATTGTGATGGATGTAAGGGCCCGGATGAAGGAGAAGGGTCCCGGACTGGTGAAGAATGGCTTAGAATATTCGGATCAGAAAGCTCTTTTGCGTGATTATATTTCTGAAGAGGAACTGTGGGCCTGTACGCTTTGCAATGCCTGTGCCCAGGAATGTCCCATCAACATCAACCATCCTTCCCTGATTGTGGGAATGAGGCGTTACCTGGTCATGGAGGAAAGTGCTGCCCCAGGGGAATTGAATGCCATTTTCTCCAACATTGAAAATAACGGCGCCCCATGGCAATTCTCTCCTGAGGACCGCATGTTGTGGGCCGAAGGCAAGGTGGAGGTTCCGTTGATGGCCGATATGCTCGCTAAAGGGGAGAAGCCTGAATACCTCCTCTGGGTGGGAAGCGCTGGGGCTTTTGACGATCGCTATAAGCAGGTCAGCACGGCCTTTGCCAAGGTATTGAACCACCTGGGCATAAGTTATGCAGTACTGGGAACCGAAGAAGGAACCAGTGGAGATGTGGCTCGCCGGGCCGGCAACGAGATGCTGTTCCAGATGCAGGCCTTGATGAACATCGAGGTCTTTGAAGGCTACGAAGTGAAAAAGATCCTTACCTGCGATCCCCACGCCTTCAATACCTTCTTAAATGAATATCCCGACCTGGGTGGTAACTACGAAGTGGTACACCATTCCCAGTTCTTGCGTGATCTGATTAAAGAAGGCAAGCTTTCCCTGAAAGGTGGAGCCCTCAAAGGGAAAAAGATTACCTTCCACGATCCCTGTTACCTGGGAAGGGCCAACAAGGAATATAAGGCTCCCCGCCAGGTCCTGGATGCATTGCCTTCCACCACCCTGGAGATGGACCGGAACATGAGTTTTGCCCTTTGCTGTGGTGCCGGGGGCGGACAGATGTTCAAGGAGGCCGAAAAAGGGGAGAAGGAGGTCTTTTTGGAGAGAACTGAAGATGCCCTGAAGACCGGTGCCGACATAATAGCCACAGCCTGTCCTTATTGTATGGTGATGATGACGGATGGACTAAAATATAAGAACAAAGAAGAGGAAGTCAGCAACTACGACATTGCAGAGCTGATTGCCCAATCATTGGAACTATAAAACGAGTAAATATATAACTATGGAAGAGAAGAAATTAATAACCGGTGGAGAATTCCTGGTAAAAGAAACCGATGCCGCCGACGTATTTATCCCTGAAGAGTTAGATGAGGAGCAACGAATGATTGGGGAAACCTGCAAGGATTTCCTGGAGACTGAAGTCTATCCGGTGGTGGACCGCATCGATGCCCAGGAAGAGGGATTGATGAGATCTTTGCTTGAAAAGTCAGGCGAATTGGGTCTGCTGGGAATCTGCATCCCGGAAGAGTTGGAGGGATTCGGTCAGAACTTCGTTACCACCATGTATTCCAGCGAAGTAATGGGTGCAGGCTACTCTTATGCAGTGGCCTACTCCTGCCATACCGGAATCGGGACCCTTCCTATTCTCTACTATGGAAACGATGAGCAAAGAGCCAAGTACGTGACCAAACTGGCTACCGGGGAGTGGATTGGAGCCTATTGTCTCACTGAGCCGGGAGCAGGCTCGGATGCCAACTCCGGAACCACCAAAGCGGTACTCTCCGAAGATGGGCAGCACTATATACTGAACGGTGCCAAGATGTGGATCACCAATGCGGGCTTTGCCGACGTGATGACCGTTTTTGCCAAGATCGACAACGACCGGGTGTTGAGCGCATTTATCGTGGAACGTGGTTTTGAAGGAATTACCATCAACCCCGAAGAGAAGAAGATGGGGATCAAGGGTTCTTCTACCTGCCAAATCTTTTTTAACGATGTGAAAGTGCCTGTGGAAAACATGCTTGGAAAGCGTGGTGAAGGATTCAGGATCGCACTGAACATCCTGCACATGGGCCGGATCAAGCTGGGTGCCAATGTGATTGGCTTTGGCAAGAAAACCATCGACCAGTCGGTTCAGTATGCCAACGAGAGAAAGCAGTTCAACTGCCTGATCTCACAGTTTGGTGCCATCAAGTACAAATTGGCCGAGCAGGTGATCCGGACCTTTGCCACCGAGTGCTCAGTGTACCGTGCCAGCAAGGCCATGGACGACGCCATCGCTCATTACGTGGCCAATGGCGACGACAAGGGAAGGAACACCATGGAGGCCTTCAACCACTTTGCCGTGGAGGCAGCAGCCATGAAGGTATTTGGATCTGAATCGCTTGACTACGTGGTGGACGAAGGAGTCCAGATCCACGGAGGCATGGGATTCTCTGCCGAGATGATGGTCGACAAAGGCTACCGCGATGCCAGGATCAACCGGATCTTTGAAGGGACCAACGAGATAAACCGGCTTTTGCTGGTGGATGCCGTCCTTAAAAAAGGAGCCAAGGGCGTTCTTCCGATCATGGAATTGGCTGAGAAGGCCTTTGAAGAAGTAAAAGCCATGAATGGAGCACCCACAGCGGCAGAAGGATGGTTTGAAGAGAAGGATCAATATGTAGCCAACCAGAAAAAGGTAGTCCTGATGCTTCTGAAGGCAGCTTCTGAAAAGTTCAACCGCACAATGGTAACGGAGCAGGAAATTCTCAGCAACATCTCTGATTGCATTATCCAGGTCTACGTCGCTGAGTCAGTGGTATTGCGTCTGAAGAAGATGGAAGCCTTGAAAGGCGAGGAGGCATGCAAGATCTACCGCGACATGGCCGATGTATTTGTCTACGATGCAGCTGCCAGGATTGCCAAGTTTGCCAAGGATACCACTTACTCATTTGCTTATGGCGAGGTTCGCGATCTGCTTGAGAAAGGAATCTCTAACTTTACCTGGGTAGCTGGTGTGAATGTGAAGGAAGCGCGAAGAAGGATTGCTGACCAGTTGATTGACGAAAACAAATATTGCTTCTAAAAACCAGATCATCGGATCTGAAACAAAGCATATAGTACTGATTGGTGCCGGGAATGTGGCTACACACCTTTCCCGGCATCTTCATGCTCAGGGGCATAGGATCGATTGTATCTGGTCCAGAACTCTCGATTCGGCTCAGGCACTGGCCACAGAGGTCGGAGCGGATGCATGCACTACTGTGTCTGAGATCCCCCGAAAAGCCGATTTCTATATCCTGTCTGTTCCCGACGGAGCAGTTGCGCATATGGCAGCAGAGTTAACAGACTGCCAGGGCATTTGGCTTCATACTGCCGGGACCCTGTCCATAGAGATATTCAAGGGCCTGTTCTCCGAATATGGAGTGATGTATCCTCTTCAAACCCTGAGCAAGGCACAGCCCCTGCATCTGGGTCATATTCCCTTTCTGGTGGAGGGATCTGCCAGGGAAGTAAGCGAAAAGATAAGTACCCTGGCCTCATCCATTTCAGGAAGGGTGGAAACAGCCGATACCAGCACCAGGTTATTTATTCACCTGGCAGCAGTTTTTGCCAATAATTTTTCCAATCACATGGTCCATATTGCACATGCGATTCTGAAGGAGCATAAACTGCCGGTTTCCATGTTGGATCCGCTGCTGGAAGAGACTTATCAAAAGATCCTCAGCGTAGGGCCGAAGGAGGCCCAGACCGGTCCTGCCGTGAGGGATGACCAGATTACCATGAAGAAACATATTGAATTGCTGAAGAGTCATCCCGAGTGGGAGAAATTGTATACTTTTATAAGCCGGGAAATCGACAGGTCCCGGGAGGAATAATCTCTGAAGTGTTTATTTTGCATGACCAATTTTAAAGAAGGATTACAAAAAGTAAAAGCATTTGCCTTTGATGTGGATGGAGTGCTTAGCAGTCCTGAAGTATACTTGCACCCCACCGGGGAACTAATGCGTTCCATGAATACCAAGGATGGTTATGCCCTGCAATATGCAGTGAAAAGGGGTTATCCCATTGCTATTATCACTGGAGGAAATACCGAATCGGTCGCTCTCCGTTTCAAGGGGCTGGGCATCACCGATATCTACCTTGCTTCTTCTTACAAGACCGACGATCTTAAGGATTTTCTGTTCAAGTACGACCTTGAACCGGAAGAAGTTCTCTACATGGGCGACGACCTGCCCGACTATGAGGTAATGAAAAAAGTGGGTGTACCCTGTTGTCCGGCCGATGCCGTAGAGGAGATTAAATCGGTGTCACATTACATCTCTTCCTTTGGCGGAGGCAAGGGTTGTGTCCGCGATGTCATTGAACAGGTCCTCCGTCTGCATGGAAGATGGATGGATGGCCAATCCTTTACCTGGTAAGACTCAAAGATGATCAGGAAAATTCAATCCATATTGCGACTGGTGAGGCTCCCCAACCTGTTAATCATTGCGTTTACCCAATACGCTATGCGTTACCTGATTATGGAGCCCCTGCTTCCCTCTTCCTCCTTTGAGCTCCAGTTTGGTGATTTTCAGTTTGCCCTGCTGGTATTCTCCACCATGCTGATCGCAGCCGGAGGATACATCATCAACGATTATTTTGATACACAGGCCGATCTGATCAATAAACCCAGACGGGTGGTTGTGGGCGTAACGATCCACAGGCGTATTGCACTGATCCTTCATGCAGTCATGAACATCATGGGAGTGGGGATCGGCATCTACCTGTCTTTTTACATCAAACTGCCAACACTCTCCATGGTTTTTCTTATTGCCACCGGACTGCTCTGGTTTTACTCTACCAACTATAAAAGACAGTTTCTGGTAGGGAACCTGGCTGTGTCGATACTCACCGGACTGGTTCCTTTGATGGTCATATTGTTCGAAATCCCTTTGCTGAATCGCACCTATGGCGAGATCATGCTAAGGAACGACGTAAGTTTTGGCTACCTGGTGGCCTGGGTAGGAGCATTCAGCTTTTTTGCCTTTGTCACTACACTGATCAGGGAGGTTATCAAAGATGCCGAAGATTTTGAGGGCGACAATGCCTACGGGATGAAGACTGTGCCAATTGTTCTGGGAACTTTTTGGACCAGGATGGTGTTGCTGCTTATGATCGTCGGAACACTGGGCGTACTGGTATACCTCTTGCTCAAATACATTGTTTTCTCGGTCGATCCACTGGACTATATTTCCCTGATTTACTTTGCCTTATTCCTTGCCCTGCCTTTAACGGCACTGACTATCCAGGTAATGTTGGCCAGGGATAAGAGGGCTTACAGGCGGGCCAGCCTGCTCATCAAGCTGGTCATGCTGGCAGGAATCCTGTACTCGGTGGTGGTTTTTTACCTGGCAAATTTTAAGGATTATTGAGCATTGGAGGATCTGAACTCATATGAAATATTATTGGCTTCTCAGTCTCCGCGAAGGTCAGCATTGTTGAAGGAACTGGGGATCCCCTTCAGGGTGGTTGCCACAGAACACGTCCACGAGGACTATCCTTCAAAGCTCAGTGGGGGAGATATCGCGCAATACCTGGCGGAGCATAAATCGGATGCCTATAAGGCTCCCCTCGAGAAGAAGCAGGTTTTACTGACTGCCGATACCATAGTGTGGCACCGGGGACAGGAGCTTGGCAAGCCTGCCGACAGGGAGGAGGCCATTGGGATGATCACAGCCCTTTCGGGGGATACCCACCAGGTGTATACCGGGGTGTGTCTTCGCTCCCATAAGGCAAGGAGGGCATTTTACGTGGTGACCGATGTCTTATTTTCCAAACTGGACCGGGAGGAGATCGAGGACTATGTGGATCAATACAGGCCCTTCGACAAGGCGGGTGCGTACGGAATCCAGGAAAGGATAGGACACATAGCTGTAGAGAACATTGTGGGAAGCTATTTCAACGTGATGGGACTTCCGGTTCAGAAAGTATACAGTGAATTTAAAGCAATTACAGGTTTTATAAAATAATACTGTCAGTGATGAAGAAGAGTCAAAACGTAGTCAAAAAGGGATACCTTATAGCGACGGCGGCCCTGTTTATGTCTATAGGAAACATAGGCCTCAGGGCAGAAGAGGGAATGTGGATTCCCATGCTGCTGGAGAAGTACAACATTGGAGCTATGCAGGAGGCTGGTTTGCAACTCAGCGCTGAAGAAATATACAGTATTAACCAGGATTGTCTGAAAGATGCTCTGGTGATCTTTGGCCGGGGTTGTACCGGCGAAATGATTTCGGCCGATGGATTGTTGCTTACCAATCACCATTGCGGATACGGAACCATACAGTCGCACAGTTCTGTGGAAAACGATTACCTGACCCATGGATTCTGGGCCATGAGCAGAGACGAGGAATTGCCCAACGAAGGCTTAAGCGTGACCTATCTCAGGTACATCAAAGATGTAACCCAGGAGATCACAGAAGGGATTACCAGAGATCTGGACGACCAGGAATACAACAGGTATGTGAGGATGAGAATGGGAGAGATTATGGATGAGGCTACAAAAGATAACCATCTGGATGCCCAGATCCGCCCCTTTTATTATGGCAATGCCTATTACATGTTTGTGTATGAAACATTTAATGACGTACGACTGGTAGGGGCCCCACCCGAATCCATTGGAAACTTTGGGGCCGACCAGGACAATTGGATGTGGCCCAGGCATACGGGCGATTTTTCCATGTTCAGGGTCTACGCCGATGAAGATAATAAGCCGGCTGCCTACGATCCCTCCAATAAGCCTTATAAACCCAGGAAACATCTGGAAATAGCTGCAGGAGGAGTGAAACAGGGCGATTTTACCATGGTCATGGGTTATCCGGGCTCCACCACCCAGTACCTCTACTCGGCCGAGGTACGTTCCATGCTCGAAACCAGCCTTCCCCTGAACATCGCATTAAGAACTGCCCGTCTGGATATCATGGACAAATACATGAAGCAGAGCGATGTGGTCAGGATCCAGTACTCCAGCAAATTCCGTGGAGTAAGCAATGCCTGGAAGAAGTGGCAGGGAATCATCCTGGGACTTACCCGGAACGATGCTGTGGAAGTGAAACTGGAAGAAGAGGAAAAGTTCAGGGCCTGGGTGGGGGCCGACGGTGAACGCCAGCTGAAATACGATGGGATCCTCCCCAAATTTGAAAGCCTGTACAAGGAGAGTGAGAATTACGAAACGGCCATGAATATGATGGGTGAGGCCATTAACGCGGTTGAGCTAAGCAGGCAGGCTTCCCGCATCAGCCGGATGATGAGCCAGGGAGCTGAAGTGGAGCAACTGGAGAGACAGATGGAAGGTTTTTATAAAAATTACCACAGTCCCATCGATCAGGAAATTTTTGCGGCCATGATGAAGGCCTATTTCACCGAAATGCCCTCCTCCTTTGCTCCGGCTTTCTACGCCGATGTGGTGGAGAAGTACCAGGGTGATTACACGAAATTTGCAGAGGCAGTATACAGCAAAACACTATTTAACAACCAGGAGAAACTGGACAAACTCTTTGCCAGGTACAGCAAAGATCCGGAAAAAGCCATCAGGAAAATGGAACAGGATCCCATCCTGGTTTACCAGAAACAGTTTATGGAGCTCTACCGGACAGAGATCATGCCTGAGTATGGAAGAATTGAAAATGAGCTGAGGAGTAATTATAAAACTTATATGTCAGCCTTGTTGGAGATGGAAAAGGATCGTGTGCTTTATCCCGACGCTAACTTTACCATGAGGCTCACCTATGGAAAGGTAGATAGTTATCAACCCAAGGATGGAGTTCACTATGAGCACTATACCACACTGGCGGGAATTATGGACAAGGGTACCGAAGGTAAGGAGGACTATGCTATCCCGGAGAAGCTCAGCAAACTTTACGAATCTAAGGACTATGGTAAGTATGGTGTAAATGGAACCATGCCGGTTTGCTTTATCGCCTCCAACCACACCTCGGGGGGGAATTCGGGAAGCCCGGTTCTGGATGCCAGGGGTCGTCTGATTGGGATAAACTTTGACCGTAACTGGGAAGGAACCATGAGCGATGTGCATTACGATCCGGACCTGTGCCGCAATATTGCCGTAGACATCAGGTATGTTCTGTTTATCATAGACAAGTTTTCCGGGGCAGGCTACCTCATAGAGGAAATGGATATCGCCTGGTAAATGGGCACAGATAATAGAAAAGGCATACTCTATGCCATCTTCACAGCATCACTGTGGGGATTCATGGCCATCGTACTGAAGGTAATCACCTACGAACTTTCGCCAATCACAGTGGTCTGGTTCAGGTTCTTTTTAGCCTTTCTTGTGCTGGGTACCTGGACCCTTATTTTCAGGCGGAAGGATTTCAGGATCTTTCTTCGTCCCCCTGCCTTGCTCTTGCTGGCGGCACTCTTTCTGGCTCTGAACTATACCGGCTTTATTGCAGGGATCAAATATGTTAGTCCATCTGCCTCCCAGATATTCATCCAGATTGCCCCGGTCAGCTTTGCCCTTTCGGGTATCATTATTTTCAGGGAACATGTAAACTGGAAACACATTGTAGGCTTTATCCTGGTACTTGCAGGGATCGGACTGTTCTACTCGGAGCAGTTGCGTGAACTGGTTTCGGGGGGAGAAAATTTCACACTGGGGATGCTGCTGGTGCTCGGGGGCGGGGTATCCTGGGCAGCTTTTGCTACCAGCCAGAAGGTGCTGCTTCAAAAAATTGCACCCAACCAGCTGAACCTTTTCATCTATGGATCTTGTGCCCTGGCCCTGGCTCCCTTTGTGAGGTTTTCCCAGCTGAGTGGTATGTCTGCAGCTAACTGGTACATCCTGATTTACCTGGGACTGAATACGGTTCTGGCCTACGGATCGCTGGCCATTGCCATCAAATATACCGAAGCCACCCGGGTGAGTGTGATCATCACCCTGAATCCCATCATCACCTTTATTACCATGGCCATCCTGACCCGCATGCAGGTCTCCTGGATCGAGCCAGAGTCCTTCTCCCTGCTCAGCATCCTGGGTGCTCTCTCCGTACTTGGCGGAGCCATTACAGTGATTTCGGCCGGGTGGAAGGCGAAATCTTAAAATTGTATATTGCCAGGGCACAAATTTCTCAGCATGGAGCGTAGAATCTACCTTGAAAAGCTTACATCTCAGGATTTTGATGAGTATTATACCATGGTCGGAAACGAGAAAGTTATGGCCATGATAACCGAAAGGGCGCTATCCAAAGAAGAAGCCCTGGAAAAATTCAACTACTTCCTTCAGAACAATGAACTTCATCCTTCCTTTGGAACCTTTATGGTCCTTGAGGCGAAAAGTAAAAGACTGCTGGGTTGCGCAAAGCTTGAGATTAAGGAAGAGAAAGGTCATGAAGTTGAACTTGGATACCTGCTCCAACCTGAGTTTTGGGGGCAGGGATTTGGAAATGAAATTGCCGAAATTCTGCTAGAAGTCGCCCTATCGGATCCCGAAGTGACCCGGATATATGCGATTACAGATCCAAAAAACATTGCCTCACGGAAGATTTTGTTGAAGAATGGCTTTGAATCTGAAAAGCTTGGGGAGATGGATGGTCTGCCCAGCGAGATTTTTGGCCTGGAATTGGATTCATAATCATTGCAAAATGAGTAAAATAGAATTTCTAAAAGACCAGATCATCGAAGCCAGGAACTTTGTCAATCGCCTGGTTTCTGAATTGCCGCAGGATTTGTGGTATGAGATCCCTGAGAATACTGACTCGAATTTCGCATGGCAATTAGGACATTTATTATTGAGTCAGAATTTCCATGCCATCACTGTGATTACAGGAAGGAATGCCAAAGTCTTTGAAGTGATCCCTGTACGGGATTATGTGAAACTTTTCAACGGAATGGGCACCTTGCACAGGTCTGTTGAAAAAGGCCTGATCCCAGCCTCTACGCTAAAAGAGCAATTTGATGCCGTAAATGAGATATGCCTGGAAAATCTATCCGGACTATCAGATGATATCCTGGAAGATTCACTGGAGCCCATCCCCATGAAACATCCAGTAGCCAGCACCAAATACGAGGCCCTATCGTGGTGCTTTAAACACGAAATGTGGCACAGCGCGGAGATGGAAGAAATCAAAAGAGCACTGGGCCATCCGATACAGTGGAATTAGTTTACTCCTCCGCCTTCTTCTTTTTAAACAGCGTTGAGGTGAAGAGCATAAAGCAGCCGAACACCAGCATTATGAGCCCGGAGAAGAGATTGATGTTGTAGCCCAGAGCCTGCTCGTACATTTCAGTATCGCCCATGGTGACCAGTCCCAGAATAGTAAGTATCAGTCCCAGGATGGTGAACATCAGTCCGATTGGTATTTTAATATCAAGTCCCATAGTATTGTCTTTTAAAATTCTACCAGAATATGATGCTTAAGGCGATGGCGATGGCTCCCACAATCACTGCCATAACCTGAGGCTTCTGATACCAGTATTTGGAATCGTCCTTCACCTTTGGCGTCAGGGAGTAAACCAGACCTTTTAACTCATCATCTGTCTTCAGCTTTTTGGTCAGCAGTGTAATGACAAAGGTCAGAATCAGTGCCGTGGAGAAGGCGTAAATGGCCGTCCAAAAATTCTGGGCCATCTCACTGGGATAGGTCTGAACCAGGCCAAAGAAACCTCCTTTAACCCCGGCAACGGCACCTGCAGGCAGTGTGAATCCATGGTGGATCGCTGCCGAGATGGTTCCGCCAATTAAACCCCAGAAGGCAGCGTGACCGGTGGTCCGTTTCCAGAACATTCCCAGCAGGAAGGTGGCAAACAGCGGTGCGTTCACAAAGGCAAAAACGAGCTGTAGGAAGTCCATCACATTATTGAAGGACTTGGCCACATAGGCGGTCATGATGCTGATCAGCACACCCACCACGGTGGTCCAGCGTCCCACTTTCAGGTAATGCCTGTCGCTTTTGTTGGGCTTGATATAACTCTGGTAAATATCAAAGGTAAATACCGTATTAAATGCCGACACATTTCCTGCCATCCCTGACATAAAGGAGGCCATCAGGCCAGTGAGCCCCAGTCCCAGGACTCCCACCGGCATATAGCGCATCAATAATACCGGGATCACCTTATCAAAATCAGTCACCATGGTGCCCTCTTTCAGTGGCAACTCAAGCGTTCCCACATTGGTCAAGGCCAGGGCGATCATTCCAGGGATCACCACCAGGGCAGGAAGGAACATTTTCGGCAGGGCTCCAATCAAAGGAGTTTTGCGGGCAGCGGACATGGATCCTGCTGCCATGGCACGCTGCACCACCAGGAAATTGGTACACCAATAGCCGAACGAGAGAACAAAACCAAGCCCAAATAATATACCGAACCATTGTACTCCCAGGGGATTGGCATCGGCACTCCCGGCGAATTTCCAGGAATGCATCATGTTTTCAGGCAAATTGGCCTTGAGGCCTTCCCATCCTCCTATTTCCTTCAAACCAATAAATACCAGCGGGGCAAATCCAATAACGATCAGAAAGAATTGCAGCACTTCGTTGTAGATGGCCGAGGTGAGTCCGCCGAGTACCATATAGACCAGCACAATAACGGCAGAAACCAAGAGGTAGAAATCAAACTCCCCTATGTGTAATCCAAGAATGTTCCAGTCAATCTCCAGGGGCATAATTACCTGGGCCAGCATAGCCAGGGCATACATGGATATTCCTGAGGAGAAAACTGTCATGATCGCAAAAGCAAAGGCATTAAATCCCCTGGTTTTCTCATCGAATCGGAGTTTCAGGTATTCTGGAACCGAACGGGCCTTGGAACCATAATAGAAGGGCATCATAAATATGGCCAGGAAGATCATGGCCGGAATGGCTCCGATAAAATAAAAGTGGATGGTCATCATCCCGTATTTGGCTCCCGAGGCAGCCATTCCGATCATTTCGATGGCTCCCAGGTTGGCAGAAATAAAGGCCAGTCCGGTGACCCAGGCGGGGAGTGAGCGACCGGCTTCCAGAAAGGCAGAAGAATCCTTCATGTACCTTTTAAGGGCCCAGCCAATTCCTAAAACAAATACGAAATAGATCAGGATAATGGTCCAGTCGATGGTCCCCAGCGAAAAAGTGGTTTGCATATGAATTGGTGTATTAGTTTTACTTCAAAGAGCTTTAAATGTAAAAACTTAAACGGTCTGAACATATTTACATCATGTTATAAAAACTGAATCTAAATAAATTAATTCTCTTGTGTTGTATACATGTAAGTGTTAATATTACACTTAAGGCATAAGATTCTAACCATTAACCTCTAACTGTGTATTATGGCAAATCTTGACTGGATTGTGCTGGGACTATTCTGTCTGGCGCTTATAGGAGTCATTTTCTGGGTGTTAAGAAAAAAGGACAAAAACACTTCCGACTATTTTCTGGCGGGAAGGGATGCCACCTGGATCGCCATCGGAGCTTCCATTTTTGCATCCAATATTGGATCGGAACACCTGGTGGGGCT
>Ga0316190_10000948_pt1 | contig 20719 bp, 18 predicted proteins | sample Eddworburrow2_MG_FD_204929 | JGI IMG/M metagenome (GOLD analysis project Ga0316190, IMG submission 204929) | Coastal sediment microbial communities from Maine, United States - Eddy worm burrow 2 | ecosystem: Environmental > Aquatic > Marine > Coastal > Sediment | place: USA: Maine | collected... | reverse complement strand
GCATTGGGAATGTCCAAGCTTGGATACATACCTTATAGCTCAACTTTTAGCGCCTTTCTCACACGTGCATATGATCAGATTCGTATGGCGCAATATAGCGATGCCAACATGAATATTTGCGGTTCATACGCTGGAGCAAGTATCGGCGAAGATGGTGCCTCACAAATGGGGCTCGAAGATCTTTCAATGATGCGCAGCTTACTAGAGTCGGTTGTTCTCTATCCTGCTGATCCGTACGCAACTCATGCGCTGCTCAAAGAATCTAAGCAGCATAAAGGAATCAGCTACATACGAACTACGCGAGCTAAGACGCCAGTGCTTTATAAAGCAAGCGAAAGCTTTCCCATAGGAGGATCAAAAATCCACTCAGAAACGGGCAAAAATGTAGCTGTTGTGTTTGGTGCGGGCATTACGCTCCATGAAGCATTAAAAGCTCAAGAAAAACTTAAAAATGAGGGAATTCTTATAGCTGTCGTCGACGTTTACTGCGTAAAACCGCTCGACACAAAAATGATTGACACATTTATCGAGCAAAATATTCCCATGATCGTTGTGGAGGATCATTATCCAGCAGGTGGAATTGGTGAAGCGATCGCAGGCGCCGCGATCTCTTCCTCTAAACATTCCCCCCTCAAATACACCCATTTATGCGTGCAGAAAATTCCCCATTCAGCAACTCCCAAAGAGCTTTTGTCCGATCACGGTATCGATGAAGCTGCAATCACCTCTGCTGTCAAGAAAGCAATTGTCTAAATAGGTTGTGACCTACCCCTTTCCACGCACGAACTGTAGAGCTGAAAAAACAAGCATATTCAAAGATGCAATTAGCACAAATGCAAAGAATAATGTTGGAGATACCGACTCAATATGGAAGATGTGAGAGAGGCTTGGGATATAGTTGATGAGGCCTTGACCAACAAATGGACCCAAGAAACCAACCAAGAACATGGGGCGGAGGAGATTTTTTAGATTGGTAAATGGTGCGCGGTAATTGAGCCAAACAACAGTAAACATAAATGCTTGTGAAATCGGCAACATAATAAACGCAGCAGTTCGCGCAACCTCATAGCCCAATGTCGCTCTTACGATCAAAAATGTTGTGATTATTATGAACGTTCCCAGCAGACCTATTCCAAAAATATATTTCTTATCAAAGGAATCTAGCACCACTATTCCCTTTTTTGGCTTTTGCTTCATTAGATTACTACTACGCGGTGAAAATCCTATTGAGAGCGCTGGCATGCCGTCTGATATGAGATTGATATAGAGTAATTGTATCGGAAAATAGAGCTCTCGCACGCCAAGCAGCAAAGCCGCAACAAGGGTTGTTGCCTCTGAGAAATTACCCGTGAATAAGTACGTTAACGTGCTTTTTAACTTGCCCATGATGTGTCTACCTTGCTCAATCGCATTCACGATTGTTGCAAAATTATCATCAGTGAGCACGATATCAGCTGTTTCGCGCGCAACATCAGTTCCTTCAAGACCCATTGCAATACCCACATTTGCTTGCTTAAGAGCAATTGCATCATTCACACCATCACCCGTCACAACAACGATTTCACCCATTTTTTGATAAAGTGACACTATTCTACTTTTGAGTCGCGGTGTAGTGCGCGCAAACGCCCGCACCTTTGGCAGTATCTCAATAAGCCGCTCATCGCTATACTTCTCAACCTGCTTCCCAGTAAGAATTAGCTCACCTTTTCGTAATAAACCAATTTGACTTGATATGCTCTCTGCTGTCTCCTCATTGTCACCAGTAATCATCACAACCTCAATCCCTGCTCCTCGAGCCCGCTCAATTGCGGCCGAAACCTCGGGTCGTGGCGGATCGTAAAGAGCCATCATTCCGACAAACACCATATCTTTTACTTGGTGTTCGATTGGCTCGTCATGTGCCTTAGATACATTAGAATACGCAAACCCCAACACTCTGTATCCTGCTTTTGCCCATGCATGAAGCATTTTATTTGCTTGCTCGCGATCGGCGCTAGTAATCTTTCTCACACGACCACCCGAGAGCATGTGGGTGCTCACTTCAAAAATTGATTCAGGAGCCCCTTTTGTAAGAATGAGTCGCTCTTTCTTTAGCGAAGCTCGCACGCTCATTCGTTTTGTCTCACTATCAAAGGTGAGCTCATCATCTATTTTCCAGTCTTGACGAAACTGCTCATATGATCTTCCCACCTCTTGTGTCAAAAGCAAAAGAGCCCCCTCAGTAGGATCTCCCAACACGTCCATTTGCTTGCCGTGCACAGACACAAGTGAAGCGGTAGAACACAAAGATGAGATGAGCAGAAGACGCTCAAAATCAGTGTTCTCTACTTTCAGTTTATCTTTTTCGTAAAGTTTATCCGTACAATACACATCCTTTACAAGCATCTTATTTTGTGTGAGCGTACCAGTCTTGTCAGTGGCAATCAGTGTTACGCTCCCTAGTCCTTCTATAGCGTCAAATTTGCGCACAATCGCTTTTTGAGCTGCCATCGCTTTTACTCCACGACCCAAGATTACCGTCATGATGGCGGGCAATCCTTCAGGTACAACTGCGACCGCCAATGAAACCGCCAGCAAAAATGAGAGCTGGAGAGAGGAGCCTTGCCACCAAGACAAGCCAAATACGATAAATGCTACTACGATCCCTGCAAATCCGATCATGCGTGATATTTCAGTAAGTTTTTGTTGCAGGGGCGTCTTTATACGCTTAACCGCCATGAGATTTGTGGCGATCTTCCCAAACTTTGTACTCATTCCAATAGCCTCTACACGAGCATACGTGTGACCTCGACTAATGATCGTACCCATAAATATTTTTTCATCCTTTACTTTGGGTAATGGTAATGACTCACCAGTCAATACTGACTCATTTATCTCAAGGTTTGTCGCCTCAAGCAAAACTGCATCAGCCGGAACCTTACTCCCCTCTTCCAAATACACCACATCTCCCGGGAGCAAATGCGTGCTCTTAATTTCTTGCTGTTGACCATCGCGCACAACGCGTACAACAGACACCGCATACTGTCGAAGCATTTTCACAGACTCTTCTGCCTTATACTCTTGAAATACTCCCACACTAACGTTCAAGATAATAATTCCCAAGATTAAAAATGCCTCCACAGCATCTCCTGCAAAAAATGAAAATGTCGCGGCCAATAGGAGTAACAAGGTAAAAACTGCGGTGAGCTGTTCCCAAAAGAGGTGGAGAAAGCTTATCCCAGAATCATCCTTCAAGACATTGAGCCCATACTGCTTTTGAAGCGCATCTATTCGCTTTGTAGATAATCCTTGCATAGCAGTGTTTACGTGCGAATTTGACTTTCTAGCTTATTGAAACTATCAAGCATTGCATCAGTGATGCGCTGCGTTATTTCTTGAGACTGCTCAAAAGTAAGAGCTTTAAAGTTTTGAGGAAAATAATGAAAGACTTGATTGCGACCTTCTTTCCAAGTGATCCAAAGTTCGCTTGCCAGATCTTCAGACACATGGTCGTGCAACTGCTTGTAAAGCGACTTATTACCCAATCGTCGCACTAAGTTTGGAGACAGTAATTTTCCCAAGCGCATAAAGTCAGACGTATATTGCTTCTCGCTAAGATATCCCACGTCACGAAAGAGCTTTTTAAGATATCCTTCATACGCCTTTGCAAAGGGAAAAACTAGGAATGAATAGTCTTTGAAGCAGTACTTACACCCCTTTATCACTTCTTCGCTCAAGTACGCTCCCTCCACCAGCAAATCTCGTTGCTGATCGCTCAAGTACGCCCAAAAGGCAGTATTACTCTTTAAGTTCATTGAAATAAGTGTAGCATGTGCGCAGCGTCGATTCAACGAAGCTCAAACATCAAATGTTGAGATGATTGAGAAGAAGAAAATAGTCGATCTAATCCTTGTAGGTGCCGCTATAAAACTAGCTAGATGATTGTGCTTAGCCACTATTTAAGTAGACTTAGGCAAAAGCATCAAGTTGAATCCTCAATGACGGACTCATGGTGGTAGCTATAAATACTGAAGTGACATTACCCTTTCCAACCACAGCAACAAGCGCGCGGACGTTTTCAGCAATTTCTTGCTCCTTTTGGTCAACCTTAGCAACCGCTTGATGAAGAATGGGAAACTTTGCCTCAGATCGCCAACGGACTAATCCTCCACTAAACTTTTTAGCGACTTCTTCAGGCTTATCGGAAATGGTTCCTATTTTGGGGCTTGGCATAAGTCCTTTAGGACCAAGAACGCGAGCAAATTTTGCAAGTTTTGGCATCATCGATGGGTGGGACACAAGCACATCAAAGTCTATTACGCCACTCTCAAGTTGTTCAAGCAGCTTCTCATCAACGATAGCCACTCTAATATTCTTGCCCGTTGAATGCGGAAATTGAAGCTCTCCACGCAAACCAGTCGCGTTTAAATTAGCGTGCACTTCAACCGATTCAGTAAAACTTGCATACGCCATCTTTTTAAGAATTTGGATAGCTTCATCAAGAGAATATTCTTTATCCTTACTCGCGAGCTTGCTAGATTTTTTATACTTGGCACCGCGCGTTTGTTTTGCCACAGATCCTTCTGTCGTCTTTTTTGACGCCTTCTTTTTTGACTCTTCTTGTGTTTTGTTACCTAAATCTTTCTCCAAACCATCTTGAGACTTTGCCACATCATCCACTGCCGCTGATTCGGCACCGTCTTTCTTTACGCTGGCTTTTTTTTGAGCAGCACGTTCTTTTGCTGCTTTTTTTTGCTCAAGCTCAAGATCTTCAAATCCAAGTATTCGTGTTCTGACTTTTCCCATATTTTCAAGTAATAATTATTAGACAACATCAACACCCATCGAACGGGCGGTACCAGCAACAACTTTTGCCGCAGCGGCTACATCATTTGCATTCAAATCATCCATTTTCTCATTAGCAATCTCCTCAACTTGAGCTTGCGTCAGCTTGCCCACTTTTCGTGTGTTTGGCTCACCAGAACCTTTTTGTAAATTGATCTTTTTCTTAATCATCTCAACAACAGGTGGTAGCTTGGTGATAAATGTAAAACTTCGATCCTCAAATACAGTGATAACAACTGGGATAATCTGACCCTTTAAGTCGGCGGTTCGTGCGTTATATTCTTTAACAAAATCCATGATCGGCACACCATGTTGGCCGAGTGCGGTTCCAACAGGAGGTGCGGGTGTTGCCACGCCGGCTGGGAGATTGAGTTTTATAAGTGTTTTTACTTTCGCTGCCATATATGTATATATAAATTAGAGTTTTATAATCTGAGCAAATTCAAGCTCAACGGGTGTTTCCCGATCAAAGATCGATACTAATACGCGAACCTTTCCTTTTTCCTCATCAATAGCTTCAATTGAACCAAGAAAGTCAGCAAAAGGCCCTTCAATAATCTTGACGGCTTCACCAACTGAGAACTTCGTTCTAAATTTGGGCTGTTCCTGAGACACAAACCTCATAATTGCCTGTACTTCTTTATCGGTAATTGGAGTGGGTTTAAGACCAGCGCCTACAAATCCTGTCACACCTTCTGTGGTGCGAACTACGAGCCAAGTATCATCGTCCAGAGTCATGCGAATCAACACATATCCAGGAAATACTTTCTCTGTAGCCTTTACTTTCTTTCCTTTTTTGACATTTACAGTATCGCGAGTTGGAATCACAATATCGAAAATGCGATCATCAACTCCCAAACTCTTCGCTCGCTGCTCAAGCGCAGTTTTCACGCGTGGCTCATAGCCAGTCTTAACATGCACCACATACCACTTTCCCTCAACGGGTTTTGGTTCGGGGACTGCTTCTGTCACCTCAGGAGCGCTTTGCTCCGCGGCAACATCATTCACTTCAACGGTTTGTGTGTCTGTCATACGAAAATACAATAAAAGAATATTATGAGTTCAAGTGCGAATTCATGCTCACGCAATAATATCGAGCAACTTTGCAAGAAACACGTCAATTATACCGATGTATAGCGCAATTATCAAGGATATTGCAATTACAACTGCGGTTAAACGTATCGTCTCTTCACGAGTGGGCCATGTGACCTTCTTCAACTCGTCACGTACACCAGAGGCTACGGCTGAAGTGGCTTGCGACTGTTTGTTCTGTTGCATGAGGATATATTGTAACACACTCCCCTAATTATTTTTTACAATAGCACTCATTTTTCTTTCTTATGTGTTCGTTGTCGAAGTTGAAACAGAAAAATTGCAACAATCGATAGGATTCCCAAAGCGGTAAGGTGAAAAATAGGAACACCAACAAACGTTATCGTTTTGGAAATGTATTTCTTATTTGGACCGAGGTAGAGGTGGGTGCGTACTGTATGTGGACCTACATAAAAACCATCTATCTTTATCGCTTTTTCATCACAAATATTATTGCCACATATACTTGCTTCATGCATATTTTTTATTGAGGCGGACAACACGGTAGATGGCGCGAGTGTTATTTTTTTTGACCGTCCCCACATGTCCTCGACTTCAATGTATCCGCTTGACTCAACTACGTGCACACCCATATTTGCAGCAGATAGCAGAAGGGATATGGGGTGTGAGCTATTAACAATCCTATCTGGTAACACGAGTCCAAATGCTTGCTGGCGCTCAATCTGCATCGAGGAAATTTCTCCCAACACTTGATCTTCGCCCCCCATAACCGATAACAAGACAATAGACGAAAGCGCACTTGGCACCGCTATGCTCACCTTACCTTCTTGTGGAGGTTCTACATCATCTTGCCAAAACTCCAGACTATAATAATAGTCGCTCAACTTTGCCTCAGCCGAGACGGTAAAACGCACACGCACATCAATTTGACTGCCCGGGTTGACACGGAAAGGCTCTCCCCACTCACCCTCAACCAACTCAACCAAAACAGCAGAAGCAGGATCTATTGCAGAAAATGTTGGGGGTGATCCTCCAGCTCCAGGCTCAAAACGCCGTATATGAGGTCTAAATGAAGTTGTGTCCGATTGATTTACAAGACGTACTTTTGTCTCGAAAGTCTTGACCGGCGTAGATATTACATAGAGTGTATGAGGAGAAATAGAGACGGCATTATTACCCGCTTGAACGTATGAAAACCTACCAATTTGTAGATACAAAAGGCACAGACAAGTGATTAATATCGTATATTTCTTCATATCACAATCGAGGCATAATGAATATCTGCATAGCGCCCCTATACGTACCGCCATGTCGTGGTGTATTCTGACCTAGACGCACCTCAAGACGTGATCGTCCACCCGATGTGCTACTAGTTCCAATTAACGTCTCTACAGATTCCCACCCTCTATATGTCTGAGTAGGCTTCATATCTCGCAGAACCCCATGTCCATCTAAGCGAAACCCAATCCCTTCTGATTCACCACTCCATGGCGCTGCACGCGATCCACTGCAGGCTTCATCCGGGTCACATTTCGTTGATGAGACCGTCTTCTGGGGTGAAAGCGTATTCACAACAGGAATTGGGTGAGCAAACATCCAATACCCTCTTCCCACCTTTTGGCTAAGTTCAAAAATCACCTCACCGGTACCCTGACCTTGCTGAGGGTCAATATTCAGCGACGATTCACTTTTTGAAAAGCTCATATCAGCAAGCTTTGCTCCGGCTGTTGCTGCCTTTGCTATCACACCATCTTGCTGCAATTTCAACTTATCTTGCGCGCTTAGGTATTGATTTTCTACGAATGAATATACTGGTGCTACCTGCTCTGGAACTACCACATCAACAGAACTCTGCCAAACACCATCACCGATAACTTGCGAACCCTCAAGCTGATAATTACTAGATTCGATTGAATACGCACTTTTTATAAAAAAACACATAACAGTGGCAAGCAGCCCTATATGTATATATATGATCATGTTCCTTGTGCGCATACATAAATCATAGCTTTTAACCGCTATGATTTCTATGAAGAAGATGGGTAAAGATTCAATATCATTATGACTTTTATGATTTTTCGCTGTTTTGCAGACCAAATTTTACGCATACGCATGATTATTTATTGGTTTTGTCCTTGACATTTTATATCTGTTGAGATATTAATATACTGCTTACAAGAAAGCAGAAATGGAAACACTACGCTCATTCATCGGCAAAGGCAAAGAAATACTAGACATATATAAAATTGAGGCAACTCTGATTGTGATCTCATCTTGTGTGGCAATTATTTCCGCCATAATATTTGTAGCAACACTCCAGCCAACATCAGCTCAAAACATAAACAACGAGATTGTTGAGGTAAGTGAAAATGAGAAAACAAACGATCGCATCATTATTGACATAGCTGGCGCAGTAAATAAGCCGGGCGTGTATGAATTATCACCTGACGCTCGACTAAAAGATGCGATAACAAAAGCCAATGGCATCTCTGATCAGGTTGATTACACATACTTTGCTCAGCACATTAATATGGCTCGTACGATCAAAGATCAGGAAAAAATCTACATACCCAACGCACATGACAACGAACTTAAACTACTCAAGGAGGAAGCGCCTGTAGCCCTTGAGTCATCTGTCGGACTAATAAACATCAATACGACCAGTCAAAGCTCACTCGAAAGCCTCCCTGGAATAGGTCCGGCATTAGGGCAAAAAATCATAGATTCACGCCCCTACACTCTCCTTGAGGAGCTTATCATGCGTAAAATCATCCCACAAAACACATACGATAAGATCAAAGATCTCATCACGATTTAGATCGTTTACAAACACCGACTCCCTCGCACAGTTTTCACATGCCGGATCCTTCAACGTATGCATCCATCATCAACTCTCTCCTTCCCGAACCCAACGCCTCATTGGCAAATGGGATGCTTTTGGGAATTCCTATTGAAAAGTCTTATGCATTTTATGGTGAAATAAAAAGATCTGGCTTACTTCACCTCGTTGTTCTCTCTGGAACAAACATAACTATCCTTGGGGCTATAACGGGATCTTTTTTGCAATTTCTCCCAAAGAGATTGGCAATCATAGCTAATCTCTGCTTAATTGCCATGTTCGTTCTCTTTGTCGGTACACAAGCCCCCATCCTGCGCGCAGCCATCATGGCAGGCTGTACCAACCTTGCAATCTTCTTTGAGAGGAAGTCTTTATCCCTTTACAGCCTTCTAATCTCCCTTATCGTTATGTTAGCGCTGGTGCCTGAAATGATCGCAACGCTATCATTTCAACTTTCATTTGCAGCAAGCTTAGGTATCATTCTATTTGGCATCACCAACTCCCAAGCTTCTGCCCTTTGGAAGGAGCTAAAACCGTCTCTTGCTGCGTCTGCTTTTACCGCTCCCCTCATATTTATGACATTTGGCGAAATATCATTTATTGCTCCTCTCTCAAACATATTAGTTGCTTGGGCCGTTGGGCCAATTATGGTGGTTTGTTTTATTACTATTTTATCTGCACTCGTTCATCCAGCACTTGCCCTGCTACCCGCATGGATTCTTCAAGCGCTCACAACATATGTTGTTCTTATTATTGAAATCTGTTCGTCTGTTCCTTTTTCATTTATGAAATTTTAATATGTATCAAGTTGCTCAAAAAGGAGTTCTCATTTCGGTCTTTTTATTTAGTTGTATTTTTGCACTATATCACATACGATCGCACTATTTTGAACATGACACTAAGCTTGTTTTCTGTGATGTCGGCCAAGGAGATGGAGCGTACATACGAATAAATAACCGTATAGATATACTTATCGATGCTGGGCCTTCAAATGCTATTCTACAATGCCTTGGAAAGCACATGCCATTTTATGACCGCACCATAGAGATTGCGTTTGTCTCCCACCCTCAGCTCGACCACTTTGGAGGACTTCTACCAATACTTGATCGGTACAACGTAAAAATACTCTACTCCAACACTCTTGGGCAGTTATCAAACGATTATAAAGAGCTTATTATGCACGCCCGGAAAAATGGGACCATAATAAAACCATTTTACAAAGGCACTACCGTTAATGTGGCAGACGCTCACTTTACTTCACTTTGGCCTACGCAAAGATTTATTGAGCTCGCACCATCGAATGAAGACCCAAATGACTTTTCTCAGGTAATCTCATTTGAACAAAGAGGAAAAAGTGCACTTTTTACTGGCGACATAGGCCAAACTGTTGCTGATACATATCTAAAGCTTGATAGAACAGGTTATGACATTTTGAAGACCCCACACCACGGCTCAGCAACAGGATTCAGCGAAGAGTTTCTTAAGCTGGCAGATCCTACTACCGCAGTGATAAGTGTAGGTAGGAGAAATCGATATGGACACCCACAAAGCTCTATAATTGAAATGCTAGAATCTCATGGTGTGGAGGTGAAACGGACCGATATGAATGGGTCAATTTTATACCAGTGGTAATTTTATAAGAGTGTATTTTTACGAACGTACCTATCTTGACAGTAATATTGTCTTAATTTCTTTAAATATAGAAATTGCCTCATACCCTACCCAGTTTGGGCCAAGAACCTCCTTTGGCAAGCCGGGGTCGCGTTTGAGAACATCAACGTAACCATCAATAATCAGACGCAGCTTCTTTGATGGACTTTGATCTTGAGATAGAATCTTGTGCCACTCCCTAAAGAGCTCTCTGTACTCGCTCTCTAACTTCGAGATTGACCAAGCCTTCTCCAGCAGCACCTGAATATCCCCTACCGCATGATCTGCTTCAAAAGCTTGAATATATGCCCGCTCCTTCTTACCTGAAATTAGCTCTGATAATGCTGGAATAATTGGGTGGGGGGTAATCCAAAATGATCGGTGCCATGGGCCCAGACCCCAAGTGGCAACTTTTCTACGAAGCTTATCGCGCAACACTCGCTCAGATTCAGGAATTTCATAGGAAAGAATTCGCCACTTTTTATCCCATTTCTTTGAAAGAAATCTCACGTACGGAAAATAAAGACACAGTTCTTCAGTGCCCTGAGCACTGAGAACATATTCATTTTTTGCACGCGATTCAATGACCCCTGCCTTCTCTAATTTACGTAGTGTGCTTCTTGTTTTTTGATTATGAGGAAGATCAAGGATCTCGCACATAACTTCATCAAAAATAATGGGCTTTTTTTCAAGCGCATCCATGATGAACATGCTGATAAGTAAACTTGTTCTTCTTTCTTTTATTCTCATATACAAAATGTAACAAACGTGGATAAAACAAACAAGAGTAAATATCAGCAAACGCGCGTGTCCTTTTATCATAATTTATCACGATTGTTTGTTTTGGAATTATTTGATCTTTACATACTCATCAATGAAGATCGCTTGATCATGTGTGGTAATAATACAGTGTGTTTTATTCACTAGAAAATAAAAGAGATAAAAAAGAGATTTTAAGATTTTTCACACTATATGTGGCTCACATGTTAAATTAATTACGGCCTTGATTTGCCCCAAATATAAATTAGTGTTCAAAAGTAAAAATCAAATTCTTTTAGAAATAATCCAGTATTTATTCAATTTTCACTGAATATTTCATTGTATCTATAACAAATAGAGAACAATTTTCCAAAAAATCATACTCAAATAATCGATAATTGACAGAGCCTTGAATTTTTACAAATCCTGCAGACGAATACTTTTACCTATAAACCATCAAAGATGAAGCAATACTATAAGAAAATGAAAAATAAACACTACAAATTGATTATATATAACTCTCTTCATGCTCCAAATTTGCCACTATGTGTCTTGTAGCCTATTGATAATTACCAAACAAAAATGTGCCAAATATAGCAGTAAAGTTGGTTATTTGCTAACCGTCTGATTTTATCATTGGAAGTCTTGCGGTCTTTTTGCTACAGGACTTAATTATTCCAGTTAATTTAGACATTTGTATTGTTTACGTTTGTACTATTTATAATCATTAACCATATTTGCACCTTCTTTGGTCATAGCCTCACGCACAGTGTTTTTTGGCTGTTTATACTCTTTTTTCTCTTAAATTAACTATAGGCTATAGCATAAATTATGATATGTTTTGATATAAATTGTACGCATCGTTATATTATATTAATTCATACTAGACTTTATATTGCCTAAAATATATATACTATCATTCCTGCATTGACCATAACTATCTAATAGATAAATAGATCAGAAGATATCTTTTTTGCTTATTGACTTTCTACTCTAAATGGAGGTACTATTACTAGTATGGAAAAAAGGTATAATCTTGCGCAACTAAGCTCAATACTACGACAAATAATTACCTCACAAGGGCCTTCGCTGAGCAAAGTCACCATCAAGAATTATGTCTCCGATTTGAGACATTTTCTGAGCTGGTTTCAGTCATCAAAAATTGATGCGGGGAGTAATGGCAACCAACTAGAAACCCTACTATCCAGTTCTACGCTTGAAACATATGTAAGCAGGCTTCAGGTAACCAGCACACCCAGAACAACCATAAATCGAAGACTATCATCAATTCGATTGTTGTCACAATTTTGCGCAGCCAATAATCTTGCAAAAAATAATCAAATTGCAAATATAAAAATGAGACCGAAAAAAATACCTTTAAATGTAAATGAGGAGCTAAAAATCGAAACAAAGCCGCGGCCTGAGGTGGTAAACCCCGCATTGAAGCTGAATTTCCTCTCTAGAATAGAGAATCCTATTCGTTCTCTACATAGTTATATGAATAAAGGAGCCCACCCAGAAACGTATAAAGTGGCTTTACTGGCTTTTGTAGCAGCAACTCTAGGATTTTCCCTTTCTTCCTTATTGCTTGGACAGTCTAAAGCTGCATCAAATAATCTTTATCAGAAAATTTCTTCAACTGCTAATTCTCAAGACAATTTGGCAGCAGCAAGACCCATCTTATATCAGGGAATCCTAAAAGACTCACTAGGAAACCCCATAGTGGATCCAAAGCCTGTTCAATTTAAGCTGTATGCCTCGTCACAAAGCGTAAATCCTCTTTATGAAAGCGGAACTTGTAAAACTACACCCAATAAGGATGGTAGCTTTGCTGTCTTAATTGGAAACACATCTGGGACGAATAATAATACTTGCGGAACCTCTTTGCCTAGCTCATTGTTCTCAGGTGCCCAGCAATTATTTTTGGGTGTAACAATCGGTGCGGATCGAGAAATGAAACCTCGTCAGCCTTTGGCCACCTCTGCGCTGTCTTCAAATGCGCTTATGGTCGATGGCTTTAAGCCAGGAACAACAGAAAAAACAATACCCTTCATCGATCATAGCGGCTCCATTCTACTTGCAGCACAAGCTCCTCACATCGGGTCAAGTTCACAAGGAACATTCTCCATAACCTCAGCCAGAGCGATGCAAATAGAAGTTGGGGCTAATTCTGATATGGTCTTTGTGGCTTCACAAAGCGGTAATATACGTTTTCGCACAGTAGGCGCTTATGTTGACCAGTTCACGATTGCACAAAATGGAAATGTTGGCGTGAATAACCCAAACCCAACTCAATTTAAACTAGAGATTGGAGGGTCTGTAGGCCCCGCACTTGATGAAGTGCATGACTTAGGATCTAATACACGCAAATGGAACACGGTATTTACGCGCCGACTTTGCTTCGATAAAAATGATTGCATCACAAAAGACTCGCTCGGTGGACTTGAAATACAAACAGCAGATTTTGCTGAGCTCTACCCCACTCAAGATGACGTTCAGTACGGCGACGTTGTGACACTTGGAGAAACCATCGTTCAAACCATTGATGGAGATTCAATACGAAAGCTGCAGAAGTCTCAATCTTCAAATGATACACATATAATTGGTGTCGTTTCAAATAATCATGATAAGCGAATTGTGGTTGGAAATAACCTCATGACACATGACAACCCCCTTCCAATTGCACTTACTGGACGTGTTCCTGTAAACATGTCAAAGAATTCACCCGCAATTCTTGCTGGAGATTATTTGACAAGCTCTACCGATCCTGGGCGAGCCACCAAAGCAAGCAGGGCAGGTGTTATGATCGGGCGGGCGCTTGAAGATTGGAACCCAGAATCCGGCAAAGACTCCATCATGGTTTTTGTTCATACTAGCTACGCAAATCCTACAACAAAGGATATATTAACCCAAATAGGTGAGACGTTATCTGTTACCAACCTTACTGCACAATTATTTCAAAGTGAAAAAATATACAGCCCTGTCATAGAAACTCAAAATCTAGATGCAACATCTATCACCACCCAAGATCTAAACGCCCACTCAGCAACGATATCGGGAACGCTTACTGCGCAGCAGATTGAAGCAAAAAATATTACCGAACTTGAGGAGCGTATAGCGAATGCCGTAGAAAATACACAGGCATTCGAAGATAATCAGCTTGCTACCAACTTGACGATAAACGAAATTCAAGCACAGCTCGCTGATCTTCCCACACAAATTTCTGATACACCAGATTATTCCCCACTAAGCACTGATATTCCAATTAGCGATACGCAGCTCCTCACCCAATCCCTCGTTGTCACCGAAACTGCATCAATATTTAACCTTTCTCTATCTGGAACATTAAAGTCAACGCAAGACGAACTTCATATCAGCGCGTTATCACGCCTTAATCTGATGGATGGAGCGGTTACCGTTACGAAAGAAGGTAACATAATAGCCAAGGGCACGATCACAGCCAAAGGAGGAATTCGCACCAATACAATCTCAGCTCAAGATGATGGTGGCAATTTAAACATTGACCTTAAGCCTACTCAAGAATTTCAAGTGGGATCTTCTATAGCTTCTGCCCGTATTGACGCCTCAGGAAGTGCAGCGTTTCAATCACTCACCCTTTCGAGCGCCAGCTCAAGCGCGATAATAGCAGCGGCTGACAATCTGAGCGAACATGGAGTATATGCTTCTGCTATTGAGACCCATAATAGTAGCGTGGGAATCGGTCATGTTCCACCGGGCGAAACGCGCATACTCATATACAATGACTCATTGCAAAAATCTAGCCATATATTCCTTACGCCACAGACGCAGACCGCAGCATCAAATCTTACACTTGGGGCTATAGAGCAGTGTGAAACTACTCTTTCTCAGCAGAATATTTGTAAAAAATATTTTGAAGTACTGCTTCATGAGCCGCTTTCTATAGATCTACCATTTAATTGGCTTATTATCGATGGAAGTTAGATCAAAAAGCCCCAAATCGGCGATAGTGTATGGGGTAATTGTTGTGATAGGCATTCTTTTATCTATTAGCTTGCTTGGCATATTTCCCGCTTATCACCGCCCTTTCATCTCACTCTATGGCGTATTGACTTATGGAACATATGTCTTCTTCACAACGGGAATAAATGTATCGATGTTTTCGCCATCAAAACGGTGGATGAGTATATTTGCAGTGGTCATCCTAATAAACATTCTCTTTAATGCCCTTCAACCAAACCTGCGCGATGCTCTTTTAGATCCATTTTCCGGCGCTCTTTTAACGAGTTCTCTTATGGCTCTACTGCTTTTACTCCGCCTGCAAGCGCCACAATCCAAACACTCTCAAAACATACAAGCTATTCTTTTCACTATTTTGATTATTGGGGGGTTTATATTTACCGCAATAATTCATATCCCCTACCTTTTGGTCGATTATTCACTTATACGCTCACACAAGCACGACCTTAAAGGAGCGCATAATGCGCTTGTTCTAGCAATGAAGATAGATAGTACAAATAAATATGCCCATAATGCATTTGCTCGGGTAAATATTGCAATAGCACAACAGCTTGCTGAAGCTGGAAGCTCACATGAGCTCATTCTTACTCATCTTAATACTGCTAAAAACGAGGCTAATACACTTATTCGCCATGACCCTCAAGACCCAGCGCACTGGGGGTTGCTTGGGGATGTATATAAACAAATGTTGTTTTCGGTGAATGAGGCTCCGCTTTGGGCAATTGCAACCTATGAGCGATCTATTGCGCTCGCGCCCCATGATCCGCAATATCTAATAAAACTAGCAAGCATATACATGCTTACCAAAAAACCTGAGCAGGCTATCCCCTTACTAAACCAGGCTTTGCATCTTGATCCAAATAATAAAGAAATTTTACACCTACATAATATCGCATCACAATCTACCAAAACATTCGAATAATAAGTAAATACTTATATATAATGCCGCAACAAATTGCTTCTAGAAAATCAAGATATGATACAATGTAAGGTATTTTATGAAAGCATTCCGAGAGTTCTTTTTCTTCTGGCGTGGATACATCCTTCGGCATCTTTTTGCCTTTGGAAAACAGTTTGAGCAGGTAAAAAATGTTATCGTCGCTCTTCTTATTGTTAAGCGTGGAAAATATTCATCATCCTTTTTAAATAGTACTTTTTTTCTTCTTGTTGTTGCAGCGATTGTTGGTGGACCAATTATTGCTGAAAATAATCCGTTCTCAACAAATATCTCGAACGAGGCCGCTCCTACCCAGCAAGTATTTGGCTATGATCCATATGAAAACTCATTACGCACCAATTTCTCTATAAAGCCTCGAGATAAGGTCGAAGACTACAAAGTCAAAAATGGAGATACTCTTGCGGGAATCTCAAAAAAGTTTAGCGTAAGTGTCGACACAATCAAGTGGGCCAATGACCTAGATTCCGATACTATTAAACCCAACGAGACTTTGAAAATTCCGCCAGGAACCGGCATTGTGCATGAAGTCGATTCGGGTGACTCTATTTACTCAATTGCCAAAAAGTACAATGTTGATGCCCAAGCGATCGCAAACTTTCCCTTCAACGATTTTGCCGATCTTGATACTTTTGCCATTAATACGGGCTCGGTGCTTTTTGTACCAAATGGGTCGATTAAAGAAGCAGCGCCAATCCAACAGCAAAGCCCAGGCGGATTTTACACCGGACCAATTCAAGCAGGAGCACGAGGTAGCTCCAATTTTATTTGGCCAACAAGCGGTGGCGTAACCCAATACCCCATCTGGTATCACATGGCGCTTGATATCGCGAATAATGGCTCTCCACCAATTCTTGCTTCTGATACTGGCACCGTCACATATGCTGGCTGCATTAACTGGGGCTATGGCTGCCACGTTATTATTGACCATGGAAATGGATACAGCACGCTATACGGACACCTCTCGTCGCTTCAGACAAATGCAGGACAGGTAGTTCCAAAGGGTCAGCAGTTGGGTCTTATGGGATCAACGGGCCGCTCAACTGGTATCCATTTACATTTTGAAATACGCTCTAGTGGCACACTACTTAATCCACTAGAGTTCCTTCAATAGCACATCATCCATGATGCTAATGATACAAAGTAAGATGTGGGGAGAAATTGCTACAAAGCCTCAAAGCTATTCATGAAGGGTTTATGATGAATTGCAACCCCAAGAAAGATAAGCCTAAACACATAGTGGAACAACTATTTCATCTTCGAGACAATCTGCTTAATCGCAACCTCAAAAGCAGCTTCTTTAAGTGAAACCTGCCTCGCTCTTGAGCGCTCCCAAATTATCGCAAAAGCAGCTTCCATATGTTTTTTTAATTCGCCATTTACTCGCTCTTCACTCCACTTTTCATTTGAAAGATTTTGTTTCCATTCGAGATATGACACAATAACGCCACCACTATTTGCCAACACATCAGGGATAATAGTAATCCCCTTTTTATTGAGATACTCAAAAGCCTCTTCTGTTACGGGCCCATTTGCCATCTCAACAATAATTTTTGATTGTATCTTATCCATATTTCCCTCATATATCACGCTCTCTAGAGCACATGGCACCAATACATCTGCCTCAAGCGTGAGGATTTCCTCGTTACTTATTATCTTCCCAGCATTTAAGTCGCATACCCCACCAGCGCAGTAGCACCCAGCCAAGGTTCCTTGCTTCTTCTTACACTCCATGACAAGCGGAATATCAAGAGGCGTCTCATCTCGATTCATAATTCCACCCTTACTGTCTGAGACCGCAATAATGTGAGCGCCAAGCTCGCTTGCTAGGAGAGCAAAATAATATCCAACATTACCAAAGCCCTGTATGACGATGCGCAGACCTTTCATATCTTTACCCATAGCCCGCAAATAGCTTGCCAGTGCGATCACACCTCCTCGGCCTGTTGCTTCGGTGCGTCCAAGACTGCCACCCATATCAATTGGCTTCCCGGTGAAACTACCTCGCCAACGACTGAGAGTTGCTTGATCAAGCGCTGCTGGAGTTGTAGATTTTGCCACCGCCTTGAGCTTGACATATTCATCAACCATCCAATTCATTATTTTTGCGCTTGTATTAACGTCAGGTGCTGGCACATCGACATCTTCGCCAATATGCTCAAATAGCTCTCGCACAAATCCACGCGATAAACGCTCCAACTCATCTTCGGATAAAATCTTTGGATCAACGACAATTCCACCCTTTCCTCCCCCAAGAGGCAAGCCAACTGCCGAACACTTGATACTCATAAGAGTAGCTAAAGCCTGCACCTCATCTTGATTAACGCTTTTATGAAATCGTATCCCACCCTTATATGGACCGAGTGTATTATCGTGCTGCACGCGATATGCTCGAAAAACCTGGGTTGCTCCTGAATCCATCAGAACAGGTATCTCAAATGAATGAATCGTGTCTGGATCTATGAGGCGCCCAGCCATATTTGGAGTAAGAGACATATCTGCCGTAGCAAGGCGCAACATTGACTGAGCACTGTCAAGCATCATTCTTCCAGCGTTCATATGAGCATCGGTAGATTTCATAAGATTTGATTCAAACAACTTAAAACGAATAAGGAGCGAGAGCGCTACTTATACTCATCTCACGCTTCTCTACTTGGGGAGGCAAAGCGGATTAATGATGTTAGTCAGTATACTTTCGATCCTACAACATACTTGACAATATGATGACAAAGCGACTTACTCGAGCGTCTCAAGATAATGCTGTGCATCAAGAGCGGCTGCAACTCCCATTCCAGCGGCAGTTGAAGCCTGACGATATATCATATCAACACAATCTCCACCAGCAAATATCCCATCAACTGATGTCATTGTTGTGAGTTTTTCCGACTTTTTGGCAACATCAGCAAGTACCTGAGCAGATATATCCACCTTTGAATGCAGATAATCTAGAGCCCAAGTTGAGTGTGTGTATACATAACCTTGCTTCGTGAGCTCAACTACTCCTTTGACGATTTCCGTATCTGGTTTGTGTCCAATGGCGATAAATAGCCCTTGAAGCTCGATTTTTTCTGGAACATTTGCACCTTCACTCGTTGGCGTTAACACTATGCCTTCAACCTTCTGTTCGCCAAGAACTTCTTTTACTTGAGCATTCGTGATTACTTCGATTTTTTCATGATTTTGTACTCGCTCTATCATGATTGATGATGCGCGAAACTCTCCTCTTCGATGGATAAGATACACCTTACTAGCAAACTTCGTAAGCACAAGCGCTTCTTCCATGGCAGTATCTCCTCCCCCAACTACCGCAACAACCTTTTCCTTAAAGAAAAACGCATCGCATGTAGCGCATGCTGAAACGCCTTTTCCACGTAGTCGTTGCTCTGAGTCAAGATTTAACCAGAGCGCTTTTGCACCCAAAGCAACAATAACCGTTTTCGTGCTGATTACTCCAGCATCATATTTGAGCGTGAAAGGTGCCTGTTTTTGATCAAATGAGAGAACATTCTTATCGAGGATTCGCGCCCCTAATTCCTTCACCTGAGCACGCATATCCTCAATCAACTGCGGACCCATAATTGTTTTTATCCCAGGATAATTTTCCACTTCAGTAGTTAGCATAAGCTGACCCCCATAAGGAGAACCTGCAAAAATAAGAGGCTTTAACCCAGCACGTGCAGCATAAAGAGCGGCCGACATACCGGCAGGCCCTCCGCCAATAATGGTGACTTGTTCGGTTTGTTCTTGAGTAACTGCTGTGTCTGTCATATGGATTATAGTAATACAAATACCTCTAAAGATCTAGTCGATACTTGCTAGACACACGGTACGATTTATGATATGCCGCAAGAAAAAAGAAAAACCCACACACCACGCACAGAGGTGGGTAGTGCATATTTCACCCCTATCATACTTTTGCATGATCTGAGTTAGTATGAATAGGTCTTAACTATATCTTTCCATCTCTTATATATTCAAAGCCTGAGCAATCAATTGTTCAATTTTTTTCTGATCCTGTTTTGTTTTTGAGCTGGTTAGCGACTGAACAATAATATCTTTTGTTACACCATTTATCGCCTTTTTTACTGCAAGTATTTGCTGCAAGATATCGCCGCACTCTCTATCGTCGTCCACCATTTTTTGTATACCGCGCAATTGTCCAATAATTCTATTTACTCGTTGTGGTGTGTTCATATATTTCAGTTGTGAGGTGTAAATACTTGAATTTATATATCTAACTGCATACACAGCTAATCTTAGTATACCCCATACTAGTATAGAGTATAGTGGTCTTGTATAATTCTGTCAATAAAAAACAACCATGACAGCGATGGTTTTTTTTGGAAATACACACAAACAACAGGAGAAGATTCGTCGCGATACTTACCACTAACCCATACGCTCTAATAAATGGTCTTAATGAAATTTAGAAGCAATGCACAATCCACTAGAGTTAGGGGATACTAACTAGTAAAAGTAGAATCATATTCAATACGCAGCATAGGTGAGATGATTAACCCCCCAAGCAACTGCCGCAACTAAAAAAACCAGACCATCTTGATACTATGCTAGGAGGCAAATAGTACCAAAATGATCTGGTTAGATATTTTTAGACTCAGTCAAACTCTAACGAAGCTAGA
>Ga0316190_10000947_pt1 | contig 20723 bp, 38 predicted proteins | sample Eddworburrow2_MG_FD_204929 | JGI IMG/M metagenome (GOLD analysis project Ga0316190, IMG submission 204929) | Coastal sediment microbial communities from Maine, United States - Eddy worm burrow 2 | ecosystem: Environmental > Aquatic > Marine > Coastal > Sediment | place: USA: Maine | collected... | reverse complement strand
TTTCTGTCATGGTTCCCGCGAATAAGCCACTTTTTACCAGAGCACATCATCATGAATTTTTGATGCCAGTACTCATCTTTACCTATGCAAAAGTCACCAAGGTGAATTAGCACATCATCAATGTGTACTTGACTATGTAGCGTTTTAAAAATGCGCTCTTCAAAATCCTGCGGGCGCTGGCAATACTCATGCATTTGCTCATGCCCAAAGTGCGTATCTGTAATTATCCAGTAATTCATTTCAAATCCAGGCTAAGCAGCGATGTTATTCCTACCCAGAAAGCCCCGTAAATGGGGCGGGCTAGAGATAATCAAGGACTGTTAAAATCGCCTCTCATCTAAGTATTGCCGACTTCTAAACTCTACGCCATTATTGTAAGCATCAACAGATGCCTCCATGTCCTCGTTTATATCCTCTGTTGCTCTGTGTTCTGCGTAGGCGTCGCGCACCTCGCTTAATGAATCGTGCATGGCCTCAACCTCATCAGAGCTTGGTGTATTCCCTGTCAGGAATACCCTGCAAGCCCGTAGAGCAATAATGTAAACCATTCGCTCATCTGAGCTGCTTCCAATAATCTTTTGCTCTCCATCCGTCCATTCAACCCCATCCATAAGTAGTTTACCTGTCTGGTCATCATCAATCCGCTGTTTCCATTCTTTGATTTGTTCTTTAGTAGGCGTAATCATGTGGTTATCCTTTTGTTTTATTGCTGGTGTGATTGTACTTTAGCTCAAAAAGCTTACCCGGTCAACGCATTAACATGCGTATAGCGCACTTGACTGCTTTTTAGATATAGGCAATAATGAAAGCATGAAAAAGATAATGTCAGCTTCCAGAGTAGTGCGAGACCTTCAACAGAGGGTTAAGGTTCTAAAAAAGAACGGCGTAACCTACAAGGCCTTACAGGATAAAGCCGGAGTAAAAGCACGGTGGTTTTTATATTTCAGGAATAGGGAAGACCCAAATACTGAAACGCGTCTATTAGACGCCCTTGAAAGGGCGGTGGTGTATTATGAAGCTGCTTTTCAGCAGAAAGAGAATACCTGAAATAGCTGGTTTCTTCGGAAGAACGATTAGGCTAACTTGCCCGCGCAACAAAGCGATGAGGTTTGAATTATGAATGATTTAAGTAAGTGGGATGTAACAAAACCAGACACCGAAGTAGCGGGTCAGGTTGAGCCTGTTGTTAGGGTGCGTACTGACTTTAGTGAAATCCTAGAAAAGATGAGGAAATGGGACATAACAGACCCGCACCTTTCTGAAATTACTGGAATTGACAGGACATCTTTAACCAGAATAAGGAACACACCTTTTAGGAAAATACGGTATGACACTGGCGTTGCCATAATGGATGTCTACGATGGAATGACAAATAAATGCTGGGTGTGCGGATGCGAGACAAATATAGGAAAACGCCACCCGATATGTGATACCCAGTTATGCCGTGATATTTGGGAGTGGTGGCACGGAGAGCGTGACCACAACTACATAAAGCAAAACAAGATCAAGTGGCTTGAGTGCGGAAAGAGCATGGTAACAAACGAGCTATTCAGTTTAATTGTAATTGGAGAATATTTGAAATGGCTACTAAGACAACAACAGAAGATCTAAGGCACACCCTATTTGATTGCATTAATCAGATAAAAAGTGGATGCATGGAGCCGGAAGATGGCAAAGTAATAGCCGCGCTATCCAACCAAATTGTGCAAACAGCAAAGCTAGAGCTTGAGTATGCTGAAACAGTATCTAAGCTGGATGCGGATAAGCAGGGAGTTACACCAGGCCCCCTTTTGCTGGCCAGCACGCAAATACCTGACTAGCAGCCTAACGTTGCAAATAAGTTGCAGCACACTGAAACCTAAACAAAGCGCATGACTAACCCTGTCAACTTGATTTGTGGTGTTAGGCGCGGGAGATACAAATGAAATTAAAAGAGGCACCGATAGAAGGCGTTTTGAAGGATGTGGCACTTGGCAACCTGAAAGGTGGCGAGGTATTTAGATTCGCTCACATTCCTTTTTATGACGCTATGAAAGAGGACGCATTTTACATGGTGTTAGACCCTCACGATCACGGCAAAGTATTGATAGCTAACATTGCTGATGGGTTATTGCTGAAGCGTGACACAGAGCACCGAGTGATGACGCATTTAGCAACGCTCTCGGTGAGCGCCTAACGATAAGCATAACCAGCTTGTGGTGCAAAACGACATACATTTATTAAAACTAAGGTGAAACGCATGCAGCATGACATACAAAAAGCCGCTGAAGGTAACGAGTCTGAGTTAATGCGCTTGTTAGGCGATAATGCCGACTTCGTTGCAAGCGAAGTGCTGCACCATATTGATACTATGTACCCAAATATGTGGGAAGGTGTAGCAAAAACAGCCAGAACCAGTATAAGGAATACGATTAAAGAAAAGACAGTGAGAGCATGCAAGTGTCCTTGCTCACTTGTAGCGGCTGAGGCATACATGATAATTGGGGCGCTATCTGGAGATGATTTTGAAGAGCCGGGGGTACAGAAGGCATTAGACTACTTTTCTGATATCTCAAATGGCGAACCAGGCAAAAGACATGCTGTGATTTTGCCATGGGATAAATGTGAAGCCTAACATTACAAATAAGCTGCGGCGCACCAGGGCCAGATAAAAGCGCCGCGCTTTAACCCGTCTGCTTGATTTGTTTTGTTATGCCTCGCCTGTAAATAAATGGCATTTAACCGCCTTTAACCGCCTTTAACCGTTGACAAGTAGCGGCACACTGCTATAATAGCTACAACATCAACGAAAACAGAGCGAGAAAGAAAATGGCAAAAACAGCAATGATCAGATACTCAAGCGAAGACAACAGCTTTAATCAGGTTGTGATAAACAGCGATGATTCATTTGTGATTATCGGCGACAAAGAAGTAACAGAGACCGAGCTAGAAAAAATGATTGACTGGGAAGATGTTTATGGTTGGGTAAAAACAGATGTCTAAAAAAACAGATGTTATCTATAGCGTTTCTGGAGGCAGGAACGCTAATACATTTGTAAAGATAGGTGGAAACCTTATTGCGGGCTTTAAAGAAAAAAGCGATGCCACGCTATTTGTTGATATAAAGATGGAGCATGAAAGTGCTGCAGAGTCTATCCGCCGCAGGGTAATTGAGGAGTGCGCGGTTGCGGCAGAAAATCATAGCAGAGTTGGACGGGATTACCTGCCAGACAGTGTCTGGGACAACATAAATAACGAGGTTGCAAAGAGAATTAGAAACCTAGCTCTGGTGATTAAAAATGCATAATTTTACAAAGAGAGTAAAGGCCAAGGGCTGGACAGTTAAGGCTGTAGGCGAGCGCTGGGGGCTTAAACAGCGCGCAATGAATGATATTGCCGCAAAGCCTAAACAGAGGGAGCTGGATGCCCTTAACGGCCTCCCAGATCGAAGCGAGGCATAACGTTTTAGTTGAGGTGCTGCTAGCACCGAGAACAAAGAAAGGCGTTAATGGTGGCGCAGTCAGCTCTAACGGCTTGTTAGGTGCTGTAAGTGCGACATTCTATTGCTTGACGATGAAATAGATTTAAGCATTTGCGCTGACTGTAGAGCTAATGCTACAGACTTGGAATCGTTGCTTGATGAGGGATCGTGAAATGAACCTATCTGATGACCTTAAGTATTGGAGAGCGGAACGACCTGACGAATGGACTATGGATCGCTTTATAAAGGAGGCTGAAGAGCATGAAAAATTATGCTTTAACATCTATATGAGCATGCATGTAAGCGAATTAAGCACAGCATTACTGCCGATTAAGGAGGCTTGGGAGAAGGGAAAGAAGATTCGTAACAACATAGTTGCTAAAGACACCCCAAGTGGTAGCACCTAACATCTTAAATCACCTGCTGCGCTGGGTGGTTAAATAAAAGCGCTAATGTTGGAGCAGTCCGGTGAATTTATTTTGTTATGTTTCTCTAACTAAAACAGGTGATATATGGCACAAGCATTAAATATTGTTGAATTATTGAAGGCAGGGCTAGAAAGTCAGGTTAAAGCGGTTCTGACAGAGGAGATAGTTAAAGCAGAAATGCAGGCAGCTGAAAAGAGATTGCGCGAGCAGATCAAGCCACTTGTGGAAGGTATTACCTTTCGCGGGGTGGAGAATCTTAAAGATATGATGCGTATGCGCGAAGAGCTGCATGTGTACCTGCATTGGGATGATAAGCAGAAAACTGAAGTTAGCCGTGAAATATAACGATTAGTTAACTTGTTTGCGGAAATTACACTATTTGATATAAGGAAACCGTAATGTCAGAAACCACACCAGAAAATGAAACAAGCACCACAGTAGCAAATCCAGTTGAACCGCTTGTTATGCGGCAAGACTCTCGCTGTGAAAATTGCGGGTACACACAGCAAGATGCTGAATTTCATGGTGACCACCACCTTTGTAAAAATAAGAACCCTCCATGGCTGAAGTATTTCAGAAGTCAAATGGTGCCCGGAAATATAGGGACAATGGTGTACTGGTTGGAGTACGAAGACGGGAAAAGTACTGATGTTAATCCGTCAAAAATACCAGATGGTGCGGTAGTTTCAGATATTACGTTTGAATCAGACAAGCGTAACATTAGAAAAAGCGGCGATACGTTTGTTGCCGCATAACATCGCAATTAACCCGACCACGGGCAGATAAATAAGGACTATATGACATGACTGATTTGAACGAAAGCAACCAACCAGAAAACAACCAACACAGTAGTGGGTCGGCGTTGAATTGCCTTGTTATGCCTTTGCTCCAGCCAATGGAGACAGCTCCAAAGGATGGAACTAGGATTATTATTGTTTGGTATGACGAGAATATGGATTTTAGAAACTACAACATAAAAGAGGCATGGTGGTGGAAACCTACGCAGCTTGATCAATGGGAGCGAGGTGCTAGACCTCACTGGGAATATATTAGTGACCATGATAGCTGCCATACGATTAGCAACCCAAATGGTTGGATGCCTAAGCCTGAATTGCTTGAGGCATAACGCCCAAAATAACTGGGCGCGTGAGGAAGTAAAGAAGAGCGCCTGAGTATGGGCGCTCTAGTTGATTTTGATTGTTATAAATGCATAAACGGAGAAACGACATGGGAAGAGAAGTGAGAATGGTGCCAAAAGACTGGGAGCACCCAAAGAACGAAAATGGCGGTTACATTGCCTTATTTGACGGCAACTTTGAAGCTTGTGCGGCAGACTGGGATGAAGAGTGTGCCCAATGGGATGCTGGAAATTACCCTGACTATGCCAATGAAGAAAGCAAAAAGATGAGCTACGCAGAATGGGCTGGAGATAGACCGGACAAATGCGACTACATGCCTATATTCAAAGAAGCGGCGACCCATTGCATGATGTATGAAACAACTTCAGAGGGTACACCAATAAGCCCAGCATTTGAGACGCCGGAAGAATTGGCAAGATGGCTGGCTGATAACGGGGCTAGCTCATTCGGTGGCCAAACAGCTTCTTATGAGGGCTGGCTAAGAGTTGCAAAAGGTGGCTTTGCGCCAAGCGCAGTTTACACGCCCGCTACTGGCTTAGTAAGCGGTGTAGATGCTTTATAACACTTAATTAATTTGCTGCCACCACTGCGGGCAGCTTAAGAAGCGCATGACTTTCGCAGTCAAATTTAATGTTTTGTTATTTTGCGAGATCGAGGAAACAGAAATGAATAGAAGATTATTTGTGAAAGGTGCGGTTGCCTTAGCTATTGTCCCAGGTGTTGTTTTGAGTGCCAATAAACCAAGATTGCACACTTTTTCCAACCTAGTTGGTGTAGACGGCAAACCGATCACTGTGGAGATATACCCAGAGCAAGAGGCATCATTTGCAACTGCTGGCAGGGCCGGGAGACACAGCGCATTAAACCTGGACAAGCTATGCAGGGCACGGAGGGACTAATGCTAGCGTATCTAGAAATGGTATTGACAGCGTTTATATTTATTGCAATAGGGGCTATTAGCGTAGAGCTGATAGCAGTAAAGCTAGGGCTGTTACCAGGGGTGAAACTCCCTTGGGACGATTAGCCAAATAACAGGTAATATTCGGCACTCGACTGAATTACTCAGGTATTAAATCAGCCTCAAGCCTTAACTGTTGTGCTGATTGCGGGATATTCGGCAGGCAAAAACAGAATGGACTGGTATAAGGATATTGGTTTATGTGCTAAAATGATACAGAATCAATTTACTTAAGTAGATGGGCTGAACAATGGCTTGGTATTACGTTAGAACGCATGCAGACGGGACTGGAACCGGAACAGGCGACCAGGGCAGGTATGCCTCACAGCAAACAGGTGACTGGGATACCACCTTTACAACTACCGCAGAATATTACCCCTCAATAGAGGCGGCGCTTGCCGCAACTACCCCCCTGTAGCAGGGGATTTCATTATGTGCTCAGATATACATGATGTAACAGACAGTGGAAATTTAGTATACGGTCTGTCAACAGATTACTATATCATGACATTCTCAGTGGATGACACCGATATTGCGGTGTATAAGGCTGGAGCAGATGAGCGCAATGATTTACTAGCGTTTTCTTATGAAGATATCGAGAGATGGGAGGCTGAATTAAATACCAAGCCTACACTCATTGAAATAACTAAAGCGAGGGCGCTCTAATGGCAGCCGGGGATTTTCTATTAACCGTTGGCACACAGTTTAGCTTTGCCGACCATGCCGGAGACTTTAGCCCTGCTGCTGCAACTAGCTTGGAGCAGGGTACACCGACAAATGTGCAGCTATCGCTTGCCAGCGTAGCTGCCGCCGCTGCTAGACAGAGCGCAAAATTAGACCTAGGATCTACAAGAGCGCCAGCCTTTACAGTGATGGCTGCTTTAGAGTTTGCCTCTGGTGTGGTGGCTGGTGAGACAGTAACACTGTATTGGGCGGCATCTCCAGATGCAACGGCAGCAAACGGAAACCCTGGAGGCGTTAGTGGCTCAGATGCTGCGTATACAGGAACCACAGGCTCAACGGTGGCAGAAAGTGTTAGGCAGTTACTTAAGATCGGTTCTTTTATTGCAACAGATGATGCGACAGCAACTGTCCAGGTTGCGTATATTGGTAGGTTTGCACCTCCTACGCAATACGGTTCACTCGTTGTGGTGAATAATACCACTCCAGCTTTACATTCTGATGATGTAGAAATGCACATCGTATTCGACTCTATTATTCCGCAAAATCAGTAATGGATGATTTCATCACCAATATGCTGTTTGAACCATCTTTATTAGATGGGATTAAACCAGAGGGAGAGGTAGCGCCTCATTATGATAAATACCCTTTAGTAGTATTGTTTCTACATAATGAGCGTGGTGGAGATGTTTTTGATTTAGTATGCAGAGGAAGCTATGGAATTTTAACCAATTCACATTCTGATGTTGATGGAGAATCCGCACTAAACTTTGATGGCGCAAATATGATCTCTTTAGGGGATCATGCGCCAGCGCTTAAATCACCGCCATTCACAGTGATTACTATTGGTGAGTACAATAACGCAGGATCAACTCAGGCGCTTTTCAGTTATTCACAATCAGGTGGTGGTAATACCGGCTGGTCATTGAAATCGGAACAATACCCAGGCACAGGCGCTATAGGATTCACAAAGCATGGTGTAGCTGACATTGCTTCAAGTATTTCAACGCCAACTTCAGGATTACATGCTATTTCCTGTATAGCTCACTCAGATAATGATGTTACTGTAATGCTAGACCAAGAACATGAGCTGCTTGGTAATACTGCGGCATTTAATACTACGGGTGTTAACAATATTGCACTTGGCGGAACCAGAAGCAATGGAGATAGGTTTTCTGGAAAGTTCACACTAAATGCTTTGATAGCTGATGATATAGGTGTAGATGAAGTTAAAAAAATACACGAAAACCCTATGTCATTAATCAAATCAAGTTTCATATTTAACCCTTATTATCAGGCGGCAGCTGGTGGTGGCAATGGGCTTCTTTTATTAAATCAGGCTAATAGCTTATGAGTTCGCAAACAGTATTCGTTACCAAGGCAACAACAGACTTCACATGTTACGTTGATCTATTGCAGGATAACTCAGGTACAAACCCTGGAGACCCACTAACTGGCCTAGTATATAACTCAACCGGGCTTGTTTGTTACTACGTTAGACCTTTAGCGGCGGCAGTTCAGCTTACTTTAGCCACTCAGACGGTCACAGGGGCGCACTCAGACGGAGGCTTTGTTGAAGTTTCAGCAGCTACTCCGGGTAAATACAGATTAGACCTTTCTGATGCAATACTAGCCACAGGCGTTGATGGTGTAACAATTGAGCTAAGTGGGTTTGCAGATTTAGCCCCTCACACCATCCATGTAGTGCTTACTGATGTTGATTTGTACGATTCGACGTATGTCACCCCAACGGGTGTGGTTGATCTAAACGCAGACCAATCTGGCGTAACGATAGGAACAGTCAATAATGTCACAGGGCTTGCTACGGGGACTGGCGGAATCTCGGTAGCCTCCGAGAGCTTTACTGCAACCGTTGCTGGAACCCCAACTAATGACTATACGGATACTCGCTCAGAAGATGGAACATACCATATAGTCCCACCATCTGTTGCAGATACGGATATTTACTACCAATTCGATATTGGCGCGTCTGGTGTTCCTCAATCTATTACATGGGTAGGGTATGCCCAGTCAAACGGGGATTCATATACCGTATATGGGTATAATTATGGACTAACCTCATATGAGCAAATAGGTACAATAACAGCAGCAAATGGTACAAACCAAATGACGGAATCGTTTGAGTTTCTAGTTGACCATGTGGGAACTGGAGCCGACGCAGGAAAAGTTAGATTCCGCATATTGTCGGCAGACGGAACAACATTTGCGACAGATAGACTTTTCTGCACATACACCCAGGCATTAAGTGGTATTCCAAACGGGTCAACGATAACACTAGCTGCTGCCGTCACGAATCAGAATTTTGTTGGGCATAACTGGAACTTGGCATTAGGCGGACAGACGATAAGTGGTGCATATTTCTTCCAGGCTACATCAGTGACTGGGACAGGTGTTATCGCGAACGGCAACCCAGCAACATTCCAAGAATGCAACATCGGAACAGCAACACTAGGCGCATACTTTTTTGCTGAAAAGGCAAGCCTGTCCGATACGTTAACATTAACCAGCACTTCTGGTGTCTCAGCAGATACTATTAATCTGATTCAGTGCAACTCAGGTATAGCAGGTGATGCTTCACCAACGATTGATGCTTCTGGAGTGACAAAAACAACCAACATACAGAATAGAAAATGGGGCGGCGGGTTTACATGCAGTATTAATAGTTTTTGTGTTTTAAGTCATGAGGTGACAATGGGCGGCGGTGTCACTCTTACAAATGCCGGTGGCGATGCAGAGATAAGGGGGGCTGTTAAGTCTCTTACTGTTACCAGCAGCGGGGCGGCAACAACTGACTTTGTATGCACGTCAGGCGCACCAGTCACCGTGAATGGTACAGGTGGGACGGTTAATATATATGGGATGCACAACGGGATTACGGATAACTCAGGTGCTACTGTAACCATTAACGATCTTGGTGTAGATGTTACGTTAACAGATGCTGAGGCGGTATGGGATCGAGTGCTTACTGGCGCTACTCATAATATTGCAGATTCAGCTGGGCGTAGAGTGCGGAATCTTCAAGAGTTTGGGTCTTACGAGAATGATAGCGTATGGATAGACACTGTTGCAGGCTCAGCTGGAACCACAGATTATGAATCTGGAACCATTTTAAATAAAGTGGATTCAATCGCGGACGCTAATACAATTGCTGCCAGCTTGGGGTTGAATGGAAGAGCGATTATCCCTGGTAGCACCATCACATTGGCAGCCTCCCAGGATAATCAGAATTTCTGGGGCAATAACTGGACACTTGCTCTTGGAGGGCAATCTGTTAGCGCTACCCACATAAGAGGAGCTGCTGTGTCTGGAATATGCACAGGTGCAACCGAACCGGAATTCCATGAATGCCTGATAAATGCAGTAACAGTCCCTCCTTGTCGATTTATAGCTTCTGATATTGATGGGGTAGTCACATTACCTGTTGGCGAGGTTCATTTTCATGGCTGCGCAGGGGAAGCGGGCGGTGCATTGGATTTTGGTGCTGCAATTGCTAATACTACAGCTTATTGGACGCATTTTTCTGGCGAGATTGCGATTGACAACCTTGGGCAACTAGGAACCGATATTCTCTATCTAGCAGGAGAGGGTAGACTTATGTTGAATGCTAGCTGTGTTGCTGGAACTATTTATTTAGACGGGCATATAACAGTAGTTAATAATGGTAGCGGTATGACCATTAATAATGACTATATTGCATTAACTTCTGCTGCCATTCTTGAAGACACTGGAACAACTATACCTGGATTAATAAATAGCATATCAGTTCAGAAAAATGCCACATTTAGTAATTTTGAGTTTTTAATGGTGTTAGCTTCAGATCATGTAACTCCAGCAACAGGCCTAACAGTTACAGGACAGCGTAGCATAGACGGTGCGGCTTTTGCGGGTGTTGGCGGTGCTATAGCAGAGGTAAGCAATGGTATTTATCAGTTTGATGCACTGGCAGCAGATACGAATGGAGATGTGATAACATGGAGATTCAGCGAAGGAACGGCAGATGATACCTTTGTAACATTCAAAACGGTTGCATGATGATAATCTGGAGAAACAACAAGGCTGGTTTTGTAGGAGGGTCTAAGCGCCTTATTAAGGGGGTTTTTCAATTCACATACTCGAAAGCTTCTGAGGTAGTAGTCACACCTGGTCTAGATGCATCCAAACAAAACGGGCCATTCCTTAAAAACGTAGGCAGGTTTATCTAATGTATATATAACTGCAGATAGAAAATGAACGACAAGACAAAAGGCATAACAATAAACGTAGGGATAATATCTGCAATGGTTCTTGTGGCTAATTTATTCATGACTCAGATGTACAGGCCGCTAGTAGATGAAATAAAGGAAATACAGGTCATTAATGGCAAGCAGTCAGAGCAAATAGTAGCGTTACAAACAGAAGTAGAGGCGCTAAAGAAATGACAAAGATTAATTGCATACTCATGGCCGCACTGACTGGCCAGGTAGGAGGTATAGCAACATACGGTATTGAGCCTCTATCTATGATAATAGCGCAATTAGCCGCCGCATTTATGGTTGTAGTAGGTATATACGTTTATTTATATGTGGGAATGTGGCAGAAAGTAGCAGTAACCCCAATATTCTTGAGTTGCATTATCTATCTAGCTTATTCACTCATTCCATCATTCAACCCCACAGAATCGATTGATTACATCTGCATGCTGCTAGAGTCAATAGGCATCATATTCATAGCAGGATATTTCTTCACCAACAGACGAGGCATTTATGGCAACAAAGAAACCCAAAAAGAAACCCATCAAGAAGAAACGCACCCCACGCAAGAAATGAGAATAGTCCATATGAGTAAATACAGATAGGCTATAATGGCATATTATGGCAATACGAAAGAAGCTAAATCACGATGATCGGACGAGAGAAAAGATAAGGACGAGTCAGTTAATAAATCGCCTTACAAAACATATACTTGGCACAAGCGGTGGCGATGACGAAATGTCGCCGTCCCAAGTAACTGCGGCACTTGGTCTAATTAAGAAAACATTACCTGATTTAGCCGCCACGCATAACACAACAGATGAGGGTAAAACCTTTGAAGAATGGCTTGATGAAATAAGTGATGAGCCAGAAACGCCTGATAAGTGATTTCGAGTATTACGCCCTTAAGAATCTAAAGATTCGCACTAAAGGTGGCGCTGTATTGCCATTGACTCTCAATAAAGCACAAAGATACCTGCATAGTCGAATAGAGCAGCAATTATCAGAGACTGGCAAGGTCAGGGTCATAATTCTTAAGGGACGACAGCAAGGTAGCTCTACTTATGCAGAGGGCAGGCTTTATTGGAGGACAACAACAAATAAGGGAAAGAGGGCGTTTATCCTCACTCATGAAGAGGACGCAACAAAGAACCTTTTTGAGATGGCTCGCCGCTATCATGATTACTCAGTACTAAAGCCATCAACTGCAGCATCAAACGCAAAAGAACTTATCTTCGACAAGATGGACTCAGGCTATAGGCTTGGTACTGCAGGAAACAAGTCAGTAGGTAGGTCATCAACTATTCAATACTTTCATGGCTCAGAGGTCGCATTCTGGCCACATGCTGCAGAACACGCAAAAGGCATACTTCAAGCTATACCGGATGAGGCTGGCACTGAGATCATGCTTGAGTCTACAGCCAATGGTATTGGAAACTATTACCATCAGCAATGGAAAGAGGCAGAGTCAGGTAAGTCTGAATATATCGCGGTATTTCTCCCCTGGTTTTGGCAAGACGAGTATCGGAAGTGTGTAACTGAAGACTTTGAACGGACTGATGAGGAGGAGGTAATTGCTAGGCAGTATAAGCTAGACGATGAGCAGATTTACTGGAGAAGAATAAAGGTTACCGCGCTTTCGGTTGGTGGTGCTGACGGCCTAGCGGCGTTTAGGCAAGAATACCCGCTTAACCCTCCTGAAGCATTCCAGACTACTGGTAAGAATGGGCTGATAACACCTGATAGCGTAATGAAAGCCAGAGCTAATGAGGTTAGCTGGCAAGGTCATATAGTAGTAGGTGTTGACCCATCAAGAGGCGGAGACAGGTTCGCCATAATCCGCAGGCAAGGGCGTAGAGCATACAAGCCAGAGTTCTACACAGACATACAAATTGACACACTGGGGAAAGCTATCTCAAAGCTCGTCCCAATCCTGGAAGAAGAAAACCCAGTAATGATGTTTATTGATGCTGGTGGCGGTGCTGACATAGTTGATCGGCTACATGAGCTTGGGTATGAGGACAGTGTAAAAGCCATTGCATTTGGATCAACTCCACGTAGAGCAGATAAGTACCGTAACAAAAGAGCAGAGATGTGGGGGGAAATGGCAGAATGGATTAGTGACGAGAATCTATCTGTTGAGTTGCCTGATGATGACTCACTGCATGCTGATCTGTGTGCATGCCCTTACGATAGAGATAGCCATGATAGGATTCTGTTGTGGCCTAAAGAGAAGATTAAAACAGAGTACGGGTTCTCGCCAGATTTAGGAGATGCGCTTGCGCTTACGTTTGCTGAGCCGCTTAACAAAAAGCTAGCACGACGACATAATATGCCATCTAAAGCAAATAGCAGCTATAATCCTCATAGGCACGGAAGGTAATGTCTGCACTATGGCGCATACCAGCTATGATAGGATGTGCATTGGTAATAGCTTTATGTGTTTTGTACGAGTGGAAGGTAAAGAGGCATGGTGATCAAACAGAAACCGATGGAAGGTCAAGAGCTAAGAGAGTATCTCTACGAACGAGAGCAGGCACAAGCAAAGTTCATTGACCCTCATTCAGAGTTTAGAGCAGAGGCTATGAAGTCAGGCGTGCAGAATCATAGGTATAACCCTCATAAATGGAGGCGATAGTGCAACTAGGCGACACAATAGAAAGCGCTATCTGGCTTGATGGCAGAGAGACTAAGGAACAGCGACAAGCGTATGAAAAAGCTGTAGCGGATGCCATGACTGCTGAGTGCAATCATAATGGATTTAGCCATGGCCACGTAAGATTCACAGAGCTACATCCATATGATGACCGTGTACCAGAAGTACCAGATCACATCGAAGGCACACAGCCCAGGCTGTTGGTTGCAGAGGCTGATATAGTGGACAACCACATACAGGCCGCCCCCACTTCGTTTGCATCAACCCTTGAGACTAAAGACCTGCTGACACTACGCAAGATCACAAAGCGCGCTTACAGCAAGAAAGGACATACTCTAAACTCCCATCAGGCCGACCAAATCATTGACCAATTAGGCCCAGAGACGATACATGATATAATCACACGAGGAGCCATGCATTGATCATACGAAAAGCAGAGAAAGAAGACCTAGACCCCATCACAGATATGATGATGCGGTTTATTGGTGAGGCTGAATTCGATCTAACGTATGTTGAAGAGCAGGTTAGAAACCTGGCGTGGCGAGTAATCCTGAATGAAGAGGCTGTGGTATATGTTGCTGATATTGATGGTGTTCTAGGTGGTGTTGTTGCGGGGTTTATAGATAATGAATTCTCGGTTGAGCCATGTGTGTACATGAATAAGTTTTATGTCGAGAAGGAGTTTAGAGGTACGCCAGTAGGCGCAGAGTTGCTTAAAGCGTTTGATGCTGGCTGTAAAGAGCAGGGTGTTGCATTATCCTTTGCATCATCTACTGCAGGAATGGGAGAGACAAATGAGAAACTATATGTACGCCTATTTCGTAAATGTGGATATGAAACCCTGGGACGGGTATTAATCAGAGACCTAAGACTATGAGTAAGTTTTCAAGTTCGCCAAAAACCCCAGAGCCGCCACCACCACCACCGCTTCCAAAAGGCGGAACCCCAGAGCAAATGAAGGCGCGCAAAACGGAAGAAGAAAAGAAACGACGTAGCCGAAGATCGTCAGTGCTAACAGGTGCTAAGGGTGTAACTGAAGAGCTTGGAACGGTAAGCAGGCCGCAGGGCCGACAAGCGCAATTAGCAACTAAACTAGGTGAATAGATATGGCAACATTATTTTTTGCGGTCTTTGAAGATGCAGCACAGACAGCTCTTGATATCCCGCTGCAAGAAGATGTAATTGCAATAGGTGTTGGCTCACTGCAGTCGGCGACTATTGTTGGCAGTGGCAAGAAAAAGCGCACGGTGAGGCTGTTTGCAGATGTAGACTGCTTTGTTACATGGGGAGCAGATCCTACTGCAGTAGCGGATGGGTCTGAAGGCAGACCTATCGGTGCAGAGAATCCTGAATATGTCAGCATCGAAGCTGGCCATAAGATTGCAGTCATAGCGAGGGCTTAAAAATGCAAATTGGTTCTGTAAAAAAGATTCCAAGACCAGGGTCACAGGCGGTTAATGAGGCAATAGGCTTACTTTCTGCTTTCGGCAAGGAAGGAGGGGAGCTTCAGACGCTGCTAGAAGAGATGAAGGAAACCCAGGTTCACAACGAAAATGTTCATAAGCAGCTTGCATCGGCGATTACAGAAAACAGCCAGCTTGTGGCTGAAGCCAAGCGACACAATACGGAAGAAAGAGTACAAATTGAGACGAAAGCTCATGGCCTGGAAATTCAGCTAGGAAAAGCAAGGATGAAGGAGGTAGAACTCAAAGAGAGAGAGCTGGCTCTTGAGGAGAAGGTGTCACAGTCTAGTATTGAGGAGGCAAATGCAGCCAGCAGAATTAAAAAGCGAGAAGACCAGCTAAGACAGTCAGAGCGTGAGGTTGAAGAGCTACGCAAGGCAGCAGAGGCTGAGCAATCTAAAGCCAGACATAAGGTTATGGAATATGAGTCAAAGCTAGTGTGGTTAGAAAACATTAAAGCTGAACTTTCTGCTGTTCTGAGTGTGATAAACGAGACTTAAATGTCTAAACGCATAGATAGCATATTCAAGCGCTGGAAGACGGCAGAAGGTCAGAAAGGTGCGTGGAATGAGCACTGGGATGATCTAGCGCGCGTCCAGTCTCCTCGTCGCATTGGCTTCTCATCGACAACAAACGATGGAGAGAGGCGCACTGAGGAAATATACGATGGCACGCCTATGCAGGCAGCTAGGGGGCTTGCTAACGCAATGGGTGGGTTGTTAAGGCCGGATGGAAGCTCTGTAACACGTATCATTGCGGAGGATTCAGAGCTAAACGATGTTGATGAGGCTCAAGAGTGGTTGCAAGATAGCCGAGAACGGTTACAAGCTGGATTCGATAACCCCAAAGCAAGGTATAGGCAAGCCACTGGTGAAGTTGACTTTGATCAAGTTGTATTTGGTACTGCTGTTTTATATCTTGGAGAGTCACAGAATCGGCGAAACCTTCTATTCCAGTCTGTTCATCTCAAGGATGCCACGCCATTGTTCAGTGATGAAGGCGTGGCTATTGGCATGTTCAGAAAAAGATCATACAAGCTATATCAGCTGATTGAGCGGTTTGGCGTAGACAGCATCTCAGAAGAGCTGAGAAAGGAAGCAGGGGATAAGCTTGATCAGATAATCCAGGTTCTGCATGTTGTCCTCCCAAGAGAAAACGGCAGAGCAGATGCGCTGTTTGCAAAGAATTTACCATTTATGGAGATGTGGGTAGAGGTAGAAACAAAGCACGTGTTATTAGAGGGAGGTTATCACGAGTTCCCGTTCATGGTTCCTCGCTGGGATACCTCTTCTGGTGAGGATTATGGGCGCTCACCTGGCATGATAGCGTTGCCAGACTCAGACACAGCCCAGTCTATGGGGGAAACCATACTAATTGCAGGGCAGAGAGCAGCAGATCCTCCACTCGCTGCACCTAATGATGGCTCGTTCAACTCTGTCAACACCTACCCTGGTGGATTGACATATTACGACATAGATACCGCTCAAGCAGTCCGTGGAAACCCGTTTTATGCTTTAGAATCAGGCATGAACCTGCCTATTTCAAGGGACATGCAACAGGACACGCGGGATCAAATATGGGCGGCCTTCTATCGCAACATCCTAAACCTCCCTACTGACGGCCCACAAATGACCGCAGAGGAGATAAGGGCGCGCAAGGAAGAGTTTATCCGTGAGATAGGCCCGGTGTTTGGTAGGCAAGAAACAGACTACACCGCACCAATGGTTGAGCGTGGTTTTAATATCATGCTTCGTAATGGCGCATTTAAGCCTATCCCTGATGTGCTTAAAGGTCGGCATATTAAGTTTGAATACGAGTCACCTGTTAAGAAGATCCGGCAGCAGATAGAGGCTAATGCTGCTACTCAATGGGCTTATGAGATGATTGAGCTATCACAGTCAAAACCTGAAGCGCTCGACCTTGTTAATGCTGATGAGCTAGGTAGATTCAAAGCAAAGGCTAGTGGAATACCAGAGAGCATTGTCAATGGCGTTGAAACAGTGGCGCAGATTAGAGCCGAAAGGGCAGAGCAGATGCAGCAACAGCAGGAGATTGAGCAAGCACAAATGGCGCTAAGCGCAGTTGAGCAAGGTGCAAACATCGATAAAACAATGGGAGAGACAGCATGAGTGAAAGCATGTGGATAGAAAGGGCGCAGTCAGCTGAGGCAAAACTAAAGGCTCTACAGGAAGCGTGCGGGCCAGCAATAGAGCGCGTGAAGGAGTTTAAAAAGAACTTCGGAGTAAAAGAGCGAAGCAATGGGGAGATAGATGTAGATTTTGAGCAATTCGTAAAGGGCATAGGAAGTGAAGGCGCGTTAGCGCTAAAGGATGCTCTTATGGCTGAATATGAGATTGAAACACCACAGCCAAAAGAAGAAAAACCTAAGAAAAAAAAGAAAAAGAAAAAGAAAAAGGACAAAATTGTGAGCGTAGAAGAGTATGAGTAATATGTTGCAGACGTTAGCGGATCTACCGCATGACAAAAACTACAGCTCTACAGACAAATATCACGATTTCCGTAAGGTCTTTGGCAGCATAGAGGGCCAGCGTGTTTTTAGAGAGCTACTATCGTGGGGCCACATGTTCCAGTCTACGGTATATGGATCACCTATAGATCCTTATGCACTAGCAGTGCGAGGTGCAGAACAAAACTACGCTATAAAGCTGCTGGCTGCATATAGCAATGAACCTCCTGTTCAACAAACTACACAGAAGAGAGAGAAATGATGAAGAGACCAATAAACCCATATAGCCCCGACTGGAATCAGTACTGGGCAGAGAATCCAAGCATGCGTAGAGGTGTAGGCTCTGATGCTGCAGAGGGCGGTGAAGAGGCAGGTGGCGAAGCAGAAGGCGGTGAAGAAACGGCCCCGGCTAGTGCTGAGTGGGCATCAGGCATTGAGGATGAAAGCCTACGCGGCACTATGAGCAAGTATGAAAGCCAGGAAGCCGCGCTAGCTGCTATTGGATACAAAGCGCCAGAGCCTACAGAAACAGACTGGCGTGAAGGGCTTCCAGATGACCTACGAAAAACAGCAGACAGGTTCACATCCAAAGAGGATGCTATACGTGCAATAGGTGATTTACGGAAGCGTGAAAGCCAAGTGCGCGTTCCTGGTAAAGATGCATCAGAGGATGAGGTTAAGGCATACCATAAGGCTGTTGGGGTGCCTGAAACACCTGAAGGGTATGAGTGGCCAGACCTTGGCGAAGAGGTAACTGAGGCGCAGCAGGCATCCCGTGACGCATGGAGCCAGAAGCTACACGAGAAAAACGTTCCACGTGAAACCGCCAAAGAATTGGCTGCATTTATGCTGGAAGAGCAGCAGGCGGCACTTACTGCAGAGATTGAAGCCGACAAAGTTTATGCTCAACAGCAGGATGATGCCCTTAAAGCAGAGTGGAAAGGCGAGGCATACGAGAAAAACGATACGCTTGCTAATCGTGCATTTACTGATATGGCAAGCCGTGCAGGTCTGAACGTCGAAGAACTAACCAGGATTGAAACAAAAGACGGTCGGTTCCTGATGGATGATGCCAGGATGAAAAGGATATTTGCTATTATTGGCAAGGAAAGCTCCGAAGGCACCATCGGGCCAACACTGACATCTGGCGAGCGTGAGACAGTTGGTGAGCAGATCAGCGAACTTAGGGGCAAGATTACAGCGGCTCAGAACGCTGGTGATTCTAATAAAGCAAACCAGCTATATGAGAAAGAGCAGGCGCTCATTGCAAAGTTAAAAGGTAATAACACCGTCGTAGGCTCACAAGGAAGGGCTGTGTAATAAATTTAACGGCATAATATGGCAGAAATGTCATATTATGGTATTATTAGTGTTGACGGCTCACCCGAAAGGCCCCGTCAACAAAACCGAAAGCATTACCCGATGCCCCTAGTACGGCATAGACGGCCCCTTTAAAGGCTTACCCGTCGAACCTACCAGGCTCACCTGAAGGAATGTCCTATTTAATTTTATAGAGACAATTCTCTATTAGGGGCATTAAAATGAGTACATCAATCGATACCGCCTTTATTACATCGTATGAGGCAAAAGTACACGAAGTTTTCCAGCGGAAGGGTTCTTATCTAAAGGACTCTGTTCGCGTAAAAGATAATGTGGTTGGCTCAACCGCCGTATTCCAGAAGATCGGAAAAGGCACCGCAACAACCAAAGCACGCCACGGCACCATCACCCCTATGAATCAGACTCACACTGCACCTAGTGTGACCTTGGCTGATTTCTATGCTGGTGACTGGGTTGATAAGCTGGATGAAGCAAAGACCAACATCAACGAGCGGGATGCAATCGCTTCTGGTGGCGCAATGGCGCTGGGACGTAAGGTAGATGATCAGATTACCACCGTTCTAGATACCACCACCCAAAGCACCATCACACTGACTGTTACATCCAAGGCAACTGTGCTTGCTACTGCTATTGAGTTCACTGAGGCAGTATGGAGCAATGACGTGCCGGACGATGGCGAGGTTTATGCTGTCGTAACCCCACGCTATTGGTCGCAGTTAATGACCGTAGACCAGTTTCAAAACGCGGACTATGTCGGGGCTGGCGGGCAGGAATTCACTAAAGCACCGGCAATGGGCCGAGGTAAATGGAAAGACTGGCAAGGCATTAAGTGGAAGAGGCAAACTGGCCTTCCGGGTGCTGGTACAGCTACCGCCAAGTGCTTTATCTACCACAAGATGGCTGTTGGTTACGCCATTGCAGCATCAGCAGGCAATATCGCTTCCAATGAGGCAGTCGGTGCGGATATTACCTGGCATGGTGATCGTGCAGCGCATTTCGTCAATCACATGATGAGCGGTAATGCTGTAATGATCGATGATACTGGTGTTATCGAGGGTAACCTTGACGATACTGCCGCAATCGTAACTTCATAAGGGGGCTGAGATAATGGCTTTTGACACAAGTAATTTGTACAACAGAGACAGTATGCCGCCTGGTTTTGCGTCATATACCTATAAATCAGACACCGATACTCAAGCAACCGTATCGACTGCTGGTTATTTCAACAACACAGATGATGACATTAACCTGGCAGCAGATGACAAGATTAAAGTCATTGGCGATCAGGGTGGCTATGAGCTGAAAGTCATTAGCGTTTCTTCTGGGTCTGTTACTACTGGCGTATCAAGTAGAGGCGCTGTTCCTGTAGCGGCTGGTGCAACATTGAGTCTGACTCAGGCAGCGCATGATGGCAAAACCATTGTGTTTGACACTGCGGCTGGTTCAATTATCACACTACCAGCCTCAACAGGAGGCGGAGCAAAGTTTCGCTGTGTTGTTTCTGTTCTGGCCACATCCAATAGTCATATTCTGAAGTGCGTAGGCACGGATATGATGCAGGGTGCCTGCGGTATTATTGATACTGATACTGGTGATGCAACAATTCAGTTTGCCGCATTGGTAGGTGATACATTTGATACCGTAACTATGAACCGTACGACTACTGGTCTTGCGGCACCTGGTGATTATGTCGAAGTAGAAGATGTTGTTGCAGGTGTTTGGGCAGTCCGAGGGCTTATTCGTGCTTCTGGCACTGTCGCTACACCTTTCAGTTCGGCTGTGTAGGCTGTTGGGGGCTGAAATGCCCCCTTTTTTAAAGACATAGGATAAAATATGATTATAGCTCCAGAGATTATTGTCACACCGGATCGTCCAGTAGT